>Ga0136611_10003727_pt1 | contig 10669 bp, 8 predicted proteins | sample AntDrymUQ2232306_2_FD_106645 | JGI IMG/M metagenome (GOLD analysis project Ga0136611, IMG submission 106645) | Polar desert sand microbial communities from Dry Valleys, Antarctica - metaG UQ223 (23.06) | ecosystem: Environmental > Terrestrial > Soil > Desert | place: Antarctica: Dry Valley... | reverse complement strand
GTAGAGGCTAAAACCTGGATAGAAAAAGCGCTGCGGAATGATACCACAAATAATTCGACACAGGTGGAACATTATGGGGATATTTTGTATTTATTAGGTGAGAAGGAACTTGCTTTACAGCAGTGGGTAAAAGCGAAAGGAAACGGAGCAGGATCAGAAAACTTAAATAAAAAAATTAACGGGAAGAAATATGTTGAATAGGGGTATTTGTATAATATTGATATTGGGATGTCTTGCTTCATGCAAATCCAGGAAGGTGCTTGTGGATATGCCTGGATCACCATCCGATTCGGTAGTTGCCGTGGTGATAACTCCACCTGCTAAATCTGTAATTGCACTAAAGGCCAATAAGATTGAATCGTTAAAAAATAGACAAGTAAATTTTAATACGCTATCCGGGAAAGCGAAGGCAGGGCTAACAATAGGCAGTAATTCGAACGATGTGACCATGAACATTCGGATAAAGAATAATGAAGCGATCTGGGTATCCGTGACGGCAATTGCCGGACTTGAAGTGGCAAGGGCACTGATTACGCCAGACAGTGTAAGGGTTATAAACCGACTCGAGAATGAATATATAAAAAAGCCATTTAGCTATCTTTACGAATTCACCAACAATAAAATCAACTTTACTACGCTCCAATCTGTGCTCATCGGTAACGCAATGGCTGAATTTATTTCTGACTCAACCGAGGTGAATATTAATGAAACCAACACAGAGATGAAAAGTAGTGTGGGTTCGATGATTTATAACCTGTTGTTAAATGAGGAAAACAAAGTTTTGCAGGCAAAACTAACTGACGCTATTGCAAAGCAATCGCTTGTGGTGACTTATGGCGATTTTCAAATGGTTTCCAAACAGCAGGTTCCACACTCGATTGTGATGAAATCACAGGCGAAAACTAAAAATATCAATCTGGATCTCAGATTCACCAAAATCGAACTCGATTTACCTCTAGATATACCATTTAGGGTTCCTGATCGTTATACGATTAAAAATTAGATACATTTGTTTTAATGAAGTTGCTGAGGTATTTCTTATTCCTTTCCATTTTCTGTGTTGGCTCAATTGCTTTTGGCCAGAGCAGCTCTGAACTTAAAAGGCGCAAAGAAGCTTTGTCACGTGAAATAGAATCGCTCAATAGAAGTCTTAATCAAACATCGTCAAATAAAAGCCTGTCGTTAAAGCAGATCCGCGCCTTAAACGCTCAAATACGGCTTAGGGAAGAAAAAATAAGCACCATAAACTCTGAGGTTAGGTTGTTGGACAATCAAATCTCAGACAACACCAGTACGGTGCGCTCACTTCAGGCCCAGTTAAATAAGCTTAAGAAAGAATACGCAGGCATGGTTCTTTTTGCCTTTAGAAACCAGAGTTCATACAGTAAACTGATGTTTATCTTCGCTTCTCAGAATTTCAATCAGGCTTATAAACGCCTGAAATACCTCCAGCAGTTCAGCGAATACCGTAAAAAACAAGCGATGTATATCGAAGGAACTTCTAAGGACCTCAATATTAAGATTGACGAGCTTGATCGGAATAAGCAGGAAAAAAGTCATCTATTGAGCGATCAGCAAAAAGAACGGAAAACTCTCGGAGTTCAAAAGAATAGTAAATCAAGAGTTCTAACCGGTCTGAGCCGCGAAGAGAAAAAATTAAAACAGGAACTGTCTAAAAAACAGAGGGAGTCGGCTACGCTTAACCGTGCAATTGCAAATGCCATTAACCGTGAAATCGAAGAGGCAAGAAAAAGAGCTGAAGCAGAAGCCCGGGCGGCAGCAGCAAAGGCGAAAGCAGAAAATAAAGATGCACCTGATGTAAAACCTATATCAAGAGGATCTAGTATTCTTGCTGCGACGCCAGAATCCGCTAAGTTATCTTCCGACTTTCTTAGCAGTAGGGGCGGTCTTCCCTGGCCGGTTACTAATGGGTTGATTATCGAGGATTTTGGAAACCATACCTATGGGCGAAATGTTACTACCGAGAATAATGGCGTAGATATACGTACGGCACCGGGTTCAGCAGTGCGTGCTGTATTTGCCGGGGAAGTTGCTGCCGTTCAAAACTTTGCTGGTTCCTATGCCGTTTTGATACGCCATGGCGAATATTTTACTGTTTATTCGAACTTACGTTCCGTGAGTGTATCAAGAGGACAGAAAGTTACGTTAAAGCAAAATATAGGCACTGTTATTACTGATAGTGTTGATGGAACCACGGAAGTCCATTTTGAAGTACGAAAGGGTGCTGAGCCGATGAATCCTGCTGGCTGGCTGGCAAATTAAATTAATTTTGGGCAGTTTTATTGCCTATATTTGTATATTGATTTTTTAAGAAATGTATAGTTCAATCTTGTTATTTATGAATATCGGGGGCCCGGAGATGATCCTGATATTTCTTGTGGTCCTTCTGCTTTTTGGAGGGAAGAAACTGCCTGAGCTTGCTCGTGGTTTAGGAAAAGGTTTAAGGGAATTTAAAGATGCCTCTGACGGTATCAAAAGAGAGATTCATAATAATATAAATACGGTTAATGAGGCTGCCGCTGATTTAGATAAAATAAATACTGAAGCCCCATTTAGCGTAGATCCGGAAGCTCCGGGAAATACCGATAAAGCCGAGTCAGAAGGTCATTTTAACGTTGATCCAGAGGCGCCAATTGTATCGGATTCCGGGAGTTCAGAGAAAGTTATAACGGAAGAAAGTTCAAAGCACACATTAAATACATAAATATGTCAAATTCAATTTTATTATTTGCAGGACTTGGAGTCACCGAGATCGTTTTGATCTTAGTGGTTGTCCTGTTATTATTTGGGGGCAGAAAAATTCCTGAACTTATGCGTGGGCTGGGTAAAGGAATCAAAGAATTTAAAACTGCCCAAAATGGCGAAGGTGATACACCTAAAGATCAGGATAACAAATAATCATTGCCAGTGAGATGATCATGTATCACCGAATAGTTTCGGATGATATATGGATTGTTTTTATCGTTTGTCCTGCTAGTCTGCTTTGATTATGACTCGTAAATTTTGCTTTACGAACCATACCAGGGCCAAGCTTCCTCGCGAAACTCATCGCATCATTTTTGACCTAATACCACATTCCATTTATGGAAGGTTTTTCTTCTCTCTCTGAAATTCAAACCGCTTTAAATGCCCGGGATTTAAAATTATCAAACTTGGTTGATGATTATCTTGCACGCATAGAAGAGCGAAAAGAGCTGAATGCTTTTTTGGAGGTGTTTTCAAGTGAAGCCAAATCTGCCGCTATAATTATTCAGGAAAAAATCGATTCCGGAACCTCGGGTAAGCTTGCGGGGATGGTTATTGGTCTAAAAGATAATATTTGTTATCTCGACCATAAAGTCTCCGCCTCGTCTAAAATTCTTGAAAATTACATCTCCCCTTATTCAGCAACAGTTGTCGAACGACTTTTAGCAGAAGACGCTATATTGATAGGTCGCCTAAATTGTGACGAATTCGCAATGGGTGCTTCGAACGAGTCTTCATATTATGGGGCGGTTCGAAATAATGCGGATCTTACGAAAGTTTCAGGAGGTTCGTCAGGTGGAGCAGCAGTTGCCGTTCAGGCGAATCTTTGCCTTGCAGCACTCGGTACTGATACTGGGGGGTCGGTACGACAACCTGCATCTTTTTGCGGTGTGGTGGGTTTGAAGCCAACTTATGGTCGTGTTTCAAGGCATGGTATTATTTCTTACGCATCGTCTTTCGATCAGGTTGGACCCATAACCCGCTCAGTAAGTGATGCTGCCCTGCTGCTCGAAGTGATAGCTGGAGCGGATGAATATGATAGTACCGCTTCAAGCAAATCTGTTCCAACCTATTCCAAAGTAAAACCGATGGACGGGAAGAGAAAAATAGCTTATTTGTCGGAAGCGCTTCATTCAGATGGCTTAGACGCCGAGGTTAAGCTGAAATTTGAAGAGTGCTTAAGTAAATTAATTGCTGAGGGACATTCTGTGGCTCCCGTCTCATTTGAGATGCTCGAATATGTAGTTCCCACCTACTATATATTGACGATGGCAGAAGCATCATCAAATCTGGCTCGTTATGATGGTGTTCACTTTGGTTACCGCAGCGATAATGCTGTGGATTTGGAAACAACGTATAAGGCTTCACGCTCTGAAGGTTTCGGAACGGAGGTCAAGCGACGGATTGTATTAGGGACTTTTGTTTTGAGTGCTGGTTACTATGATGCTTATTATGCCAAGGCACAGAAAGTGCGGAGGCTGATACAGGAGAAAACCGATGATATTTTATCTGAATTTGATTTTATCATGATTCCGACTGCGCCAACTCCTGCCTTTACCATCGGGGAAGCTAGTGACGACCCTGTTGTGAATTATTTGGCTGATATTTTTACGGTTCAAGCCTCTCTTGCAGGCATTCCAGCGATATCTTTACCCGCGGGCAATAACAAGGCTGGTCTTCCGTTAGGTATTCAGTTTTTGGGGAAACGTTTTGAGGAAGATAATTTGTTATCTTTTTCGAAAAATATAGAGGAGCTTTTAAAAAAAGGATTCGAGAGCCAAGAGCCAAGAACCTAGACTTGCCAAGCCTTTTATCGGTCTTGGTTCTTGGTTCCTGATACTTGGCTCAAATGGCTGTTGTTTAACTGGCGGTTTAAGGCTGCATTAACTGAGTTCAATATGATGAGAATCTTTACTTTTGTCATGCTTGTATTATTTTGCGCGGTTTACACGACACGTGCATCAGTAACCTTGCCGATAACGGGCTCGTTTGAGCTTGAAAAAAATAAACACATCTCTCAGCCTAAGGCAGATACTTTGTTCGCACCTGCCTCTTCAGCAGATCAGATTCTCTCATCACAAAATTTTCTGTTTAAACGGCGGCTTGATTCAATTGAGAACGCGATCCCTTTAAACTATAACGAGTATGTTCAGGGTTATATTGATATATACCTTAACAGAAAAGAGCAAATTGGCAAAATGCTCGGGCTGTCAGCCTATTACTTTCCAATCTTTGAAAAAGCTTTAAAGGAAGCTGGTTTGCCAGATGAGATAAAATTTATTACCGTAATTGAATCAGCACTGAATCCTCAAGCTGTTTCCAAATCGGGCGCTGTTGGACCATGGCAGTTTATGTACACTACGGCGAAAGGATATGGGCTGGTTATGGATAGCTATGTTGATGAACGCAAAGATCCAGTTAAAGCAAGTTACGCTGCGGCGCATTATTTTCTTGATGCGTATAAGAGAATCGGAGACTGGCTACTGACGATCGCCGCTTTTAATTGTGGAACGGGCGCGGTAACCAGAGCTATTGAACGATCTGGCGGTGTAGCTGACTTCTGGAAAGTCCGGTCATTTTTGCCGAAAGAAACACAGAATTATGTACCTGCTTTTATCGCAACGGTTTACGCGATGAATTACTATCAAAAGCACGCGATCGAAGCTAAACCTGCAGGCTTCAATGTGTTCACAGACGTAATCCAGGTTAATAAAGCGATATCAATTACCAGTATTGCTAAAGCTACCGGTCTAGATCTTAAAGAATTATTAGTTCTTAATCCTTCGTATAAAAAGCAGATCATTAATGGTTCGCAGCAGTTTCCTAAATCGCTAGTGATACCCGGGGCGGATAACAGATCATTTGCCTCTCTCTACGATGTTCTCAATGGAGGAGAAAACCAAAAATCAGAGGCATTTTTTTCGTCGGTTGAAGAACCATCTATCCTGTTGGTAAAAACTTTACCTCAATATCATCGTGTACGGACAGGCCAAAACTTGAAAGGAATTGCTGACAAATATGGCGTAGAGGTTCAAGATCTGAAAGTTTGGAATAGATTGACAGCTTCGGCTATCATTCCCGGACAGAACATTCGTTTGTCGCAACCCGCTAAACCTAACCCGATCCCGGCTGAAACAGGATACATGAGTTATATTGTAAAAGTTGGGGATACCCTTTCTGGAATAGCTGCGAAATTTAGCGGAATAACAGTCTCGAAAATAAAAGCGCTTAATGGATTAACAAGATCGGTGATTAATCCTGGTATGAAGTTGATAATCAATAAATTATAAAGAAATATTTGAAAATTAATACTCCTGTACGTCTGGTTTTAAGTCATTATATAAAGAAAAGAATTGTAATTTTGAGCAACTAATCAATTCAAAATTTAATGAGTAAGACTAATCGTAAGCAAGACGCACTCGACTACCATTCCCAGGGCCGTCCGGGAAAGATCCAGGTAATTCCCACAAAGCCTACCAATTCTCAACGAGACCTGTCTCTGGCCTACTCTCCAGGAGTTGCAGAGCCGTGTTTAAAAATAGCAGAAAATAAAGAAGACGTTTATAAATATACGGCCAAGGGTAACCTGGTCGCGGTTATAAGTAACGGATCAGCAGTTCTCGGACTCGGAGATATCGGGCCGGAAGCCGGAAAACCCGTCATGGAAGGTAAGGGATTGCTGTTTAAAATATTTGCCGATATCGATGTATTTGATCTGGAACTCGACACGAAGAATATCGACGAATTCGTCATGATCGTAAAAGCCCTCGAGCCTACATTCGGTGGTATAAACCTTGAAGACATCAAGGCACCCGAATGTTTTGAGATCGAAAGGAGGTTGAAGGAAACGATGTCAATTCCGGTTATGCATGATGATCAGCATGGTACAGCAATTATTTCCGCTGCTGCGCTTCTAAATGCCTGTGAATTGCAAAAGAAAAAGCTCGATAGGGTTAAAATCGTAGTTAACGGCGCCGGCGCTGCAGCTATCTCGTGTACTCGTCTGTATGTCAGCCTTGGGGCAAAACGAGAAAATGTCGTGATGCTCGACCGATCAGGGGTCATTCGCGCAGATCGGGATAATCTGGAAGGTACGAAAGCGGAATTTGCAACTTCAAGAAAAATCAGTACGCTCGCCGATGCAGTAAAAGATTCCGATGTTTTTATTGGCCTATCATCGCCAGATGTGCTAACAGCCGAAATGCTGAAAACCATGGCCAAAAATCCCATTGTTTTTGCAATGGCTAATCCCAATCCAGAAATTGCTTATGAGCTTGCCGTTAAGACGCGAAAAGATATCATCATGGCCACTGGCCGATCCGATTATCCAAATCAGGTAAATAATGTCCTCGGATTCCCTTACATTTTCAGAGGTGCGCTCGACGTGAGGTCAACTGGTATCAATGAGGAGATGAAAAAGGCCGCGGTAATTGCTATTGCTGATTTGGCTAAAATGACCGTGCCCGAAGCTGTCAATCTTGCATACAATTCGAGGAACCTAAAGTTCGGTAAAGAGTACATAATACCTAAACCAATAGATTTCAGGTTAATTACAACAGTATCTCCGGCCGTTGCAAAAGCGGCAATTGATTCCGGAGTAGCCCGAAAGATTATTACTGATTGGGACGTATATAAAGAAGAATTAAAAAGCCGTCTGGGTGTGGATGATAAGTTACTGAGAGCGGTAACTGACAAAGCAAAATCTTCTCCAAAACGCATAGTGTTCGCCGAGGCGGATAACTATAAGATATTGAAGTCTGCGCAGATTGTTAAAGACGAAGGTATTGCGATTCCAATTTTGCTTGGAAACAAGGATAGGATCAAACAAATCATATCTGATCATGAATTGGAGCTTGATGGTGTTGAGATTATCAACCCTTTAGAAGAAAAAAATAACAGTGCCCTGTATGCCGATTTTCTCTATAAAAAACGCCAGCGACGCGGCGTAACGCTGTATGAGGCGAAAAAACTGATGTGCGACCGTAATTACTATGGAGCGACAATGGTTCAATTTGGACAAGCCGACGCCTTAATCTCTGGTCTAACAAAGGATTATGCAACTACTATAAAACCAGCATTGCAGGTTATTGGAATTGAAGAAGGAGTTAACCGTGTGGCGGGGATGTATATGATGCTTACTAAAAAAGGCCCCGTATTCTTTGGAGATACCACAGTCAATGAAAATCCTTCTCTTGAGGAACTTATAGATATTACCGTCCTGGTAGACCGTTCGGTGAAAAAGTTTAATATTCAGCCCCGTATTGCGATGCTGGCCTACTCAAATTTTGGTTCCAATGTCGGTATAGTTCCGGATAAGGTTCGTCAGGCTGTAAAAGTATTGCACCAGAAATATCCTGAAATAGTTGTCGATGGCGAAATGCAGGCAAATTTTGCAATGAATCCGGATCTATTGAAAGATAACTATCCTTTCAGCACTTTGAACGGAGCGCCTGCAAACGTATTAATATTCCCTAACCTCGAATCGGGGAATATTGCGTATAAATTGCTACAGGAGCTAGGCGGCGCAGAAGCAGTAGGCCCTATCCTGCTGGGACTTAAGAAACCGGTCCATGTATTGCAACTGGATAGCTCCGTTAGGGAGATTGTTAATATGGTAACTATCGCGGTTGTTGATGCCCAGAGTAAGGAGGAGCAGGTTAGTGCTTCACGGAAAAAAGGCATTTTTAGTCGCGTCACAAAATCTCAAAAATAAAATTATGTACGCGTATATTGACGGAAAACTTGTCTTTAAGTGTCCTACGTATGTAGTAGTAGATGCTGGTGGTGTGGGGTATCATATCAATATTTCACTGAATACCTATGCCGCATTGGGGGACGTAGAGAGATGTAAGCTTTTTACCTGGCTTCATGTTAAGGAAGACGGACATACCTTATATGGATTTTCGGATGAGGGAGAAAAACGATTGTTCCTGCACCTGATTTCAGTTTCGGGTATTGGGCCGAATACAGGAAGAATGATACTATCATCAATTACTCCGGCTGAAATACAAACCGCTATTGTCAAGGGCGATGTTCCGTTGATTCAAAGGATAAAGGGAATTGGACCGAAATCCGCACAGAGAATGATATTGGAATTGCAGGATAAGTTAAAAAAAGAAGGTCCAGATTCATTGATATCGATGCCTCACAACGATACAGCAAGAGATGAAGCATTATCTGCTTTAGTAATGCTTGGCTTTACGAAAAATGTTGCGGAAAAAGCCTTGGATGCTGTAGTAAAATTGGAAGGCGAAAATTTAACAGTTGAGCGCCTAATAAAAATCGCTCTTAAAAGCTTATAATTAATATCAATATTAAGGAAATTGAAAAGTGCTGCGTCGTTTTATTTGGGTAGAGCCTGCTTTCTCTTCTTTGCTTTACTGAGCGGGCAGGCTATTGCGCAAAATGCTGCCGCTGTAAAGGACACATCCCGGCTTACCTATCCTTTCGAAGATTCTAAATATATCCAACTAAAGCGACCAGTAGGAATAACTCTCCCCAATCCCTCAAATATTCAAAGAAGTGTCGAATTCGATCCGGTTTCCAAACGCTATATCATCCGTGAAAAAATCGGTGAGCGTTTTTATCGCTCTCCGCAATACTTAAGCATTGAGGAATATCAGAAGTACGAGAATGAGCTTATTAAGAAAAATTACTGGCGCGAACTTGCTGATCTTCCCTTAGCTGAAGCCAGAGAACCTGGTTTTATTCCCCCGGTAAAAATAAATAGTAAGTCATTTGAGAAGATATTTGGCGGCTCAACAATTGATATCAGGCCGCAGGGTTCAGCAGATCTAACCTTTTCCGGAAGAATCAACAGGAATGAAAACCCTTTATTTAATGAGCGGCAACGCACTCAGGGCAACTTTGATTTTGATCAGCGCATTCAAATGAATGTGGTCGGTCAGATCGGGGAAAAGCTTAGGATAACAACAAATTACAATACAGAAGCCCAATTTGATTTTGAAAATCAGGTTAAACTGGACTACACCGGGAAAGATGATGAAATTATCAGGAAGATTGAAGCAGGTAATGTAAGTCTTCCTTTAAGTACTTCTTTAATATCTGGCAGCCAGGCACTGTTTGGTTTGAAAACCCAGCTCCAGTTTGGTCGTCTGAATGTTACCACCATATTTTCGCAGCAAAAATCGCAACAACGTGAGATAACTATTACAAATGGTTCCCAGCAAAACGAGTTCAGCATTTCTGCGGATAATTACGAACCCAACAGGCATTATTTTTTGGCTCAGTACTTCAGAAATAACTATAACAAGGCGCTGGAGAACATACCAATAATAAGTTCGAATATCAATATTACCAAAATTGAAGTCTGGATAACGAATCGTGCAAACAGCACGGTCAATTCCAGAGATGTATTAGGGCTGATAGATCTTGGTGAAAACAAAGTGTATAATACTGCGCAGCTTAGAGGCGGAGCGGGCTTTTCAGGCCTTCCAGCAGGTTTCACCGGACCGGGCTTCAATTTGCAATCCAATAACCTTCTGCAGGTTTTGCCGCCGGGCGCCAGACAAACCAATAGTAATGACGCCAGCTCTTTTTTTCAGGCGAATGGTGCGACAGACAACTTTGCGAAGTTGACTTTTGCACGAAATTTATCCGATAAAGAGTTCACTTTAAACCCGAGGCTTGGTTATATTTCCCTGAACACCTCGCTTAACGCGGACGAAGTACTCGCCGTAGCTTACCGTTATACTGTGAATGGAGTAGAATATCAGGTTGGGGAATTTTCTACTGATGTTTCCGTCAATAATACTACTCCAGAGGTGTTGTTTGTTAAACTTTTAAAGAACGAGACACTTAAAACCAGTCTGCCTACGTGGGATCTGATGATGAAAAATATCTATTCACTGGGCGCATATCAGGTAAGCCGCACCGATTTCAG
>Ga0136611_10003726_pt1 | contig 10670 bp, 5 predicted proteins | sample AntDrymUQ2232306_2_FD_106645 | JGI IMG/M metagenome (GOLD analysis project Ga0136611, IMG submission 106645) | Polar desert sand microbial communities from Dry Valleys, Antarctica - metaG UQ223 (23.06) | ecosystem: Environmental > Terrestrial > Soil > Desert | place: Antarctica: Dry Valley... | reverse complement strand
CTGCCAACTTCTGTATTTGGAGTCGGACGTTGTCCTCGCGGCCGGCGTAACCCACTAGCACTCTCGATCGGCGGTCGGGCGATCCATTGGCAATGGTTTTGGCAATCTCGACGTAGTCATCCATAAACGGTGGCCGGCGCGCTAGGTCACGGGCAACAGCAGCGGTGAGGCCTTGTCGTTCCTGGTCGATTCCTGCGGACCATTGCGACAAAGCCCCCGACGAGTCGCGCAACGACTTGCCGCTGAAGAGGAACACGTTCGGGCGGTCTCGGAGGTAATGACCAGGAGGGAGTAGGTCATGGCGGAAGTAAGCGCCTGCGTTGGGCTTGCCCGACGCGTCGACTAACGCCTTGCCGTCGAGAGTGGAGATCGGCACGAGCCCACCGGTTTCGAGGGGGTCGATGCCGTACCCGCCCCCAGGCATCAGCTCCAGGCCGCCGGAGAGAACCAGGTAGCCGCGCACGTCGCCACCCTCGTTTCCGAAAACGCCGTTGTTGGCTTCCACCATGGTGATGTTGCCCTCACGCGACAGGTAGTGAGCCACCGTGGTGGTCCCTTTTCCGCCCGGGTACAGCGTGTCGACCGTTCCGATCGTCACCACCGGATGATCTGCTGCTTCGCGAGGGTGATTGGCACGGGTCGCCATCCAAAATGACGGGTCGACCGTCCGGCGCTCGGCGTTTTGTCCACCCTGGAGAGTCGCAATGACCCGAGCCCGGTAGAACAACTTTCCCTGCGGCGAGACACCGACCTCGATGCCGTTCGGCCTCCCGCCGGTTTCGCCCACACCTCCGACTATCAGCGCCGGTGACCCGTATGGCCCGTAGTCGAGAGTCCTGCTGATGGTCGATCTGTGCAGCACGCCGAGGTTGGGAGTGCCGATCTTTCCCCGACCTTCGAAGAGTTCCTGAAGCACATGGTGGTGGAGAAGCTCGTGGAGGTAGGTGCTTCCTGGGTCGCCGTCAACGTGGTGGGTTCGTAACCACTCGGCAAGAGCCGCTTTCGGGTTGGCCAAACCCGGCTTGAAAATACTGGCTTCGGTGAAGGCCCGAAGGACCATGTCCTCGCCGGAGAGACTCTGAGGTTGTACCTCTCCCAAGTCCTTGTTCAAACGCCTTGGCGTGAACCGAGCCTGTTCTTGCGCACGGTCCCACCCACACTTACCTGCCAACCAGGCGGCGAAGCCTGCGGCTATCAGTGCCAGAGCCCGTCGCCGGGTTATACGGGGCATTCGCGAGCGGCGCGGTGGCACGGGCGCTGGACCGGGGGAAGTAGCCATAGTGATACATAGTTTACGGCGCAGCCCTGGTCAAAAACCATTCGTGGGATGGCCGCCGTCAAGCCTGCCCGCTCCTTAGGGCCCGCTCCCTACGGCCCGCCCCTTAGAGATATGGGTAGGGTCGCAGTAACACGCGGTCGAGCTTGGCTGCGGAAACTCTGAGAGATAGGCCCGGGAGTCGTTTGAAGCTTGCATATGTCACGCCTCGCTATGGCGCCGAGGTCGTAGGGGGCGCCGAACATGCGGCGCGCATGTTGGCCGAGCGCATTGTCGGCCAACTGAGGTGGTCGGTCGAGGCCTTGACGTCCTGCGCGTTCGACGCCAACACGTGGGGGAACCACTACAAGCCGGGCCCCGTCGACCTGAACGGGGTCACGGTGCGGCGTTTCTCGACAAAGGGGGAGCGTCACGCCGATTTCCTCCGGACGTCAACGCGCGTTCACGGTAACCCGCTCCTGGCCAGTACCAAAGATCAAAATATGTGGATTGACCAGCAAGGGCCGCTTGTGCCTGAACTGGTCGAAACTCTGGCTGACGCCGACGCGGACGTTGTGATCTTTTATCCGTATCTCTATTACCCGACGGTGCGGGGGCTTCCAAAGGTGGGCCGCCGTTCGGTGATGCACCCCGCCGCCCACGACGAACCGTCCATACGCATGTCGGTCTTTGCTCCTGTGTTCGCCCAGGCTCAAGGGTTCGTGTTCCAGACCGATGGTGAACGACGGATGGTGGAACGGATGTTTGCGATTGCCGAACGCCCACAGTTGTTGCTCGGTCTGGGAGTCGAGCCGCAGTCCGGTGACGAAGCGGCGTTCCGCAGCGAGCACGGTCTGGGTGACCGCCCGTATCTTGTATGCCTCGGCCGGGTCGATGACGGCAAAGGTTGCCGTCTCCTGGCTACTTACTTCGCTCGCTACAAACGCCGGTACCCGAGCCCGCTGGCGCTGGCATTCGTAGGGCCGGTTGTGCAGCCGCTCGAAAAGCACGATGACATCTTCGTTACCGGACCGGTGTCGGAGGCACAAAAATGGGGTGCGCTGCGGGGTGCCGAGTTGCTGGTATCGCCGTCGCCCTTCGAGGCGTTCTCCCTGGCTCTGGTGGAAGGATGGGCAGCGGGCAGACCGGCGCTCGTCAATGCTGCCTGCCCGGCCACCCGTGAGCACGCCGAGCGTTCTGCCGGCGGCCTGTGGTTTCACAACTACCTGAGCTTCGAGGTTGCGTTGCACCGGATCGCTACTGATCACGTCGTCGCGTCGGGCCTTGGTCGCCAGGGTGAGAGCTACGTCAATGATCACTTTCGCTGGCCCGTGCTGATCGAGCACTACGCCCGTTTCCTCGAATACATCGGTGAGCGGGCGCAGAAACGTGGCAGCAGACCGAAGCAGGCGACAACCTCGTGAGGTTCGCCCGGGCAATGAGCGCAGTACTCGTAACGGGTCTGCTCGTTTCAATGGTGCATTCCCAGCCTGCGATGGCGGATCGCCCGCAGGAAATCGTGGTCAAGTTCAGCGAGGACAGCTTGTCGCCGCCCGGCGCGGGGATCGACACCGTGGCGGACACCGGTGGCCGTCTGGTACGGATTGTCGCGCCCGACACGGTCGTCGTCTCCGTAAGTGCTACGTCGAGCGCGCTGGCAGCAAGAGAGTTGGCCACCCGCCCCGACGTCGAATGGGCAGAACCCGACGTCACGTATCGCGCTGCCCTGTCTCCCAACGACCCTTGTTATGTCTCACCATGCCGAGGGACTGAGCAGTGGAACATTCGTAAGGTCAACGCGCCGCGCAGTTGGGATGTGTCGACAGGGGCCCAATCGATGAAGCTTGCCGTGCTCGACTCGGGTGTCGATGTGACGCACCCTGACTTGACGGGACGCGTGACACTGGGGCCTAATTTCTCGTCCGATCCGCTGAACGAGCCCGACTTTTGGCACGGAACCCACGTTGCCGGAATCCTGGCCGCTGCCGGCAACAACGGCGTAGGACTGGCAGGGATGAATTGGACGTCGCCGGTCGTGTCAGTGAAGGTTCTCGACGCGGCCGGTAGCGGTCAGGCATCGCGAATCGCCGCCGGGCTTCGCTGGTCGGCCGACAACGGCGTGCGCATAGCCAACCTGTCGATCGAGGGGCCACCTTCGCGCACGGTCGCCGAAGCTGTTGCCTACGCACAGGCACGGGGCGTTCTCGTGGTCGCTTCCGCTGGTAACAGTGGATCATTCACACCGACTTATCCCTCTGCTCTTGTTGGGGTGCTCTCGGTTGGTGCCAGTGACGAATCCGACGCGGTTGCCGACTTCAGCAATCGAGGGGGGTGGGTTGACCTTGTCGCCCCCGGCGTTGACGTGTTGTCTACCTGGCCCACAACATTGGACTCCGCCGACCCGTATCGAACGCAGAGCGGGACGTCGATGGCGGCACCACTCGTTACCGGCGCTGCGGCTCTGTTGTGGTCTGCGCATCCCTACATGTCGGCTAACGGCGTGGCGCAACGTCTGCGGGCGACGACGCAGTCCGTTGCCGGCACCGGCACCGATATCAGCACCGGTCGCCTGGACGCCGGCGCTGCGCTCGCCGACTTGGCCAACGGCTATCGCCTTACGGCGTCCGATGGGGGCGTGTTCCCGTATGGGTCGGGATTCCATGGGTCAGCCGGTGGCCTCCAGTTGCTCCAACCGATCGTGGCTTCTATGTCGAGCGGGACTGGCTCCGGGTACTGGCTCGTTGCATCCGACGGTGGAGTGTTCAGTTACGGGGACGCTGAATTTCTCGGCTCAGCGGGTGGCTTTCGACTGAATGCGTCAATAGTTGCCGCAGCTAACACGCGATCGGGCAACGGCTATTGGATGGTGGCGTCGGACGGCGGAGTGTTCAGTTTTGGTGACGCACTGTTCCACGGGTCGACGGGAGGAATGCGGCTGAACCGGCCGATCGTCTCTGTTGTGGCGACGGCCACTGGAAATGGTTACTGGCTCGTTGCTTCCGACGGCGGTGTCTTTAGTTACGGCGACGCGCAATTTCACGGCTCGGCGGGAGCAATAGCTCTCAACAAGCCGATCGTTGCTGCTGGACGTAGCCCCAGTGGCAACGGTTATTGGATGGTGGCCTCCGATGGCGGCGTATTCAATTACGGCGACGCAACCTTTTACGGATCAGCCGGTGGCCTTGCGCTGGCGCAGCCAATTGTTGGAATGGCCCCCTCGGAAACCGGCAATGGTTACTGGTTGGTGGCGTCCGACGGTGGCGTCTTCAGCTTCGGCGATGCCATATTCCGCGGCTCGACTGGAGCAATCCGACTGAACAAACCCATCGTGTCTGTCTCCACCAGCTAACCGGCCACCAGCCGCAACTAGAACACGGCGCGCAGCGGGGCAGGGGCCCCCGCTGCTGGCGAGGAGCACGGGCTAGCTCGCTGGCGCGCCTTCGGCGCGACGACCCCATGCGGGGGGGCGAAGCCCCAGACGACACAGCGCGCAGCGGGGCAGGGGCCCCCGCTGCTGGCGAGGAGCACGGGGTTGGGGCCCCGTGCGGGAGGGCGAAGCCCCAACAAGTGGGCGAAGCCCCAGCTAAAAGTGGGGAGCGCCGTCCATTTGCGGCACCCCGAGGTCTACCGTTGCGCCCTCGGCTCGGGCAATGGCGCGTGCAACAGCAGCGGCGTCCTCGGGTGACGCGGTGCGACCGGCCAACCCGAAGGCGACCTCCCACTTTTCGAACTCGTCCGGTTGGCGCACTTCAGCCTGCGGTTCATCCACTCCAACCTTGCGGAACACGTACAGATTCCAATACTTGGTGAGTCCGAAGCGAGCAAGTTGCGGATGAATCCTCAGCTCGGTCGCCCCGCAGCGGGTAAGCCCGACTTTGGCGAACTGCTCGGTCCACCAAGCGAAGGAGGCAAGCGTGAGGTGCCCCTCGATGGGCTCTCCCTTGGCGTCCCGGTAAATGTCGTCGTGGGGGATGGGACCTCGGTAGTCGGGTCCCTTGTCGTAATACGACTGAACAGACTCGTCGCGCACCTTGACCTGGAACCAACCACCTGGCCCCCATTCGTTGGGACCGAAGGAGGGGATCGTGCACACCACGTACTTAGAGGTGATTCGCTCGAGTTCGGCGAGGACGGTAGGGATCATCTCGGGCCTCATGTGTTCCAGCACTTCGAGACAGGTCACCAGGTCGAACTCGCCATCCCCGTAGGGCACACCGGCCATCAGGTCGCCCCAGCGCACGTGGCCCCGGGCTCCCTGGGTCGCTCGGTCTATGGCGTAATGACTGATGTCGGTGCCGCAGGCCTCTACGCCCATCTCCCGTAGGGCCTCGACCACGAACCCAGCGGCGCAACCCACGTCGAGGGTTCGCTTGACGTCAAAATTTCGCCACACCATGTAGGCGGCGGCATTTGCGTTGCTCGACTCGCGGTCGTATCGCTCGTAACCGGATAGTCCCATTCTGTCCATCGGATCCCGATCGGCGCCGAAGTATTCCGGGCCGTATATCCCCGAGCCTGAGGGGTCATCCAGCGCCTGGTTGATCTCGGCTGCAGCCCGGCGGGCGGCCTTGCGGAAAACCGGCACTTCCAGGACCTTCTCCAAGGATCTGCGGGTTGAGGAGACGGCCCTGGAGCGGATGTCGGAGGGAAGAACCATCGGTGCAGCCTAAGGCGTAAGGGCCGTCAATCCCGGCACATTGATGCCCCTTGGCGCCGAGATCAGCGCGGAACAAGGAGGTTTCTGTCAGATTTGTTGTTCCGTGGCCGAGGAGAGTGTTGGAGATTTCGTTACTCGATGTCTATTGGGAGGCAGTGAAAGCGTGAAATTCGCCTGTCGATTGTTTGTCCGCGTGGGCGTTGCTGCGTCTGTCATCGCCGGCGTCCTTCTGGTGCCACAGCACCTGGCTTGGGGAGCCCCGGCCACGCGCCTGACACCCATGTTGGATGTTCCGTCTGGCAGCACGGTCAAGCTGCCGTTCCCGGCCACTCACATCGTTGTCCGCTGGGACGGCTCGGTTTATGCGGTGGTCGAGGCGCGCGGCGTAGGTGCCGACGGTATTTGGCAGCCCTGGCAGAGAGCTCTTGCCGAAGAGGACGGTGGCGCCACCCAAGAGGGCGGAATGCTTGTCTTCGATGACGTCGTAGCCGTCGAATCGCGTGTACTGAGTGGCGAGGCCAACGGCGTGCGCGCTGCCGCCATCGACACAGAGAACGGCCCTCGGTCGCTGCGCCTGGTGAGCGGGGCCGGAGCAGCCCAGGCCATCGGAGGAAACACCGCCCAGCCCGACGTCATAAGCCGTGCCGAGTGGGGCGCTGACGAGTCCATCCGCAAGGGAGCTCCTGAGTTCGCAAAGGTCAGCCGGGTCATCGTGCACCACACCGTAACGAGCAACACCGACCCGAACCCGGCAGCGACGGTGCGAGCGATTTACGCGTGGCACACCCAAGGCAATGGCTGGAACGACATTGGCTATAACTTTCTCATCGATCAATCAGGACGCGTTTACGAGGGCCGTTTTTCGCGCTCCTACCGCCCCGGTGAAGAGCCCACCGGCGAAAGTGCCGACCGCTTAGGGGTGGTTGGGGCCCATGCCGTCAACAACAACACGGGAACGATTGGCATCGCGATGTTGGGGACCTTCACCACCGCCTCGCCGACGCAGGCGCAACAGGACTCACTGGCCCGCCTGGCCGCATGGAGTGCAGATCGCAACGGTATCGACCCGTTGGCGGCCGGCGCCGTGGTGGGACACAGCGACGTCGGCGAGACCGACTGTCCGGGTGAGTTCGCCCGCTCCTTGCTTCCGCAGATACGCAAGAAGGTGGCAGCCCTCAGCACTCTCGCCTTTCCGCCGGGGAACACGCCTGGCTACTGGGTGGCTTCCAAGACCGGTAACGTCGCGGTTCATGGCAAGGCCACGTCCTACGGATCGATGGCCGGACGCGACCTCAATGCCACCGTCATCTCGATGGCGCGTGCCGCCGATGCCAAGGGCTACTGGCTGCTGGGCACCGATGGCGGCATCTTCAGTTTCGGAAGCGCCCGCTTCTTTGGCTCCACCGGAAACATCCGCCTGAACAAACCGATCGTGGGTATGGCGGCGACTCCATCGGGCAACGGGTATTGGCTTGTCGCTGCAGACGGGGGCATTTTCGCCTACGGCGACGCCAAGTTCCTCGGCTCCACCGGAGCGATAAGTCTGAACAAACCGATAGTCGGAATGTCTCCAACCCCCTCGGGCAACGGCTACTGGCTCGTCGCGTCCGACGGCGGCATCTTTGCCTACGGCGATGCCAAGTTCCACGGGTCCACGGGAGCAATGAAGCTCAACTCGCCCGTTGTCACCATCGCAACGGCTCCGTCGGGCAACGGCTACTGGCTGGTGGCGGGCGACGGCGGTGTCTTTGCCTTCAACGCCGCGTTCTACGGGAGCATCCCCCTGCTTGGTCTGACGTCGTTCGGCGGCACTACGCAGGCGACTGCGACAGCAACCGGCAAGGGCTACTACATGCTCGGCGGTGACGGCGGGGTGTACACCTTCGGTGACGCACGATTCCTCGGCGCCGGTGCCGGCGGCGGGCCAGCGGCGGCGATTGCCCTGGTCCCCGAGTAAAGCCCTCCGCAGATAGGCTCCCACGAGGGGGTAATTCATGAAGCTCAAGCGTGTGTCTGCAGTCCTGATAGTTGCAGGGATGGTGGCGACGTCCTTTTCGACGATTGCACCGGCTCCGGCCGGCGCCTACCCGAGGGGCACGGTAGATCTCGTCGGCCACGGCTTCGGCCATGGGCGGGGTATGGGCCAGTACGGCTCCCTGGGATACGCACTGGCCGGGTGGGACCACGCGGCCATCTTGAACCACTACTACTCGAACACAACGATGGGCTCCGCCGGCAATCCTGGTATTGGCGTTCGGCTGCTCAACGGCGACGGAACCGATCTGATCGTGGTTGCGCAAAATGCTTATTCAGTTGGAGGTCGGGCCTTCGCAGCCAACGCTGCCGCTCGCGTGAGAAAGATCGGGGCCAACTCCTTCGCGATCGACGAGGCCCCGAACTGCGCAGGGGGAGCGGGCTGGACTCAGGTTGCGACGGCGACAGGACCAGTGGTTGCCAACCCGCCCAGTACAAATCCGGGCGACGACTTGACCTTGATGATTCAGCGCTGCGCCGCGGACGGCACGCGTGGCTATCGCGGAAGCGTGCAGGCCGTTGATGACAACGGAACACAGCGGGCGGTCAACGCGGTCCTGTTGCAGGACTACCTAAGAGGCGTTGTGCCTCGGGAGTCGCCGGCGTCATGGGGCGATCTTGGCGGTGGTGCCGGTATCAACGCGTTGCGAGCCCAGGCGGTCGCCGCACGCTCCTACGCAATTGCCTCACCGACCTACTCCTACGCAACTACCTGTGACACTCAGGCGTGTCAGGTGTACGGCGGGGCGTTCCTCAATGGAGCACTGATCGAGGATGCTCGCACCAACGCCGCCATTGGCGACACGTCGGGCCAGGTACGCATGCTCAACGGCGCTGTGGCGCGGACGGAGTTTTCTTCATCAACGGGCGGTTATTCGGCCGGTGGCACGTTCCCCGCTGTCGTCGATGATGGCGACGGCGTGTCACAGAACTCAAACCACAATTGGTCTGCCTCGGTTCCGGTGGCGAGCGTTGAAGCGGCGTACCCAGCCATAGGCTCTCTCACATCTATCAGCATTCACGGCCGAAACGGTCTTGGCGATTACGGCGGACGCGTCACAGCAATGACGGTCGTTGGTGGCAGCGGTTCTGTCACTGTTACGGGCGCCGACTTTCGCGCCAAGCTCGGGCTGAAGTCGGATTGGTTCCAGCTCACGAACGTGCCCAGCGGCGGCGTTCAGGGTTACTGGATGGTGGGTGCCGATGGTGGTGTCTTCAGCTTCGGGAATGCTCCCTTCTATGGATCGGCCGGTGGCATTCGCCTGTCTCGACCGATTGTCGGCTTGGACAGCAAGCCCGATGGGTCCGGCTATTGGCTCGTTGCGTCCGACGGCGGGATCTTCAGTTACGGCAGCGCGCTGTTTCACGGTTCGGCCGGTGGTATCCGACTCAGCCAGCCAGTGGTGGGCATGAGTTCGACGCCCAACGGCGGTGGATATCGCCTGGTCGCGTCAGACGGTGGCATATTCGCCTACGGCAATGCTGCCTTTTTTGGATCAGCGGGGAACATCCGACTCAATCGTCCGATAGTCGCCATGACCACCACGCCCGGCGGCAACGGTTACTGGCTCGTTGCTTCCGACGGCGGCATCTTTGCCTACGGTGACGCGCCCTTCCGTGGATCAACGGGTGACATCAAACTCACGCAACCCATTGTCGGTATGGCAACTACGCCCACCGGCAACGGTTACTGGCTTGTTGCCGCTGACGGCGGCATCTTTGCCTACGGTGATGCCCCGTATCTCGGAAGCCTGCCCGGTTCCAAGATCACTGCAACGGTGACGGGTATTGCTGCAGGCAAGACCGGCCTCGGTTACATACTGACGACCAGCAACGGAACCGTTTACAGCTTCGGCGATGCGCCGCAGTTCGGAAGCGTCCCGTCCGCTGTCCCTGGTTTCCAAGGCACCATTCTCGACATCGCAGCCCAGTACGAATAACTGCCCGCCTATGGGCGCAGTCGTCGATCCTGAAACCTCCCGCGCGCCCATTCCTTCGCCATTGTGAAATGTGAGGGCTGTTTGGCGGTGGGAGGCCAAGGCGATATTTCGCCGCGGCGATCCACCCAGAAGGGGTGATCGGCCATAGCCAGCAACTCGTGATCACCTGAGCTATTGCCGTAAGCCCACAGCTCTACCTTGCCGGCGCCCACCTGTCCGGGTTTGTCCCCGGGTCCCTCGCTTGCTGTTTCCTCGGCGAGAAGTTGCGTCAGGAGACGTGCCTTTTCGCCGGCGCGAACGTTGGCGCCGATGAGGCTTCCGGTGGCGCGTCCATCCTTGATCTCGAGCCGAGTCGACAAGATGGAGTCGAAGCCCAACTTTGCTGCTGTCGGCTCCAGGAATACGTCAAGGGAAGCCGATACCAGCACCAATCGGTGCCCCTGCTCCTTGTGCCACTGGACGCGCTCGAGCACGGCGGGGAACATGCGCGTTTCCAGCAGCGATCGCGAGAACTCCTTACCCGAAGCTCGGATCTCATCGGCGGCCTGACCGGTGAGGGTGTAGGCGATAAAGCGCTCCTTGGTTCGATCCCGATCACCTTTACCCATGGCAATGAGCCCGAATGAGGGCACATGGGCCAACACCGATCGGGCAACGGTGCGTCCGCCCAGGAGTTGGATGAGGAACGGCAGCAGGCTGTCACCACGAGCGAGCGTGCCGTCGAAGTCGAAGGCGGCTACGGGCGGGGGATGCGAAGGCGACCGCTGCGCGCTAGGGCTGGCGT
>Ga0136611_10003725_pt1 | contig 10670 bp, 21 predicted proteins | sample AntDrymUQ2232306_2_FD_106645 | JGI IMG/M metagenome (GOLD analysis project Ga0136611, IMG submission 106645) | Polar desert sand microbial communities from Dry Valleys, Antarctica - metaG UQ223 (23.06) | ecosystem: Environmental > Terrestrial > Soil > Desert | place: Antarctica: Dry Valley... | reverse complement strand
GGCGAGCTGGATGGCGATCTCGGTCCAGCTGTAGGCGAGGTCGCGACCGGTCTTGAGGTCGGCGACCATGAGCCGCCCGTCAGCGAGGGTGACGAGACGGTCGAACGTGCCGGCCACCTGCAACTCGGGGACCACGACGATCCGTTCGATGTGATCGCGGTCGATTGTGAGTGCCCCGGTGACGTCCATGTAGGCGTCGAGGTCGGCGCGGTGGGCGTCGGGGACCGTGTAGTCGGCGCCGGCGTCGATGAGCTCGGTCATGGAGTGCAAGGCGACGCCGAGATTGCGGCGGATGCTCGAGCCGGCGGCTTCCTTGGCGTCGTTGGCGACGCCGTCAAGGAGCCGCTTGGCGTCCTTGTCGTCGGTGTCGGTGACGGTGGCCGCTTGGGCGAGGAGGTCGGGGCGTCTGGCGAGGCCGAATACGGCCATCCGCAGCTCCCACTTGGTCAGCCCGAACGTGTCCGAGCAGGTCTTGGCCCACGTGGTGGCCCGTGTCCACGACACGTCCTTGCCGGTCACCGGATCGGGCAGTACGTAGCGACCGAATTTATCTCGCTTCGGCTCGGGGCGGATGACCGGGGCGAGGTCGATGGCGGACTGCTGCGGCACTGGTGGCTCCCGGCTTGGACGACGTGCGACCAACCTTAGACATCTGACTAAGATTGGTCAATACCCAACCTGGGGCCGGAACGCAAAGAGGCCCTCGCCGGTGATGGCGAGGGCCTCAGAGATGGGTGGCGGATGCCGCTACATCAAGCGGCCTCGTCGTAGGCGCGGCCGCTCATGGCGTCGCGCATCTGGCCGGCGTTGGCCCGCCGTAGATAGATGGCGGTGGTCGACAGATTGACGTGGCCGAGCATGGCTTGGACGACCCGGAGGTCGTTGCAGTTGTCGAGGACATCGGATGCGGCGGTATGGCGGAAGGCATGGCCGCTGACCCCGTCGTAGGCGGCGACCTTGACGCCAGCACGGGACAGGATTCTCGAGGCCAGGTAGCCGACGCGCTCGGGGGAGATCGGGGCGTTGTAGTCGTTGCGGGAGCGGATCATGGGGCCGATCTGCCCGCGTCCTCGAATGAGGGCGAGAGCGCGAGCGACCTCAGCGGTGACGGGCAGAGCTCGCTCATGGCCGTACTTGGCGTGGCAGACGATGAGCACCTGGGTGCGCTCGTCGTAGTGCTCCCAGCGGAGACCGGCGACTTCCATCCGGCGAAGGCCGAGCCCGACCATGAGCCAGACGATTGCCCGTTCACGTTCGTCGACGCAGGCGGCCAGGGCGCGGTTGATGGAGTTGTGGTTCTGGGCGCGAGGGAGGGCCGAGATGCGCTTCACCGCCGGGATGGAGACACAGGGGTCGGTGGCGAGCTGGCCTTCTTCGACGAGCCAGCGGGTGAACTGGCGGACAGAGCACAGGTACGAGGCCCGGCTGTTGACGGCGAGGTAGTTGAGGTCGCCGAGCCAGGCTTCGATGGCTCGCCGGGTAAGACGATCGAGAGGTCGGGCACCGAAGTGGTCCGACAGGAGCATGAGTCGGGGGACTACGACCCGTTGTGACTTGGCGTTGTAGATGCCGATAGCTCGCCGTGAGGCCATGTAGCGGGTGATGTGAGGAGTCAGTGTGTTCATGCCTTGTGGAGTTCGGGGCGGCGACCACCTCGACCTTCTCGACATCCCCATGGTTTAGTTAGGCTGCGTCGACGGCAGGCACGAACCAGATGGTAGAGGGTTTCGCCTGGTCACTTGGGGTCGTGGGGTCGACCTGCGTGCCATCCCAGAGCCAGTACCGATCGACGCCGGTGGCGAGACCGATGAGCTTCACGTTGCCCTTGGAGGGGGACGTGGCGCCACGCTCGTAGTTGCTGATCGTCTGTCTGGAGATGCCGGTGACGAGGGCGAGCCTGGCTTGACCGAGGCCGCTGACTTCCCGTGCCTTGCGAAGTCGATCAGCGATGGTCCATGCAGGGACCCCGGGGGTGGAGGTCATGATCTCGGTCATAGGCGCATCTTGCGTCATCTGACCAAGTTGCGTCAAGCGAAGATTAGGGGATGCCAGGAAGTCGTTGACCAATCTTAGACATGTGACTAAGATTGGACACCATGGAGTACCTCACCACAGCACAGGTTGCCGAACGCAAGGGCGTCCTCCGACGGAGGGTGAACCGGTGGGTTGAGTCTGGCCGTCTCGTCCCGGAACAGGTGCTGCCCGGCAAGACAGGCGCCCATCTGTTCGATGCCGCCGTGGTCGATGCCTTCGACCCGGACGCCGAAGAGGTCGAGGCATGAGCCTCGTCGTCGCGAACGAACCCTCCTCGCTCGCCGAGGTCGACACACGGATGCGCAGCATCGAGCAGATGGCCGAGCAGTCCGAGTCGATCCCCGAAATCCTCGACTGGGCCAACCGTGCCGCCGCGTTCAAGACCTACCTGACCCGCACATCCAAGGACGGGCGGGCTCGGGTCGATGCTGCGAGCAGACGGCTAGAGCTGCGGATCGGCGTGTTGCTTGGCCCATCGCAGAATGGCGGAGATCGCAAAACAGATCAGTTCACTCGCGAAGTAACTGATCTGGCCCCTAACCAAATCAACGCCTTCCGTCAGATGGCTGAGCACCCTGACATCGTCGAGGCCGTCATCGCCGGGGCAGACGATTCGAAGCCACCTTCACGGTCCTGGGTACTGCGGAAGATCAAGGCGCAGACCAGCGGCGAGCACGCCCGCATGAGCGAGTTGGCCGCCGAAGGGCTCACGACAGCGGAGATCGCCGACCGCGTCGGCAAGACTTACAGGGCCGTAAATCAGTACCTGACCAAGCATCACATCGAGCCTGGCGGTCAGACGCGGTCGAACATGGACGACCGCCTCAAGTCCTACAAGAAGCTGAGCGCCGAAGGTCACACGCTCGACCAGATAGCAGAAAAGCTCGGCGTTCGTCGGAACTCACTCGCTGAATGGGTCCGACAGAACGCTCTGCCACGCCCGCCGGCTGAGGGTTCCGTTGCACGGACGCGCCGCCTCGACAACGACCGGATCGTCAACGAAACCGTCCTTGGCCTCGAAGGCACGGTCGTGGCTCTCAAGCTCGCCGGCAACCTCGCTGACGCCGGCCTCAACCCCGACCTAATCGAAGGCTGGGTCACCTCTATGAATGCATCGATGACCGCTCTCACACGATTCCACAAGCAACTCAAGGAGATGACCCAGTGACCACAAAACCTACCACCAAGGTCGAACGCGCGGCACGCCTCAAGTGGGTGCCACTCGACCAGATGAAGGTCAACCCGCTCGCCCAACGAGAGATCAGCCAACCCCGAATCGACCACCTCGTCGCCTCGCTCGACCTCGAACAGCTCGGTGCCCCGACCGTCTCATGGCGCGACGGCCACTTCTGGGTCATCGACGGCCAACACCGGGTCGAAGCTCTCCGCCAGTTCGGGTTCACCAACGAAACGATCCAGTGCTGGACCTACGAGGGTTTGACGTCGGAGGACGAGGCTGAGCGGTTCCTCAAGCTCAACGACACCTTCACCGTGGCTGCTATCCCGAAGTACAAGGCCGCTGTCCACTCGGGTCGCGAGGTCGAGAACGACATCGACCGCATCATCCGGTCGCTCGGCCTATGCATCACCAACGACAAGATCCCCGGTGCCATCGGAGCGATCGGCACGGTCCGTCGGGTCTACGGCAGAGGTCCTGACGTGCTGGTCCGGTCGCTTCGGATCATCCGCGACGCCTATGGCGACGGTGGCTTCGATGCCCCGGTCATGGATGGCATCGGCCACCTGTGCGCCCGGTACAACGGTGAGCTCGACGAGAAGGTAACGATCGAGAAGCTCGCCAAGGCTCACGGCGGCGTCAACGGTCTGCTCAACAAGGCCGAACGGCTGCGGTTCGCCACCGGCAGTCAGAAGGGTCTATGTGTCGCCGCTGCGGCGGTCGAGACGATCAACGCGCAGCGCGGCGGCAAGAGGCTCCCGTCCTGGTGGAAAGAGTCGTGACCATGACCACCCGCATAGCCGCCGCCGCCCTGTTGGTCGCCGCTCTGGGTGCGGCGGCTGGGGTCGGGGCGGGTGTCGTGCTCGCAGCGGTGGCCCGCCGTGTCACGGGTGGCGCCTCGTGACCACCACCGATTCGTACCTGGCCGCCGTCATCGCCGTCAACGAGACACGACTGGCCATCGCCGACATGATCGAAGGGCTCGAGAAGCTGTCCGGCTGGCTCCGCGATCACCCGGCGTGCGCCAAGATCTCGAGCCACCCCCTGCGCATCGACCCGTATCTCGTCTACTGCATCACGCCTGACGAGTTCGCTGACCGTGCCACCGACCTAGCGGATGAGGCCCCGGTCGGGGCGATCACCAACCGGACAGATGACCGCTTCGTAAGGGTTCATCGGTCGTTCGGTGGCGGTGTATCAGCCGAGGTGTACGCGCCCCGCCAGGACGGAGAGGTGGCGTCGTGAGGTGGCTTCGTCGTCGTCGTGCCCGCCGCCACGAGTTCGCCGGCGTGGCTGCCCGTGAGGCCACCTGTCGTGCCCTCGCCGCTGTCCGGGCGGTGAGGTCGTGACCGCCGTAACGATCACCAACGTCGGCGGCGTGGCCATCGGCGTGCTCGGCCTCATCGTCATTATCGCCGCCCTGCCGGTGATCGGGTGGGTGGAGCGCCATGACCCGTTGCGCCCGTCACCAGCGGTGGCCCGGGTGCGCCGGTGGTTTGGGCGTCGTGAGGGCGTCGAGCGATGACCGACGAGCCGAAGGATCACGTCATGCGGGCGTCTCTGCCGTGGCGACCGGAGGAGGAGTTGACCGAGTGCGGCCGTCCGGCAGGCAACTTCGATTCGCGCTACGTCCTGTCTCGCGCCGACGCGGTCTCTCGGTTTCGCCAGCACGGCCAGCGGCGCTCCTACCAGCTGTTCTGTATGACCTGTCTCGACACCGTCAATAGGTGGCCGACGTGGGAGAAGGACCCAGCGAGGACGCTATCTCGACATCTTGGCGGATACGGACGGGGGCGCGACGACCGGATTGACGACGAGCTGCGGGCGCTGGCCGAGCTGGTCGACCGGCACCGGGACGAGTTCGACGCGCTGCTGACCGCCGAAGGCGACCTGGTGCGCCTCTCGGCGGTGCGCCATCGGAGGCGGTCATGACGGCCCGAGAGCCGTACTACGCCGACGACATGGTGACGCTGTATCACGGGGACTGCCTGGATGTCGATGCCTGGCTCGCAGCAGACGTGCTGGTTACTGATCCGCCATACGGCCGTGCGTGGAAACAGGGGAACACGAAGCTCGCTGGGCTGAAGCGGAATGATCGCTCGAGCATCGCCAACGACCATGACGTGAGCACGCGCGACTCGGCTTTGGCTGCTTGGGGTGGTCGGGTTGCGATCGTGTTTGGCAACCTCATGTTGGCACCTCCACGCGGTGTCAAACTCGTCGCCGTCTATCACAAGGACGATCGCGTCGCTGGCTTCATGGGTGCTGTGGGGTCTGTCCGCCGCGATGCCGAGGCCCTGTATTTCATTGGACCGTGGGCGACCGGGATGGGTGGGCGCTCGTCGATCTTTACTACCAAGAGGCTGTTGAGCGGGGCCGCCGGTATTGCGGCCAAGACCGGTCATCCGCATACGAAACCGCTCAATGTTATGAGTGATCTGATCCTCCAGACTCAGGCCGGCACCATTGCAGATCCATTCGCTGGTAGCGGGTCCACCCTTGTCGCCGCCAAGTTGCTTGGTCGTAAGGCCATCGGCGTCGAGTTGGACGAGCGGTATTGCGAGGTTGCCGCCAAGCGTCTTGCTCAGGGTGTCTTCGACTTCGGAGCCGCACCGTGAACGCCCCGATCACTTTGGGCGTCGACTGCGGCAAGACGGGTGCCCTCGCCATCCTCGACGCCGCTGGTGACCTCGTGGCGGTCGTGGACATGCCTGACGCCACCTGTTCGGCGCTCGGTGCCCACGTCCGTGACATCCTCGTGGAGCACCGGCCCACGGTCGCATGGGTGGAGCTCACCCAGGCGTTCCCCGGGCAGGGGAGGAGCAGCGCACACAACTACGGCCGTGACGCCGGCGTCGTCTTGGGTGCCCTCGGTGCCTGGGATGTGCCCGTTCATCTGGTCACGCCCGCCACGTGGAAACGGGCGGCGGGGTTGGGCAGGGATAAGGCGGCGTCACGTCAGGCGGCGACGACGTTGTGGCCGGCGTGGTCTGCGAGCTTCGCCAGGGTCCGTGACGACGGGCGGGCAGAGGCGGCGCTCATTGCGAAGCACGGATGGCTGGCGGGGCGGGCGTGAAACTCCCCAACGAAGACCCGGCGCTGCCTCGGCTGGACTGCCAGATTCACGCCGCCGTCGCCGAGGTGACCAACCGGCGAGGCCGCGTGCTCCGGGCCGCCCTTCCTGCCTTCGCTCGGCTTCACTTCACGCCCGTGACCACACTGGCCACCGCCGACGCCGACCGGCTCCGACGCATCGCTGCTGACGTGGCCGCCCTGGCCGACGCTCTCGAGCTCGAGCAGCGCGGCCCGACAACAGACCCGCCCGACCAGCTCACCCTCGAGTTGGCCAACGCCGAGGCTGAGACATGACCGTCCGCCGGTCGCTGCACGTGTACGCCCGGTGCCCGGAGTGCGGCACGTCTCGGGCCACGACGGTCGATGACCGGGGCCGGGACGTGTACCCGCCGCACCAGCGCCCGCTCATGGTGGTCATGTGGAAGGGGGACGACGACAAGTGCCCTGGCAGCGGGTGGCTGGTCGAGGACGAGGACCGGGTCACGGGCCGGTGGCCGAGGTGACTGCCCCGTCTGTGGTCGACTTGTTCAGTGGTGCCGGCGGCTGGTCGACCGGGCTCGCCATGCACGGCATTACCGACGTGGGGCTGGAACACTGGCACCCCGCAGCGGCGACCGCCCGGGCCTCCGGTCACCGGGTTGTGCGGGCCGACGTGGCCGCCTACCCACCGGACCCGTTCGCCGGTTGGGCTGGGCTCATCGCGTCGCCGCCGTGTCAGACGTTCAGTAGCGCCGGGCACAAGGGCGGCCGCTCGGCCCTCGGCGCCCTCCGGTCGCACGTGCTCAACTGCCGCCACGAGTGGACCCCGCCCCACGGGCTCGCCGCCGATTCACGCACCGAGTTGGTGCTGGAGCCGCTCCGCTGGGCCCACGCCGTCCACCCTCGGTGGATCGCTCTGGAGCAGGTGCCCGCCGTGCTCCCCCTCTGGCATGCCTACGGTCTCGCCCTGGCCGACATGGGTTACGCCACGTGGACCGGCATGGTCGACGCCGCTGACTACGGCGTACCGCAGCACCGACACCGAGCTCTACTGCTCGCCTCCCGCGACGGGCAACCCCACCGACCGGCACGCACCCATGGCGGCACCGGCCAGCCTCTGCACGTGACGATGGCCGAGGCCGTCGGATGGGGGGCCGGGCAGGAAGTCAACACCGGCCGAGACTGGCCGACGGACGGCACCGGCCGGGCCGGCGCCCAACGCATACCCATGGACCGTCCCGCGCCGGCCCTTACCGGGAAGTCCGGCGGTCAATGGCACATAGCCCCGGTAGCGCCCGGGCTGCCCCCCGCCGTGGTGCGCCGGCTGACTATCGCCGACGCCGGCGCCCTGCAATCGTTCCCGCCCGGGTACCCCTTCACCGGCACCCTGTCAGATCGGTTCCTGCAGGCCGGCAACGCCGTGCCCCCACTGCTGGCCGCCGCCGCCGTGCTCGAGGTGACCACGTGCAGGGCCGTGGTGCGCAGTGCACGCGCCGTGGCCGCCCGGATCAGCGGCGAGGCGAAGCAGTGCGGGTTGTTTGGATAAGCGCAGACAATGTCTAGACATTCCCCACAGAGTGTGTGTATAATCTCTACATGGAAACCACCACCGCCACCAAGACCACCAGCTGGTACATCCGGCTCTCCGACACCCACGCAGTCGGACCATTCCAGTCCGAAGGCGAAGCCCGTGAGTGGTCGACCACCCCACTGCCCGCTGGCACCCTGTACTCCGAGGAGGTCTGACCATGACCACCACCACAGCCAACCTTCTCATCGGCGACCGCATCCTCAGCATGAGCAGCGCACCCGACGCCATCGTGAAGAACGTCCGGAATGACCTCGGAGACGTGCTCGTGCAGACCGATAGGGACGGCACCACCCGCTACCCGTCGAGCGCCCCTGTCACGGTGGTCCGATGACCATGACCTGCGACCCGGTCGGCACGGTAGAGATCGCCGACCGGGTAGGCGTGAGTCGGGGCACCGTCGATCAGTGGCGCCAACGTCACGTCGACTTTCCCCAGCCACGATGGACGGTCGGCGGTCGACCGGCGTGGGACTGGGGCGACATCGCGTCGTGGCTCGCTGCGACCGGGCGGGCCTGACGCCACAACGACGAAAGCCCCCGCCCATAAGGGCGGGGGCTTCTTTCGTTTGGTAGCGAAGGGTCAGTCGCCCGGGATGACGATCGGCTCGGGCTTGGGTAGTCGGGCCTTCTCGTCGGCGGTCATGGCAGACGGGAGCGGTGCCGCCTTGGCGCAATCGACACCGGGCAGGATCGACTCCCCGGCGGCACGGATCATCTTCTCCAGCCTGTCGAGCGCGGCTCGTTGTTCCGCGGTGCGTGGCGGCAGGCCCGGCAACACTGAGTCGTACGTCAGGCGTACCGACTCCGCAGCGAATGACCGGACACGCCGTCGCCCGTCTTCGACCGTCAGGCACTGACCGTGGGCGATGATCCGGTCCTTGCGTTGCGAGGCCGTGTTGGCATCGTCCTGCTCCAGCCGGTCGGCACGGGCCCGGTCAGCCTGCGCCCCCTGCGCCCCCAGGACTAGGAAGATGGCGACGACGGTGGCACCGAGGATGGCCACCCCGAGGACGACCACCCCGACGAGCATGGTCACGCGGCGTTCGGGTGTCAGTGTCATTCGGGGTCCCTTTCGGTGTCGCTGTTGAGCCCGGCGGCGATGAGTCGGCGCCGGTAGCGGGTGGCCGCGTCGAGAGCCTGGTCTCGTTGTAGGCGCAGCTCCGAGTTGGTCGCCTCCAGCACGGCGGTTCGTTCCCGAGACTTTGCCAGCTCCTCCAGCCCAGCTTCGGTGAGGTTGCGTTGGTACGTGATGACGAGCCGGATGAGCGCCCACGCGGTGCCACCAGTGGCCCCGGTGGCGAGCACCGACCCGACGACGGTGGTGACAACTTCAGCGCCGAGGATGGTCACAGGTCACCGGTTTCCGTTTCGAGGTGGGCACGCTGCTCGTAGTTGGCCAGGGTGGCCATAGTCCACATGCCGAGGGCCACCACCGCTCCGCACACCCACAGGGCGAGCCACGCCGAGGCGGCCCGGAGTTCCCCGGAGCGGGAGTAGTCCGGTGACCCGACGAGGATCATGGTGTAAGTGCGGCCCAGGGCGGCGACCGTGAGCGCCCCGATCCAAAGCTGGACGAGCCGGTCTGAGTGGGACCGAACGATGGCGGCGACACCAGCTATGGCGGCGAGTGGGCCGATGATCCGAGTGTCGGCCCAACTAATACCCCACAGTGCCCGGTCCACGATGCCGACAAGCGAGGCCACGATGCCGAGGTGGATGCAGACGGTGGCGGTTGCCACCCGGCACCCGACCAACAGCCATCGGCGGTGAGTCATCCCTTCGCCTTGGCGGTGCAAGCAACCTGGAGCGCAGCCCGGGACCGGTCGCCGTAGATACCGTCGGCCGTGAGTCCGAAGAACTTCTGGAGGTTGCGGACGGCGGTGTCGGTGGCGGGCCCGAACGAGGCGTCGCCGAGCAGGCGTGAACCGGTGCCGTAGTTGAGGGCGACCTGGAGCTCAGCGACTCTCCTCCCGGTGCTGCCCTTGCGGAGCGCCGGTGAGCCTGACGGGGCGACGACCTTGCCGAACGTTGGCGCCGGCTTAGGCGGCGATTGAGGGGCTGGTGCCGGGGTTTGGGGACCAGTGACGCCACGGAGCCGGTCGAGGTGCGGGCGGATCATCAACCCGCAACAGGTCTTGCCCTTCTGGCTGTATTCATGGTGCGACCCGATGCGAGGGTTCGACTTGAGTTTCCGCAAGCGGATGCCTTCACCGATCAGCCAGCGGAACGCCTGCAGCTGCGCTTCGGTTGCCGGCTGGAGGTCACCGTGACCCATGAAGCAGACGCCGGCTGCGGTCGAGTTGCGCCCTTCGGTGTGTGCCCCTGAGCGGCCCCAGCCTCGCCCCTCGAAGATCGTCCCATCGTGGGCGATGACGAAGCTGTAGCCGATGCCCGTCCAGCCTCGGGTGTTGACGTGGTAGTTCTCGACGGCCCGCATGTGGGCCGTCTCGGAGATCGAGGCGAAGTCGAGTCCGCCACCCAACTTGGCCCAGTCCTCCTTGCGGACAGCCCCGGCCTCGGTGTGGGCGACGGCCTCACCCCACGGCAGGTTGGCAGAGACGTCGTTGCCGTTGCCGTAGCGGGCGCCCCACTCTGTTCTGGAGACGATCCTAGTCACGGCTCGTCGACCTCGAGCACGGCGTCGACTGAGGCGACGGGGATGACCTGCGACCGGATGATGAGGCCGGCGATCAGCGGTCCGAGGACGGTCAGGATCTGCGACAGGGCCGACGCCTGTTCCTGGGAGAATCGGACTCCGACGAGGGTGGCGATGGCGAGGATGCCGGCGACGATCATGGCTGGTTCGGTGCGAAGC
>Ga0136611_10003724_pt1 | contig 10671 bp, 9 predicted proteins | sample AntDrymUQ2232306_2_FD_106645 | JGI IMG/M metagenome (GOLD analysis project Ga0136611, IMG submission 106645) | Polar desert sand microbial communities from Dry Valleys, Antarctica - metaG UQ223 (23.06) | ecosystem: Environmental > Terrestrial > Soil > Desert | place: Antarctica: Dry Valley... | reverse complement strand
CATCAGGGCGCCGCGCCGGAGTCGATGGCAAACGATTACACGTCCACACCGCCCTCGGCGGGGATCGTGCTACTCGACCGTTGATGCGGGCGAATCATCGCCCGTGGCTTTGGCGTAGGGATCCCGGACGAGGAGGGTGGACTTGGCTAAGGGAAGCAAGACGGTTGTGTACTCGGCGATGGGGGCGAACGCCGTAATTGCAGCGAGCAAGTTCTCTGTGGGGTTGTTAACCGGAAGCGCCGCGATGCTCGCCGAGGCCGCGCACTCGCTGGCCGACACAATCAACCAGGTGTTTCTGCTCGTAAGCATCAATCTGGGGGATAACCCCGCAGACGAGGACCACCCGTATGGTCACGGCAAGGAGCGGTTCTTCTGGGCTTTCCTCGCGGCCATCTTCATCTTCATCGCGGGTGCGGTGTTCTCGTTGTACGAGGGGGCGCAGAAGGTGCTCCATCCAGAGGCGCATCACGGCTCACTCTGGCCGGCCTACCTGGTGCTCGGCCTCGCGTTCCTGTTCGACTCGGCGGTGTTGGTGATCGCCCTGCGGGAGGTGCGGCATCAGGCGGAGGCGGCGGGGCTGACCGCCCGTGAGTTCCTGCGGGAGACGAGCGACACAACACTCAAGACAGCACTCTACGAGGACGCCGCCGCTACAACGGGCGTGGTGGTCGCGGCTCTCGGACTCTTCATTGTGCAGGTCACTGGCAATCCCATCTTCGACGGGCTCGCCTCGGTGGTGATCGGGATCATACTCATCTACGTGGCGATCATGCTTGGTCGCGAGGCGAGGGATCTGCTGCTCGGCTCGGCCGCGCCGCATCGGGTCCGCAGGATGATAGAAGAGGCGATATCGAGCTTCCCGGAGGTGCGCCAGATCGTTACGGTGCTCACCATGCAGTTGGGGGTGGACAGCATCCTGGTGACCGGGGAGCTAAACGTCCGCGACGACCTGACCACGGACGAGATCGAGGATGTCATGACCCGGATCAGCGAGCGCATCCGGCAGCAGGTGCCCCAGGTACGCAATATCTACCTGGAGCCCCACCGGGCAACCGAGGGTGGAATGCGGAGGGTCGAGAGTAGACGCGCGCCCGACTGAACAATGGGGTTCTGGCTCGCCGGTCCCGTCGCTGCGACCGCGCGGCGCGGTATCCGCGGACATGGTACCACCCCAGCAAGCCACCACGTGACGGCCTCCGTCCTTCATAGGCTGCGTCATAGGTCCCTGCCGCCTTCGCTGCAAGCAGGTGCGGCGGTACGCCACTACAGCGGTGGGCACGAGGGTTGGGCCTCCACATCGGCAAGGGGGCGGGCCGCAGCCCGCGGGCGGCCACGGAGAACCGCCCCTACGCGTCTCATCGTTGATGCTCAATGCTGTAGGATTCAGCGCCCATCCGTAGGGCCACCGTTCGAGCGGCCGATGAGGTGTGCTGCCGGGTGCGCGTGCTGGTATAATCAAGCTCGGAATCGAATAGGGACGCCTGCTCCCACGAACCGCAGGCACAAGGTGGAGTCCGTCAAACGGGCGCCGCCTTTTCTGTTTCTGCCGTTTCTTGTGAACGATCAGGAGGATGAACGTGCACACACCAGAATCAATCACCCAGCGGACCACCATACGGGAGGCGGACGCGCTCCTGGAGATCGAGAGCATCACCGTGCGAGCCGAGGATGACCTGCGGCACGTGGCGGAGGCAGCCGCAGCGCATCCCGGCGCGCGCGTGATCGCCGTTGTGGATCACGAGGAGCGGCTGGTGGGGATACTGCCCGTGCAACTGCTCGTAGACAACATCTACCTAAAGATCGTGCCCGAGGAGTTCATGGGAGCGATCACCGATGTCGAGCAGACACTCGCCTACGCCCGGAACATGGGCGCGCGCACGGCAGGCGACCTTATGCTTGATCCGGTGTCAGTCGGGATGGACGACACGGTGCGTGACGCATTTGCGCTGCTGCACCGCCCCGATATCAGCGGCCTGCCCATCACGGACTATGAGCGCCGGGTGGTGGGGTATATCGATCAGTTGGAGCTGCTGCTGGTGTGGGTGCGCGCCTGCGGGTTGGAACCGTTGCTCGCCGGCCAGCCCGAAGGGGACGCCTGATGTCGCCGCTGCTGCTCGGCACCGCTATATTCGTCCTCACCTACGCGCTGATCGCGAGCGAGAAGATTGACAAGATGATCGCCGCACTCGCCGGTGGTTTGGTGATGATCCTCGTGGGCATCATCAGCCAGGAGGAGGCGTTCGAGCACATCGACTTCAACGTGATCTTTCTGCTGGCGGGCATGATGATCCTCGCCGGCATCATCCGCAAGACGGGCGTGTTCGGCTGGCTGGCAATCCGCGCGGCGCGCCTCGCGGGCGGCGAGCCGTACCGGATCCTCGTCGTGTTGTGCGTCATCACCGCCGTGGCCTCCGCGCTCCTCGACAACGTCACCACTGTTGTGCTCGTCGGGCCGATCACGATCTTTCTGGCGGCGCGCCTCGGCCTGAGCCCTGCGCCGTTCCTGATTGGCGAGATCCTGGCCTCGAACATTGGCGGCGCGGCCACGCTCATCGGCGACCCGCCGAACATCCTCATCGGCAGCGCGGCGAACCTCGATTTCGTCGCGTTCCTATCAAACATGCTCCCCGTGTCAGTCGTGTGTCTGGCACTATTCCTGGTCGCGGCGCGGTGGATGTTCCGCCGCTACTTCACGGTGGACCCAGCGCTGCGCGACGCGCTGCTCGAACTGGACGAGCGTGAGATGATCACGCATCCCGAGTTGCTCCGCAAGTCACTGATCGTGCTGGGGCTTACGCTTGTCGGCTTCCTGTTCCACGGGATCCTGCACCTCGAGCCGGCAACGATCGCGCTCGTTGGCGCGGTGGCGCTGATGCTCGTTGCCCGGGAGGACCCGGCGGAGGTGCTTCAGGAGGTGGAGTGGCCGACGCTGTTCTTCTTCATCGGGCTGTTCATGCTCGTGGGGGGTGTGATTGAGGTGGGGCTCATCGAGGTCCTGGCCGATGCGGTGGTTGCCCTGACAGGCGGCAACATCGCGGCGACGGCGCTGCTCCTCCTGTGGCTCTCCGGGATACTCTCCGGCGTCGTGGACAACATACCGTATACGGCCACGATGATCCCCGTTGTGCAGCAACTCTCCGAAGGGCAGGACTCCGACGTGCTGTGGTGGTCGCTGGCGCTCGGCGCGGACCTGGGGGGCAACGCCACGATCATCGGCGCGTCGGCGAACGTGATCCTCGTCAACCTGGCGGCGCGGGAGGGACATCCAATCGGGTTCTGGCAGTTCCTCAAGTACGGCCTGCTCGTCACGGTGGGCAGTTTGCTGGTGTCCACCGTCTACATTTGGCTGCGCTACCTGCTGTAAGCGGAGGGGAGGAGACATATGGCAGGGAGCGTACGGGTGCAGAGACGGCAGCCGATCGGGAAGGTGCTGTACCCGATTAACGAGTTCATGCACGCCGAGGCCTCCGGCGGCGTGGTGCTGATCGCGTGCGCGATTGCCGCCCTCGTGTGGGCAAACTCCCCGTGGGCGGACAGCTACGCCGCGCTGTGGGGGACGAAGATCACCATCGGTCCCGAAGGTTACGCGATCTCCGAGACGCTGCTGCACTGGATCAACGACGGGCTGATGGCGGTGTTCTTCTTCGTTGTCGGCCTCGAGATGAAGCGGGAGGTGCTGGTCGGCGAGCTCGCGTCCTTGCGCCTCGCTGCCTTGCCGGTCGCCGCGGCGCTGGGGGGCATGGTCGTGCCTGCTCTCATCTACGTGGCGATCAACCTGGGCGGCGAAGGCGCGGGTGGATGGGGCGTGCCGATGGCCACGGACATCGCGTTCGCCCTCGGTGTGCTGGCGCTGCTGGGGAGCCGGGCGCCCGCGAGCCTCAAGATCTTTCTCACCGCACTCGCCATTGTCGATGACCTTGGCGCCGTGTTGGTGATAGCGCTCTTCTATACCGCCGAGGTCTCGTGGGGGTGGCTCGGGGTAGGAGCGGCCTTCCTGGGGGCGCTGGTAGTCGCCAACCGGCTCCACGTGCGGCACCCGATATCCTATGCGCTGCTTGGGCTGGGCCTGTGGGTGGCGTTCCTTGAGTCGGGCGTGCACGCGACGATAGCCGGCGTGCTGCTGGCACTGACGATCCCGGCGCGAACCCGGATGGACTCCGACGGGTTTCTGCGGCGTGGCCGGGAGATCCTCGATGAGTTCGACCGGGCGGGCGACGAAGGGCCGCACATCCTCACGAACGGGGGGCAACAGGCGGCGGTAGGGGAACTCGAGGCCGCGTGCGAGCGCGTGCAGAGTCCGATGCAGCGACTCGAGCACGCACTACACCCCTGGGTTGCCTTCGGAATCGTGCCGCTGTTCGCGCTCGCCAACGCGGGCGTGGCGCTTGGTGGTGGAATCGACGACGCCCTGACGCAGCCGGTGACGCTCGGGATAGTGGCGGGGCTGGTTGTGGGAAAGCAGGTGGGAGTGATCCTTTTCGCCTGGGGTGTGGTACGCCTCCGCCTTGCGGACTTGCCCGAGGACGTCGGCTGGCGGCACATCTACGGCGCGGGGCTGCTCGCTGGCATTGGCTTCACGATGTCGCTCTTCATCGGGAGCCTGGCGTTCGGCGAGGGCGAGTTGCTCGACGCTGCGAAGATGGGCATCCTCGCGGCCTCGCTCCTTGCCGGCGCGGCGGGCTGGCTCGTTTTGAGATTGGCCCGGCCCGCGGCCCCTCCGCGCGCCTGAAACCAGACTGTAGTGCATTGGTGGTCGCGTCGTCGCCACTTTGCTGCAGCGTGCGGCACATGTCTTGCCCGAGAAGTTGTGCAACGAAGGAGGTCTTGAAGATGGATAAGAAGATTGTGGTCTATCACCAGCCGCAGTGACACGCGTGCGAGCAGGTGATGGAGTTTCTATCACGTCGGAGTATTGAGTATGAGGAGCGGGACATCGCGGAGCGTCCGGAGTACCTGGAAGAGCTGGTGCGCCAGGGCTACATGTCAACGCCCGTGACGCTCATCGGTGAGGAGGCGGTGGTTGGCTACAGTCCGGACAAGCTGAACAAGGCGCTGCGCGCGCAGGGTTTCGCGGGTGGTTAGCCGAGCACGGCGTCCACTGGAAGGGCGAGATCGGGCAGCGCGGAGGAGGCGATTGCCTGCCCGCGCGCCGCGTGGCGGACTGAGCGATAGACCTCGTCGGACGGGTCGGTGTACTGCTCGATTGACTCGTTTGCCAGGTCCACGATCCAGACCTCAGGTATCGCCGCGCGGGCGTAGAGCGGCAACTTCAGGTCGCGGTCGTATGCAAGCGAGGTGTCGGCGACCTCGATCAGGAGCAGCACGTCGGCGGATGTCGGCAAAGCCTGCCGGTAACCGTCGTCACGTGGACGCAGCAACGCCAGATCGGGCTCAGGCTCGGTGTGCTGGTCGATGGCTATCGAGTTCTGCACGCTAATCATGGCCGTATCCCGGTTAAGCTGCTCGCGCAGCAGATCGTCCAGGGCGATAATGCAACCATTGTGTCTGCTGCCCTTGGCACTCATGCGGAGTATCTCCCCATCGATTAACTCCACGCGCTCGTCTTCAAGGAGCACGCCGATCCCGGCCATACGGTGGTACTCGTCCGCAGTGAAGCGTCGCCGTGTGGGTTTCGGTGTCTCGATGGTTGTCATACGCCCTCCTGCGCCCCGCATCGGCTGCGTGGGCGCCATTCCGCAGAGTATACCCCACGCCTGGTTCCCCTGGGCGTGGCGACCCGTGCCCGGTGTCACCATGCCGTCCGTCCCTCAACATATCCCAAGAGATTCAAATTGAAGGAGCACCTGGTGGCGCTGCGGATTATGGTGTGGGCGAACGACCACGGCAGCATACAGGGCGATCCGAGCAGGTCGAGTGAGCGCGAGCAACTATGCCTCATGGGAGGGCAGCGGTCATCACGGGCAGTGTAGCGGTCGAAACGATAAAGGGAACTTCCGACCCCGGCTGGTCGTTCTAGCAGGTAGGCACTCGCGCCGTCGATCAATGGTAGGATTAGGCTTCTCACCTCAATGCTTTGGAGGACAGCACGATGCGACGAGACTGGTGGTTATCGCTGACCTTAGCGGTTGTGCTCCTTAGCACGGCCTGCGGGCAGCCACTACCCGCCACGGTTGGGATCGAGCGGTACTACAGCCACGGCGGGCCGCTCAGAGACCACGTTAGCTACGTCGATCACCTGCGGGGGAAGGAGTATGAGGTCGAGCCCGTCGCCGATGTCCGGCAACCCTTCCTGAGAGCGGAGGGCACGGTACTCCGCGTCAGCGGAAGGGATCTCAAGAGTCCTGTCGAGTTGCAGTCCTATAACTACGACGACACCGACCTGGGCGAGGACGGACTCAATGCAGCCGAGGAAGACGCCTCGAAGATCGGCCCGGACGGCCAGCCGCGGGCGATGAGCATCTTGTGGGCGGGCCAGCCGCACTTCTACCGCAAGGAGAGGGTGATTGTCCTGTACCTCGGGGAGGACAAGGTCGTCCTTGATCTGCTAGCGGACCTGCTAGGGCCGCAGTTCGCGGGCGGATCGACCGACGAAGCGAGTTGCTCCCCCGGCCCGCGGGAACCTGTGGAGCAACCACCACTGAACGTCTTGTGGGAGTTCTGGCCGCAGACGCTGGCGGAGGCCGAGGAGCGCGCCACGGCGGTCGTGCTCGCGCGCGTGACGGGGGTGGAGAGTCCGCCGGAAGGCGCGAGGCGCACGAGCTTCGGCGGCCGCCGCATCACCCTGGAGGTGGTGAGGCCCTTGCAGGGCACGCCGGATAAGGCAATCTGGCTCTTCTGGGGCTGGACCGAGGAGCAGTACAACGAGAACGACCCGCCCTACCGCCCATGCGAGGAGTACGTCCTCTTCCTTGAGCCCAAGGCGGATGAGAAGGGTACCCACCTGGTCATCTCCCCGCTCGGGCGCTACCGGGTGCAAGAAGGGAAGCTCCAGCCGGTGGCTAAGCAGGCAGATGGTATCCCGGTCCCGAGTTGGGTCCGGGAGTTGCGCGGCACGAGCGTCGGTTATCTAGAGCAGGAACTCGCGAACCCTGGTAAGGTCTCGCATTCGGCTACTTCGGGTGACCTAGCCGATTTCTACACGTCCGAGATGCGGGGCCACACATCTAGCAGAGGCCTGGGGGCCAGCGGCCGGTAGTCAAATCGATCAAAGGAGGTCGTCAGGATGCGCGATGCGTTCGACATTACCGTCATTATCCTGGGGGCAATTATTGGGTGCTTGGCCGGGGGCGCGATGGCCACCGAACTCTTTAGCGTGTTCGTTGAGCAGGTGATGCCGTACTTCGAACCGACCCTGCTGGGGATCATCCTCCTGTTCGCGGGAGGAGCCGCTGGGCTGTATCTAGGCGCGGTCGGTGCCCGTCACTTGATCTCTGGGGGATGACCCCGTACCGGGGGGCGACAGGATATCAGCTTGTGCTGGCGGATACCTGCAGGGGCGTTCGCTGCATGGAACGCCCCTGCAGGTGAAACCTACGTATTGCCCTGACCCCCTGAGGGATGCCAGCCACATTGGGTGCGCCGAGCCTACGCCCCGACGGGCTCCGTGGCGAGTTGGTGCTCGAACGCCAGCTCGCCATCCTGGACGTCCACAAGCACAGTGTCCCCCTCGCGGTATTCGCCGGCGAGCACGCGCATCGCGAGCGTGTCCACGATGTGGTGCTGGATCGCGCGCTTCAGTGGGCGGGCGCCGTACGCGGGATCGTAGCCCCGCTCCGCGAGTAGCCGCTTCGCGGAGTCGGTAAGCTCCAGCCCGATGCGCCGCGCCGCGAGCCGCTGCTTCAACCCCTCCAGTTGCAGGTCCACGATGCCGCCGATCTGCTCCATCCCGAGTGGGTGGTACACGATCACCTCGTCGATGCGGTTAAGGAACTCGGGGCGGAACTGCTCGCGCAGGGCGTCCATCACTCGCTCCTGCATCAACTCCTCCTGCTCCTGGCCGAGGTCCGCGATGTACGCGCTGCCCAAATTGCTGGTCATGATGATGACCGTGTTCTTGAAGTCGATCGTGCGGCCCTGGCTGTCGGTCAGGCGGCCATCGTCGAGCACTTGGAGCAGGACGTTGAAAACGTCCTGGTGCGCCTTCTCGATCTCGTCGAGGAGCACGACGCTATACGGTCTGCGACGCACCGCCTCCGTGAGCTGCCCGCCCTCGTCATAGCCCACGTACCCGGGCGGCGCCCCGATGAGCCGCGAGACGGCGAACTTCTCCATGTACTCACTCATGTCGATGCGCACCATCGCCTGTTCATCATCGAACAGAAACGCCGCGAGCGCGCGCGCGGTCTCGGTTTTCCCCACGCCGGTGGGCCCCAGGAAGATGAAGGAACCGAGCGGGCGATCAGGATCCTGGAGCCCGGCGCGGGCGCGGCGGATCGCGCTCGCGACTGCCTTGAGCGCGTCGTCCTGGCCGACCACGCGCTTCCGCAGCCGATCCTCCATGTGCAGCAGCTTCTGTAGCTCGCTCTCCATCATGCGAGTGACGGGCACGCCGGTCCATCGACTCACCACCTCGGCGATGTCGTCCTCGTCCACATCCTCCTTGACGAGCGCGCCTTCCTGGTGGCCGGTCAGGGACAGGTTCGCCTGGTCGAGCTGCTGCTGGAGCGCGGCGAGTTCCGAGTAGCGGAGCTGCGCCGCGCGGCCGTAATCGTAGGAGCGCTCCGCCTGCTCGATCTCGATGCGCACGCGGTCCATCTTCTCCTTGAGGGCGCTCACATCCACGAGGGCCGCCTTCTCATGTTCCCAGCGGGCCTTTAAACCAGCACTGCGCTCCTTGAGGTCGGCCAACTCCCGCTCGATTCCCGCGAGCCGGGCCAGCGACCCCTCGTCCGTCTCCTTGCGCAGGGCTTCCCGCTCGATCTCGAGCTGCAGGATCCGCCGCTCGGTCTCGTCGAGCTCGACGGGCATGGAATCGATCTCCATGCGGATGCGGCTCGCGGCCTCGTCCACGAGATCAATCGCCTTGTCCGGCAGGAAACGGTCGGTGATGTAGCGGTGCGAGAGCACCGACGCCGCGACAAGCGCGGAGTCCTTGATGCGCACGCCGTGGTGGACCTCGTACCGTTCGCGCAGGCCGCGCAGGATGGAGATCGTGTCCTCGACGGAGGGCTCGTTCACCTGCACCGGCTGGAAGCGCCGCTCCAGCGCGGCGTCCTTCTCGATGTGCTTGCGGTATTCGTCGAGCGTGGTCGCGCCGATGGCGTGCAGTTCCCCACGGGCCAGCATCGGCTTGAGCATGTTCGAGGCGTCCATCGCGCCCTCGGCCGCGCCGGCGCCGACCACGGTGTGCAGTTCGTCGATGAACAGGATGATGCGGCCCTCGCTGTCCATCACCTCCTTGAGGACGGCCTTGAGCCGCTCCTCGAACTCCCCACGGTACTTCGTCCCCGCAACGAGCGCGCCAAGGTCGAGCGCGAGCACCTTGCGGTGCTTCAGGCTCTCCGGCACATCACCGCGGATGATGCGCTGCGCGAGGCCCTCGACGATCGCCGTTTTGCCGACGCCCGGCTCGCCGATGAGCACGGGGTTGTTCTTTGTGCGGCGGGCGAGCACCTGGATGATGCGGCGGATCTCCTCGTCGCGCCCGATGACGGGGTCGAGTTTGCCCTCCGCCGCGAGGGCGGTGAGGTCACGCCCGTACTTCTTGAGCACCTTGTACTTCGTCTCGGGGTTGCGGTCGGTGACGCGCTGGCTGCCGCGGATCTTCGAGAGCGCGGCCATCAGGGCGTTGCGCGTGGTGTTGCGGCTCTTGAGGAGCTTGCCAGCCGCGCCCGTGTCCTCCGCGAGCGCGAGCAACAGGTGCTCCGTGCTCAGGTACTCGTCGCCAAGTTCGGTGGAGCGCTTCTCCGCTGCGGAGACGATGCGGGAGAGGCGGGGGGAGAGAAACACCTGCGTATCGCCCGTGACACGCGGGAGCTTATCGAGCTCCGAGCGTAGCGATTGCGCGATGCGCTCCGGCTGTGCCCCCGCCGCCTCGATCACGAGCGGCACGACGCCCTCGTCCTGCGTCAGCAGGGCGAGCAGGAGGTGCTCCGGTTCGATCTGCGTGTGGTGGCGCTCCTCCGCCTCACGCTGCGCGTCAATAAGCGCCTCGCGCGCTTTCTCGGTCCATTTCTCCGTGCTCATGTCGATCTGCCTCTACTTATGGATCTTCACTGAACAACATAATACGACTAAGGATCTCATTCTGACATGCGGGTTGATTGACAGGCAACAGTTCAGTCGTCGCTCGTATCGCCCGGCTCAACGGACAGTCTGCGCGGAAAGGGGAAGGCAGGTACCGAGTGGTCGCCTGCCTTCCGAATCGCATTATGGGCCTCGCCGGGGCTAATGCTGTTCGCCGCTGGACTGCTGGCCGCCCTCGGTGCCCGCTTCCTCGGTCCGTGTCGCGGTCCCACCAGAAAGTTCCTGCCTGCCCTGGACGTCAATCTTGATCTGCTGCGGGCGAGTCTCCTCGGCCTTCGGGAGCGTCAGCACCAACTCACCGTTGTTGAAGCTGGCCTGCGCCTGGTCGGCCTGGACGCGCGACGGGAGGGTTACTGTGCGGGAGAGGGAACCCATGCGTCGCTCGCGCAGCAGATAGCTGCTCTCGTTGCGCTCCTGCTCCTGGTTGTACTGGGCGGAGATTGAGAGCGTGTCGCCGACCACCTG
>Ga0136611_10003723_pt1 | contig 10671 bp, 5 predicted proteins | sample AntDrymUQ2232306_2_FD_106645 | JGI IMG/M metagenome (GOLD analysis project Ga0136611, IMG submission 106645) | Polar desert sand microbial communities from Dry Valleys, Antarctica - metaG UQ223 (23.06) | ecosystem: Environmental > Terrestrial > Soil > Desert | place: Antarctica: Dry Valley... | reverse complement strand
GGGTATCACAGGTATCATTGGGATGGGTCTCCTTCTGAATGCAGTGTCGACAACACCGCTACATTCGTCGGGAGACCCGTCTTTGTCAATCAGTCACGTGATATTACCGCCGACCCTCCCGCGCGGAGAGGGGGTGTCTGTAATCAAACTGGTTCGGTCCGATAGCACGTACGTCGTATACAAGCCACCCCCTCTCCCAACTTTGGGAGAGGGGGCCGGGGGGTGAGGGCCGCGTGGCTAACAGACCACTGTAACCCTCGCCAAACCCCTCAGCTACCTGTGTTCAGCGCAGCCCACACCTTCGGGGCCGTCAGCGGCATGTCGATGTGCGTGATGCCCTTCGGGGCCAGCGCGTCGTGGACGGCGTTCGAGACGGCTGGGGTGGAGCCGATGGTGGCGGCTTCGCCGATGCCTTTGACGCCCATCGGGTTGAGTGGCGTCGTCGTCACCGTGCGGTGCAGCTCGAACATCGGAAAGTTCTCGGCGTGCGGCAGGGCGTAGTCCATGAGCGTGCTGGAGAGGAGCTGGCCGTTCTCGTCGTAGACTGCCTCCTCGTACAGCGCCTGACCGATGCCCTGCGCCAGACCGCCGTGGACCTGGCCGTCGACCAGGATCGGCGAGATGACGTTGCCGCAGTCGTCGACCGACCAGAACTTCAGCACCTTCACCTGTCCGGTCTCCGGGTTCACCTCGACCATGGCGATGTGGGTGCCGAACGGGTAGGTCTCGCCGCTCGTCTTGAAGAAGTCGGTTGTCACAAGGCCGGCGTCGATCTCGGCTGGGAGTCGACCGCCGTAAGCTGCTTTCGCAATCTCGGAGAACGACAACGCCTTGTCCGGCGAGCCTTTGACGCGATAGCTGCCCTCGGCGAACTCGATGTCGTCGCGGGAGACTTCGAGCTGGTGTCCGGCGATGGCGAGCGCCTTCTCCTTGATCTTCTGGGCCGACATCATCAGGGCCGGGCCACCGACCGCCAGGCCGCGTGAGCCCATCGTGCCGTTGCCCTGCGGGTTCGTCGCGGTGTCACTGTGATGTACGGTGATCTCGTCGTAGTCAGCGCCAAGCTCGTCGGCGACGATCTGGGCGAAGGTCGTCTCCTGGCCCTGGCCATGTGGAGAGATGCCGGTGAAGACCGACACCGCGCCGCTCGGCTCGACGCGGATGCCCGCGCTCTCCCACGGCCCGAAGCCGCAGATCTCGACATAGGAGGCCATGCCGATGCCGACCAGGCGGCCCTCGGCGCGGGCCTGTTCCTGCTCCTTGCGCAGTTGCGCGTAGCCGGAGACTTCGAGCGCCTTGTCCAACGCCTTCTCATACTCGCCGGTGTCGTAGGTGAAGCCAGCGGGTGACTTGAAGGGGAACTGATCCGGCTGGATGAAGTTGAGACGGCGAATCTCAGCCGGGTCCTTGCCGAGCTTGTGCGCCAGGATGTCCATCGCGCGCTCGATGTAGAAGGCCGCTTCCGGGCGGCCCGCGCCACGGTACGCGCCAATCGCCATCGTGTTCGTGTAGACAGCACTCGCCTTAAGATCGACGTTCGGAATGTCGTAGCAACCGACCGACATCATGGTCGTGATCGGCGGCATGTCGAGGCCCATCGGGAACGCGCCAGCATCGCCGGTGACGTTCAGGCGCAGGCCGTTGATCTTGCCGTTTTCGTCGGCGGCCAGTTCGATGTCAGCCCACTGGCAGCGTCCGTGGTTCGTCGCGACGAAGTTCTCCGAACGTGTCTCGGCCCACTTGATCGGTCGCTTCAGGTGCTTCGCCAGCGCGGCGACCATCAGGTCCTCGCGGTAGACGCCGATCTTCGCGCCGAAGCCACCGCCGACCTCCGGTGCGATCGCGCGTACCGACGACTCGGACATGCCGAGCGAGGCGGCGATGTCGCGGCGCGTCCAGTGTGGAGCCTGCGTGGATGACCAGATCGTCAGGCCATTCGTCAACGGATCGGGTGCGGCGGCGACGGCGCGGCCTTCCAGGGGGGTCGGCAGCACGCGCTGTGAGCGGATGTGCTGCGAGATCGTATGGGCGGCGTTGGTGAACGCATCATCCGGCTCGCCACGCTTGCGCTCGTAGACGACGCCGACATTGCGCGAGATGCCGTCCCAGACGCGCGTCGCGCCCGAGGCCCGTGCAGCGTCGAGGTCGACGTTCGCCGTCAGTTCCTCATAGTCGATGTCGACCAGGTCGGCGGCGTCGCGGCCCTGCGCCTCGGTTTCCGCGACGATAGCGACGACCGGATCACCCATCCAGCGCACCTTGCCGCGTGCCAGCGGCCACTGCGTCGGTGTCGGAATCTCGGTACCAACGGCGGGAATAGCGTCCCCAGCCGTCTCACCGGAGACACCCTCGGCGCGCGGGTTCCCAGGCACGTCGGCGTCTTTCATTGGCGCGCCTTCGCCGCCACCGCCACCGGGCATGGCCGGGCAGAACGCCTCCAGCTCCTCGCTGGTGTAGACCGCGATCACGCCGGGAGCAGCTTTCGCCGCTGAGGTGTCGATGCTGTTGATGCGGGCATGAGCGTATGGAGAGCGGAGCAGGACCAGCCGGGCCATCCCGGACATCTGCAAATCATCGACATACATCGATGATCCGGTAATCAGGCGAGGGTCTTCCTTACGGCGCACGCGTGCGCCAATCATTGCGCTGCGAACCATGCTGACTCCTGACACTGTGAGGCTGAAGAAACGCCACGTTCCACGTTGGTTGCCTGGCTGGAACAGTATCGCACCATTCAGCCAGCCAGTGCCGCTCGCGGAGCGCATGATCGCATACTCTGGCATGCTGTGATGAACGTGTGGTGAGGAGAGTAGAGGCGCCCGCATGATGAGCCGGTCAGTCGCTACGGCACTGTCACCGACACCGGTGTTTCCGCGAGCACGTAACGGTCCTTGCCACGGCGCTTCGCGTCGTATAGCGCCGCGTCGGCGCGGGCGAGGAGCTGGTGTGGTTCTTCGCGGACGCCGTCCTCAGCATGTGAGAAGGCCAGGCCAATGCTCGTGGTTATCGAGGCCGATCCTTCGTCGAGATCGAACGGGTGGGCGAGCGCCTTAATGATCCGATCGGCGATTCGCACGACCGCCATGCTGTCACCGACATCCTCAAACAGCACCGTGAACTCATCGCCGCCCAGCCGCGCAACCGTATCCGAGCCACGCACGCACTCGCGGATGCGCTGCCCGACCTCCGTCAACAGTTCATCACCGGCACCATGCCCCAGGCGATCGTTGACGCTCTTGAAGCCATCCAGGTCGAGGTACATGACCGCAATGTGATCGCTGCGTCGAAGGGTGCGTTCAAGCGCATGCTCCAGCCGGTTCTCGAACAGCCCCCGGTTCGGCAGCCCTGTCAGTGGGTCGTGGTACGCCCGATGTGAGAGCTCGTCCTGCAGCCGCCTGCGCTCGTTGATGTCCTGAATCTGCGAGATGAAGTAGAGTGGCTGACCTTCCGAATCGCGCACAAGCGAGACACCCAGCAGAATCCAGGCGATCTCCCCATGCTTCCGGATGTAGCGCTTCTCCATTTGATACGTCGATAGCGACCCGGCAAGCATCTGACGCACGTACTCCAGATCGGCGTTGAGGTCGTCGGCATGCGTGATCGTCTGAAAGTCGGTCACGATCAGTTCGTCGGGGGTATAGTCGAGCATCGCGCAGAGAGCGGCGTTCACCTGCATGAAGCGCCCCTCGGTCGACACAAGCGCCATGCCGATCGTCGCATCGTCGAATGCCGAGCGGAACTGTTCCTGACTCTCATGCAGTCGTATGGTCGCCTCACGCGCCTCCGTGATGTCGCGCCCCATACCCAGCACTGAGATGATCTGCCCGGACGCGTCGCGCTCCGGAACGAGGCGAATCTGATGCCAGAACGTGCCATCCGGGGGTGGGAGCTCCAGTTCAAGCACAACTGGCGCGCCGTGTTCGAACACGGCGTCAATCGCAGATTCCCAGATATCGGCGTGGGACGAGTTCAGGCTCAGCTCACGCGTCGTCGTACCGATGATCTCTTCAGTTGGTCTGCCGATCGCCCGAGCGAAGGCCGGATTGACGAAGGTGCGCTGATACTGGCGATTGTAGCGGGCAATGTTGTCGGGAACGTTGTCAGTCAATGTCTTCAGTTCGCGCTGGCTATGCCGCAAGTTCACCTCGGCTTGCCGTCGCTCGGTGATGTCCCGAGATGTCGCCAACACGGTTGTGACAACACCATCCTGGGTCATCTCTGGCACAAGATGGGACTGAAACCAGCGTTGCCCAGTTACCGATTGATAATCAAACTCGAAGGTATGTGGTTGTCGCGTTGCGAACACGTCGTCGATGGCCCTGACCCAAAGTGCTGCATATTCCGGGTTCGGACTTGATTCGAGCAGCGTCGTGCCGATTATTTCGTCACGGCTTTGCCCAGTCACTAATTCCATGGCTGGATTGACGAACAAGCGACGGTACTCGCGATCGAAGCGAACGATAATGTCCGGCGCGTTGTCGGTCAGCGACGACAACTCCTGTTGGCTCTGTCGCAACGCCGCTTCAGCCTGCTTGCCCTGGGTAATGTCGCGCGAGGTGATCGCGACCCCATCGCTGATCGGTGTGATCTGCTGATGAATCCATGTGTCCTCAAAACCGGGTGTCTGGTCGGCCAGCTCCTCCTGAATCGACTGGCCCGTCTCGATCACCTCAACATATCTGGCGAAGTACCCCTGTTCCACATAGGCAGGAAACAGCGCCGATACCCGCGTGCCGACTGCCTGTTTGCGCGTGAAGCGCAGAAATGCTTCTGCAGGCTGATTGATGTCCTGGTACTCGAAATCGACAATCGTTCCGGAGCGGTCCCGCACAGCGCGCAGCATCTGGATTGGGTCGAGGCTGCTCTCCATCGCCGCCCGATACCGCTCGTCATGCTCACGAAGTTCAGTAATGTCGGAGAACGACGAGACCGCCGCAATTGGTGTCTCGTTATCGAGATGGAAGATCGGCCGTGAGTTGACGAGTAGCCAGGTCGTCGTCGCATCCGAGTGTCGGACGCCCATGACGACGCCAGTCCGAACGATCCCGGTCCGCAGCGCGAGGTGGGCCGGGTGGTCTTCGTCGCGAAATGGATTGCCCGCCGAGTCGATGAGCATGCGACCGGGAGTCATCGGTGCGTCGCCACGTAGCTGCTCGACCGTGATTCCAAGAATCCGCTCCGCGGCCGGGTTCATCGTCGTCGCGCTGTCGATTGACTGGTAGATCACACCGGCGTCGAGCGAGGATAGGACCGCGCGCTGGCGGTCCTCGCTGTCACGCAATGCGCGCTCGATCTCCCTGCGCTCGGTGATATCGCGCAGGATCATCTGCACGCCGACGACATGGTCGCCAGCGTCGCGGATCGGGCGGGAATGCGACTCGGCGAACCGGAACGCGCCATCGTTGCGTCGCAGCTCGAACTCGACAGGCACAGGCTTCTGCCCATCGAGGAGGAGAGTCAGGTCGAACGCTACCCGAGCAATGGCGGATTCCGCGATCACGTCGATCTCAAAGATGTGTTGCCCGACGACCGCGCTTGCACGGTGACCAGTCAACTCTTCAGCAGCGGGATTGAACATGGTGATCAGGCCGGAGCTGTCCAGCGTGAGGATCGGATCGGCGGCATCATTGAAGATCGTCGCTGCCAGACGGGCACGCTCGGCATGCCACCGCGAATCCGTGTCCGCCTGAGAGAGACGGAGCGCGAACCAGGCAACGACGCCCACGATCAGGATATGCACGCTCAGCCCCTGCACCAATCTGCGGGTGGACCAAACGGCATCCGGCAGGAGGTCTGCTATCGGGCCAGTGTGACCCAGGACATAGATGGACGTACTTGCCAGTAGTCCGACGAGCGCTCCACGCCGTGCCCAGCGGAGCGCCAGGATCGCGGCGGCCAGCGCATGCAGTCCCCAGAACGGCTCACCGAGCACGCCCGTCTCGCCCACCAGCGGGATAAACAGGAGCACTACCGCGACCGCCAGAAGCGCAACCGGCGACTGCTCCGCCGCATGTATATCGGGGTGGAGCATGTTCTGGAAACGGAGCTTGGCTGGCTTGCTCAGCAGGGACATCGCGTGCCTTAACATTCGGCGCAGGAGACGAAACGCCAGACACGCGCAAACTGCGCGGCGGGCGCTTCACCACGATCCGTCAATCGTAGTGCGTGCGACTGACATCCGCCATAGCCCACCCGCCCGTTTTCATCACAATCCCATCACACTATGGTCGGGCGTGCACCATGTAGGGGAACAGGCTGCGAAAACGTTCGACGCTGGCCCGAAACGAGCCGCGTTCCCCATTCCCGATTACGGTCCCCATGTCGGGGATAGATCGGCCCCTGGGTGATTCGTCAGGTTGACCTGCTCGCTGCCGTCCGCGTTCATCAGGTAGATATCCTCCCTTCCAGCCATGCGTTCGGAGACGAAGGCGATGCGCTTGCCGTCTGGAGACCAGGCCGGAGCGCTGTCCCAGGCAATGTGATTCGTCAGATTGTGGGCGTCGCTGCCGTCGCTCTCCATCACGTAAATCTCGGCGTTCGCGTTGCCCTCGAAGCGCTCGTAGGCGATCTGGGTGCCGTCGGGAGAGACAGCGGGTGCAAACTCGGCGACATCTGGTGTGTCGGTCAGGTTGCGGGGATTTGATCCGTCCGCGTCCATCTCATACAACTCGAAGTTCTCGTCGCGGAACGAGGTGAACAGGATGCGTTCCCCGTCCGCCGACCACTCCGGCTCAACATCTGATCCGAGGTTAGTGGTCAAGCGCGTGATGTCGCTGCCATCACTGTCCATGACGTAGATCTCGATGTGATCTTCGATGACCACGAACGCGATCTGGCTCCCGTCCGGCGACCAGTCCGGCTGAGTTGCGTTCAGCCCGAAGGTGAGCTGGGTCTCGTTTCCTCCAGCGGCGTCCATCACATACAGATCACTGACCCCATTGTGGTCGCTGGCGAAGACGATCCGTTCGCCGTTCGGGGAGAAGGCGGGGGTCGTCACGAACGCTGCGTGGTCGGTCAGGCGCAGCGGCTCGTTGAATTGCGTCGTACTGTTGGCCAGGTAGATGTCCGTGCCGGTTGCACGATCGCTGGCGAAGGCAATCTGTCCCTCGAATTCCGGCTGCTCGTAGCGCCAGCCGTAGTAGTGCTGGCCGACGTTGCCAGCCTCCACCTGCCAGCCTTCGGTGTTGTCGGGCGTGTAGGTCAGGCAACGGCGCTCGAAGCATTGCAGCAGCACGTCGAGCGGCTTCCCGCCGACCTTCACCGTTGTCCAGTACGCCTCGGCAATCGGGTAGCCGGTCGCGTAGTAGGGCGACTCGAACAGCGGCTGATTCACGGTCTCGCCGTCGACCCAGACCTTGCCGGACGCGTTCATGAAGTCCCAGAAGACGCTGGCGACCTGGTGGTCGAGGCCTGGCACCTGCACCCGCTGGGCGGCAGTAACACCATAGCCAGTCAACGCGGGATCATTCGTCACGGTTCCGGAGCGATCAACGCGCTGGGTAATCAGCGCACCGTCAGCCAGCGCGGGGTTCGCCATGAGTGTCCCGATCGTGGCGTAGGTCGGGCCGTTCATGTCGTCAGCATCTCCGGCGACGTTCACCTCGGCGGGCTGGCGCGGCTCGAACAGATCGTCTCCAAGCTGCAGCTCGCCCGTGACGAGTTCCATGACGAGCAGACCGTTGGTAACGTACCAGATCGAGCCGGGATCGCCAGTCGGGTCAGTGATCTCCATGCGGCTCTTATCGTAGTAGCGCACGCCGCGCAGACTGCCCGACGCCTCGTAGTATGGCTCGCGGATCGTGCCTGAGAATGAGTCCGGTCCCCACATCCAGGTGCGGCTGATCTCGACATCGTTGACCGGCTTGTCGGTACGTGCCCAGGTGCGCCAGTAGGCGTCGTAGTTGCGGATCGTGACGCGGAAGCCAGTCGACGGTGGCGGCGTCGAATGAGACCTCGATGTCGTTGGCTTCGTCGCGGAACGTCTCTCCCGCCGTCCACATCGCGCCGTCGTCGTTCGGGTTGGCGTTACCATCAACATCGACGACCGTCGCGAACTGGTCCCAGAGCGAGAGATCGACGCGGTGGATGACGACCGCGTCACCCGGCACGCGAATGTCGTAGCCGACGCGTTGCCGCGCTTCGAGTGAGTAATAGTGGGTCGTCGAACCCTGGATCGGGATCATCGCCAGCAGATAGCCGTCATCGGACGGCTGCGCCAGCCGCGTCAGATCAATCGTCGCGTCGCTGGGAGACTCTGCGACGTAGCGGCGCTCGGACGGAATCCAACCGAGCACGTCCTTGTGGACTCCGATGGTGTGGTCGCCGACACAGAAGTAGGCGGGATGGGGTTGGTAGCAGTTGCCACCGCCGCTCATCAGGTCCCAGTACGAATCGTAGGCCGTGCCGTTCCCGCCAGAGGAGTGCGGCAGACCGAAGGCATGCCCCATCTCGTGCGCGAAGATCTGCTGCTGCTCGTAGCCGAAGATCGGCAGCCAGGTCAGCGGGACGTTGCGCGTCTCGCCGTCAAGCGTGAGCGTCCAGCTGCCGCCGTAGGCGTAACCGCCGAGGCCGTCGTTGAACGCCATCGCGACACCATCGAACTGCGTGTAATCGACATCGGCGTCAGCGGCATCGGTGCAGTCTTTGGCGGACAGTTCCATGTCGAGAAACGAGTCGGGCGCGTAATGGCTGGCTGGTTGCGGCAGGGTGTACCAGCCGGTCACGACCGGATTGACAATCGAGATGTTGCCGTAGGAGACTTCGTTCCAGTAATGCCCCATGCCCGGCTCGGTGTCGCTCAGCATGCCCTCAAAATGCGAACTTGGATACTGCGTCGCCGGATTTGCGCCGGGGAAGGTGCACAGAATCGTCACCCAGCGTTGCGGTCCAGAAAGCGGCTCGGCCTGCCAGTAGTCCAGCCCATCGCCGCCGTCGCCAATCGCCTTTATTCCGGCCACATGGAAGCGATCGCCATCCTCCTCACCGCGCACCGTCACACGCTGCTGGTCGAACGCCACGGCCTCATCATCCGCACCAGTCAGCGTTGTCGCCTGTCCTGAGGCATCGAACAGCACCAATTCCTGCCGGTAATCACCGCCGGAGCCAGGAAGCGGATCGCCGTGGATGACATGCAGCGTGCCAGTGAGCGTGTCGCTGGCGACATGGTCCCGTGCCGTTGCTGCGGGAGCAACGAGCGCGACCATGCTCAGCGCAAGCAGCACCAGCATCGTGACGCGGGCCAGCGACGATGTGTTCCGCATGGGTTGGTGATCCTTCTGCATTGTCGCGACGGCGGGTAGCCAGTCAATGACATGACAACAGCCAGCGCGTGATGATGACGGCCTGATTATCCTCCGAATCGTAGTGGCATCTCCGTAGCCTGTCATCAGGCGAGGGGACAGGTGCGCGCGGGCCAAGCGGACAGGTACGACGGCAATCAATGCATCAATACTCCGCAGGGTCGACCACGTGGGGATCGACCCTGCGGAGTATTGATGCATTGGGAAATTGGGAGATCGGGGCACTGACCTATCTGCATTGATACGCTTACTCCGGTTCGTCGTCGCCGATTGCAGACCACTGGAAGTGTGAACGATCGTGAAGATCGTGACGTGGCCGTATCTGTGCTTGACGCTGCTCGTGTTCGTACTGGACCCAACGGAGTGGTTTGCGGAAACGGTGGCCATGCTGACGCAGGATGATGTGGTCGATCAGCTGAGCGCCTGGGGCAAGGACATGGCCGCGGCGGCTCTGTCGATCCTCATCATCGTCATTGTCGCGATGGTCGTGCTGCGGCTGCTGCGCTCGGGGGTGCAGAACATCGTCGAGCGAGTGCTCGATCGGCAGGACCAGACACCGCGCGAACTGCGCCAGAAAGCGCAGACGCTGGCCAGCGTCATCGAGTCAGCCGGGCGCTTCGTCGTCTTCATCCTGGCCGGCATGATGATCCTCTCCAGCATCGGCCTGGAGATCGGGCCGCTGATCGCCTCGGCGGGTGTTGCCGGACTCGCGATCGGTCTCGGCGCGCAATCGCTCATCAAGGACACGATCAACGGCTTCTTCATTCTGTACGAGAACCAGTACGCTAATGGCGATGTCATCACCATCGGCGAGCACTCCGGCACGGTCGAGGACGTCAACCTGCGCCGCACGATGCTGCGCTCGGTCAACGGCGCGGCCATCATCATCCCCAACGGCGAGGTACGCGCGGTCGAGAACCAGTCCAAAGGCTGGTCACGCGCCGTCATCGATGTCGAGACGACCGCCAACGCCGACGAGCCACAGGTCGTCGCGCTGCTGCACGAGCTCCTCGACCACATCCAGGACGACCCACAGTACGGCGCGTCTATCCTCGAACCGCCCGACATCCTCGGCATCAATGCCGTGTCGCCGACCGGCACGACCTACCGCGTGCTGGTGAAGACCGAGCCGCTCGAACAATGGAAGATCGAACGCGAGCTGCGCCGCCGCATCCTGGCTGCGTTCCGCGCCCACGACATCCCAATTCCGGTGCTGACGAGCGCGACGATTGCACAGCCGGTGAACTAGAGCGTGTTATGGACTTTCACCGGCGATCAATCGCATGACCCGTCCGAGCATCAAGGTCGAGAATGCGACGAGATGCAGACCCCCGACCGTTGCCTCCAATCGCTCATAATCCTTGGCCAGACG
>Ga0136611_10003722_pt1 | contig 10672 bp, 15 predicted proteins | sample AntDrymUQ2232306_2_FD_106645 | JGI IMG/M metagenome (GOLD analysis project Ga0136611, IMG submission 106645) | Polar desert sand microbial communities from Dry Valleys, Antarctica - metaG UQ223 (23.06) | ecosystem: Environmental > Terrestrial > Soil > Desert | place: Antarctica: Dry Valley... | reverse complement strand
GGTCCATCTCGAGCGCCCTCCTCCGCGAGCAGGGCTACCCGTCGTGGGCATGCTGCATCCCGACTCGACGGTCTCTGCCGTGCTGAGCGAGCGCCTTGACGGGGTCCAGATCCTGCACGGCGACATGCGGGACAGCGACTCCCTCCGGGTCGTCGTCGCAGCGAGCGACCCCGACGAGGTCTACAACCTGGCCGGCATCTCATCGGTGGCGCGCTCGTGGAAAAAACCCGCCCTCACGACCGACGTGAACGGCACCGGGGTCCTGCGGTTGCTCCAGGTGGTCATGGAGCACGCAGATCGGACCAACGCGCACCCCGGCTCTTGCAGGCGAGCAGCTCGGAGATGTTCGGCGCGGCGAAGGTGTCGCCACAGGACGCTCCGCTGAGGGCAACGGCGCGCCGGTGGTGGAGTAGTCGTGCTTCTCGTGCCAAACACGACCGCGAGCCCCCGACCTGCGGCAACACCGGAAACGTGCAGGTCAGAAGCCGAAAGTGCACTTCCGAGCCGACGCACGACGACGCACGACGACCCGCCTCGACGCGGCACCACCGGAGCCCTTACGGAGCCCTAGATTATCGGCTACCGATCAGCGCTTCGTTGCAGGTGCGCTGACTCCGACAGTGCGCGCTCGATCAACTCCACGCGCGGGTTCTGTCTTTGCACGGCTGTACCGTCCAGCGCATGACAAACCGGCTCCTCCTAGCGGCATTTAATGGCACGGACCATGGCATCCAATGGGGCGACGTACCTGGCTGGGTCACGGCCGTGGCCACGGCCGTCCCTGGTGCGGCAGGTGCTCGACGACGCCGACTACCTCGGCCCGTTCCCGTCGCGCAAGGCGGCCGAGAAGTGCCTGGCCGCGCTGCACGAGGCGTTCCCGTGCGCCAGTGCAGCGGGCGGCTGCCGCTGCTGCCGAGCCGGTCGGCCTGCGTGCTGGCCGAGATGGACCGGTGCCTCTCCCCCTGCGACGGCAGCGTCGAGCGCGACACCTACGCCACGATGGTCGGCGAACTGCGCGACAACCTGGTCCACCGCGCCGACGAGGTGGTCGAGGCGATCACCGGCCGGATGGCGACGCTGGCGCTCGGCGAGCGCTACGAGGAGGCCACGGTCCACCGCGACCGGCTGGCCGCGTTCGTGCGGGCCGCGACGCGCACGCAGCGGCTCTCGGCGCTGACCGGCTGCTCCGAGATGGTCGCCGCGCGCCGCGAGGACGACGGCCGCTGGGCGGTCCACGTCGTACGCCACGGGCGGCTGGCCGCGGCCGGGGTGATCCCGCCCGGCACCCACGCCGGCGAGTACGTCTCCACCCTTCGGGCCGGCGCCGAGACGGTGCTGCCAGGCCCCGGCCCGACACCGGCGTCCACGGTCGAGGAGACCGAGAAGGTGCTGCGCTGGCTGGAGTCGCCCGGCATCCGCCTGGTCCACCTCGACGGCGAGTGGGCCTGCCCGATCCGTGGCGCCGCCCGACACGCATCGGTGCACGACGCGGTCAACGCCTCACGGCAGACCCTGGTGCCCATTCGACGAGAGAGCGTTCGCTCCCGATGCTGCACCAGCCCGTCCGCTAGGTTTGGCGCATGATCACCGCGATCGTGTCGTGAAGGCCGACGTTGCCCGCATCCTCGAGGCAGCCGAGGCCATCGCCGCCCTCGAAGGCGTCAGCGAGGTCTACTCCGTGACCGGGCAGATCGACCTGATCGCGCTGATTCGGGTGCGCCAGCAGGAGGACGTCGCCCCGGTCGTGGCGGATCGGCTGAACAAGGTCCCCGGCATCATCTCCACGGAGACGCACATCGCGTTCCGCACCTACTCCCAGCACGACCTCGAGTCCGCGTTCTCGCTCGGGCTCGACTAAGCGAGCCACCGCTGTGACCGCTCTCGGCTCCGTGAGCGTCTGCATGGCGACGTACAACGGCGCACGGTTCGTCGGCGAGCAGGTGGTCTCGATCCTGGCCGAGCTCGGTCCCAGCGACGAGCTGGTGGTCGTCGACGACGCGTCGACCGACACCACGGTCGAGCTGCTGCGACAGCTGGCCGACCCGCGGGTGCGGGTGCTGACGAACCCGGTGAACCTCGGTTACTCCCGCACCTTCGAGCGCGCCCTGACCGAGGCGGTGGGGCAGCACGTGTTCCTGGCCGACCAGGACGACGTCTGGCCGCGGGGCAGGCTCGCGGTGATGCAGGTGGCGCTGGGCCGGGGTGGTGTGGTCGCGGGCAACGTCGCTGTGCTCGACGGGCCCGCCCGAATCCGGGGACCGTTCGGGTCCCGAGACTGGCGGCTACGCGCCGGCGACTCCGACCGGCGCGTGGGCAACCTGCTCCGGCTGGCCGCGTCGAACATGCCCTACTACGGCTCCGCGATGGCCGTACGCCGCGACGTCCTCGGCCGGGCGCTCCCGTTCCCGCCGTCGGCGGTCGAGCTGCACGACGCCTGGCTGGCGCTGGTCGGCATCGCGACCGGCTCGTTGGTGCACGTCGACGACCGGGTGGTGCTGCGCCGGATCCACGACGGCAACGCCACCGGGCACGTGCGGTCGCCGGGCAAGGTGCTGCGCGGGCGCCTGCTGTTCCTCCGCATGTGCGTGGCCGCGGCGGCCCGGGCACGCGGTCCGCTCAGGCGACGCCAGCCGGCTTGACGAACACCAGGTCGCAGCGGTCGTCGGGCAGCTCGGCGAGCGGTTCCAGCCCGGCCGCGTCGCGCTCGGCGTACGCCGCGAAGTCGTAGTCGTTGCGGATCCGGAACGCCTCCCAGCCGCGACCGTGGAAGAAGTCCCACACCTCACCGCCGGACCGGCCGCGGAGCCGCAGCTTGTCCGGGGTCACCTCGACCAGCACGGCCGCGCCCGCGGGCATCGCGTCGACCACGCCCCCGAGCCCGGAGAGCACGGTCATCTCGTCGCCCTCGGTGTCGACTTGACCAGCAACACCTCGGCGGCGTGGGAGGCGAGCACCTCGTCGGCGACCAGCATCGGGGCCTGGCCCTCGGAGGTGTGTCCCTCCTCCCACTGGGTCGAGCTGTTGCCGATGTTGTCCGTCGCCGCTCGGAACACCTCGATCGTCCCGGGGTGCTCCCCGAGGGCGGCGCGCACCGGCTCCACGTTGGTGGACGCGTTGCGCTCGAGGTTGTCCTGGAGCTGGCCGAAGATGGAGGGCACCGGCTCGAAGCACACCACCCGTCCGGTGGGCCCGACGAGACGGGAGAACAGCAGCGCGTAGTAGCCGGTGTTCGCTCCGATGTCGACGGCCACGGCACCCGGGCGTAGGAACTGGCGCACCCAGGAGGTGATGTCTGGCTCCCAGACGCCGTGCAGGTAGATCGCCCGCTGGATCACGTCGCGGGTGTTGCCCGCGAAGGCGAACGACTCCGGCTCCACCGTGGCCACGAAGTCGCGCGGGTAGGTCTCGAGCGCGACCGACCGCGCCCGCAGCCAGGTCCGGCGCAGCCAGGATCCCGGCAGGTGGTGGTCCATGACGTGCGGGAACCACGACACCACCCGCAGCAGGATCTTGAGACTCAGGCCCACGAACGATCACCAGGCTTTCGGGAGGGGGACTGCCAGAGGACGAGGTAGAGCAGCAGTGCCGCAGAGTCCACCACGAGCAGCGACACGGCACCGCCCAGCGCGCCGTAGCGGCCGATCAACACGGCGTTGACAACGACGGCGAGCAGCAGCAGGCCGAGCTGGCACCACACCACCGCGCGGAGCCGACCGTGGGCGACCAGGACGTTGGCAACGTAGCTGCTGAGGAACGCGAACGGCAGCGACGCGGCCGCCGGCACCACGAGCCGGCGCACGTCCTCGTACCCGTCGCCGAACAGCAGTCCTGCCCCTGCTCCCCCGACCACCAGCACGCCGGCCATCGCGACGACGGCGAGTCCGAGGTTCAGCTGCAGGGTCCGGCCACGGAGTCGAGGGCGTCCCCGGGGAGGCCCGTCCCCCTGCCCGCCCTGCTGTTCGGAGGCGAGGTACAGGTGCGGTCGGAGTACGTCGTTGTTGACCGCGACCGGCAGCACCAGCGCTGCGGTGTAGATCAGTAGGGCGGCCCGGAACACCGCGACGTCCTCCGTGGAGGCGAGGATCGGCATCAGCGCCAGTCCGACCGCGTTGATCGCGCTGAAGATGATCGAGCTGGAGGCGAACCCGACGCCCCCGATCACCTGCGAGAACCACGACCCCGGCTCCCGCGGCTCCGCGGGCTGCGGCGGCCGGAAGAACGCGAGCACGGCGGCCGTGACCAGCAGCGACCCGGCCAGTCCGCCGACCGCGACGGCCAGCGCGCCCGGACGGAGCACGACCGCGACCACCAGGCCCACGCAGACCGCCACCTGTTCGACGAGCTCGCGCAGCGCCCGGCGGAGGTGCAGCCCGGTCAGCTGCGGGAGCAGGGTCCACGGACCGCGTTGGAGGTCCAGCGCCCGGGTCAGGCCGAGCACCCCGAGGACCGCGCGCTCGTCGCCGGTGAGCCCCGGCCAACCGATCGCCAACACCAGCGTGAGCGCGAGCGTGATCCCGCCCAGGCGCGGGGTCAGGAACGTGAAGGTGCCGCTCGGGAGCCGGCGCGAGAGCAGCAGCTGGTCCACCCCGAGGTAGCCGAGCGAGGAGACCAGCAGGAAGTCAGGCCCCGGCACGAAGCCAGCTGCTCTGCCACCCTGTCCTCGAACGCCGGCAGCCGCCCGGCGACCTCGCGCGCGTTGCGGGCGCTGGCCAGTGCTGGCGCCGGATCGAGGAGCACCGCGGCCAAGGCCCGCGCGAAGTCCCGGGGGTCGTCGTGCACCCAGTCCGGCGCGGTGCCGGTCACGTCTCCGACACCCTCGGCGACGACCGTGGTCGTCACCAGCGGGAACCCGGCGGCGACCGCCTCCACCGCCTTGAACTTGATCCCGGCCCCGCGCCGCAGGGGTACGGCGACGCAGGTGACCCCGTCGTACGCGTCACGGAGCGACTCCAGGTAGCCGGTGACCTCGACGTCGGCGGAGGCGCGCTCGGTGAGCTGTCGCGGCGGGCGTGACCCGGCCAGCCGGAGCCGGACGCTCGGTACCAGCGTGCGCACGACGGGCAGCACCTCGTCGAGCAGCCAGAGTGCGCCCTCGACGTTCTCCGGCCGGAAGAACGCACCATTGCACAGGATGCGCCGGGCACCCGGGTCGGGTGCCGGCAGCGTGGCGGACGGCAGCGGCACCGCCGCGACGGCGACGTCCGTCGTGACGCCGGAGGCGCGCAGCGTCACCGCGTCGTCGCCCTTGAACACGAAGACCCGGTGGCAGGCGTTGAGCGCGTCGCGCTCCTGGCCGGACACGGGCCGACGCCAACAGGGCCTCCACCCGGGCCCGCGGGCTCCCGCGGCGCAGCGCGCGCCGGATGCTCTGGGTGCGTACGTCGTGGGCGAGGCCGACCACCGCCCGGTCCGGGAACCGGTGCCGGACGGCGGGTGCGTCCCACAGGGAGTCGGCCCACTGCAGGTCGACCAGGGTGGCGTCGGACAGCCAGCCGAGGGCCTGCGCCGGGAGTCGCCGGAGCCACCGCGCGCCCGTGGTCGCGGGGACCCCGGTGAGGAGCACGTTGCGCACCCGCGCCGGCAGCGAGTCGGGTGCCGGCCAGAGCACGGTCTCTACCGCCGGGTCCGGCGTCTCGAGCGCCGACCGGTTGGCGGCCGTCGACGGCGCGAGCACCCGCACCGTCCAGCCCGCGGCGACGGCCGCGCCGAGGTAGCGCCGCAGGTACTCGCCGCCCGCGTGGTCGATGCCGCGGTAGGGCACGTACGGCGTGACGCAGACCAGTGTGTCCGGAGACGTCGTCACGCCCGATCGCCGGCTCGCCTCCGGAACAGGACGGCGTACGCACGCTCCATCAGCGGCCGGGGCAGGGCGCGGAACGCGTTGCGCAGGAGCAGGTTCCAGCGTGCGCGCCAGGCGCTGACCAGGCCGTAGCCAACCAGCCGGCGCTGGAGCTCGCGCTCGGCACGTCGTACGTCGGACCCGGAGCGCCGGTCGAGCATGCCGTCCGCGCGGAACCGCACCAGCGGCTCGGGCAGGTTCACGAACCGCGCGCCGGCCACCAACATCCGGGCCCACAAGTCGTAGTCCTCGAGCAGCGGCAGCTCCTGGTAGCCGCCCGCCGCCTGCGCGGCCTGCCGGCGGAAGAACGCGGTCGGGTGGTTCACCGGGTTGGTGGTCCGCATCCGGCGCGCGATCGCCGCATGCTCCAGCGGCATCGTGCGCACGCCGAGCACTGTCCCGCCGGCGAACTCGGTCATCGCGGCTCCGCAGACGTCCGCGCCCGCGGCCACCGCGTGGAGCTGGGCCTGGAGCCGGTGCGGCTCGTTGACGTCGTCGGCGTCGGCGCGCGCCACCCAGGTCCCCGTGCACGCGTCGAGTCCGCGAGCCAGGGCCTGGCCGAGGCCGACGTTGACGGGCAGGTCGACCCGGCGCACCGCAGCCGACCTGCCCTGGGCGGAGGCCAGCACCTCGTCGTGCGCGCGACCGACCGGGCCGTCTACGACGACCACGACCTCGTCCGGCGGCTGGGTCTGATCGAGCACGCTGCCCAGCGCCTCGGCGAAGGCCGCAGGGTCGGTGCCGCCGTACACCGCCATCAGGACAGAGACCTCAGCACTCACGTCGAGCGGTCTCTGGACCGCAGGGCCAGCGGCGCGGACAGGCAGGCCCACGCGGCCAGCACCAACAGCACGACCAGCGCGAGCGGCGGCTGGACCCAGCCCGGGTCCAGCGTCGAGGCGTCGCGGGCCCGCTCCATGAGGAGCACGTTGCCCACGCTCACGGCGTACGACGCCGCCATCGCGAGCACGGCCAGCAGGACCAGCACCGGGCGGCGGGGCAACGCGACACCGGCCCGCTGGAGGGCCAGCCCCGCGACCAGGAAGACACCGACGATCAGTGGCAGCCCGTAGCGCCCCTGCCAGATCACGCCCGACGTGTCGACGGTGAGAAGCGTCGGCAGGACCGGGCCGAACAGCGCGGCAATAGACACCAGCACCAGGACCGTGCCGGCCGGCGTGCGGAAGGAGCGGCGCAGCGCGGCCACGACGAAGGCGACCATCACCGCGAGGTACAACGCGTAGACCACGATCGGCGCCGGCTCGTCGCGCAGCCGGTGGCCTGCTCCACCAAGTACTCCACGTGAACTCCGAAGCGCTCGAAGGCGAGGGCGGCGATCTCACCCGCCGTCACGACCGCCGAGCGGTCCGCCCCGTCGGTGAACTGCGCACCGACCGAGCGGGCGTACGCCGCGCCGGCGCCGATCTGGGCCAGGGCCCGGGTGAGCAGCTCGGGATGGGCGAGGGACGGGTCGAGATTCTCGCCGCCCTGCTCGAGCAGCCGCGGGATGGCTCGCAGCCGCGCCGCGACCGCCGTGGCCAGCTCGGGCTCCGGCCGCAACCTGTTCATCAGCAGGATGAAGACACCGGTCAGTGCCGGTCCGCCGTAGTGGTCCGGGCTGCGCCGCCAGTCCGCCCAGCCCCTGCCCGGCGCGCGCCCGCGCAGCACCATCAGCACCAGGTCGCGATCCACCCGTTCCTCGGCGTCGAGGTCCGCGTCGTCGAGGGCCTGGAGGCGGCGCGCCCAGTCGTCCTCGCTGCGCTCCCGCGCGACGACGGCGGCGGAGAGGTCCCGTAGCAGCTCGTCGTACTCGGTGCAGCCCAGCGCGCTGCCGAGGACCGGGTTCGCGGCGAACTGCTCGGCCATCAGCTCGGCGGCGAGGCTGTCGAAGGGGCGCTCTCCCCGGGGGATCGGCATCCGCGCACGGTAGCCGACCTGACAGGCTGGCACTGTGCGGACGTACGACGAGCGGCTGACGCCCCCCTTGGGCCTCTGGGTTGGCGTATGGGTCATGTCCCTCGTCCTGGGCATCTCCTTCTACGCCGCCCTGGGACCGGTCGCGGGTCTGGTCGCCGTCGGCGCGTGCCCGGCGTCCTGATGACCATGGTCCTGGTGCGCTCCGCCGCGGTGGTGCGCGTCGAGGACGGTCACCTCAGAGCAGGTCCGGCGCGGATCCCTGTCGATGCACTGGGCCCGGTCGAGCCCCTGGACGCCGCGCGGGCACCGCACGCTGTTCGAGGGTTTCACGACGTTGCGCCGGCGCCGGCCGGATCTCGAGCTCGTCCTGACCGGGGCCACCCGCGGCGAGCTGCCGCCGGTGCCGGCCGGCGTACAGGTGCGGGGACAGGTCTCGCGCGACGAGCTGGTCCGGCTCTACGGCCGGGCGGCGGCGCTGGTGTTCCCCAGCCGGTACGAGGGGTTCGGCCTGCCCGTGGTCGAGGCGATGTCGTCGGGCTGCCCGGTGGCCGTAGCATCGGCGGGCTCCCTGCCCGAGGTGGTGGGGGACGCCGGGGTGCTCTTCGACCCGGACGACCCACCGACCTGGTGCGCGGAGTGGAGGAGACGCTGGACCGTTCCGCGGACCTGCAGCCGAGGGGCCTCGAGCGGGCCGGCACCTTCACCTGGTCGGCCTGCGCGGACGTCCACGACAAGCTCTATCGGGAGCTCGGCGGCTGACCGCCGTCCGGCACGATGACCTCCCGCCACCACGACAGCGCCGCCGAGCGCCGAGGGAAGAACCGATGAAGGTAGTGATCCTCGCCGGGGGCCGGGGCACCCGGCTCGCCGAGGAGACCCACGCCGTGCCGAAGCCGATGGTGGCCATCGGCGGCCGGCCGATCCTCTGGCACATCATGCGGCACTAAGCGTCCTTCGGCTTCGACGACTTCGTGGTCGCCTGCGGCTACAAGGGCTACGTGATCAAGGAGTACTTCGCCAACTACCGCGTGCACGAGAGCGACTTCACCGTCAAGCTCGGCGACGGCAGCCACACGGTCCTGGCGTCGCACCACGACGACTGGCAGGTCGCGCTGGTCGACACCGGCGACACGGCCAGACCGAGCTCACCCCACGCGGCGTGCAGCGCAGCCACGACACGATCACCGGGCTGCGCAGCTGGCTGGCGGAACGCGCCGACGGCGGCCGGGCAGTGGCCGGCTACGGCGCCGCCGCCAAGGGCAACACGCTGCTCAACGCCGCCGGCGGACAGGCCACGGACATTACCGCGGTGGCCGACGGGAGCGCCGAGAAGCAGGGCAAGTTCCTCCCCGGCTCCCGGGTGCCCGTGGTGTCCCCGCCGGCCCTGACCGGAACCGGCGCCGCCGACGTCCTGATCCTGCCGTGGAACATCGCCCCGGAGATCGCGCCGCTGGTGGGCGAGCTGCTGCCCGGGGCTACCTGCTGGGTGGCCGTGCCCGAGATGGGGCGCTGACCGATGCCGACTGAGCCGCTCGCGATCCGCGGTGCGGTGCTGCTGCGGCCACCTCAGGTGCAGGTGGACGAGCGGGGCAGCTTCCACCGCGTGGTCGAGGTCGCCGAGCTGCTCGCCCTCGGTCTCGACCCGGCGATTGCCCAGGTGTCGGTCGCGACCAACCGCCTGCGCGGCACGGTCCGCGGCATGCACTACCGGGTGGCACCGCACACCGAGTCCAAGACGTTGTGGTGCACCGCAGGTTCGGTGTTCGACGTGCTGGTGGACCTGCGCCCGGACGAGCCGACGTACGGCAGCTGGGTCGGCGTCACCCTCTCGGCCGACGAGCCGTGCGCCCTGCACGTGCCCGCGGGCGTCGCACACGGCTACCAGACCCTGGTCGACGGCAGCGACCTCACCTACCTGATCAGCGCGGCCTACCACCCGGAGAGCGCGCGCAGCCTGAGCTGGGCCGACGCCACCGTCGCCATCGACTGGCCGCTGCCGGTCACGGTGATCTCCGACCGGGACCGGGAGGCGCCGCCGTGGCCACCGTCGCGCTGATCACCGGCGGCAACGGGCTGATCGGCCGGCGCGTCCTCACCGCCTGGGACCTGCCCGACCTGCCACCCGAGACGGTCGACCACCGCGCCGTCGACCTGCTCGAGCCGGGCACCGCCCGCGCGCTCGTGGACCGGGCCCGGCCCGCTGTGGTGCTGCACCTCGCGTGGACCGCGAGCGGCACCCGGGGCTACCGCAACGACCCGGACAACGCGCGGTGGGTCGACGCCTCGCTGGAGCTGGCCGCGGCTTGCGCAGACGCCGGCGCCTGGTTCCTCGCGACCGGCACCCCGCTGGACACGGCGACCGATCCTGCCGACGCCTACTCCGCGGCCAAGGCGGCGCTGCGGCGCGACCTGCAGGGAGAGGTCGACGCCGGCTCGTGCACCTGGCTGCGCCCGTTCTACGTCGTGGAGCCGCAGCGCCGCCGCCCCGAGCTGGTCGACCAGGCCGTGGCGGCACGCGACGCGGGCGAGCGCCTGGTGCTCCGGACGCCGGGCAGCCGGCACGACTTCGTCCATGCCGCGGACGTCGGCACCGCGGTCGTCGGGACCATGCGGCACGGCCTGCGCGGCGAAGTCCCGATCGGGTCCGGCAGACTGCGCCAGGTCAGCGACCTGGTCAGCGCCTTGGGCGTGCCCTGGGTCGCAGGGCCGGACGCCGGCTCCCCGACACCCCAGCACCACGATGCGGCCGACGTCACCCGTCTGCGGGATCATGGCTGGTCGCCCGCGCACACGAAGGAGATGTTCCACGGTGGATGACCCGAACAGCGCCGAGCACCAGCGCTCGCACGACAGCGTGGTGCCCGCGGCCGAGGACTTCGCGAAGTCCCGTGCGGGCTGGCGGGCGGGCCTCGGCGG
>Ga0136611_10003721_pt1 | contig 10672 bp, 7 predicted proteins | sample AntDrymUQ2232306_2_FD_106645 | JGI IMG/M metagenome (GOLD analysis project Ga0136611, IMG submission 106645) | Polar desert sand microbial communities from Dry Valleys, Antarctica - metaG UQ223 (23.06) | ecosystem: Environmental > Terrestrial > Soil > Desert | place: Antarctica: Dry Valley... | reverse complement strand
GTGTCGGACACTGCGCGGCCGCGCACCGAGTTCCACGGGCTGCGCGACAATCCCGAGTGGAGCACGCTCGATCTGTGGGACAAGGGCAAACGCTCCCCGCTCGCCGCCGATTTTGGCGCAACCGCTGCTGCGGTCGAGGCGACCGACCTTCCGCGAATTTCGGTGCGCGCGCCAAACGTGCTGTTCTCGAAGCTTAGCGCGGGCGCGCGTATCCCGGCGCATCACGGAATGATCAACACGCGCCTGGTGTGTCATTTGCCGCTGATCGTTCCGCCAGACTGCGGTTTTCGGGTCGGCGGCGAAACGCGGCAATGGGAAGAAGGGAAGTTGCTGATCTTCGACGACACCATCGAACATGAGGCCTGGAACGAGGGCCAAAGCGAGCGGGTCGTGCTCATTTTCGATGTCTGGCATCCGGACCTCGACGCCGACGAGCGGCGTGCGATCTCGGTCATGTTCGAGGCGATCGACGCTTATTGATCAGCGCTTGCGGCTCAATTCGCGCATCGCGGCGTCGAGGCCGTCGAGCGTCAGCGGGTACATCCGCTCGTCCATCAGGCGCTTGAAGATCGCGGTGGAGGCGGAATGGCCCCAATAGGCCTCGGGCGTCGGGTTGATCCACGCCGCGCTCGGATAGGCGTTGGTCATTTGCCCGAGCCACGCCGCTCCTGCTTGCTCGTTATAATGTTCGATCGACCCGCCGGCATGAGTCACTTCATACGGGCTCATCGCGGCGTCGCCGACGATGACGAGCTTATGGTCGCGGCCAAATTTGTGGATGATATCGAGGGTCGGGGTGCGCTCGACATGGCGGCGGCGATTGTCCTTCCACACGCCTTCGTAAATGCAATTGTGGAAGTAATAATGTTCGAGGTGCTTGAACTCGCTGCGGCAGGCCGAGAACAGTTCCTCGGCGATTTTGACATGGCCGTCCATCGATCCGCCGATGTCGAGGAACAGCAATAATTTGACCGCATTGTGCCGTTCGGGGCGCATGTGGACGTCGAGCCAGCCCTGGCGCGCGGTTCCGTCGATGGTCGCGTCGAGGTCGAGCTCCTCCGCCGCGCCCTCGCGCGCGAAGCGCCGCAGCCGCCGCAGCGCGACCTTGATGTTGCGCGTGCCGAGTTCGCGCGTGCCGTCGAGATCGCGAAACTCGCGCTGTTCCCACACCTTGATGGCCCGCCCCTGGCGACCCGGCCCGCCGATGCGGACGCCTTCAGGATTATAGCCGCCGTGCCCGAACGGCGAGGTGCCGCCGGTGCCAATCCATTTGCTGCCGCCGTGGTGGCGCCCCTCCTGCTCGGCGAGTCGCTGTTTCAACGCCGCCATGATCTCGTCCCACGACCCGAGCGCCTTGATCGCTTCCATCTGTTCGGGCGTGAGGTAGGTCTCGGCGATCAGCCGCAGCCATTCCTCGGGAATATCGGCGCGGAATTCCTCGCCTTGGGACACCAGCCCCTTGAACACCGCCCCGAAGATTTGGTCGAAGCGGTCGAGCTGGCTTTCGTCGTGGACGAAGGTCGCGCGTGTCAGATAATAAAATTGGGTCGTCTCGGCCGCGATCACTTCGGCGTCGAGCGCCTCTAGCAGCAGCAGATGCTCCTTCAGGCTGGCGGGAATCCCGCCGCGCCGAAGCGCCTCGACGAAGCCGATGAACATTGTTCGGCCATTGCCGTGACTGGCGTTCGAAGTCGAGGGGCGGGCGTGGTTAACCTGGCCTTAGGGAGTGTTCGCTATCGCCGTGCCAAGGGCAATCGGAGACGCGGGTCACATGGCGACGCTTGGCATTGAAGAGGTTACCGAAAACGCAATTCGCACGGTGGCGCGCGATTGCGGCTCGCTGTCGATCGAATGCAGCGACGTCGCCGGTTATGTCGAGGACGTGTCCGAACGGATCGCCGAGCATACCAAGATGCTCGACGGGCTCGAGGAAGTGATGACCCGCCTGCTGACCGATCAGGCGCGGGTCAGCGATTCGACCGACGAGGCGCGGCTGCTGTCGGAGCAGGCCAAGGCCAAGCTCGAGGCGGGCAGGGCGGCGATCGACGGGACCATCGCGGGCTTCAAGGGCCTGACCGAATTGGTCGTCCAGCTGGGCGAGCGGATGGCGGGCTTCGCCTCGGCGATGAACCAGGTCCAGACGGTGTCGTCGACGATCGAGACGATCGCGCGCAAGACCAACATGCTGGCGCTTAACGCCACGATCGAGGCGGCGCGTGCGGGCGATGCCGGGCGCAGTTTTGCAGTCGTTGCCGCGGAGGTGAAAAAGCTCGCTCACGACACGCGCGCCGCGACCAGCCAGATCGCACTGACGATCGGCGAACTCACCCGCGAGGCGGGCGCGGTCACCAGCGAGATCAAAACCGGGGTCGAGCGCAGCCGCGCCGCCCAGGCCGGTTTCGGGCAGATCAGCGCGACCGTCGCCGAAGTTACCGAGATCGTCTCGATGGTCGATCGCCAGACCGAAGGCATCGCCCATTCGACCAGCCTGATCCAGGTCAGCGTCGACCGGGTCAAGGCCGGGCTGAGTGACTTCGCGGGCGATGCGCGCGACAATGGCGGCCAATTGATCAAGGCCCAGAAGCGGCTGTCGCATCTCGAGATGATGTCCAACGTGATGCTCGACACGCTCGCCAATTCGGGCGCAGAGATCGACGATACACCGATGATTTTGCTTGCGCAGGACGCGATGCGGGCGATCGTCGAGACGGTCGAGAAGGGTATCGACCGCGGCGAGGTCGCGCTCGATGCCGCGCTCGATCGCTATTATGCGCTGATCCACGGCTCCAACCCGCCGCAATATGAAAACGGCTTTTGCGAGTTCGCGGCGGCGCGGATCCAGCCGATCCTCGACCGCTTCAAGCTCCGCGAGCCACGCATCATCGGCTCGGCGATCACCAACGTCGACGGCTATCTGCCAACCCATCTGTCCGAGCGCAGCCAAGTGCCCGGGCCCGACCCGGTGTGGAACGATGCGCACTGCCGCAACAAGCGCATCTTCATGGACGAACAGACCCGCCTCGCGATCGAGAGCGAGAAACCGGCGATGCTGATGACCTATCGCATGGAGCTCGGCGACAGCTATATCGCGGTCAAGAACATCTTCGTGCCGATCTACTTCAAGGGCCGCCGCTGGGGCAATTTCGAACTGGCGTATCGCGACGAATAAGCGACTGCAGGCAGTCCGGGGGACTGCCGAAGCCGCTCGTCGCGCGCAGCCTGTCCGGGGGACAGACGAGCACGTTCATGCTCAACCCTTCCTTCGCGCCATGAACGCCAGCCGTTCGAACAGCATGACGTCCTGCTCGTTCTTGAGCAAGGCGCCATGGAGCGGCGGGATCGCCTTGGTGGGGTCGCGGTTCTGGAGCACTTCGAGCGGCATGTCCTCGTGGAGGATGAGCTTGAGCCAGTCGAGCAATTCGCTGGTCGATGGCTTCTTCTTGATCCCGGGCACTTCCCGAACCTCGTAAAACAGGTCGAGCGCGCGACTGACAAGAATTTTCTGGATCGCCGGGAAATGAACCTCGACAATTTTGGTCATCGTGTCGCGGTCGGGGAAGCGGATGTAGTGGAAGAAACAGCGGCGCAGGAATGCGTCGGGCAATTCCTTTTCATTGTTCGAAGTGATCACGACCACCGGGCGTTCGGCCGCGCGCACCGTCTCGCCGGTCTCGTAGACATGGAATTCCATCCGGTCGAGTTCCTGCAACAAATCGTTGGGAAACTCGATGTCGGCCTTGTCGATCTCGTCGATCAGTAGCACCGGCAAGGCCGGCGAGGTGAAAGCGTCCCACAATTTGCCGCGCTTGATGTAATTGGCAATGTCGTTGACCCGCGGATCGCCGAGCTGGCCGTCACGCAGCCGCGCGACCGCATCATATTCGTACAGGCCCTGATGCGCGCGGGTGGTCGATTTGACGTGCCATTCGATCAGCGGCGCACCGAGCGCCCCGGCGATCTCAAGCGCAAGCACGGTCTTGCCGGTGCCCGGCTCGCCCTTGACCAGCAGCGGGCGGCGCAACTGCACCGCGGCATTGACCGCGACCTTGAGGTCGTCGGTGGCGACATAATCGGAAGTGCCTTCGAAGCGCATCGGGCCGCCCTAGTCGGCTGGACAATAGCAGGCAAGCAGCGCAACGATCGGATTTACCATCGATGGCGCCGAGATCAAACAGGCGCGGCGAGCAGTTGATCTGCTCTGGCGAAAGTTGCGGCATGAAGCGTTGGGTCGGTTTTATCTGCTTGCCTGTCATATGGGCAGGCGGCTGCAGCGCGGCGGAGTCCGGCCCTCAGGATTACCGCCGAGAGACGACGGCTGCGGCTACGGGCCTGACGATGCCGACTGGGCGCGCGGCACATTCCGCCGTCTCGCTTCCTGACGGGCGCGTCCTGCTGATCGGTGGCTGCGTGCGCGAGAGCTGCGAAGCCGGGCCCGAAAGCGCCACTGTCGTCGCCTATGACTCCGCCACGCGCGGCTTTCGGCCAGCCGGAACGCTGACCGCGCGGCGCATTTCTCCAGCTTCCGCTTTGCTGGCGTCCGGTGAAGTGCTGATCGCGGGGGGCTGGGTCGGCTCGACCGTGACCGGCGCGGTCGAAATTTTCAATCCTGCCACCGGCACATCCCGGCGCGTTACACCACTGGCGGTCGCGCGGTCCGATATTTCGATGGTGCTGCTTGCCGATGGCCGAATTATCATCGCGGGCGGCTTCGACGGCGCGAGACCAGTGGCAATCGTGGAAGTTTTCGACCCGCGCGGCTTTACCGTTTCGAAGGCCGGCAACCTAGCTGTTGCGAGAGCCGGTGCCGGCGGCGCGCGCCTCGCGGATGGACAATTGGTGTTCGTTGGCGGCGGCACCGGCGCGGGAAATCGACCGACGGACACCGCCGAGGTTTACGATCCGCGAACCCAGCGCTCCTCGCCGACCGGCGCGATGGCCGAGGCGCGCTACAAGCATGCGGTCGTGGCGCTGAGCGACGGGCGGGTCCTTGCCTTCGGCGGATCGGACCACCGGGACCGGGGCGGCAAGCTCGCGACAGTGGAAAGCTTCGATCCGGCAACGCGCCAATTCACATCGGCCGGCCGGCTTCGCGAACCGCGCTACAAGATCGGCGGCGCGGTGCAATTATTGCCGGACGGCCGGGTGCTTGTTGCCGGCGGCGCCCCGCGTGCAGAAATCTACGATCCGAAAACGCGCCTGACGGTCTACACCGGACCGTCATTCGGCAAGAGTCTCAATTTCGCGACGGTGTCATTGCTCCGCGACGGCACGCTGGTCGCGGGCGGCTATGATGAAAATGGAATCCGGCTGAACCGACAGGCCTGGGTGATGCGGCCAGAATGAATCGTGGACGGGGCAGTCGCCCGGGGCGCTTTCGCTAATGGTCGGCGCGAGCGCTGGCGCGGGCGTCGAGCAGGTCGAATAGCCCGCGATTCTGGAGCAGCAATTGTTCGGACCCAAAGCCAATCGCTCGCTCGGCCGCCGGATCGCCGCTGACGCTTTCGATGACCCTCGCGACGGCGGCGCCGTCGGGCAAGGTGGAGGCGGACACTTCGACGCCCATTCGTGCCGCAGCGCGGCCGAGGACCGCGCGTACCGCCGCCCAATCGGCGACGAGCGCAATGGTCGCACCCAAGGCACAGCCGCGGCGTTCGGACATGGCGAGGGTCTCGATCGCATTGCGCTGCGCGGACAATAGCGACTCGGTCTCGGACGATCCCGGAGTGGAAGGGAGTGGGCCGACCGCGGCGGTCAGTCGGACGAGAAACAGCCGCTCGCGTTCAAACGCCTCGGAAGCTTCGCGCAGCCACTCCCGGACGATCCCGGCGGGGCAGTGGTCAAGCGCCAGTTGGACCAGCCCCGGGTGGCGGCCGTAGACCGCGCACAACAAGTGGACGGCATCGGCAAGATCGCGCGAGGCCTCGGGCCCGGTCGCCTCACGCAAGGCGGCGACGTGACGGTGACTGGCCGATCCGTGGGCGGCGACCCGCGCATCCTGCGCATCGGCAAGGCTTGGCGCCCGCCGGTCGACAGGCTGGATGGTCGCCATTTTCGAATTTCTCCTCGCCTTTGCCGGACACGAGCCGCAATTGTGTCTCATCCGATTAGCCCATGGGCGTAAAGATGAAGTTACGGCGCTGCTCAGATTTTGGTGATAATGGTTAAGAAATGCCCGAAAACGGGACATTGCGGGGTCACCAGGCGGCGTGTGACCGCGCACCGAAGCAGCCGCGAGCATCGACGTTTCGCGCAATCAGGAACCCGTGCACAACCATTTCAATGGGCAGCCTTCTGCGGCATTTGCGCAACACAGTTGGCCCAAGTCTAACTTGCGCGGCACCGCTGTCTCTCATATTGTCGCAGAGCAATTCTAATTCAGAATGCATGTGAAAGGGGATTTTATATGCGCAAGCTAGCCATTGCGATGGCGCTCGCTTCGACCGCGTTGGCGACCCCGGCTGTCGCTCGCGACCAGTCGTTCTACGTCGGCGTCGAAGGCGGCGTGATGCTCGTCGAGGATACCGATTTCGACGTCTCCAACCTCGTCGCCGGAACGGTCACGAATTTCGACGACGCGATCACCGTCAATCATGACTACGGCTATGACGTCGACCTCATCGGCGGTTATGATTTCGGCATGGTCCGGGTCGAGGGCGAAGTTGGCTACAAGCGTGCGTCGATCGACGATATCGCGATCACCACCGCTCTTGGCGGCAGGGCCGGTCTCGACTCCGAGGGCAGCGTCCGCGTCTGGTCGGCGATGGCCAACGCCTTGCTCGACTTCGGCGACGATGACGGCCTGAGCGGTTTTGTCGGCGGCGGCATCGGCCTCGCCAACGTTCGCTACAAGATGGACGTCGCCGCGATTTCGCGGGATCGACTGGACATCGGCGGGACCGACAGCGACCGTTCGCTCGCGTGGCAGGCAATTGCCGGTATTCGCGCCGCGATTTCTCCGAACATCGATCTGGGTTTGAAGTATCGCTACTTCAACGTAAAGAAGCTCGATTTCGACAGCGGCATTTCCGCCCTTGACGGCCGATTCCGGTCGCATTCGCTGTTGGCGAGCCTGATCTTCAACTTCGCTTCGCCGCCGCCACCGCCGCCGCCGCCGGTGATGGTCGAGCCGCCGCCGCCACCACCCCCGGCGACGCAGACCTGCCCCGATGGTTCGGTGATTTTGGCGACCGACGTCTGCCCGGCTCCGCCGGTCTACGTTCCGCCGCCCGCGCCGGAGCCGGTTCCCGAGCGCGGCTAAGCCTAGCTCAGCAAGCCAATAAAGGCCGCCGGCAAATCCATGAGGGTTTGCCGGCGGTTTTTTATCGGCTGTCGAGATCGCAGGGTCGCACGGTCAGCCTAGAGCCTCCGCAGCGTTTCCGATTTCCGGTTGGCGACGAGCAGGCGCTTCCGCTATCGCTCGGCAGCCCTTATTGGTCGAGGAAGCTTCGCATCTTGCGCGACCGGCTCGGATGCTTGAGCTTGCGCAATGCCTTCGCCTCGATCTGGCGAATGCGTTCGCGCGTGACGCTGAACTGCTGCCCGACTTCCTCGAGCGTGTGATCGGTGTTCATCCCGATCCCGAAGCGCATCCGCAGCACGCGTTCCTCACGCGGGGTCAGGCTGGCAAGCACCCGCGTCACGGTTTCCTTCAAATTCGCTTGGATCGCGGCATCGACCGGAATCACCGCATTCTTGTCCTCGATGAAATCGCCAAGGTGGCTATCTTCCTCGTCGCCGATCGGGGTCTCGAGGCTGATCGGCTCCTTGGCGATCTTCATCACCTTGCGAACCTTCTCGAGCGGCATCGACAGCCGCTCGGCAAGCTCCTCGGGGCTCGGCTCGCGGCCGGTTTCGTGGAGGAACTGGCGGCCCGTGCGGACAAGCTTGTTGATCGTTTCGATCATGTGCACCGGGATGCGGATCGTCCGCGCCTGATCGGCGATGCTGCGCGTGATCGCCTGGCGAATCCACCAGGTGGCGTAGGTGCTGAACTTGTAGCCGCGGCGATATTCGAATTTGTCGACCGCCTTCATCAGCCCGATGTTGCCTTCCTGGATCAGGTCCAGGAACTGCAGCCCGCGGTTGGTGTATTTCTTGGCGATTGAAATGACGAGCCGGAGGTTGGCCTCGACCATTTCCTTCTTGGCGATGCGCGCCTCGCGTTCGCCCTTCTGGACCTGGTTGACGATCCGCCGGAATTCGGGGAGCGCCATTCCGGTCGCATTGGCGATCTCGGCGATCTCACCGCGAATGCGCTCGACACTGTCGCTTTCGGCGAGCGCGAACGCGCCGAACTTCTTGTCGATGGTGGCCGCGCGTTCGAGCCAGCTGTCGTCGAGTTCGGCGCCCATATAGCTGTCGAGAAACGCCTTGCGCGGAACCCGGTGGCGCTCGGCAAGGCGCAGCATTTGCCCGCCGAGCGCGGTTAGGCGGCGGTTGTAGCTGTACAGCTGATCGACCAGATTTTCGATCTTGGCGGCGTGGAACTGGACGCTCTCGACCTCGGCGGTGAGCTGCTCGGACAGTTTTTGATATTTCTTCTCGTCGCTCGCCGGATAAGGCGTGCCAACGCCGAGCGCGGCGAGGCGCGCCTGCTGGAGCTTGGAGAATTTCTTGTAGAGCCCGGTGATGCTCGCGAACTTCTCGAGCGCGACCGGCTTGAGCGCTTCCTCCATCTGCGCGAGGCTGAGCGTATTATCCTCATCCTCGTCGTCGACCGGGCGCGGGGTGCGGCGCTCGTTGAGCTCATCCTCCTCGTCGGCGACGGCCTCTTCCTCAGGCTCCTCGTCTTCCTTGATCGTCGGGCCGGCGTTCTTTTCGCTGATCTCGTCGTCGCCGCCTTCCTCACCCTCGATGATCTGGTCGGGCGAGGGGCCCTTCGAGAGCATCGCCTCGAGATCGAGCATCTCGCGCAGCTGCATCGTGCCTTCGTTGAGGTTGTTAGACCACTCGATGATCGCGTTGAAGGTGATCGGGCTTTCGCACAGTCCCCAGATCATGATGTCGCGACCCGCCTCGATGCGCTTGGCGATCGCGATCTCGCCTTCGCGGCTGAGCAGCTCGACCGCGCCCATTTCGCGCAGGTACATCCGCACCGGATCGTCGGTCCGGTCGACGGCTTCCTTCTTGACCGCGGCCGACGGGCGCGGGCCACCGTCGTCGAGCGGATCGACCTCTTCCTCGGCTTCCTTCTCGGGCTCGGCATCCTCGTCATCCGAATCGTCGTTCTCGACGACGTTGACCCCCATTTCGGACAGTTGGGACATGACATCCTCAATCTGTTCGGACGAGTGCTGGTCCTGCGGAAGCGCCTCGTTGATTTCCTCGTAAGTGACGACGCCGCGCTTTTTGGCGCGGGTCATCATCTTCTTGATCGAGGCATCGTTGAGGTCGATGAGCGGCGCATCGCCGGTCTCGGTTTCCGCTTCGGTGGTGTCGTTTTTCGCCATATTGCGTCGCGCTTACTCATTGCTGGCCAAGGACGCCAGTCGTTCCTTCATCGCCTCACGCGCCGCGTGAAGCCGCTGCTGTTCCTCGAACGCGGAATCGTCCCCGGCAATCAGCCTGGTTGTGGCCGCGCCAAGCGCCGCTTCAATCTCGGCCGTAGCCACCAGCGCTTCGATCGCAAGCCCGAGATCGCGCCGGGCGGTCTCGGCTTCGCAGTCGCAGCGGGTGAAGGAGAAACCGATATCGCCGCCTTTCGACACATCGCTCCAAAGTGCCGCCGTGTCGTCACGCGCCAATATGGTGGCAAGGCCTGCGCGATCAAGCGCTTGGCCCGACATGGTCAGATCAACCATCCGGTCGCGAACGGCTGCCGCGGCGCGATCGGGGATCGGCAGGGCGGCAAGCGCTTCGACATGATCGCCGATCGCATCCGGGTATAGCGCGTGCCCAAGCACCAGCGCGCGCGCGGTGGCGCGGTCGGTGCCGCTGGCGCCGATGCTCCGCGCCGCGGCGCCCGGTGGCGGTTCGGGCGGGGCGAAGCGGCCCTCGCGGTTCTTCTTCCACTGCGCGCGGGGGGCGAAGCCGCCGCCCCCGCGCTGCGGCCGCACCAGCGCGTCGAACCGCCGGAGCCACTCATCGCGGTAAAGCTGCCTCAGGCTCGGATCGGCGATCGTCGCTGCAAAATCGAGCAGGCGCTGCTTGAGGCCGGCGCGTGCTTCGGGGGTATCGAGCGGGCTTGCATCGACCTCGTGCCGCCACAGCCGTTCGACCAACGGTTCGGCCTGCGCCAGCAACGCCTCGATCGCCTCGCGGCCGCCCGCGCGGACGACGTCGTCGGGGTCCTGGCCGGCAGGCAAAGCGACGAAGCGCAGGGTGCGCTCGGACCCGAGGCTGGGCAAAGCGCGCACCGCCGCACGCACCGCCGCTTTCTGCCCGGCGGCATCGCCATCGAAGCACAGGATCGGCGCGGGCTCGAGCCGCCACAATCGCTCGAGCTGGCCCTCGGTCAGTGCGGTTCCCGACGAGGCGACCGTCTCCGCGATCCCGGCGCGGTCCAATGCGATCACGTCCATATAGCCTTCGACCACGATCACTCGCCCCGCCTTGCGTGAGGCCGGCCCAGCACGGTCGAGATTGTAGAGCGTGCGGCCCTTGTCGAACAGGATCGTCTCGGGCGAGTTGAGATATTTGGGCTCGCCCTCGCCAAGAATGCGCCCGCCGAACG
>Ga0136611_10003720_pt1 | contig 10672 bp, 9 predicted proteins | sample AntDrymUQ2232306_2_FD_106645 | JGI IMG/M metagenome (GOLD analysis project Ga0136611, IMG submission 106645) | Polar desert sand microbial communities from Dry Valleys, Antarctica - metaG UQ223 (23.06) | ecosystem: Environmental > Terrestrial > Soil > Desert | place: Antarctica: Dry Valley... | reverse complement strand
GCCTAGCTCTGCGGACCGAGGATTCTATGACTGCGTCCCATTCGCTCAAACCACTTTTCATGTCTTGTTCAATTTGGTCAACGAGGATAACTGAGTTTCGCCTATCCATCCCTGCCAACGCGATGACTCCCAATAGCGCTACGAATCCGAACGGTGCGTTAAACAAGTGCAGGAACGCAACCGCGCCAATCAGTCCCAGTGGCGCTATCCCAAAAATGAGTATCATCTTTTTAAAACTATGCACCTGAGATATAAATAACGCAAACAATGCGGTGTTTGCCTTCTTGCTTTCCTCGATCGCACCGCCCGGTGGCCCGAAGTCCATACGCAATACGCGGAGCGAGGCATCGGAGAAAAGCGGATCCTGTTGGAACCGCGTTTTCAGCTCCTTTCGAAGCGATTCGCGGGCAGGGACACCCGTTGTCTGAATAATAAGCTTCGCAAAACTTGGGTTTGGCAAATCGGGATTGAGGGCGAGAAAAAATCGAGCCGAGCCGGCTCCGACGTAGCTCGTAAACCCGCATATTCACCCGCCGCAGAGCGGGCAAATCCTACAGGCAGAAAACCGACTACCGTAATTAAGGTTCCTGAAAGCATGGGGAACGCGGTCGACGTCCAAGCAAACGTGGCTGCATTGACTCGGCTCCAGCCTTCTTCCATCTTTACCGCCATCATTTCAACCGCGATGATCGCATCATCGACTAGCAGCCCTAGCGCAAGGAGCAAAGCCCCCAGGGATTTACGATCCAGGTTCATGCCGATCGCGTTCATGACTACGAGTGAAATGGAGAGGACCAGTGGAACACTCAAGGCCACAACAATGCCTGCCCTGAAACCTAGACTCAAAAAACTAACAACCAATACGATGATCAATGCTTCGATAAATGAACGAATGAACTCGCCGACCGATTCCTCGACGACGTGCGGTTGGAATGCGATGTTGCCGAAACGGCGCGAGCACTCCGGTCTCGATAAACCGGAGAGCTTGCGGTCTACCGCTACAATCAAAATCGAAAAGTTATTTCGGGACCATGCCTTCGTGGGATGAGGTTGTCTTTTTGAGGAACCAGAATTTGGGTTGAAGCGTTTCGTTTAGCTTCAGCATGGATTCGTTGTATTCATTTAGCATCATAGTGGGCTGCCAACCAAAGCCATTGAGGAGTGTGCAGCAATGTACGCGTATTGCGTTGAATGGATCGTTGATACCGATGGCAGGCAACGAAGGACTAGAGTAGGTCAGGATTTGGCTGCCATAATTGATGGCCCAAAAACCGAAAACGAACTCTTCTGGAGTAAGGCTTTCGGGAATGACCAATCCGTTGCGTGCCATGGCATCGCGAACGATTCCGGCTACGATTGCCATACATCGCCCTTCGCATTGACGAATGAGGTCTTGTCGTTGTTCGGAAGATTTGTCCCAAATGTTTTTGTTTCGAATGCACTGTTCAACTAGAAAATCATCAGTGCAGTTTTGGGTAAAAAACTCACAGGCGGCTCCGAGCGCCATCATCCGAAATCGGGCAGGACCGATCACCGTCGCCGATTCTCCATTTTCGAGGCGACGCGTCCCATACTGAGGGCCTGAAACCCCTCCGCGATCAAAATAGGACGAGCGATACGTAGGATCTCCTTAGTTCGCTGCTCCATTTCACGTTGCTTCCGGGTAAGTTCAACCATGAAGTCAATTATTGGCGCTCCGTCAAAAAGAGCAGGAGGATTGTCGTCATTTTCCGCAGGATTCTTGAATTTCGGATATATTTTGAGTGATGGACCCCTAAGCGCGAGCCAGGAGCGTCTCGATTTCCAACCTATAAAGCAGTTGAGTAATGATGAAAACACGCGGATTTTTCCGACTCGTTACCGTTTTGGCAGCAACCTTTTTCCCAACACTTTCTCCGTTTGCATTGGGGCAAGAAACGGCGTCCGCCGCAAAGTCATCGACAAAATCTGGTGGGAGTAAAGATTCCGCTAAAGCGGAGCGAGCGAGCTTTTTGCGAATCAAGAAATCGGACAAGGGCGAATCGGAGTCGTTGCAGGTGGCGGTGGCTCGCTACGTTTTCGACGAGGGTGAATTCAAAGGTTCTAGTGTGGATCTCATCGGTGCCGTCCACGTTGGGACTAAGGAGTACTATCAGGAACTGAACAAGCGATTCAAGACTTACGATGCGATGCTTTATGAATTGGTTGCCGACCCATCTGCAAACAGGCCGGATAAACGAGCGGAACGTGGCGGATTCAATCCTATAGGAGCTTTGCAAACCGGCATGAAGGACGTGCTCAACCTGAAGTTTCAATTGGATGAAGTCGACTATAGCCCCGCGAATTTTGTCCATGCGGATATGAGCCCAGACGACTTCGTGGATGACATGTCTCGTCGGGGCGACAGTGTGATCGGCATGGTTGCTCGAATGTGGGGAGCAGGCTTAGCGGCACAAAACAGCAGGAAAGGTTCCGCGCAGCAGACCGAAATGCTTGCAGCTGCGTTGTCCAAGGATACGTTCAAATTACGACGCGCCATGGCCGATCAATTCGAATCGATGGATGCTCAGATGGCCGCGATGGCCGACAAGAATGGCAAGAGTACTCTGCTGACTGAGCGCAATACAAAAGCCCTGCAAGTCATGGAGCAGGAACTCAGGGCGGGCAAAAAGAACCTTGCCATTTTCTATGGTGCCGCGCACTTACTCGACATGCATCAACGCCTACTTCGAGACTACAAAGCTTCGCAAACCAAAATCGAATGGCTAGACGCTTGGCCTCTTAGCAAATAGTGAGTCATTCCAATAGCATCTTTGTAGATTAGGAGCATCGAATGGATCGAAGAAGTTTTATTGTGACAGGGGCCTCGGGTATGGCGCTTAGCCATGTATCAAATGTGATAGCAAACCACCCTAATGCAATAACACCCGCCAAAGACCCGGCGCTCAAGGTCATTACAGCAGATCCGTTGGTACTGGAGACACCTGACAGTTTGTTAGCGGCAAGTCGGATCACTCCCGCGTCATCGTTGTTTGTTCGAAACCATCATGGGGCAAAACACCTGGAGGGTATGGAGCCACGGGAAATGACGGGCGAGCTTTTGCTTTCGGGGCTAATCGACAAGCCAACGAGTTATCCTCTGGCTGCGATTGCAAAGCTGCCAAGGACCGAAGTGGAGATGGTGTTGCAGTGTTCCGGAAACTTCCGATTTCAATTCAGTAAGCTCTCGCCCATCAAGGGAACGCCATGGAACAAGGGGGGGATTGGAAATGTTCGATTTTCAGGGGTTCGCATCTCAGAGGTCCTGAAGGCTGCGGGCGTAAAGGTGAGCAATGACGCCAAGTTTTTGACTGCTGAGGGAGCGGACCAACCTGAAAAAGAGGGGCAGATCGATTACGAAAAGAGCATTCCACTGGATGTTGCAATGTCGCGTGGAATCCTTGCAATGGAACTCAACGGCTCGGGATTGCCCGCGGTCCATGGCGGCCCGCTTCGATTGGTTATTCCCGGCTACTACGGCAACGTTCAGGTAAAGTGGCTGACACGCTTGCGATTCGAAGCCAAGGAGACTTCGAACTTCTTTCAGATTCCAGACTATCGAACACCAAAGCAACGCATCGAGCCTGGTGCCGCGGTTGAGTATACGTTTGACAATAGTGACCCCAACTTTGACATGAAGATTAACAGTCGGATATTTGCTCCGGTCGACGGTGCGACGGTTCGAGCTGGTCAACAAACGGGCATACGAGGAGTCGCTTGGAACGATGGCTCAGCAGAATTGGTCGCGGTTGAAATTTCGCTGAATCGAGGGGCGACCTGGATCGCAACGCAATTGGGCGAGTCTGCTGGCCCGTATGCATTCCGCGAGTGGCGAACTAACATGATCTTTGAAAAAGGCGAGCACTCGCTTTGGGTGCGTGCGGTGGACGCTGTGGGGCGAACTCAACCGATCGATGGTGGGTTGTTTTGGAACCCGGGCGGATACGGTTGGAACGCGATGGAACAGATTCGCGTGACTGCGGGCTAGAGGTACATGCCATGGAAGGCAAAATAACCTAGTGCTGCGATTGTCATTGGGACTCCGTATGGGAGCAAGTACATGCGTGGCTTGCGTTCGGCAGCTTTTTGAAAGAGTGCTTCCGGATCTCGCACTTCGACGAATTCACCGATGAGCATATTGAACTGTTGAAAGTGCTTTTTCCATCGACCGGAGTAAGCGATCATCAAGATTGCCATGATGCCCCCTACAACTGCAGTCGCAGCAAAGATATTCCAAGTGTGTTCGGCGTGGACCCAGGCGCCAATACCAGCTAGCAGTTTCACGTCGCCGGCGCCCATCCCACCCACCATGTAGATTCCGTAGAGCAAAGCCAAGCCAAAAAATGTTGCGAGCACGCTCCAGCCCAGGCCGGGTAATCCACCTGATGCAAAACTATAAACCCATCCGCTGATGATCATCGGAAAGGTAATCCAATTAGGTACTTTGAGTTTCCAGCCATCGATCACTGCCGCGACGACAAGCACGGCCGATACAAACCAAATGTGCCAGTGGTTCGCAATGCCGTCCAAAAGAGAAGTCGAAATCATCAGCGTCAGTCCTTGCTGTTGGGTGGCGGAATCAATTGTTGGGTTGATGTATTTGGTTTGACTGCTAAGTAGGCCGCAGGACTACGACAGCATTGGTTGAAACAAAAGAATCCGGCGGATCGACCATAGAGAGGTAGTCGACCGCCGGTTCTGTGGGGCTTTTCGATTGATCGATGAAATCAATCCAGCGTTCCCTGTGAGATGCCACGGGGTGAGATGCAACGGGGAGCCCGAGCACCCAGACAAACTAGCTCGATGAGCTAGTGCCGAGTTGAGCCGATACGCTATTGAAAGTTGTGGCTGCGTTCTTGCCGATGCTTTGAACAGCAGTCAAGCAAACAACGACGATGAGCGATAACATAACTGCGTACTCAACCGCAGTTGGTCCGTCTTCGCTCTTCAAAAAACGCTTTAGTTTCATGGCGAGATTTTTCATGTGGGTAACCCTCCGACAGGTAGCCCGGTCGTAGCCGAGCGTAAACAATGGATCATCATGCCGTTGGAATTTAGCTGAATTCATCGCCATGATTTCAGAAAAACCCAGGGCAGCAAAGCTGCTGTTACAGCCGACGTTTCGACAGGTGAATCGTCGAATGAAACTTAGGTTACTTCTAAGGAGAGTCAAATTGTACGTGTTCGAAAGTTTAGCTTTTCTGACAAAGTTAGCCAGATTTCGAATGGTCGCTGAGTCAATCGCAATAACTGGAAAGGGTTTTAACGCCTATGACGGGGAAGCCTGCATGAAAATATCTATTCCTCAATTTTCCGAAGCTCAAACTTCCATCGCTTCTTTATCAGAATAGCGTGGACTTGAGGCAAATCACTGGCCTTGGGCCTTGTTGATTTAATTAGCCGTACCGCGTCAGCGGCGGTTGTTTGTCTATCTGAAAACCGGGGCTAACGCCCATCGGCTAATCGTTGCGATTGCGTCGTCGACTAAATCACCAAGCCGCAAGCTAGGTGGCGAGCTTAAGTGCACGCCATTCGGGGCGTGCCACCCAATTTACAGGTTAATATTCTTAGCCACGCATCAGCCACGGCCTGTGAGTCGCCAACGGTGTTGGAACAGCCAAGTATTGATTGCCAAAAGTAGGACACTCGAACTCAACGTCACGATAAAGTACAAACCAACCAATGGCCAAGACCCGCGTTTCGCCCTCGCGGACCCGCTGCCCGATGCGACTTCGGTCATTGGCGTACTATCGGCGGCCATCAAAGGGCTCGCGACTCCAAGAAATCGCAAACTCTCAACTTGCTGTCGGGCTAGCTTGCTTTCGATTGAATCCCCTTCTGGAGCAAAACTCCAAAACAAGAAATAAATGGCGATCGGCAAGCAATACAAAAACATCAAGACAATGTAGCTGATCATCATGGCACTGCTGGTCTTACGCAGAAGCGTCGACAGAAATAAAGCCAATATGGCGTTGAATACCGAAGCCACAATGCAAATGGCAAGATAAACCAACATCGTCCTCCAATTCTTGAACAACTCCGGGTTCAAAAACGAAAGTAGCAACGGAAACATCAAAAACGATGTGAGCACAAAGGAGACACGGTAGCCAGCCAATAGCTTGCCCCACATTATTTCCCAAGAGGAAATGGTGGTCGTCAGCAAAAGATCCAATGTTTGTCTTTCCCGTTCGCTCGTGATGCTACCGGCTGTAAACACCGGTGCAGCCAATACGTTAAAAATCAAGACATAACCTACGTAGTACGAAGCCAAGTTAGGCATCAGAAAAAGCAGTACGGCCATCAGCGGAATCGCGAGTACCATGCTCAATTGAATGACCAGCCGCAACATGAGCGTCCCTTGACTGAAGAGCTCCGCATGCATTTCTTTGTCATACACAGGATTGCATTTATCGTCCATCAAGGTCTTTCGCCTCGGTGGCGCAAACAGATTGTCGGGGAATTGATCGCGTTGAATGACGAGCCCAACGGCCTCCCGTTGCTCCTGGTCGAGGTCAACGACTTCGCTCCCCTGGCTTCCCACATCCGGCGGATACAGCAATCTTCGGGCAGTCACCGTCAGCATAGCGAAGCCGGCGAGCACACATACCAACGGGACAAACGTGATAGTTATAAAGAGTCGCAAATCCGCTTGTTGTGCGAGCGACAGCCACGAAACCACACCGACAATAAGGATCGGTAGGATCAAAACATAGCTTACAACGAGCGAAGCGCTCGTTCGCTTGAAATAGCTCGAGCAATACATACTGATGGAACCGAACAAGAATATTGCCGACAGCAACCCGACGTACGCCGCCAAGAGCTCGTAGATGGAAACGCCCCCCAGCGGCAAGCACAGCATAATGATCGGTAAAGACCCCGAAACCAAAACGACCAAATGTGCGACTGCCGCGATGAGCTTACCCGAAACAATGACCCACGGACGAAGCGGACTTGCGAGCAACATTTCGTATGTCTTGCGTTCCTTCTCCCCCGTGATCGCACCAGCGGTGAAGCTGGGTGCCATCAACGATGCAATGGCGAATTGGCCAACAAAAAAGAAATCCACTAAGCGCTGAGCCGATGCAGACTCACGGCTCAAATCGATCTTGGTGTCCCTCGGATAAGCGATTAGAACAACGGACGCTAATGCGATCTGGTAAACCAACATCAGCAAAAAAGCACGCGGAGCTCGGAGGTTGGAAATCAACTCGCGTTGTAATACAGGGTTGTCAATCGCGAACATAGGCCGGATAACAGGAGTAATGGGCGAACAAGGTCGTCAGATTCGAAGTGCTTAGTTTATCCTGATATCGTGCTCACTGTTTACAACGACTCAACTACTCAATCAATTCCATGCAAAAATTCCCTATGATCTTGGCTGGAAAACACTCGACCCCTAATCAGGATCTAACTGTCAGGGACAAGTACACCCAAGAAATCATTGCGACCGTCCCTCTAGCAACCCCTGCGCACATCGAATCGGCCATTCAGTCTGGTGTTTCGGCAGTCAAAGACATGCAACGCTTGAGCGGAGCGGAAAGGAAACGCATCCTAGTCCATTGCATTGCGAGACTGAGACAGTCTCGCGGGGATTTCGTACGAACGCTCGTTCAGGAAGCTGGCAAGCCAATTGCGTATGCGGAAACCGAAATTGAACGCTGCATCGAAACATTTACGCTGGCCTCTGAGGAATCCACGCGTTTAACAGGAACCGTTATCCCGCTGGACGGTACCTTGAACGGAGGGGGCTACACAGGGATGACGCGTCGATTCCCTATCGGACTCTGTACTTTTATCACCCCTTTTAACTTCCCGTTGAACTTGGTAGCCCACAAGGTAGCGCCGGCAATTGCAGCTGGCTGCCCATTTATTCTCAAGCCAGCATCATGGACTCCACTATGTTCCATCATGCTTGGCGATATCTTGATGGAAAGCGGCTTGCCCGAGGGGGCATTCTCTATTTTGGCCGCGAACCGTGATTGTGCCTCACCATTAATTTGCGATGACCGCATCAACTTACTTTCCTTTACCGGTTCCGATACCGTCGGCTGGAAAATGAAACGCGACTGTGGGCGGAAAAGAATTTGCCTAGAACTCGGTGGCAATGCGACATGCATTGTCGACGAACACTTCCCCTGGCAAAGTATCGTACCCAAGATTGTGGCGGCAGCATTTGGCCAAAGCGGACAAAGCTGCATCAGCCTACAACGACTCATGATCCATCGCTCGATGTACGACAGCATGATAGAACAGATTGTTGCCGCTGCAGCCCAAGTTCAATGCGGCGACCCCTCCAACCCGCTCACGATGGTTGGCCCCATGATTGACTTGGCAGAATCAGAACGAGTTTTACTCTGGATCGAGCAGGCCAAGGAGGCAGGCGCTCACGAACTGCTTGCGGCCAAACGGCTGGGTGAAACCGCTGTCGTCACACCCGGCATTCTAGAGGGAGTACCTGAGGACCTGTCGCTCTGCTGCGACGAAGTCTTTGGCCCCGTCATGATCACAGAGCCATTTGATGATTTTGAGGAAGCTTTGGCTAGAGTCAATCGATCCAAGTACGGCTTACAAACGGGTGTGTTTACAGAAAAGATCCAGCATGCGTGGCAGGCATGGGAAACGCTCAACGTGGGTGGCGTTATCGTCGGTGATACTCCAAACACCCGATTCGATTCCATGCCATACGGCGGCGTCAAAGCTAGTGGGATTGGGAAAGAAGGCGTTCGCTATGCGATAGAGGAAATGACGAACGAACGCCTGCTGGTCATGAAGTCGATGTCTTAGCCAAAACGCTTGCATCCCCACCAGCGACGAGGCCGTTTACTTCTTAAGCTCTGTTTTCACTGGCCCCCGACGAGCTGGCTGCCTGTTGATTTAATGTGATTTACAAAAATAGTAGTTAGCCGACGGGCGTTAGCCCCGGTTGTTGGCGAGTGAACCGACGCTAACGCGCTGCGGCTATTTAAATCAACAAGCCGCTCGCCTCGTCGGAGCCTAAGGTTCAAAGCTAGAAAGGGCCTTTCTAAAGGAACGCCCGCATCTCTCTCTCAGGCCAACGCCTAAGGCGTTGGCCTGAGAGAGGGATGCGAGAAATGGTTGGCGGGTTCGATCCCAGCTTCGAACCGTTACGTCCGATGGGGCAAGCCCATCGGGGCGTTACATAAAACATCGTTCGCCCCTCTTCTCCTTAAACTTATTTACTTGTTAGCACTTCGGGCTTGAGAAGGTGCAAATAATGACCATGGTCCGAGGTCACGATTACGAGCGATTGTTCCCATGCATTGCGAGCTTCAATCCAGCCGAATATTTTCTCGATCGCCAATTCCCCACTTAGAACGGCACCGATGGAATTGTCGATGTTGTTGCTGTGATTGGCCCAGTCGACATCGCCCGCCTCGACCATCAGCCAGAACCCATCCTTGTCCTCTTGCAGCACTTGAATCGCGGCCTGTGTCATTTGAGCCAAGGTCGGATTTTCGTCCAAGTCCGCCTTCGAATAGACTTCTGCATCCTTAACATCCAACACAGGTTTGTAGTCCCCGTCGGCGGTTCGAAACGGCAAGTGCCCTTTCTTGACACCGAAGAAACCAAGCAACCGCTTCTTGTCCGCAACCGCTTTCTTAGCGGCCTCCGCCAACAACTCAGCTCCCTTTGTTCCCTTGGTCCGCTGCGCAACTACGTACTTTGCCGACGGATTGCCGGTGCTGACATCCACCAGCTTCCGGTCCTCGTCCGCCAAGTATCGATTGCCCGCGATGAAGTTCTGGCCCTGGCCTTTTCCATCGGCTGTCTCCTCACCATAACCGCCTCCCAAGACGACATCGAGACCTGGCAGCGGTGTCGATTTGTGCGACACACTTGGCAGTCCGAGCATATCGCGAGTTAAGTCCTGATAGTCATCTCGACTCACATTGTGAGCATACGCTGCCGCAGGAGTTGCATGGCTGATTGGAACGCTTGTCACTGTTCCCACAGCAAACCCCTTCGTCCTTTGAAGCCATTGTCCAATCGTTTCGACTGGATTGAGTTTGTAGTCGACGTTGAGAGCGCCATTGATCGTCTTGATTCCAGCGGTTAGCGACGTAGCGGACGACGATGAATCGGTATATGCATGTTCTGACACCTTCGATCTGCCGATCGGGTACTCGGTGTCGATTTCTGTTTGCCACGGAAACGAACCAGCTAAGCGAGAATCATACCCTCCAAATTTAGTAACCGGTTTCATGTTCAATTGAGCGTCAGCATCCGTTTCAACCTCATCGCCATACGGTGCAGTGACATAATAACCGAAGTCGGTTTTGCATTTGCTGTAGTCCTGAAACAACAGCCCTGTGCCTCGCCCCTCGGTGTATCCAACCTTGTTTGATTTGTAGATAGCAGCCGCCTGAGTGGTATGCCAATCCATTCCGTCAAACACAACCAAGAACACGTACTTCTTCCCAAGCGACTCCGTTGCTGTGCGTTGCAGCCGATACACGTCCGTTTGATCGCCATAGGGAGCATCCGCTCGAACAGTGTTGGTCGGCATACGGCCAAACAAATTTTCAAGTTTTGCCGAGTCGCGGTAGACGCTGCCCTCACCCATATAGTTGGCGAATGATCCGCCAAAGACATAGACCGGTATCAGTCGATTCGAATGGTTTGTCCAAGCACT
>Ga0136611_10003719_pt1 | contig 10674 bp, 12 predicted proteins | sample AntDrymUQ2232306_2_FD_106645 | JGI IMG/M metagenome (GOLD analysis project Ga0136611, IMG submission 106645) | Polar desert sand microbial communities from Dry Valleys, Antarctica - metaG UQ223 (23.06) | ecosystem: Environmental > Terrestrial > Soil > Desert | place: Antarctica: Dry Valley... | reverse complement strand
CCCTCGGTCCTTAGCCCTTGATGGCGCCACTGAGCACGCCGCGCGTGAAGTACTTCTGCAGGAATGGGTAGACCAGCAGGATCGGCAACGTCGCGATCACTACGACCGCCATCTCGACCGTGGCCGGCGGCGGCGGCGGCCGGTTGGGGTCGAGGATCGAGGCCTGGTTGAGGGCGGTACCCTCCAACACGATCTGCTGGAGGACCACCTGCACCGGCCACTTGCTGGGATCATTGAGGTAGAGGATCGCATTGAAGAAGCTGTTCCAGATCCCCACCGCATAGAACAGGGAGATCACCGCCAGCACCGCCTTGCTGAGCGGGAGGACGATCGAGAAGAAAATTCGAGCGTCCGACGCCCCGTCGATCCGGGCCGAGTCCAGCAGCTCCTGCGGCAAGTTCATGAAGAATTGACGGAGGATGATCAAGTTGAAGGCCCCGATCAACCCCGGCAGGATCAGCGCCGGGTAGGTATTGAGCAGGTTGAGCTCCTTCACTAGCAGGAAACTCGGGATCATCCCGGGGTAGAACAGCATCGCGCCGAGGACGAGCAGCAGGGCGAAGCGCGCGCCGGGCACACTGGGCCGGGACAGGCCATAGGCCATCGCCGTGGTCGCGATCATCTGGGCGGCGGTCCCGAAAAGGGTCAACCCGGCACTCACGCGCAGCGCCTGGACCACCCCGCCATCACCGAGTACCACCCGGTAGGCGTCGAGGGTAGGGTTCCGCGGGAAGAGGACCAACCCGCTGGTCAGGACGTCCTGGTAGGACGAGAAGCTGACCGCGACGACGTGGACGAACGGGAAGAGCATCACGACGACGATGAAGGCCAGGGTGAGGAACTTCGCCGCGAGGAGCAGCGGGTGGGGATCCTCCATCCACGGTGCTTGCTTGCGCGGGCGACGGCCGGGCCAGAAGCGTCGGCCGTCCTTGGCGAGTGCCAGGCCGGCGGCCAGCGAGGGGTCGGAGTGGGAGGGGGCCTGCGGGTTGATCGTCGCCATCAGAGGATCCCTTCCTCACCGAATCGCTTCGCTGCCCAATTGGCACCCAGGATCAGGATCGCACCGATGATTCCCCGCACCAGGCCGACGGCGGTCGCGAATCCCCAGTCTCCATTTTGGATGCCTCGGAAGTAGATGAAGGTGTCGAGCACCTCGGCCGCCCCGGCCCCGACCGCGTTGCGCTGGAGGTAGTACTGCTCGAACCCAACCGAGAGCGCGAATGCGAGGCGCAAGATCAAGAGCAGCACGATCACCGAGCGTATCCCGGGCAGTGTCACGTCACGAAGACGGCGCCAGCCGCCAGCACCGTCGATCACCGCGGCCTCGTAGAGTTGGATGTCGATCTTGGTCAACGCCGCCAGGAAAAGGATGGTGCCCCAGCCTGCTTCCTTCCAGATCACCTGGAGTACCACCATCGGTTTGAAGAGGTCGGGATTCGACATGATGTTGACGGTCGCCATCCCCTGATCCCTCAGCACCTGATTGAGGAATCCGGCCCCCCCGAAGATCTGTTGCCAGAGGGAGATGACGATCACCCAGGAGAGGAAGTGCGGCAGGTAGACGATGGACTGGACCAACCGCTTGGCGCGGTCACTGACCATGCTGTTGAGCAGCAACGCCAAACCGAGCGGAGCCGGAAAGGCGAATAGCAGTTGGAGTCCCTCGATCTGCAACGTGTTGGTGAGCGCGAGCTTGAAATCCGGGTCGGTGAAGAGGCGCTCGAAGTTTTCGAGACCGACCCACGGGCTCCGGGCAAACCCTAGAAATGGCGAGTAGTCCTTGAAGGCGATGATGTTCCCGGCCAGTGGTAGGTAGACGAAGACCAGGAAGTAGCAGACTCCAGGGAGGAAGAAGACGTACATCCAGCGGTCGCGCCAGATCCGTCGCCGCAGGGACGGACGACCGCGGGAGCCGGCGCTCGGCGCGACTCCCCCATCAACGAAGCGCTGGTTTGCCCCTGGTGTGGCAACCATGGTCACTCCTCAACCTTTTCACGTTACCCGATGCGGCGCTGCCGGAAGGGCGGGACCGGACCCTCGTGAGACACGGGGGTCCGGCCGCCCACTCAACCCTGGGCCTGGCGGTAGGCCTCCTCATATTCCCGGCGAATCTCATCCCCACCCCGGCTGCGCCAATCCCGGATCCAGTCATCAAGGGCGCTCAGCGGCTCCCGCCCCGAGCCGATCGCGATCTTGCGGTCGAAGTAGAGTTGCTGGAGCTCAGCCTTCTTGGCGGCGGCCGTGGGTGAGTAGAGATTGAATGTCGGATCCGTCACGCCGAAGGCGGTCTGTTCGGCCATCAGGTTCTGGACGTACTGGATCTGCTCCCGGAGCCGGTACGCTCACTTAACCTTGGGCTTGTCGGTAGGCCTCCTCGTATTCACGGCGGATTTCGTCCCCGCCCCGGCTCTTCCAATCCTGGATCCAGTCGTCGATCGCCGAGAGAGGCTCTCGTCCGGTGCTGATGGCGATCATGCGGTCGGTGTACTGCTGGGAGATTTCACCCCCCCTGGCAGCTGCCGTGGGCGAGTACAAGTTGACCGTTGGCGAGAAGATCCCGATCTTCACCTGCTCGGCCATCACGGCCTGGGCGTACTGGATCTGTTCGCGATTCGGGTCGAAGAGAACGTTCAGGGGACCGAGGATCAGCGCGTCGCCGAAGACTTCCTGCTCACCCAGCAGTGTCAAGGTACGGGAACGGTCCTCGTTGACGGTGTGGTGCACCCCTTCGAGGCCGTACTTCATGAAGGTGTACTCCTCGCTGCCGAAGGGGGCGGCGAAGTAGTTGGTGACCGCAAGAAGTTCGGCGATCCGGACCTCGTCCGCTCCGATCGAGGTCGGGATGCAGTACTGACCGAAGACGCCCCCGATATTGTAGGTAACGGCCTCTCCCCCGTCGTGGCCGGGTGGCGCCAGCCCCATCAGCCGGGCGTCCGGATTGATTTTGGCGGCTTCACCGCGGATGAAGCCCAGCAGGATGAAGGCATTGGCGCCCGAGCCGGCTCGACTGGCGATCAATTGTTCGCGCACCTCATTGCTGGTTTGGGTCAGCGAATCCGGATGAGAGACCCCAGCGCTCCAGACCTGCCGCATGTAGTCAAGTGAGGCCCGGAACTCTTCGGTCTCGATCGTGTTGGTGAAAGTACCGTCTGGGTTCAAGCGCCACCCGTAGCCTTCAGCGGGCACACGGAACATTCCGTGGATGAAGCGTTGCTCCACGGCGTTGAGTCGCTCGAATGAGAGCCCGTAGGAGTCGGCCTGACCATTCCCATCCGGGTCGTTCTTGGTCATCGCCTCCCACATGCCCAGGACCTCGGCCGCATTTGTTGGCACCGTGAGTCCGAGCGTCTCCAGCCAGTCAGAGCGGTACCAGAGAGCATTCGGCTGGAGGGAGGTGGGGCTCGGCACACCGTAGAGCACACCGTTGAGCTTCGAGTTCTCCCAGGCGTACCCGGGAATCGCGGCCAAGTTCGGGAAAGCCTGACGCGCCTCGCCATCCAGGTACTGAGTGAGGTCGACGAAGGCACCCTGGACCTGAAACTCGGGAAGTTGAGGATAGAGCAGGCCGAGGGCAAATATGAGGTCCGGGAAATCGCCCCCCGCGAAGGTCGTCGCCATCCGCTCGGCGTATGCCGCGCCTGGCCAGAACTGGGCGTCCAGCGTGACGCCTAGTCGGGTCTCGAGCTCTTGCCAGTACTGGTTGTCGTCGCGGGATGTGACGCGCTTATCGAACAAGAGCGCGGCGCTGACCGTGCCACCCTTGCCGGGCACCTCGGAGACGGTCCGGTAGGGGTCCGGGTACTGGTAATAGGCGTCCGGCACGCCTTCGATCGGCGAGGGAAAGTAACCGTCACCGCCCGCGCTTGGTGTTCCACCGGGTGTCGCCCCGGGCGTCGCGGCGTCCTGAGCGGCGACGCCCAGGTTCCGGGCAAGCAGCGGCGTCAACGCCGCTCCTGCCGTCACGCGGAGCGCGGTTCGGCGGGAAATAGGAGGAATCGTCTTGCGCGTGTCGTCCATGGTGAGCACCTCTTCATCGTGGTGACGCCGTCGATCGACCATCCGCGCGGCCATTGGCCCTGCTTTGGATGGTGATTCGGGCGGCACGCGGCACGGCGTCGTGTCCGTCGGTGGCCCGCGCCTCCCTCCTTTCTCCCAGCAAACGCTGTCGTGTCAGTGAGGCGTTCAAAGGTGTCTGCTGTCAGGCAACCGGCGGCGAGGCGATCCCGTCGGCTCTGGTGATCGCCGAAGTCCTGGACCGATCCGCGCTACCCGCGGCATTCAACCAGACGACCTTCGCGGGCTCGGCGGCGGCTAAGCGAGCGCTCATCAGATCCCTAGCGCGTTCCAGATGTTGCCGCATCAAGGATCTAGCCTGCTCGGAGTCACCGGCCTCAACCGCTTCGAAGATGGCGACGTGCTCCTCGTAATCCGCGAGCCGCGTGTCACCGATCGCCAGCATCGCGGTCTGCTCCGAGTCGTACAAGTCGACGAGGGTCTCCATCACCTGGGTGAGAACCACGTTGTCCGAACAGCGTGCGATGCCGAGGTGGAACGCCATGTTTGCCCGCTGGAGCTCGTGGTCCTTATTTGAGAGCTGGCGTTCAGCCTGGTGCAGGAGGTCCCTTACCCGAGCGACCCCGTCGCCCGACGCCACCTGGGCGGCGTGCTCGGCCAAGTAGGGCTCGAGCAAAAGCCGGGTTTCGATCAAGTCGAGGATGACCTGGGCGTCGATACCCGCCGCGCCCGATTGAGAGAACATCATCCGCGGATGCTCAGCCTTGACGAAGATCCCGGCCCCGTGTCGGACCCGGACCACGCCGATGGCCTCCAGGCGCTGGATGGCCTCGCGCACCGTCGGCACGGCAACATCGAAGCGCTCGGCGAGCGCTTTGGCCGTCGGCAGGCGTTGCCCCGGCCGCAACTGTTCGTGGCGGATCAGGGCCAGGATCTCCTCGACCAGCGACCCAACCAGGCCACCTCTCGACAGCGGCGTCATCGACGTCAACAGCGACTCCTCGACATACGACCCCCAAGGGGAACGTTCAGTTCCCTCGGTCGCCACTAGGTTGTGGCCACGCCCAGCTACCCGACTGCTCAGTATTGAGAATGCATCAAGTGATCTGATCATCTGTAGTACTATAACGGCGTTGCCGATGGTCGTCAATACATCCTTCGGCCATGGGTGTGCGTCAAAGTTCCGGGAAGTGCTCGTGGAGGTCCTATCCAGTCAGCTGTGCTCATCAGTGGCCGTCCGCACGGCCCACCGTTGACGCGAGCGCCAGCCGTCGGCACGATGCGACACGAAGCGGTTCTCCGTCCCCCCGGAACTTTGACGCGCACCCTTCGGCCATGGGTGGCCGTCACGATTGAGGGGAATGGCGATCCGAGACAACCATCGGGCTGATCGCGTCACCGAACCGGTGCTTGCGACGCCTTGCCAAGCTCGACCCCATGGGTGCTGCGGGCCACCTCACGGCGTTTCCCGGAAATGTGACGGGCACCCTTCGGCCATAGGCACAACGCTTGTATCAGGGTGAGCCTGCGGGCGGACGGTTCACATGGTCGTACACCCGCTGCACTTGGTTATCCTCCTGGTCATCGCGATTGGTGGCGCCATGAGTCTCCTCGTCAGCTGCACCGGCAACGGCTTTCGGCCTGAAGACACCTATGGCGACGTCGACGTCTTTCGCACTCGGCTCATCCGCGTCGCCCTGCCTCACGCGCCGCCGCGGGGAAGTGTTCTCCTGAACGAAATCATCCCGCGCTGGTACGGACTACCGTGGCCACACGGCAAGCACGAGGAACACCCACGATGACCTGGCAAATGACTCTGGCAGATGCGCTACCGGCCGCGCCCGTGCCACTCTGGACGCTGGCGCGGCAAGCCGGTGTCACGGCGGCGGTCTTGACGATCCCCGACCTACGGGACGGGCCCCCACCCTGGGACTTCATGGTTCTGTTGGGGCTCAAGCAGCGCTTCAAGGACGCGGGGTTGGATCTGCAGGTAGTGGAATCTGCTCCGGCCAGCATCATGGAGCCGATCAAGCTGGGCCTGCCCAACCGCGACGAGCGAATCGAGCGGTTCTGCGAACTGGTAGAGAACATGGGGCGGGTGGGGATCGGCGTCATCTGCCACAACTTCATGCCGGCGCTCGGCCCCCTGCGGACCTCGTTCACCGTCCCGGGCCGAGGTGGCGCGCTGCTGATGGGGTACGATCACGCGCTGATGCGAGACGCCCCCTTGACCGAGTACGGCACCCTGTCGGAGGAGCAGCTCTGGGAGAACATGACTGTCTTCCTGCAGCGGGTCGTGCCGGTCGCGGAGCGGGCCGGGGTGAAACTCGCCGTTCACCCTGATGACCCACCACTCTCGCCGATCCGTGGCCTCGCGCGGATCCTGACCAACCTCGACGCCTTCCAGCGGGTGATCGACACCGTGCCGAGCCCGGCCAACGGGATCACCTTCTGTCAGGGTTCCTTCTCAACGATGAACGTTGACATCCCCAAAGCAATCCGTCACTTCGGAGGTCAGAACCAGATCCACTTCGTTCACTTCCGCGACGTCGAGGGGACGCCGGAGCGGTTCGTCGAGACCTTCCATGAGGAAGGCCAGACCGACATGTTCGAGGCGATGCGAGCGTACCGCGATGTGGGCTACACCGGACCGGTACGCGTAGACCATGTGCCGACGATGGCCGGCGAGGATAACGCCGCGCCAGGCTACGAGGTCATGGGCCGGCTCTACGCGATCGGCTACCTCAAGGGCCTGATGGAAGCCGCGGTCAAGTGCGCCTGACGGCGGCGTACGATGTCATTGGAGGCGACGAAGACGACGGGATGGGTCCCGATCAGGACCAGGAGGAGCGGCACGGATGAGCGACGGCCCGATGGTTGACGGCGGACCACACCGCCAGCTGCAGATCACTGATATGGAACGGATCGAGCGGTTCCGGCGAGCCGGATACGGTGGCAGTGTTTCCGACGCTCTATGGCACCTCGGCGTCAAGGACACTGTCTTCGCCAGTCGGTTCACGCCGCTGCGGCAGGGAATGCAGCTAGTTGGCCGCGCTCTGCCGATCAAGCTGCACTCCGTGGTGGAGCGAATTCTGCCACCTGAGGAACAACAGGCTCTCGAAGCGAAGTGGGACGCGGAAGGTGGCCACCCCCAAAAACGGATGATGCGGACCATCTCGGAGCTCGACGACGGCACGGTGCTGTGCTTTGACTGTGGCGGCGACATGCAGCCGGCCCACTTCGGGGAGATGAGCTGCCAGCTCGCCTATGCCCACGGCTGCCGGGGGATGCTGTTGGGCGGCAACTGCCGCGACACGCAGTATGTGCTCAAGATGCCCGACTTCCCGATCTTCAGCTTCGGCACCCGCCCCAATGCATTCGGCGGCTGGATCATCACCGAGGTCAACGAGCCGGTCTACCTGCCGGGCCACATTACCCATTATGTGAAAGTGATGCCCGGTGACTTCATCTTCGGGGACAACGACGGTGTGCAACTGATCCCCCGCGACCTCGTTGACGAGGTCCTCCTTCGCGTCGAGGAAACCTTCGAGAAGGAGAACGAGGAACGCGACCAGATCGCGGCCGGGATGTCCGTGGACGAGGTTTACCGTGTCTTCGGCGTCTTGTAGTGAGGTCGTGGGTGATTGCGCGACGTGATGAGACGATGAGGTAACGGGATGCGCGTACTGGTGACCGGCGGCAGTGGTCGCCTGGGGCAATGGACGATCCGCGACCTGCTGACCCACGGTCATGAGGTGACGAACGCTGATCAGCGGAGGTCCACCGCCGAGACCGAATCCCCGGTTCGGTTCGTTGAGATTGAACTGACCGACGTTGGGCAGGTGGCTGGGGTGCTCCACAAGCACGACGCCGTGATTCACCTTGGAGCGATCCCGGCCCCGTACGGTCAAGCCGATGAGATCGTCTTCACCAATAACACGCAGGCGACGTTCGCGGTCCTCCAGGCTGCCTCGCTGCTCGGCCTGCGGCGGGCTGCGATCGCGTCGAGTGTTTCAGCGTACGGGATGGCCTGGACACCCAAGCCGTTCGGTCCTCGTTACGCACCGCTCGACGAGGCTCATCCCCTCCTTGTCCATGACCCATACGGATTGTCGAAAGAAACTGACGAACGTACCGCCGAGATGTTCCACCGCCGAACCGGGATTCAGATCGCCGCCCTACGGTTTCACTGGGTGGCCTTACCGGAAGAGCAGGTCGGCGCCGCGACCACCGCGCGGGACGACCCAGCCGCACTGGCAACCAACCTCTGGGGTTACGTTGATGTGCGAGACGCGGCGACCGCCTGTAGGCTCGGGATCGAAGCGGAGGGGTTCGGTTTCTCGGCCTTGAACATCGTCGCTGCCGATACCCTTGGTGCCGCCCCTACCGAAGAATTGATCCGTCGCCACCTGCCGGAAACGGAACTCCGTGCGCCCATCTCGGGGACCGCATCAGGCTTCGCCACTGGACAGGCGGATCGCCTGCTTGGCTGGCAGCCGCGTCACTCCTGGCGAGATTCTCATGAGTGACTATCGGGATTGGGGCACCACGGCCAGCACCCGTCTCGGGATCGACCGTGAGGGCGGCCGGATTCGGCCCTCCTCAGTACAGAGTCGACCGGGGCCACGCCAGTAGACAAGCCAAACCCGTTATCGGCGTTGATGGGGATCGGTGATCTGCCCGGCCTGCCAGCGGCGCACTCCCTCATGATCGTGCCGCCAGCGCCCGTGGCCATCCTTGGCCGAGCGAGACATCCCCGAAGCTATTCGCCTTCCGGACGGCCTCCGGGAAGTAGTTGATCAGCCCGGCCGCCAGGATGGTCGAGAGCAACCCCAACCGATCGGGGCACGTATCACCGGGGTCGAGATCATCAGTGGAGTGGACCGTCGAGAAGTCGACCTGCCGGGTTGAGGATTCGCCGTTGCGACCGCCCCCGTGACATCTCTCTTGCTCGTGGATCACAGATGCGGCAGCACCTCTGTCGCCAGGACCTCCAGCCCTTCGACGTCGTCCGGCGTCGCCCATTGCATCGTGATCTCGCTGATCCCGGCTGCCTCGTATGCCCGGATCTGCTCGATCACCTCCTCCGGCGTCCCTACGAGCCCCGGCCAGCCACGTAACTGGGCGACCAGCTCGGCGGTCGACAGGTCTCGCCATCCACCGAAGCGTCGGGCGCCACGCAGCCGGGCCTCGAGCTCCGCCTCCGTACGACCACACACGATCGGCACGTTCAGCGTCCGGCGCACGCCCTCGGGTCGCCGTCCGGCCGCTTGCAGCAGGCCGTCCAGCAGCTCGGAGCGCTCCCGCACCTGCTCCGGACTGACCCCCTAGGCGTTCCAGACGCCGGCGAAGCGAGCCACGAGCGGTAATGTCCGCTGGGGACCACTGCCCCCGATCATGATGGGCGGACCACCCGGCCGACGAGGGCCGGGGAGCACGGCCTCCCGTAACCGGAAAAACCGACCGTCGAAGCTGACGGGCACCTCCGAGCGGAGCAGACGGGTGACGACCTCCAGCCCCTCTTACAGGCGGGTGAAACGAGTGGGCGTATCCCCCAGCTCGTACCCAAACATCGTGTGCTCCCGCTCCATCCAGCCGGTCCCGACGCCCAGGACCATGCGACCACCGCTCAGGTCATCGAGGGCGGCGGCCTGCCGGGCCAGCATGACGGGATCCCGGACCGAGAGGGGGGCGACCATCGGACCGAAGCGGACCCGCTCCGTGTGGTCGGCCAGGTAGGTCAGGGCAACGATGAGTTCGACCGAGGGCTGGTCGGGAGGGGCCATCAGCAGGAAATGGTCGGAGAGATAGAGGCCGGCGAAGCCCCGGTCTTCCACGGTGTGGACCAGCTGTTTCCAGTCCGGTCAGGTCAAGCCGAAGATGTCCTCGGCGGAGATCGACAATTCGACCATGGACCGTCTCCTCCCTAACTCCCCGGGCGTCTGGTCGGCGTGGGGCCCCGCCGGTGGGGGTGCTGTTAGGGCTTCTTCTGGGTTGTCCCACTCCCGCCACGCAGCTTGGCCAGCCAACCCTTGACCATGCCGATCACCTTTGCCATCTCCTATCCTCCTGTTCTCGTTGGTCGCCGAGATAGTGCGTCATCGGCGACGGTGTCCCGGTCGAGGCGCTTGCCACCCGAGCTGTAGCTCGGGACCGGGGTCATGGTGGAGTATATGGCGTTCCAGACCGTGACCGACATGGTCTCCGACGCTTCGATGATGCGGCCGACTCGGAGCGAGACTTTGGTGCATCTTGGCCCACCTTCATGGTCGGCGACCGGCGGCGTGGTCATCGGGGTGCCCACCGACGTAGACGACGACCCCGATGATGCGGGTACGTCCGTTAGAGTCCAGGGAGTCGTCCCTACTACCCCCCCGGCCGGACCCCATCGTTGGGTGTAGCGGTACGATCAGGAGTGGCAGCAGACCTGCGTACGGCCCGGTCATCATGGTGGCCATCGTGGTGACCACCCCCATCCCTCACCCCGCTAGACCCATGGAGCATCCCCGTGAGGAACCCCCTGTCAGACCCCGCCTCGCCGAACGTGTTGGCCGTCGTCGGTGAAAACAATCAGGACCCGTTGGAACTTCTGCTCCAGGGGGCAGACGGCGAGTATTACGGCTATCACCTCCCTGAGGGACACACCAGGAAGGTGGTCCT
>Ga0136611_10003718_pt1 | contig 10677 bp, 6 predicted proteins | sample AntDrymUQ2232306_2_FD_106645 | JGI IMG/M metagenome (GOLD analysis project Ga0136611, IMG submission 106645) | Polar desert sand microbial communities from Dry Valleys, Antarctica - metaG UQ223 (23.06) | ecosystem: Environmental > Terrestrial > Soil > Desert | place: Antarctica: Dry Valley... | reverse complement strand
ATCCAAGTGCGATCACCCATGACCTGCGATGCACCCCTCGGTATCTGTCGTACCTGTTATGGTATGGACATGAGCACGGGTGCCTTGGTCGAGGAGGGAATGGCGGTCGGAATTATCGCCGCTCAAAGCATCGGCGAGCCAGGAACCCAGCTTACCATGCGTACGTTCCACCAAGGTGGTGCGGCCAATACGAGTATGGAAGAAAGCGATATCAAGGCCAAGAAGGGCGGTATCGTCAAGTTCATGAAGATGCGTTTGGTCACCAATGATGATGGACACGATGTGGTCCTGACTCGAAATTGCGAAATTGCTCTGGTGGACGCTCGCGGACGAGAAATCGAACGCTACGACGTTCCATCCGGTTCTCGATTGAGCGTCAAAGAAGACCAAGAGATCGTCAAGGGACAACAACTGTGCGAATGGAATCCACACAAGATTCCGATCTTCTCAACTGCGAGCGGCAAAGTAGCTTTCGTTGACATTATCGAAGGCGAAACGCTCAAGTTGGAAAAAGACCCCAGCGGCAACATTCGTCGACGCATTATGGACGCACGTGGAAAGTACCATCCACAGATCGTTATCGAAGATGCAGACGGAAAAGCACTCGACGTTCACTACCTGCCCGACAAGGCGGTTATCACTTGCAACGAAGGCAAGCAAGTCAACGCGGGTACCGAATTGGCAGAAATGCCACGCGAAGCGACCGGCGTTCGCGACATCACCGGTGGTTTGCCACGGGTAACCGAAATCTTTGAAGCACGAAAGCCAAAGGATCCAGCGGTCGTGGCGGAGCTCGACGGTATCATTGAAATTTCGAAGGATCGTAAGAGGGGTAAGCGATCAATTGTGGTTCGCAGCGAGAGCGGCGAGGAAACAGAGCATTTGGTGCCACCAGGCAAGCGGTTCATGGTCACCTCGGGCGATACCGTCAAGGCGGGTCAAGCGCTTGTCGAAGGGCCACTCGTGCCTCACGACATCTTACGAGTGAGCGGTGAAGAAGCGGTACAACAGTACCTGGTACACGAAGTTCAGCAGGTCTATCGCCTGCAACGCGTTGAAATCAGTGACAAGCATATCGAAATCATAATCGCACGCATGTTGCGAAAGATTAAGATTACGAACGCAGGCGACACGAACTTGCTATCCGGTTTGGTCATGGACCGATTCGAATTCAAGCGGCACAACGATCACCTGGCCAAGTGCTTAAAGATTTCGGATCCAGGCGATACGGAATTCGCACTCGGTGCTATTGTTCCGAAAGAAGCGTTTGAGACATCCAATACGCAATGTGAAGCGTTGGGTGGCAAGGCAGCCAAGGGCAAGAAGCCGAAGCCTGCACACGGCGAAGTGCAGTTGCTCGGTATTACCAAAGCAGCTGTTCAAAGCAATAGCTTCATCTCGGCTGCGAGCTTCCAGGAGACTACCAAGGTATTGACCGAGGCAGCTTTGGCTGGCAAGGTCGACAGATTGGTTGGTCTCAAGGAGAACGTGATTCTGGGTCACTTAATTCCTGCCGGTACCGGTTTCCGGGTCTTCCAAGACTCGGAAGTCAGCTATCGCAAGGAAGCGTTGGAAGAATTGGTCAATCGCGGTACTGCAGCGGCAGAGCAAAGTTTCCCATTGCTAGCCGACGCTCCGCGACCGCAGTCTGGTGCCGAGGTAGCACCACCACCATCGGTTTCCGATGCGGAAGTCAACGAAGAATAGTTGCTCTCCCGATTACAGTCGAGGCCTGCGGGCCTCGTTGGGGGGCGGCAGGAACGCTCTAACTTTGTTAGCGGAACGGCGCGAGCCGTCCGGTGAGTGCCGGATGAACGTAGCGAAACCGGAGGGCTCACGCCCTGCCGCTACAAAACACAATCGCTACAAGAACACCGCCGCTGTGCGGATTAAACACCCTGAGACCTTAGCATTCGAACGACAAGTCGCCGTCGTTCTCGTAATCGGTATCCATGCCTAATCTTGATTGGAGTTTGGAAAAATCACGTGCGAGTACATCGGTGCTACTATGGACGTGCTCAGCCTCCGTGATGAACCGAATCTGCTCGTCCGGGTAGACATCGTGATTGATTAGAACGCGTTCGAAGGACTCCAGTGACGATCCGTAACAGATCAGCAGCTTGTGTTCATCAAACTGAATTTCTTGTTGTTTGCGAGGGTTTAGAACTGCGACGCCGGTGCAACCGTCGTTGAGAAGCATCTCCTCGAAATCGTAAAGCACGCTCTTAAGCACAGGGACATCAATATGTTCCCGATACAGGTCTTCGTGTTGGGTGGAATCGCCACTGTGACTCGTTTCGAGGACCAAGTCAACTTCGTTTCCGAGGCAATCGATCAGGTCCATAAACAAGTCGAAGAGTCTCTCACGGGACGCCGCAGCCATGATCACGGGAACGACCGTGTTCGTTTTCGGATCTGTATAGGAGTCATAACGAAACCCCTGGCGAGGCACAACTTGCAAGTCGTACGACGGCCGAATTGCATCGGTTAAGTCGAAGGTTCCATAACGGAACACGCCCATGTGTGCTTCGAGGTCGTCACCTTCCAACATTTGGAAACTTGACGTCGGATTGGAGCGAGGACTCGTCTCGGGCGTAGGTGCGGTTTTGCTGGATTGGAATTTGGGAGTGTTGCCCATAGGAATCGCTGTGGCTTTTTCTAGGGTAGAGGGTTGTGGTCGAAACAAAACGAAATGGGATTCGTCCCCGCAAGTAGTCTTGAGGAACAACCAAGATTAGGTCACCTCTTAAACGTGCCACCTAATTTCAAACTATTTCTTGTTGTTTTTTCGCCTCTACGATCGTTACAACCTGAAAACTCGCGGCACCTAGGATCGAGGTTATTGCAAAATGGATTACGATGGGTTTAGATTGACCGGCAACCACTCAACCAACACGCTCATGACAAATCGACTGTTTTGCTATTTTCTCGTCATCATGCTTCCTGTCTTTCTTTGTTCGGCGGGCTGCAATCCGCAAACGCAGACTGAGAAAGAGGCTGCGACAGACAGGGTTCTCCAGGAAATTGGAGTAGCGACTCCCAAGACACAACCGACGCAAACCGCCGACCGCTCGATCGCAGAAAATGCCTCCAAAGCATCGGATGATAAAACGAATGAAACTGAAGAAGGGTCTGCTAAGACCTCTTCCAAAGTGTCTGACGAAGCGAAAAGGCAAGCTGCTATCGCAATCAAGCCGAAAACGACGGTCGACGTTCCTGGAAAAAAATGGATAAGCACCGACGCGTTACCACGAGAAAATTGGGAAGTTCAATACATCGGGAATACAGCCGTCGGTTTTTTGCGTCGAACCAGTGCTGCTGCTTTGTCTCGGGGGCCAGATGTCTTAAGCCATGAGGCAGAGAGCCGCATACGTGTTTCCATTAAGGGCGCCCCAATCGAACAACACGTAATGGTGAAGACCATCGAACGCGACACCGGCGAACTCATAAAGATTGAGTTCTCGTTGGAGATTGGATCAAGGAAGCAATCGTACAAAGGTGAAGTAAAAAAAGAACAGATGACCATCGCTGGTTCGGAAAATGACCAGCCATTCAACTCGACGATGGAATTTCGGAAGGACTACCGAGGACCATTTGCAGTGGAGCAGTCCATGCTGCGAAGTCCTTTGCAACCTAAGGAGATGAGGAAGCTGAAATACTTCGATCCAATACTAAAGAAAGTGGTCGAAGGTCGGTTGGAGGCAAGCGACTTTATTATGACCCCGACCTTGTCAGGTGGTACTAGTGAATTGCTTAAATTACTTGAAGTGCGAAACTCAGCATCCGTCGCAGACAACATTTCACAGTCACTTCTGTGGGTCGACGAAAAAGGAGAGGGGCTCAAGTCATTTGTTCAAGCCAACGACATCCTTTCTTTCCGCACAGACCCGACGCAAGCGAAACTAGTTCAATCGAGTTTAGAACTCCAATCCGCAGAAGTTGCATTGATTCCGCTGAATGGTCCAGTGGAGCGACTGACGACAAATGCTGGAGACTTAACTTCGATCCGTTATAGCTTTTCCCATCGTGTCGACGAGCCCTATCGCATGTTTACAGACCGCGTCGGACAATTCATTCAAGCGAAAGATGATCCGAGAACAGTTTACGTAACCGTCTATCAGAATGGTCGTGAACGCAACGCTCAGCTGGAAAATAGTTTCGAAACGAAAGTCGACCAAGCTGACCAAGCTGCACTCAAAGCGTCGTCGTTTGTTCCAGCCGATTTGCCGCAGATCAAAAAACTGGCAAGCGGACTTGTTGCCGCCGACAATTCCATTTCTCCGAAGACCGCTTCGAACACCGAGAAGTCTTATGCTTGCCAACGCGAAATACAAAAACGAATCCAACTCCGGGAATTTGACAAGAAAATCGGAACGGTATCTATCACGCTGACGACCAAGCAAGCGAATTGTATTGAACATGCATGCCTGTTTGCATCGGTTTGCCGCTCGCTGGGAATTCCAACGAGAATTGCGATGGGGGTCAAATACAATCGTTCCATTGAGATGCCAGCCATGATGTTTCATGCATGGATCGAAATTCTGGATGGTGCCCGTTGGGTACCTTTGGATTCGACCGATGACGCGTTTCCAACTTCAATTGACAGGATTAAAATCCGAGAATCCTATTTTGATAAAGACAATCCTTACCCGGAGATCTTGAGCGTCATCCGGTTACTTCCTGATCTCAGAATCCAAGTCTCGCCCTGATGGGTTGAGCAGAATGCGAAGGAACCAGTGCAACACTTGCGAGGCGGATACGCGATGTCTTGGAAAAAGCGAGTCACGCTTTTCGTTGCTCTTGTCGCCATGGGCTTTACTATCCGCGTATTGGCTGCTTTCGTTTGGCAGAACTCTATCGAGGGTGAATCGCAGTTCCGATTTGGTGACAGCGATACGTATTGGGTGATTGCAAAAAAAATCGGAACGGGGCTTCCATATCAATATGGTAGCCCTGATTCAAAGGTCTTTCGTGCGCCTCTCTATCCACTTTTTTTGTCGCCTTGGACTTGGCTCGACAATACATCGAATGGTATGGACGGGGGATCAAAATGGAATGCCGTTTTTGCAGCGAGGGTTGCGGGCTCCGCCATGGGCGCGTTCTGTATTGCTCTCATCATGCTCTTGACGAACCATTCCATTCGGTCGAGCCAGTACAAAGGCACGACTGGATTCTGGATTTGGAGCGGAGTACTAGCGGTCGTGTATCCAGGTGCAATCGGCATGAGCATCTTTGTGCTTAGTGAAGCGATCTTTTGTCCTTTGCTTTTGCTCAGCTTGGGTTTTACGTCGCTGGCAATCCAGGCCAAGAGGGAAGCACGCTGGGAGATTGGATGGAGTTGGATGCTATTGTCCGGGGCGACCAGCGGATTGGCTTGTTTAGCTCGCCCAAGCTGGAGTCTATGGCCTGCAGTTCTTTTTCTCTATTTGTCTGCCGTGATGGTTCGGTCGGTTCCTCGACCTTCCATTAGAACAAGCATACATTGGCTTTTTGGATACGGCTTGTTCTGCTTGGGGATAGGTATGGTCATGAGTCCTTGGTGGCTCAGAAACTATCAGGAGACAGGCAAGTTTGTTCCGACCACGCTACAGGTCGGTGCGAGTCTTTACGACGGATGGCACCCCGGAGCATCTGGCAGCAGTGATGAGGGGATGGGCTTTGTAAATGCTTTCATTGTTGAGCAAAAAGCCGAAGATCAGCGAGATGAGTTAGCGGGAAAGCGATTAGAAAGTACGTTAGAGTGGCGAGTGGACCGCCGCTTGAGGAATGCTGCTATTTCCTGGGCATTAGAAAACTCATCTGACGCTACACGGCTTGGGTTGGTAAAGTTTGTGAAGACTTGGTCACCGCTCCCGGTCGCTCGCGAAATTGGCAGCAACGTCAAGTGGTTCGAAGCGATTGGTTACACAGCCATTATGTGCTTTGGGTTGATAGGCATGTGGCAATGTCGCAATCAAGCAGGTTCTTGGTTGTACGCGGCCCCGTGTGTCTATTTTGCTCTACTGCATAGTTTTTTTATTGGTTCAGTACGATACCGGCAACCGGCAGTTTTGGTTATCTGCGTGCTTGGAGGCATCGGCTTGGCCAAGACGATCAGATGGATACTAAAACGCGAAACGATGCTCGAGGGATCGATAGCTTCAAACGATGTCAAGGACGACGCAAGCTACAAATGAAATCACCCAAATAAGCTCGGCGGACTCGATTCGTCGAAGTCGCGATCGTGTTTGGGAATATCGTTTGTTATGGATTCTGATGTTCGCGATTCTGGGGCTTTGGTGTTATTTTTCGTTGATCGGACGTGTAGATGGAAAGCTGACGAGCGAGATCCTGAAACGGTTGCAGAAAGAGTTTCCGACCCACGTCGTGACGGTGGACCGGGCTCATTATCAAGCTGGCAAGTCGATTACTATCGAGGGAATTCGAATTGCAAAGCCGACAAACCACGGTATGCGAGACGTGGTGCGTTGCGGTCGGATTGTCTGTTTCGGGCCGATTGAGATGATTGGATTAGCCCAGGGGCAACTTCCAGTTCAAAAAGTGCTCGCGGACGGAGTGGAACTGTGCGTGTGGCCGCTCAGCGACGGTACGTTCAGTCTCCAAGAACTCTCAAGCTCCAAACCGCTCAGTTTCAATTGTCCTTCCATCGATGTTCGGTCTGGATTGGTGCGACTTGGCGGAGAAACCGGACAGGGTGAGAAAGAGGTGATTCTGCACGATTTAAAAGCTCGCGTCGAGCTCGCACCCCGCATGGCGGAAGGACAAGTCAGGCCGCTGACGGCCAACGTAAACGCGAGCGTTGCAAGCAACTATTTCCACAAAGCCACCGTAAAGGCTTCGCTTAGCGAGGACAAGTCATCCTGGCGAGCCGAGGGCAAGGTCACCAAGTTCGCTTACTCTCAACGGTTGGCGGCACAATTGCCGCAGCGGTTGCAGCAATACTTGGTGCACGCGGCGGGCTTTAGCGGTGAGCTTGATTGTGACTTTGCTGGTGGCTCGGACAACGGGAAATTGACTTATATCGCAAGGGCGTCGATAGGTGACGGTCGATTGATGCATCCGCAAGTTCCGTACCCACTCGAGTCCTTATCTGGGATCGTGTTTTGTAGCAATGGCTTGTTACAGCTCCGGAACGTTAAGGCGTCTAGCGGCCAAACATCGGTTGCTTTTGAATGCGATATGAACGGCTTAGCGGTTGGTTCATCCATTACGGCAGCTGTCACCATTAAAGACTTATCTCTAGATCAGCGGCTTTATCATGCATTGCCAATCCCCGTGCAGGAAGCTTGGCAAAAGCTAGGAGTCAGTGGTCTTGTCGATGCAGAAGCCTCGCTTGCATTCGATGGCAAACAGTGGAGCCCACGGGTCAAAGTTCGAGCCAAGAACGCTGGTCTGGAACCTGAGTTTTTTCCTTATCCCGTTCGCAATATCTCAGGCGATTTTATTTACGAAAATGACTCGATCGTTGCCGTTGCCTTGACGGGCACCGCTGGCGGACAAAAGCTAAACGGTGCACTCCGTCTTTCGAGGGCACAGCCTCGTTGGCTGATGGACTTGAAACTTGCTGCTGACGGACCGATCGCCATTGATGAAACACTGTTGAGGGCACTAACTCCCCGCGGTGCACCTGAAAGCAACTTGCAGAAATTTATATTGTCCCTTCATCCCTCGGGAACCGTATATTTGAAACAAGGTCATTTCCAAAGGCTTGCGGACCAGCCGGACACTCTTTCACGATCGCTCGAACTGACCTTTTCGGAGTGCGCTATCAAGTACGATGGCTTCCGATATCCGATCGAGGGTATCCAAGGTGAAGCGACGCTCGACAACGAGCGCTTACTCCTGAAGGAGTTTAGTGGTCGCAACGATGGAGCGAAGATTCAGGGAACTGGATTGTGCCAGGGGCGCAATGGTACTTTAGAATCGATGGACCTGTTTTTTAAAGGTTACGATGTCAGCCTTGACGAGGAGCTCCAGTTAGCATTACCCAAGAGCGTCAGGGGACTTTGGGATCAACTACAGCCCAGTGGCGTTCTTGATCAAGTGTTCATGAAGATTTCTCGCAGCCGTTCAACCGATCCTCTCGATATGCGAGTTGAGATTACAGAAAAAGGCGAATCGGAGTCGCGTGCGGGTGGAGCCGTATCCATCCGTCCGGTTTCGTTGCCGTATCAAGTGAACAACGTCGCTTGCAACATTGTTTATCGACCTGGTCGAATCGACATCAACTCGCTGTCAGGAAAACATGAATCAAGCAGATTGCAAACGGAGGGGCAGTGCAGTTTGTACTCAGATGGAACATGGGATGGATTGCTGACGTGGTTGCCATCAACGCGGCTGCATGTCGACCAAGGGCTGTTGGCTTGTTTGCCAAGTTATCTAAAGGATCCGCTTGCAAGACTAGACTTTCGTGGACCGGTTAGCATTACCGGTACCACCAGAGTGTCTTCTCCGCCGTCCGCTGCGGAATCCATTGTTCGAGGGTGGGACCTAGAGCTTGAAATAGAAGACGGGAGACTCGGTGGTGGCGGGATCGCTTCTGGGATTCGCGGTTCCGTTGTATTACAAGGCGAGAACACGCCCAACGGTCCCATGGCATTTGGCACATTGGACCTTAAGGCATTGGCCATTAAAGAGATTGCGGTAACCGGCGTCCAAGGCCCGTTTGCGTTCAATCGTAGGGAGCTCCTTTTCGGTCGAGATGCGGCCGCATGGAAGCAAAAGAATGAACTTCCGTCGCCTGAATCAATAACGAACAACAACTCGGTGGCGTCTGCTGTTTTTCTGAATCCCGCGAACTACTCCGAGAATAGCCGCGTCGTCCAAGCTTCGCATCGCGGGCCCGTTCGAGAAGCCCTATCAAGTCGAATCGATTCGCTTGGTAGAGCTCCTGCGCCGCCCCCATTGAATCCGAACGCCGTCCGCGTCATCGATGATGTCGTCCCTATCGACCGGGCTGACACGGATATTCGAGCACGCTCGCTAAGCGGAACCGTTTTCTTAAGCGGAACCGAACCCTTAGATGGACAACAACGTTCCAACTACCGGCTGCGTCTTGTCGCTGCGGACTTGCAAGGATTCCTCGTCGATCTTGGTGAGTCGAATACGCAGGCAAAAGGGGAGTTGTCCATTGAATGCGATTTGCAGGGCGAGTTGACCAATACGGCATCGTTGGGCGGCCAGGGGCGTGCTTGGCTGCGAAACGCAAATCTCTATGAACTGCCCGCGATGATCAAGCTCTTTCGAGTTCTGTCAGTCAGTCCAGGTCAAGGTGCATTTGACTCGGCGGATATCCTGTTCGGCATTGATGGTGATCGCTTGCCAGTGCACAAGTTAGTATTGGATGGCGACTTCGTATCGCTACGAGGCGAGGGATGGGTGAATATGCGACGCGAGCTTCATTTCGATTTGTCGGCAAATGTTGGGCGTCGTAGCTTAGTGGGTTCCGCACTTCCCCGCCTCTTTAGTTCGCCTGCGGCCACCCTATTGCAACTTGAGGTTAACGGGACGACGACAGAACCGCAAATTCGAACACGCTCCATTTCACTCATGAACAGTCTTGAAAAAGGGCGAGCCGAAAACGCAAACGAGTATCAACGTTAAAACGGACCAACGTCACTTTTTTATTACACGCACGCGAATCCGTGCGAAAATTTTGACCGTATTCAATTCTCCTCCCGCTGATGCGGGCAGCACCATATCCCCAGTCTTCACGGGGAATCTGGAGTTCAATCTGTATAGGAAGTGTTCTACCCAAACTCAACGTTTGATCCGCGCCGCCCGACTTATCCTTGAAAGCAGTTGACGCATCTCTATCTCCAACAGACTCCATTATTACCCAGTCGTTCTATTTGCCGGACGAAACTTTGGAAAAGCACTGGAGCAGCGCCTGCATCGAAGGAGTCAATGGTTCAGGTCTTGATTCCACGCTAGGCGATCCGGATTGCGCCACGTAGTTTGGTGTCGCCGCGACCCCGGGTGCCGGCGCTCCACCGACCGCAATCTTTTCTAATTTTTCTGATGGCTTCTCGGCCATTGGAGATAAGGGGCGGGCTGCTTTACCGGTGTCGCCCGAACTACTAATCGAAATGCTGTTTGGCTGCAGGAATAGCAAGCTGCTGCAAACGGCAACTGCGATCAAGGCCGCAATCGCTGCAAGTTTTTCGTATGACATGCCCAAAGTGGCGGGAGAGTGATTCAATACGACCTTGGGTGACTCGCTTGCCAAAGCAGTTTCATTCCAAGGACCACTTTGGAAACTACGACTTGGTTGTGTCTGATGCTGTTGCATAACGAGACTGCGAACAGATCGCAACTCCTCAAGTAGTTTGCGTGACGACTCCGAGGCACATAACTGTTCTTCGACCGCGGTTCGAATTTGGATGATTGGCCAGATACGATACTGTCGATCAATGCAGTTTCCTCCGCGAGATTAGAATCTGTATTAACGGACGAATCCATGGCCAATCGAGTTCCCAATTCCCAAAAGTCTAGCGGTACAGCGGAGTCAGTTTTTCGGTGAGGTATGCCAGGAAGGGTTCACACGAAAGGGGCGATCCTGCGGCGTTTTCCACGAGCTGCGTTGGTTTTTGGCAACGACCGTGCTGGTGCACTTTCTGCCTAAGCCATTCTAAAAGTGGCTGAAAGTTTCCTGCCCGAATCATGTTTGGCAGATCT
>Ga0136611_10003717_pt1 | contig 10678 bp, 6 predicted proteins | sample AntDrymUQ2232306_2_FD_106645 | JGI IMG/M metagenome (GOLD analysis project Ga0136611, IMG submission 106645) | Polar desert sand microbial communities from Dry Valleys, Antarctica - metaG UQ223 (23.06) | ecosystem: Environmental > Terrestrial > Soil > Desert | place: Antarctica: Dry Valley... | reverse complement strand
GGGAGGGCGGGGCCGGGCTCGTCGCGCGCTTCCATGCGCAATCCTACCGCTCGCCACGCCACTGTTGGCCGAGGGTCACAGACCGTAGTGACCACGCCACACGCTCTAGGCTGCCGTCAGTGGTCGCCCTCGGAGCTCTCGTCGCCGCCCTCTGCGCGCTGGGCGGGTTCACGGCAGCGGCCGGGCTGAGCGCCTCACCGGCGTCGGCCGGAGAGATGGCCGGCGTACGGTCGACGGTTGCCGTGAGCGGCACCGCCGGCAACCACGGTTCCACCGGCGACCTGCCGCTCGCATCGGCGTTGGTCGACATCGTGGTCACCAGCACCGGCCAGGGCTACTGGATCCTCGCCGGCGACGGTGGCGTGTTCACCTTCGGCGATGCGGCCTACCACGGCTCAACCGGTGAGCTCGGGCTCAACCTGCCCGCTCGCGCCATGGCGGCCACGGCCTCGGACGGGGGCTACTGGTTCGCGGCGGGCGACGGTGGGGTCTTCACCTTCGGAGACGCTGCCTTCCACGGCTCGGCCGGTGGGCTCCGGCTGAACAAGCCGGTGGTCGGCATCCTGCCCACCGAGACAGGGGCCGGATACTGGCTGGTGGCGTCCGACGGGGGCGTGTTCGCCTTCGGAGACGCTTCCTTCTTGGGCTCGCTCGGCGGTCGATCGATCCCGGAGCCCATCGTGGCCTTGGCCCCCCGGGCCGGTGGCGGCTACCGGCTCGTCGACCGGGTCGGCCGGGTGTATGCCTTCGGTGCCAGCTACCTCGGCGGGGCCGAGCGGACTTGTCGTGGCGAGGTGACTGACATCGCGTCCGCCCCGTCGGGCGAGGGGTATTGGGTGCTGTGCTCAACCGGGAATGTCACCGCCTTCGGCGACGCGGCGGCACTGCGACCTCGCCTCGACCTCGGCGCCGGCCAGCGCGCCGTGGGCCTGGCGGCCACGCCGGACGGACAGGGGCTTTGGGCGGTGGGCTCAGGCCCGGCGCTCGCCCACGTCGACGGAACGATCGGCGGGCCGCACGCCTTCCTGGCCGTGTCCGCCGGATCGCCCGTCCGGTGGAGTCCCTGCCTGCCCATGCGCTGGACGCTCGGCTCGGACAGCCCCGATGGCGCCGAGCAGCTGGTGGCCGAAGCGTTCGCGTACATCGCCGGCCGCACGGGACTGAGGTTCGACTTCGGTGGACGAGTGCCCGTATCTGGGCGGCCGCCCATCGGTACCATTCGCGTCCGCTGGGACGAGCTCGGCCAGACGGAGCTGGGCGTGGCCACGTCGTCGGCTCAGCTGACGCCTTGGGGATTCCGGATGGGGTCGAGCGACATCGCCCTCGACCGTGACCCGGCGATGCCGCTCGACTACACCGCGTTGGGGACGGGTCCGGTGCTGCTCCACGAGCTCGGCCATGCACTCGGGCTCGACCATGTGGACGACCCTTCGCAGCTGATGTTCGCCAGCCGCAGCGGCCCGACCGACTTCAACGCCGGTGACCGGGAAGGCCTGCAGCAGGTCTCCGCCTGGCGCGGTTGCTGAGGCCGCCCTCGAACGCCCAACATCCGAGCAACACGGTACGACCGGTGAAGTGACGTGCCGACACGCACTGCATGTCCGCAACGGCGAAGACGCACCGCCCCGCACGACAGGTGGCGCGCGAGGTGCCGACGATGCTCTGCGGCTACCTCTCCAAGGCGCTGGACCCCGCCGGGATGCAGAGGCTGGCCGACATGGTCGGCGTCGACGTAGCCGACATGCGAGAGTCGCCCCGCTGGGCGCACTTCACCGAGGTCCTGGAGCTCTTCGCGGCCGCGAGCGCCGTCACGGGTGACACCGAGCTCGGTCGGCGCTCGGGTGAGGAGTACTTCTGGGACGGGGCCGAGCGCGGCGTCACGGCCGCATTGCTGACCAGCGCGTCGGTCGGCAGTGCCATCAAGGGCATGGCCGAGTACAGCACGCGCGTCGCGCCGGCGCGCCTCCTGAAGGTCACCAGCGACGGCGATGCGCATTGCGTCATATCGGCCACCTACCTCAACCCGGCCTTTGGCCACAAGGTGTTCTGCGACTTCAGCGCGGGCTACTACTCGCAGCTGCCGCTCATCTTCGGGAAGCTGGCGTCGGTGGTGGAGACGCAGTGCCAGCTGCACGGCGCCCCCAACTGCCTCTACCGGGTCAGCTGGCGCCCCGACCCCTCGATGCGCCGCCACGTGCCCGACCCGGCTGAGGGCCCCGCCCGGGCCCGGGAGGAGATCCAGCGGTTCGAGGAGCTGCAGGAGATGGCCTCGTCGTTCGTCGAGGCCCGGGACGTGAACGAGGTGCTGCAGCGCATCCTCAACCAGGTCAGCACCGCGCTGCTGGCGCCTCGCTACCTGCTCGTGACCCAGCTCGGTGAGAACCATCCCCGGCAGGTGCACAGCTATGGGTTCAGCGAGACGCGCGCCGAGGCCTACGCGGATCGGATCATGGCTGGCGAATTGAGCGAGGCGGACGGCGTCCTCGACGTCGAGATCGGCTCCGAGCCGCAGGTCCTCGGTCACCTGGTGGCGTTCTTCACGACCAACGGCACCATCCACGAGCGTGACCGGCGGGTGCTCAAGGCCTACGCCCGGCACGCCACGGCTGCCTTGGAGGTCATCGCGTCGCTTGACGGCGCTCGTCGAGACCGTGACCTGGCCAAAGCCCTCTTGCAGCTGGCCCGAGACCTGGCCGAGGTGGGCACGCCCGAGGACATCTGCGCCCGGCTGGTGCGGGCCGTGCCGGCCGTGACCGGCGCAGGGATGGGCACCGTCTGGCGTCTCGACGCGACCGGTGAGCATCTGGTGCTGGCCGGCTCCGTCATCACCACCGACAGCGTGCGCCCATTGCCGGCTCGCCTGTCTCTCGAAGACCTGCCGTCACTTCGCAAGGTCGTCGACCGACCGGAGGCCACCTTCCTGGACGCAGCCACGGCGCCGCCGTCGCTGGTTGCCGTCTTCCGCAGGGATGACGTGGCCGCCATCGTGCCCATCGTCAGCAAGGGCACGTTCCTGGGCCTGGTCACCGCCGGCTATCAATCGGCCCTCTCTGGAGCGGAACGGCTCGACGTGCTCGAGCGCCTCACGGGGCTGGCCGACCATGCCGCCACCGCCCTCGAGAACTCCGAGCTGCTCGAGCGCATGCGGCACGAGTCGCTGCACGACCGCCTCACCGGCCTGGCCAATCGGCCCCTTGTGGAAGATCGCGGCCAGCTGGCCTTCGCCATGGCGGCCCGGTCCGGCAAGTCGGTCGGCCTGCTCTTCATCGACCTCGACCGGTTCAAGATCGTCAACGACACCCTCGGCCACAGCGCCGGGGACGACCTGATCTGCCAGGTGGCGCGCCGCATGGTCGACTGCATGCGCACCACCGACACTCTGGCCCGCCTGGGCGGGGACGAGTTCGTCGTGCTCCTTCCGGAGATCGGTGGCATCGACATCGCCATCGAGGTGGCCGACCGGCTCATCCGCGCCCTCGAACGGCCCTTCATGGTGATGGGCCACGAGATCTTCATCTCCTGCAGCGTGGGTGTGGCCTGTTCGCCCGACGACGGTGACGACTACCAGTCGCTGATGCTGCACGCCGACGGGGCCATGTACGCAGCCAAGGCCAACGGCCGCAATGCCTTCGCCGTGCAGGCCCCGTCCGTTCAGGAGCCCCGTCGCCAGCAGCTCGACCTCGAGAGTCAGCTGCACAAGGCGGTCGAGAACGAGGAGCTCCGGGTCTTCTACCAGCCGCAGATCGACCTCACCACGATGAGGATGGTCGGGGTCGAGGCCCTCGTGCGCTGGCAGCACCCCACCATGGGGCTGCTCGGTCCGGACAAGTTCCTGCCGCTGGCCGAGGAGAGCGGCATGATCGTGCCCATCGACGCGTGGGTGCGGCGCACCGCCTTCCGCCAGGCGGCGACCTGGGCTCGCGATGGCAACCCGCTTCGCGTGGCCGTGAACCTCTCGACCCGGGACCTGGCCAACCCTCGGCTCGCTCAGCTGGTCGGCGCCGAGATGGCCGAGGCGGAGGTGCCGGTCAGCCTGGTCGAGGTGGAGATCACGGATCGAGCCGTCCTGTCCGAGGAGGACCTGCCGGTTGTCATCGACAGCCTTCATGCCCTCGGCGTGCGGATCGCCATCGACGAATTCGGCACCGGCACCTCGGTGCTGGGCCGCCTCCACAGCTCGCCGGTGGACACGCTCAAGATCGACCGCAGCTTCGTGCAGGCCATGGCCGAGGACGCTCCGGAGGCACCGCTGGTGCGAGCCATCATCACCCTGGCCCACAGCCTCAACCTCGACGTCGTCGCCGAAGGGGTGGAGACGATCGCTCAGGGACGAGTGCTCCGCCGCTACGGCTGTGAGATGGCGCAGGGCTTCCTGTTCAGCCGGCCGGTGCCGTCGGACCAGATCGACGTGCTCTGCGAGGAGCTGCCCCAGCTACCCGCTTGATCGAGCCGGGTTGGTCGGCGTCGGCGTCGGGGTCGAGGCCGAGGCCGAGGTCGAGGCCGTTGCGCCATCGGCGGCCGCGGCGGCGATCACCCGGTTCCGAAGCGCTGGGCGGATGGCCAGCACCGCCGTCAACACGGTGGCCGCCCCACCAACGGCGAAGCCGGCTCGGGGCCCGAGGTCCTCTGCGATCCACCCGACGATGGGGCCGCCGATGGGCGTGCTGCCCATGAAGACCACGGTGTACAGCGCCATGACACGACCGCGCATGTGCGGCTCGCTGCCGAGCTGCAGGCTGGCCTGCGTGGTCGAGGTGTACGCGCTCGAGGCCGCGCCCACGGCCATGAGGGCCAGGTACTCGAGCACCAGGGTGGGAGCGGCCGCCGCGGCGAGGAGCGCGAGCCCCAGGCCCAGAGCCGAGATGAGAAGGAAGCGCGTGGTGGCCTGGAGCCGGCTGGCGGTGAAGAGGGCGCCGGCCAGCGAGCCCACGCTCATCACCGAGTAGAGGGTGCCGAACAGGCCGGGGCCACCGTTGAACGTGTCCTCGGCGATGAGCGGCAGCACCACCCGGAAGTTGTACGCAAGGGTGCCGATCACGGCCATCATGACCAGCGGCAAGCGGATCTCCGGGGCCGACCACGCGTACCGGAAGCCCTCCACGACCTGGCCCTTGGCCTTCTTCACCAGCTCCGTGCGATGCAGCTCGTCGGCCCGCATCATGAGGAGGGCCACGATCACCGCTGCGAACGAGGCGCCGTTGATGAAGAAGCACGGCGCCACGCCGAAGGCGTTGATGAGGAGGCCGGCGATCGACGGGCCGATGATGCGCGCCGAGGTGAGCATGGCGCTGTTGAGGCTGATGGCGTTGGCCACGTCGTCAGGGCCGGCCATCTCGCTCACGAAGGTGCGGCGGGCCGGGTTGTCCAGGGCGTTGACCACCCCCAGCAGCAGGGCGAACCCGTAGACCATCCACAGCTCGGCCACGCCGAGGGCGACCACCGCCCCCAGGGCGCCGGCCAGCACCCCCTTGACCGCCTGGGTGACGACGAGCAGTCGCCGCTTGTCGAAGCGGTCGGCCACCACGCCTCCCCAAGCCCCGCCGAGCAGCACCGGCAGGGACTGGAGCGCAGTGGTGACGCCCAGGGCGGTGCCGCTGCCGGTGAGCTCGTAGACCAGCCACAGCTGGGCCACCGACTGCATCCACATGCCGCTGGCCGACACGGCCTGGCCGATGAAGTACAGGCGGACGTTGCGGACGCGCAGCGAGCGGAAGGTGCGCCAGAAGTAGGTGCGGGATCGGGACACGGCCGAGGGCATGCTAACGGCGCCCCGTGCAGTCGCTCCGGCCACCCGCGGTGTCTCTCGACGGTCGGCGAGGCACCGTCGGGCACGCGAGGATGGCCGGCCCGATGGTCCGCTCCGTTCGCCTCCGGCGCTGGCAGAAAGAGGCGCTCGACCTCTTCGCCGAGCAGGACTCGCCCGACTTCCTGGCTGTCGCCACCCCGGGGGCCGGCAAGACGACCCTGGCCCTGGCCGTGGTCATCCGCCACCTCGCCGAGCAGCCCTCGCGCCGGGTGGTCGTGGTGGCCCCGACCAGCCACCTCAAGCTCCAGTGGGCACGAGCCGCCGCCCGGCTGGGGCTGCACCTCGAGCCGGCGTGGTCATCGGCCGGGGGCCGCCTCCCGGGTGACATGCACGGCGTGGTGGTCACCTACCAGCAGGTGGCTGCCAATCCCGAAGCGCTCCGGCTCCACGCCCCCCGGTGCATCGTGGTCCTCGACGAGCTGCACCACACGGGCGACGAGCGGGCGTGGGGCACCGCCGTCCGGCGGGCGTTCGACCAGGCGCCGAGGCGGCTGTCGTTGTCGGGCACCCCGTTCCGCAGCGACACCCACGCCATCCCCTTCGTGCGCTACGAGCTCGACGAGGCCCAGCCCGACTTCGACTACGGCTACGAGGCGGCCCTCGCCGACCGCAAGGTGGTGCGGCCCGTGTACTTCCCGACCGTCGGCGGGTTCATGGAGTGGACGGCGCCCGACGGGGCCACCAACGCAGCCAGCTTCGATGACGCCCTCGACCCCCAGGGCTCGGCCCAGCGGCTGCGCACCGCCCTCAGCCTCAAGGGCGACTGGCTGCCCACCGTGCTGGCCCGGGCCCACGAGCGGCTCACCGCGCTACGGGTCGACCAGCCCGACGCCGCCGGCTTGATCATCGCCGCCGACCAGGAGCACGCCAAGGGCATCGCCCGCCTGCTCTACCAGCGGCACCGGGCTCCGGCCACGGTCGCCACCTCCGACGACCCGTCGGCGTCCGCGCGGATCGCTGCCTTCGCCGACAGCTCGGCCCCATGGCTGGTGGCGGTGCGAATGGTGTCGGAGGGGGTCGACATCCCCCGCCTGCGCCTCGGTGTGTTCGCCACCACGACCACCACCGAGCTGTTCTTCCGCCAGGCGGTGGGTCGCTTCGTGCGCCACACCGGTGGCTCCGCCCGCCAGGAGCGGGCCTGGCTGTTCATCCCCGACGATGCCCGTCTGCGCCGCTGGGCGGCGACCATCGCCGAGCAGCGCCGTCACAGCCTGCGACGCGATCGGGAGGAGGACGGCTTCGAGCGGCCCGACGACCCGGTGGCCCTCGATGAGCTGGGCGAGGACGACCCGGCGCAGCTGTCGCTCTTCCAGGTGCTGTCGGCCGAGGTGGTCGACGAGGAGGGCGCCGTCTCGGTGTTCGACGACGACCCGGATGCTGAGCATGGCGACGGGGTTGAGGGCGACGCCGGCGTTCCGGTCGATCTGCCCTCACCGCCGCCGCCCGGCTCCGGCCGGTTCTCGGACGGACTGCCTCCCGACATGGCCGCCCGTCCCCTGGCGGAGGTGAAGGCCGAGCTGCGGGCGGTGAACGCCGAGCTGGCCAAGGACCTCACCCGGTTCACCGGTTTGTCGCACCGCGAGGTGAACGGGAGGCTCAACCGGTTGGCCTCCGTCGAGCGCATCGCGGACGCCACGCTCGATCAGCTGCGCCGGCGCGCCGACTCAGCCGAGCGCTGGATCGCCGGCCTCTGAGCCTTCGCCCCGACGCCTCTGCCGGAGACGGCCTACGGTGGCCTCCACAACTGAGATCTGCAGCAGCTGAGACATGAGGAGGGGTCATGCTCTACGCATTCGGCTTCGAGCGCATCGGTGTGGTGCTCAGCGACATCTACTTCATGGACCCACGGTCCCCGGCGGGTCAGGAGGGGGCGGAGCAGGGTGTGCGCCTCGAGGTGCGGTTCGTGGCCAAGGAGGACCTGAAGGGGTCCGTCTACTCAGCCCAGCCCATCTCGATCAACGAGGCCATCTGGCGGGGAGATCTGCTCGAGTCGGTCGAGAACTCCGGCAGCTTCGACCGGACCCATCACCACCCTCGGTTCCGGGGTTGGGAGCCGACCCGCCGTCACTTCGTGGAGGAGCTCTCGGCCGACCCCTTCGAGTGGGTGAGCGAGCGCTTGTCCAATCTGGACCTGCTGCTCGAGGAGGCAAACATCGAGAAGGAGCAGGTCGCCCCCACCGACGGCGCCGAGCTGCGTAGGGCGGTGCCCGAGATCATCGACGCCACCCGTCGGGTTCTCGAGCGGATCCGAGCCGGCGAGCTCGGCCAGGCACCGGCAGAGCCCACGCCCGCCGGCGCCCGCATCGGCTGGCTCTAAGCCGGCTCCCGCCCCGGGCGGCGGCCGCCGATCTCGGCCGGTACGTCGCGGAACAGCACGAGCAGCAACACGTCGTAGGCGATCTTCCCGCTGCCGGCGATGACGAGCGGCCAGCCGAAGTCGGTGCGCGCCAGGAGCAGGCCGGCCAGCAGCGGGGTGGTCGCCGAGGCCAGGCTCCTGGGCACGTTGGTGACGCTGGCCGCCGCGGCGCGCTCGCCCGGGGTGACGACCGCCATCACGAAGGCCTGCCGGGCGGGCACGTCCATCTGGGAGAACAAGGCACGCGCCAGCAAGAGGCCAATGGCCAGGTCGGCCCGCGGAGCGAAGGCGGCCACCACCAACAGGGCGTTGGCCGGCAGGTGGGTGAAGACCATCGTGCGGATGAGCCCGATGCGGGCAGCCAGCGGTCCGGCCAGCAGCTGCGACGCCCCACCGAGGAGCCCGGCGGCGAAGAACACACCGGCGGTCGTGCCCGTGGAGAGGTCGAAGCGAAGGTGCAGCCACAGCACCAGCAGCGACTGCACTACGAACCCGCTGGCCGCTGAGTCCAGACTGAAGAGGGCGGCCAGCTCGAACACCGTGCGGCGCGACTCGCGCAGTGGCTGGCGGGGCGGCGGATCGGCACCCGCTGTCCCGCCTCCGTCGCGCGGCAGCCCGCGATAGACGAGCGCGACCGCGATGGCGATGGCGGCGTAGACCATGAAGCCGGCCCGCTGCGTCGTTCGCACCTCCCAGCCGAGCGCCCGGCTGAGCGGCTCCGGTGCCCCGGACGCCAGCGCACCCAGGGCGGCGGCCAACCCACCGGCCAGGTTGTACCGGGCGTACAGATGCGTCCGCCGCTCGGCGTCGACCGAGCCGGCCAGGAACGCCTGCTCGGTCGGCAGGAACACGCTGACGTCCCCGCCGGACGGGTTGAGCGTCCCGATGACCGCGACCACTAGCAGGAGCCAGAAGTCCGTGACCGCCGCAAACCCTAGGCCGGTGGCCAGCATCAGCCCGCTGGCGATGAGCAGCAGCGAGCGCAGCGGCAGGCGGTGTGCCGACAGCCCGACACCGAGCGTCAGCGCCGCCGAGCCGATCAGCGTGCCGGTGATCACCGCCCCGATCTGAAACGGGGACAAGCCGAGGGCGGTGAGGTAGGTGGCCAGCAGCACGCTGACGAGGCCGTCGGCGAAGCCCCGGAGGGCGCGGGCCACCACGACCCGCGCCACCTCAGGAGACGCCAGGACCTCGGCCGTCATCGGGTCAAGGGGTGCGGGTCACCGCAGGGCGTATCAGCCCATTGCCTTCTGCAGGTTGGTGTCGAGGGCGGCCAGGAAGTCCTCGGTGGTGAGCCACGGCTCGTCCTTGCCGATGAGCAGCGACAGGTCCTTGGTCATCGAGCCGCTCTCGACGGTTTCGACGCACACCCGCTCGAGCGTCTCGGCGAACCGGGTGACCTCAGGGGTGTCGTCCAGCCGACCCCGGAAGGCCAGGCCACGAGTCCAGGCGAAGATCGAGGCGATCGGGTTGGTCGATGTCTTGTTGCCCTTCTGGTGCTCGCGGAAGTGGCGGGTGACGGTGCCGTGGGCGGCTTCGGCCTCGCACGTCTTGCCGTCCGGCGTCAGGAGCACCGAGGTCATGAGACCCAGCGAGCCGTAGCCCTGGGCCACCGTGTCGCTCTGCACGTCGCCGTCGTAGTTCTTGCAGGCCCACACGTAACCGCCCTCCCACTTCATGGCGGCGGCCACCATGTCGTCGATGAGGCGGTGCTCGTAGGTGATGCCGGCACTGTCGAAGTCGGTCTTGAACTCGGCGTCGAACACCTCTTGGAACAGGTCCTTGAACCGTCCGTCATAGGCCTTCAGGATCGTGTTCTTGGTCGACAGGTACACCGGGTAGTTCCGGCTCAGGCCGTAGCGCAGGCTGGCCCGGGCGAAGTCACGGATGGAGTCGTCGAAGTTGTACATGCCCATGGCGATGCCGCTGCCGGTGAACTTGGCCACCTCCATCTCCATCGGCTCCCCGCCGTCCTCGGGGGTGTAGCTGATGGTGACCGTGCCCGGCCCCGGCACCCTGAAGTCGGTGGCCTTGTACTGGTCGCCGTGGGCGTGACGGCCGATGACGATGGGCTTGGTCCAGCCCGGCACCAGGCGGGGGATGTTCGAGCAGATGATCGGCTCGCGGAACACCACGCCTCCGAGGATGTTGCGGATCGTGCCGTTCGGAGACTTCCACATCTTCTTCAGGCCGAACTCCTCCACCCGGGCCTCGTCGGGCGTGATGGTGGCGCACTTCACACCCACACCATGCCGCTTGATGGCCTCGGCCGAGTCGATCGTCACCTGGTCATCGGTGGCGTCACGGTGCTCCATGCCCAGGTCGAAGTACAGGAGCTCGACGTCGAGGTACGGCAGCACCAGCTTGTCCTTGATGAACTGCCAGATGATGCGGGTCATCTCGTCGCCGTCGAGCTCGACGACCGGGTTCGCAACCTTGATCTTGGCCATGCGGGCGAGCCTATCGACGGCGCCTGTCTAGGAATGCCGTCAGGTTGGGGTGGTGCCGACGAGGAT
>Ga0136611_10003716_pt1 | contig 10678 bp, 11 predicted proteins | sample AntDrymUQ2232306_2_FD_106645 | JGI IMG/M metagenome (GOLD analysis project Ga0136611, IMG submission 106645) | Polar desert sand microbial communities from Dry Valleys, Antarctica - metaG UQ223 (23.06) | ecosystem: Environmental > Terrestrial > Soil > Desert | place: Antarctica: Dry Valley... | reverse complement strand
CGGGTTCGGTGGGTCGTTCTCGTTCGAGTACCCGGCGGTGGCGGAGCGGCTGATGGACCGGAAGCTGAACGACGCGGTCGGCACCGGCGCGCCGCTGCTGGTCACCGACAACCAGGGCTGCATTCTCCACCTGCGCGGCGGCGCCGACGCCGGGCGGCGCCCGCTACGGGTCATCCACCTGGCGGAGTTGGTCGCGGCCCGGTTGGCGGCGTTGCCCGACGGGGCCGACCACGACGCGGACTCAACCCGCGACGCCCCGACCGACGACCCTTGGCCCCCATCCACGGGCGCCGGTTCCGCGGCCGGACGGACGTGACGCCGTGACCGCGCCGCCGCCCGCGCCCGAGGTCTGGCTCATCACCGGCATCCCGGGGGCGGGAAAGACGACGGTCGCGCGGCGGTTGGCGGCCACCTTCCCGCGGGCGGCGCACGTCGAGGGCGACCGGCTCCAAGACTGCATCGTGGCCGCGGGGGTTTGGCCGGGGGAGGAGCCGGCGGCGGAAGCCGGACGGCAGATCGCCCTCACCCACCGCAACCCATGCCTGCTCGCCCGCTCCTTCGCCGAGGCGTGGTTCGTGTCCGTGCTCGATGACGTCGTGGTCGACCGGCACCAACTCGCCGAGTACCGGCTCCGCCTCGCTGATCTCGCCCTGTACCTGGTCGTGCTCGCGCCCGGTCGGGCAGTGGCCCTGGCGCGGGACGAGGCGCGGCCGGACAAGACGGTGGCCGCGCCGTGGGCGTTCCTCGAGCGGGTCATGGCCGAGGAACTGGCGGGGTCGGCTTCTGGTTCGACAACGGGGCGCTCTCGGTCGAGGCGACGGTGGCGGCGATCCTGGGGCGGCGGGTCGAGGCGCGGGTCTAATACGAACTCCAGATGACCACGGCGGGTTGGCGACGCCCGTGGTCCCCCTCCCTTGGGATCGGGGGAGGGGGCCGGCGCCGGGCGATGCTGCGCGATGACTCAACCGGATTCCGTATAACGCGTCGCCGGCGTCCGGTTGATCCTCCCGCGCGGTGTCGCCGCCCAAAGCACCGCCCGGCGGTTCATGGTCGGTCAGCCTCCACCCGCCGCACCGTGCCGACCTCCCTGGCGTGGCCGCCGCCGACGTAGCGGACCTGGCCGGTGACCCACCGTGCCTGCACCGAGGCAAAGGACAGCACGACGTCGGCCACGTCGGCCGGCGTGCCGAGGCGTCCGAGGGGAAACGTGCGGGCGATCCGGGACTGCAACTCCGGCGCGATCCACCCCGTCTGGACCGCCGCCAGCGGGACGAGCGGACGGACGGGCCGGCTTGACACGAGTGATCGCGCTTTGTATGATGACTCGTGTCATCAAATGCGGCAGCACGGCGCCCGGCCGGTCAGGAGCGTGCGGTGGCGAAGACCCGCGTTGCAACCAGCACCGACGTCGCCCGCCGCGCGGGCGTCTCCCGCGCCGTCGTCTCTGGCGTGCTCAACGGCGCCATGAGCACGATGCGGGTGTCCGAGGGGACGCGGCTCCGTGTCCTCGCGGCCGCCCACGAACTTCACTACTCACCCAACCCGATCGCGCGGGCGCTGCGCCGCCAGCGCAGCAACGTCATCGGCTTCGTGCCCCGCTCATCGCGACGGACCCCATACGAGGACCCGGTGCCCTTCCTGCTTGGGGTCCACCTTGCCGCCGCCTGCATCGAGCTCGATTACCACGTCGTTGAGGCCACCGCCGAATCGGTCCGTTCGCGGGAGACCGACGAACTCGTCCGGTTCTTCCTTGACCGGCACGTTGACGGCGTCGTTCTCGACAGCCCCGAGACGACCGCCGAGGTGCAGCGTTTTGTCGACCGCGGTCTGCCGGTCGTGCAGATCATCCGCCCGCGCCCGGAGGTCCCCACGCCCTCAATCGTGGTGGACGCCAGACCGGGGACCGTCGCGGCGCTCGAACACCTCATCGACCTCGGTCATCGCCGCATCGCCTTCATCGGCCACGGTGGCCCCCATCCGGCCGACCGGTCCCGCCTTGACTGCTTTACCGCGACCCTTGCCCGGCACAACGTCACCGTGCACGACGGCTGGGTGCGGCTCACGAGCGACTACGACATCGAGCAAGGCCGCGCGGCCGGACACACCTTGCTCGCGCTCCGCGAGCGCCCAACCTCCCTCTTCGTCGCCGGCGACAACCTCGCCCTCGGCGCGTTGCAGGCGTTTTACCAGGCCATGGTGCGCGTGCCGGACGACATGAGCCTGGTCAGCTACGACGACATCTTTGCCGCCCACCTGGCGCCGCCGCTGACCAGCGTGGCGCAGCCACTGGCGGCGGTGGCCGAACGGGCGATCGCGCTGATCGTCGACGCACTCGACCGGGCGGGTCCCACCGAGGGCGCCGCCATGGATGTCATCCTTCCCACCCGCCTGACCGTGCGCGGTTCGGTGCGACCCCCCGCCTAGGAAAGGAGGACAACACTGGCTGATCGGCCGGGCGATCCGGTCTTGGGCGGCGTGGTTGGCCGCGTCCGGACGCGGGCGCCGCGTCTGGAGCAGCGTATCGCAGTGCGATCTCAAGGAGTGTGACGATGCACCAGAGACTCGGGCGACGCGATTTCGTGCGCATCGGCGGTGGGGCGGCGGTCGGGGCTGCCCTGCTGGGAACGACGCCCCGGACGAGCAGGGCGCAGGTCACGGTCAGCTACGGCTCGCCGGGCGGCGTCGATGAGGACGAAGCCTGGAAGCCGGTCTTCGCGGCCTTCAACGAGAGCCACCCCGACATCGAGGCGCGCTACGTGCCCCTCGGCGGTGGCTACGCGCCGCAGTACCTGCAGAACCTGCAGGCCAGGATTGCCGGCGGCAACGCACCGGACGTGTTCTTCGTCATGGACGGGCTCGTTGCCGGGTTCGCCGAGCGGAATGTGATCGTCCCCATCGACGACTACGTTCAGGCCGCCGGCGAACCGCTCGACGACTTCTTCGCCGCGCACTTGGAGAGCTTCCGCTACAAGGACCAGGTGTGGGGCCTGCCGCGAGACGGCGCGCCGATGGCGCTGTTCTACAACGCCGCGCTGTTCGACGAAGCCGGCATCGCCTACCCCGACCAGACGTGGGACTGGACGATCTTCCTCGAGGCGGCCACCGCCCTGACCACGCGCGACGCGGGCGGCCGCGCCGTTCAGCTCGGCACCGGCCGCGGCGAGTGGGTGAACTGGGTGTGGCAGGCCGGCGGGGAGGTGCTCGATCCGTCGGGATCGACGTGCCAACTCGGAGAGCCGCCGGCGATCGAGGGGCTGCGGTTCGCCCGGGACTTGGTGGTAGAGCATCAGGTCGCGCCGAGCGCCGAAGATCTGGCCGACCAGACCGAGAACGACATGTTCCTCGCGGGGCGGCTGGCAATGTTCTTCGGCGCCCGCGGCGCCCTTGGCGCCATCTGCAAGGCCGACTTCCCGTTCGACGCCGCCGTCGCTCCCCAGGGACCGGGGCGGCGGATGACACGGACCAACGTCGGTCCGACGGTGCTATGGTCCGGATCGCCGAACCAGGAGGCGGCGTTCGAGCTGATGCGGTTCATCTGCAGCGCCGAAGGCCAACGGCTGAAGATCGAGCCGACCGGCTTCGCGTTCCCGTCGCGGATGTCCTCCACCAACGAGGAGTGGTTCACCGGGTTCCAGTGCGGCCAGTCGGCCGGCACCGGGATCAACCTGGCCTTCCGCGAGGAGATCGAGCAGGGCTGGGTGCGCACCTGGCCGACCCACCCCCGCTGGCCGGAGATCTCCACGGCCATCACCGAAGAGATCGACGCTCTCTACCAAGGGAACAAGACCCCGGAGCAAACGGGTCAGGATGCCGCCCGCAAGGTGAACGAACTCCTGACGGCGCCCGCCTGAGCGACGAGGTAGCGAACCACGGCCGGCGATCGAGGGCGGCGCGATGGCGGTGATGGGGCTCCAACGCGAGCGCGGGGTGCCGCGACGAACCAGCCGGATGACGCTGCGGGAGAACGCCGCCGGCTGGCTTTTCGTCCTGCCGTGGGTGATCGGCTTTGTCGCCTTCACGGGCGGTCCGATCCTCACCGCGTTCGTCGTCTCTTTCACCGACTGGGACATCGTCAATGCCCCGCGGTGGGTTGGGCTGGCCAACTACCGGCGGATGCTGGACGACCCCCAGGCCCTGGCGGCGTTGAAGGTCACCACCATCTACACGGCCGTCTCCGTCCCGCTGCAGACGGCTCTCGCCTTCGTCCTGGCCCTGTTGCTCAACAACCCGATCCGGGGCGTGGGAATCTACCGGACAATCTTCTATCTGCCGACGATCCTCCCGGTCGCCGCCGTCGCCGTCATCTGGCGGTGGGTGCTCTCGCCGCAATACGGGATCTTCAACTACCTGCTCTCGCTCATCGGGGTCGAGGGGCCGGCCTGGCTGGCCAGCACCAGCTGGGCGCTGCCGGCCCTGATCCTGATGAGTCTCTTCCAAATCGGCGGGGCGCTGATCATCAACCTCGCCGGTCTCCAAGGGGTGCCCGCTGACCTGTACGAGGCGGCGGTGGTGGACGGGGCAAGCTGGTGGCGCAAACACTGGAACGTCACGCTGCCGATGATGACCCCCTACATCCTCTTTCAGTTGGTGATCGGGCTCGTCGCCGCGCTCCAGGTGTTCGTTCAGCCCTACCTCATGACCCAAGGCGGACCTCAGGACGCAACACTCTTCTTCCTGCTCTACGTCTATCGGAACGCCTTCGAGTTCTTCAGCATGGGCTACGCGTCGGCATTGACCGGCGTGCTGTTCCTCTACGTTGTCCTGTTGACGCTGCTGATCCTCCGGAGCGCGCGAGTGTGGGTCTACTACGAGGGTCAGCAGAAAGGATGAGGCCCGGTGCTAACGCGTGACCACGCACATCTGGGGCACCGCGCGCGGCGTGCCCGGTTCGCCAGCCGGCCGTATCTCGCCCGCCTCCTCCGGCGGGTCGCGCTCCACGCCGTGCTGCTCGTTGGGTCAGCGGTGTTCCTGCTGCCGTTCCTCTGGTCGGTGTCCACGTCGCTGAAGGTGGAGCGCGACGTGTTCGCGTTCCCGCCGGACCTCAACCCCGCCCAGCTCCAGTGGCAGAACTATCCCGACGCGCTGACCGCGCTCCCCTTCGGCCGTTACACGCTCAACACCCTTCTGCTGGCCGGGGGCCGGATCGTTGGCATCATGCTCAGCTGCTCGCTCGTGGCGTTCGCGTTCTCCCGGTTGCGATGGAAGGGCCGCGACATGCTCTTCTTCGTCCTGTTGGCGACGCTCATGATCCCGCCGGAGATCACGCTGGTGCCCCAGTACATACTGTTTAGCAAGCTGGGATGGGTCAACACGTATTTGCCGTTGATCGTGCCGGCCTACTTCGCCGACAACGCGTTCTTTGTCTTCCTTCTGCGCCAGTTCTTCTTGACCATCCCCCGCGACCTCGATGATGCCGCCCGCATCGACGGCGCCGGGTACTTCGAGATCTACTGGCGCATCATCCTACCCCTGTCCAAGCCCGCCCTCGTCGCCGTCGGCATCTTCGCGTTTCAGAACAACTGGAACGCCTTCCTCCAGCCGTTGATCTACCTGCAGAACCGCGACCTGTTCACCGTCGGTCTCGGGCTGAGCCTGTTCCAGGAGCAGTACTACACCTCGTGGACCCTGCTGATGGCCGCCTCGGTCTCGGTCATGCTTCCGGTGCTGATCGTATTCTTCCTGCTCCAGCGCCGGTTTATCCAAGGGATCACCTTCACGGGGCTGAAAGGATAACGACCGGGGAGCCGCGCGACGGGGATCGGCCCGCGCCCCCGCGCTCGGCTCAGCTCGCTCGCGATCCAACCGAACCGGTCCCTCGCCAACCCCAGCACGTACGAAGCACGGAGAAAGGGGATACCTTGGTCGTCTCGATCCTGGTCGACCCGCACCGGGTAATTGGACAGATTGATCCCCAGATCTATGGCCAGTTCCTCTCACGCCGTCGCCACGTCGCCGACGGCGGTCTGTACGCGCCGGACCATCCGGACGCGGACAGCGCCGGGCTGCGCCGTCAGGTCGTGGACGCCATCGCGACCAGCGCGCCGCCAATCGTGCGCTGGCCCGGCGGCTGTACCGGCACGAGCTACGACTGGAAGGATGGCGTCGGTCCCCAAGCGGAGCGCCCGCGAACCATCGACGCCCACTTCGGCTACGACGTCGGCAACGGCTTCGGGACGGCCGAATTCGTGGCGTTCTGCCGGCGGATCGGGGCCGAGCCGCTCATCAACCTCAACACCGGCCTCGGCACACTCCGCGAGGCGCTGGAATGGGTCGAGTACGCCAACTTCACCACCCCGAGCCGTTGGGCGAACCTCCGCCGCTCGCACGGGCACGAGCGGCCGTTCGACGTCCGCCTCTGGCAGATCGGCAACGAGGACTACGGTCCCTGGGAGATCGGCCACCGGTCGGCCGCCGACTACGCGGTGCTCGCCCGCGAGTGGGGCAAGGCCATCAAGAAGCTGGACCCGGCGCTGCAGGTGCTGGCGGTCGGTGGCTCGCAGCAGGGATCACACTGGGACTACACCGTTCTGCACGAAGCGTGGTCCTCCATTGACTACCTGACCGCGCACCGGTACTGGAACTTCGACTCGGGCCGCGGCGTCGACAACTACGACGCGATTGCCGGGGTCGGCTACCTGGAGGAGCAGACCACGCGGGCGCTCGGTGAGCTGATCGACCTGGTGGCCCGCGATCTCCGGGTCACCGGCCGTCCGCGCCTGGCCTTCACCGAGTGGAACTGCCGGGACCAGCGGCTGCGGGAGATGACGGCCCAGTGGCGTCCGATCGAGACGCAGTACCGCCTCGTCGACGCGCTGGCCGTCGCGGGGTTCCTGAACATGATGCAGCGGCAGTGCCGGCACGTCGGGCTGGCGACGTTCGCGCAGCCGATCAACGTGGTCGGCATGCTGCTCGTGACGGACGAGCACGTAGTGCGCGAGACGGTGTATTGGCCCCTGGTGATGCAGCGCCACCACAGCGGCACGACGGCGGTCGATGCCTGGGTCGACTGCGACGGCTACTCGGCCGAGTTCGAAGGGCGGACGGTCTCCGGAATCCCGTTCGTCGACGTCAGCGCCACCCTGGACGACGCGACGCGCCGCCTGTTCGTATCGGTGGTCAACCGTCACCGAACCGAGGAGGCACTCACCCAGGTGCGCCTCCGCGATACCACGTCGCCGACCGCGGCACGCGTCCATCGGCTCTGGCACGAGGACCCATTCGCGCGAAACACGATCGCGGCGCCGGACGAGGTGACGCCAACGGAGGAGGTCATCACCGTCCCCAAGGGAACGCTCGAAATCACGCTGCCGCCGCATTCCTACACCATCCTTGAGCTGACGCTCGGCGGGTAGCGCCGCCGGCTCCGTTGCTCACCGGCCACGGGGCGGGGCGGGCATCGGGTAACGCGCGAACCATGGGAAAGGAGTGGGAGCGTGGCTCAACAGCGGTCAGAGCGGCCGAACGTCGTCGTCTTTCTGACGGATCAGCAGCGGTGGGATACGACCGGACTCCACGGCAACCCGCTGGATCTCACGCCCAATCTCGACCGCTTTGCCCAACATGGCACGCACGTCCAGGCCTCGTTTACCTGTCAGCCGGTTTGCGGCCCCGCGCGCTCGGTCATGCAAACCGGCCTCTACCCGACGACCACCGGCTGCTTCCGCAACGACATCCCGCTGCCGCCCGGCGCCCGGACGCTCGCCCACCATTTCGGCGCGGCCGGGTACCGGACCGGCTACATCGGCAAGTGGCATCTCGCCGACACGGAACCCGTGCCGGAGGGCCAACGTGGCGGTTACCAAGACTGGCTCGCGTCGAACATCCTGGAGTTCACGTCCGAGGCGTATCGCACGGTCGTCTACGATGGAGCCAACCGGCCCGTCATGCTCCCCGGCTATCGGGTGGATGCCCTCGCCGACGCGGCGATCCGTTGGCTGACCGGGCACCATGCCGACCCCTTCTTCCTCTTTCTGTCGTTCCTCGAGCCCCACCACCACAACCGGCTCGACGACTACGTCGCGCCCGATGGCTACCGGGAGCGCTACCAGGGCCGCTGGATCCCGCCCGACCTCGCCGCGCTCGGTGGCTCCACCCACCAACACATCGCCGGCTACTACGGCATGGTCAAGCGCCTGGACGAGGCGTTCGGCCGGTTGCTGGACGCCATCAAGAGCCTCGCCCTGGGCGACCGCACGGTCGTCTTGTTCACGTCGGATCATGGCTGCCACTTCAAGACCCGCAACCAGGAGTACAAGCGCTCGTGCCACGAGGCCTCGATCCGGGTGCCCACCGCCCTCGGCGGCCCCGGCTTCGACGGCGGCGGGCGCCTCCAGCAGCTCGTCAGCCACGTCGACCTGGTGCCCACCCTGCTTGACGCCGCCGGCCTGCCGGTCCCCACCGAGCTGCAGGGGCGGTCGATCCTGCCGCTGATCCAACGCCGCGCCCGCGACTGGCCAGCGGAGGTGTTCGTCCAGATCAGCGAATCGCAGATCGGCCGCGCGCTCCGCACCCACCATTGGAAATACGCCATCGCCGCCCCCGATCTCGACGGCGGTCAGGTGCCCGCCGCCGACCGCTACGTTGAAACGCACCTCTACGACCTGGCGTCCGACCCCCACGAGCTCACCAACCTCATCGGGCTGGAGTCGCACCAAGCGGTGGCGGCGGGTCTCCGGGAACGCCTCGGCCGCCGCATGGCCGAGGCCGGCGAGGCGGCGCCGTGCATCGCACCGGTCACCGCGATGCCGAGCGGCCAACGCCGCGTTCTGCCAGAGGAGGCGCGATGCTAAACGAGCGCCGTTCACAACCGGGAGGACGGCGTGGTGCGTCGCCCCCGCCGTGGCGGATCAACCCGCGTGCGGCACTCGGGCGATGGCGGCGCCATCAACGCTGTTGGGCCTCGCCGCTATCCGCTGACCGCCGCGGGACCGCCGCGTCGTTGACGTGGGTCCCAGGTCGAAGCGCTCGTTCCTGGCAAGAAGTCGGGTGAAGTCCTCGGCCGGCAGCGGCGGCGCGAAGTGGTAGCCCTGCCCCCGCTTGATCCCCATCGCCCGCAGCCGCGCCAGGTGGCCGGCCGTCTCGATTCCCTCGGCGGTGACGTCCGCCCCGAGGGCGTGGGCTAGATCGGCCATCGCCGCGACCAGTGCCCACCCCGGCGCGTCGTCCGCGATGCCGCCAACAAACGAGCGATCGATCTTCAGGGTGTCCACCGGCCACCGCCGCAGAAAGCCGAGCGAGGAGTAGCCGGTCCCGAAGTCGTCGATCGCCAGCTTGACGCCCAGCCGCCGCAGTTGTCCGAGAACGCCCGTCTCGGCCTCGGCATCCTCGACAACCGTCCGCTCGGTGATCTCGAGCTTCAGCCGGTGGGCCGGCAACCCGCCCTCCTGGGTCGCGCGCCTCACCTGCTCCACCACGTCCGGCTGCCGCAGCTGCCGCGCCGCCAGGTTCACGCTCATCGTCAGCCGCTCGCCCGCGGCACCCAACGCCTCCCAGGCGCCGGCCTGGCGGCACGCCTCGTCGAGCACCCACCTGCCGATCGGCACGATCAGGTCGCTCTCCTCGGCGACCGCGTTGAAGGCGGCCGGGCTCAGCAGTCCGCGCGACGGGTGCTGCCAGCGCACCAGCGCCTCGGCGCCGACGATCTCCCCGGTCGTCAAGTCCACCTCCGGCTGATAGTGGAGGCACAACTCCCCCCGGTCGACGGCGCGGTGAAGCTCGGATTACAAATCCATCCGGGCCGCCAACTTCTCGACCATGCCCGGCTTAAACAGGCGATAGGTCGCCCGCCCGGCGGTCTTTGCCTGGTACAGGGCGATGTCGGCCGCTTGCAGCAGGTCGTCCGATCGCGTCAGCGTGGGGGAGTTGAGGACCACCCCAACGCTCGCGTCGACGTGCGCCTCGCGGTCGTCCAACTGGAACGGCACCCGGAGCCGCTGCAGCAAGCGCGCGGCAACCCGACTGGCGTACAACGCCGTCGGCACGTCGGGCAGCAGCACGGTGAACTCGTCGCCTCCGAATCGGGCTAGTACTCCGACCAGGAAGGATTGTCGGGCTGGGCGCTGGGGCGGAGGGTGGGCGGGGTGATCGTCCGACCGCCGTTGCCCCGGGAGCCCGCCATGCGGAAGCAGGACCACGTCCGCCTGGCCGCCGGCGAGCGCACGGGCCTGACCGACCTCATCTCGGCGGGCCGGGCCGCTGCCCGCGCCCAGACCCACGCCCGCATCCTGCTCAAGGCCGACGCCGGCCCCGGCGGCCCGGCCTGGACCGACGCCGCCATCGCCGAAGCCCCGGAGGCTGGCGTCCGCACCGTCGAGCGGGTGCGGGACGCCGGGGTCAACGAGGGGCTGGCGGCGGCGCTGTCCCCGAAGCCGGCCCGCGGTTGCCGCCCCCGCCGCCGGGACGGGGCACCGGAAGCCCGCCTCGTCGCGCTGGCCTGCTCCGCCCCGCCCCAGGGCCAGACGCGCTGGACGCTGCGCCTGGTGGCCGAGCGCTTGGTGGAGCTGGAGGTCGTCGCCGGCATCGCGCCCGAGACGGTGCGCCAGACGCTCAAACAAACGCGCTCAAGCCCTGGCTGAGCGAGGCGTGGTGCATCCCGCCGCGGGCCAACGCCGCCTTCGTCGCGCAGATGGAGGACGTCCTCGATGTCTCCACCCGGCCCCTCGACCCCGCCCGACCGCTG
>Ga0136611_10003715_pt1 | contig 10679 bp, 6 predicted proteins | sample AntDrymUQ2232306_2_FD_106645 | JGI IMG/M metagenome (GOLD analysis project Ga0136611, IMG submission 106645) | Polar desert sand microbial communities from Dry Valleys, Antarctica - metaG UQ223 (23.06) | ecosystem: Environmental > Terrestrial > Soil > Desert | place: Antarctica: Dry Valley... | reverse complement strand
GTGAATGGGCAGCCCGTCACCGCCAACGATTTGATAACGCTGGTCAATTCAGATTCGCCGTTTATGCCGCCGCTTGACGGCGACGGGGTGGTGCCGGTTTTGCAGCAATTTGAAAATAAATATCCGGCGAACCCGACGGCTAATCCAAATCCGACTCCGACGACAACGCCAAAACCCATCGCGCCTTCGTTCAGCGTGCAAATTCAAAATATGATGAAGACCGGGCAGGAATGGCTTTTCAAATCGCTGCTCGATGTCATCATCAAACCGGCGATGCCCGTGCTGATTTTCTTTGCGTGGATAATTGCGAGTTTTATTTTAGGAATCGGATTTTTACGCCGTTTTTCCGACAATAAAGGTATTAGTCCAGAACAACTCACGCGGTGGGGCATTCGCAGCGTAATTTTTATGGTCATCATCGGCGCGAGTCCGTTTATCATTGATATGCTGACCGTAACCGGAAAATTCATCGCCCGACCGATTAAAAGTTTCAACCGCGAACTTGTTGCCGAATTCGACGAAAAGATGAAGAAATACGTCAAAACCAATTTCGCCGTCGAAGATCCGAACGCCCTGCTCGCTGAAAGACTGCCGAACGGTGAACCGGGACTCGTCGGAATTATTTTTGATAAAGAATCTTCCGTTAAAGACGTTACTTCCGAAATGAACATCTTGGGTTGGGATATGACCAGACTTTTTACCTTGATGGTCGTTTCGCAAAACATCATCAAATTCGGCGGATTGTTTTTGGGAATCGCCGGACTCTTTATTTTAATCGGCTTAAAACTCGCCGCGCCGGTTCTTTCCGCCTTCGGGTTTGATGAGAAGTTCGCCAATCAGATTTTTTATCCCTTTTGCTGGGGCGTAGCGACGTTTTCCCTGGCTTTTCCCATCGTGAAAGAGATAACGCTTTATGTCGCTTACGGAATCGGGCTGATCGGGCTTTCAATTTATAACGGCGAAACGGTTTTCACCTTAGACCCGAATACGGCACAGATAATTACCAATGGAAATTATGATCCGGCGAGCAGCGCGTTGATTGTAACGCTTTTATTTTTCGTTTCGTGTCTTTGCTATATTCTCGTGCCTTGGCTCAGTTATCGCATTTTGCGCGGTCAGGTTTTTGAAGGCGTTTCGCAAATTTCGATGGGCTGGATGCTGTCAACCGTCGGCACGGCACTCGAAACTTACGGACTCGTCGCGGGGGCAGCGATTAATCGTCAGGCGGAAAACACCCAAATCCAGGGCATTTACAACGCCGAACAAGCGAGCGCGAAAAAAGGGCTTGAAGCCTCGAATCTTTCAACGGAAGCCCGCCGCGTTTCATCCGTCGCCGGCGCAGAAGGCGGACTTGTCAGTAGTCTCGGACAAATTCGCGCTAATCAAGTTACGCAGACTCTAATTGCCAACGCTAACCGAAATTTCGGAGTTTTGAGCAGCGGGGCTTCAACCAATCGGGAAATTGCGACGATGAAAGCCGAAAATACGGGGATGCAGAACATTCGCACGCTCGACGGCGCAAAAGAAAATGCCCTTCGCAGTCAGGGAACAAATCAACAGTTCGGAATGCTCAAATACGAGGCGATTCCGGGCGGCGGTAACATTCCGATCAGAAAAGGTGTTGAATTCTATGATTACATGAAAGACCAGCATATTTTGCAAAAATCAACCACGAGTATGAACAATACGACGACTGACACCTATCAAATGCAAAACCAAAACACGCAGTATGTTACCGAACAAAAAATTGATGCTTCAAACACCTATCAAAACGAAATGAATTCGGCATTCAACCGCCAGGCAACCGAAACCATCGGCGCAGTCAACGCCGGCAGCAACATTGCCGAAGGTTCCTCCAAACAAGGCGCGGGCATTCAAATCTCGGGAATAAATACCTCCGCCGGGATGGAAAAACAAGCAAATGAGCTCAATTTTGATGGACGCATCGAAGCTGCCTCGATAAATCAAAAAGCCTCAACCGAAGCCGCTCATATGAGGATGATGTCCACAGTCGTGACCGGATTTTTCCGCGATATGGACCGCCGTCTCGAAGAAATGAAACCAAAATACTGATTTTAAATCAAAGATTTTCATTTTATTTTCGGCTTGGAAACAAGCGGTTGGCATTTTGGAAATAAAGCAGCAACAAATCCCGAATTTTGTGAATTATCAATACAAGCGTGTCAGCCGCAAGCGAACCTGTCTAATCTGCGGCAAACCCGACTGGTGCAGTTATACGCCTGACAGCAAAATTTCCTTTTGCGCTCGCGTTTCGCAAGGAGCAGATCGGGTAAGCCGCACGGGTTGGGGAGTTTTCTATCACGAGCCGTCGCTTTTCGGAAACTCTCCAATTCCCTGCCCTTCCAAGCCCCCAAGTAAAAAAGCAGAAATTGCCCCAATTGAAATCAGAGATTTCGCTTATCGGAAATTGATCGAGTTGTCGCCCGCTACCGAATCTCTGACTATTACCGACGGACCAAAAGGGCTTCGAGAGCGAAAAATACTTGACTTTCACAATTACGGTTCTCTACCCGAAAGCCAAAACGAAAGAAGTCAAATCGCCAAAATTATCCGCCTGTCAATAAATCGAGAATTTCCCGAATTCGTTAAAGAACGAAAATCGGCTCTTTCGGGAATTCCCGGGTTTTGGATTGATAAAAACGGAAGCTCCCGGCTTTGGCTGGAAAAGGATTATTCCAACCCAATGCTGGTCATTCCCTACCGCAATGAAGATGGACTGATACAGGCTTGTCAAATCAGGTTTTTCGGTAAAATAATCAATAATTCTCCCAGATATGTTTGGTTATCCACGCCCGAAAAATCTTCCGGCGTTGGCAGCGGTTCGCCGCTGCATTTTGTTTCGTATTGTTCTGCGCCCGGCAGGAAACCTTTAATAATCACTGAAGGCGCACTCAAAGCCGCAACCGCACATCTTTTTAAGCCTCAATTCGACATTTTAGCAAACGCCGGAGTTGCCTGTTCACATTCCGAATTACTCAAAGCCTCCAGATTTCGACACATCTTCCTCGCTTTTGATGTTGATTATCTTGAGAATTTTTTTGTTACATCTTCCATAGCCAAACTGATAACCAATTTGGTTTGTCATTCTCCTAAGTCTGCTGACAATTATATTTCAGTTTTGACCTGGAATTCCGCCTTTCGTGGTCTTGATGATGCCCTGCTTAATCAAACTAACATCGAGTCAATCAATATCCGAGTTTGGTTCAAAAGTCTTAATCTGGATTTCCAATCTAAAATATCTAATTCATTCGATATGCCATTTTTCAATTCCGACCTTGCTTAACCATCTCAATCTGCGTATCTTCTTTTCTGCATATCTTCACAGATGGAAATAAAGATGGTAAGACAGACATTAAGACAGAATAGTAACTTAGTAAGTTGTGGGTTGCTTGGATGTATGATAATTATATTGGGTGATTACAAAGTAAATCATCAATAGAGGAAAATAAAAAACTAAATGAAAAAATCTACAACCGAAAAACAGGGAACTGTAATTGCAGTCGCAAATCAAAAAGGAGGAGCCGGAAAAAGCACGCTTGCCACGAATTTGGCGGTGATGTTTGCGTCCGACAAAAAAAAAGTTTTGCTGATTGACGCGGACACCCAGCAAAACACAACGCTGAAATGGCACGCCGACCGCGCCCAATACAAGGAAATGGTTGTGCCGATTGACGTTTGCGGTTTGACGGCGAGAAATCTTCTGCCAAGCACCCAAAGCTATAAAAAGCAATACGACGTAATTATCATTGACGGCGGAGCAAGAATAACGGCGGAGGCGCACGCAGCGGTCGGCGCAGCTGATTACCTGATTGTTCCGGTTAAGGCGGTTAAGGCTGATGTGGATTCGACCTCGGTTTTTTTGGAAATCGTCGCTCAAAATATGGAAGTGCGGGATGATTTAGTCGCCGGAATTCTGATTAATGAAGTTAATGAAAGAACTTCGCTGGCAAAATCAATGATTGAGGAATTGAAGGCTTTCGAGGAATCATTCGGAATTTTTCAGCAGCGAATAGGTTCGTATCAAGCGTTTCGGGACGCGATTTCGAGCGGGCTTGGGGTTATAGAACTAGGCGAGCGGTCGAGCGAGAAGGCGGCAAACCAAATGAAAGCGTTTTACAAAGAATTGAAAGGAGAGATAAGAAAAAATGGCAATGAAAAAAATTAAACCGCAATACGGAAAAGTAGTTCCGCCCGTTGTTCAAGTTCAAAATGAAACGGATGAACCGGAAGTGCAATCAAATGGGGAAGCTCCGGCAATCGAAACGAAAGAAGAAGAAAAAAAAGTAGAGAAAAATAAAGAAGCCGAAAAAGAGAGTTCAAAAAAGGCGGCTTCAAAGATTACGAGTGTTCCGAATCCTTTTTTGCAAACAAAAGAAGTTTTTGCGAAGGCGAATTTAACCAAAATCGGTTATCGGATGAGAACTGAATACGTCGAGGTTCTCGACATACTCAAAAAAATGAAAAAAGGCGGTTATACTTTGGAAGCGGTTCTAGATGATGCTTTGACACATTATTTTGAAAACTCCGAAGACGGGCGCGAAGCCATAAAAAAAGCCGAACTTTTTTACTCCTGAATTTTATTAATAATAAAAAATAAGCGGCGGATAAATAAGGTGATTACAGGTCGAGATATGAAGTTATCTGCATATCTTCATATCTGCACATCTTCTTATTACTGTGGTTATGTCTATTATTGAAATTCTTCGGGAAATAATTTGTCGGATTGATGAGCAAAAAATCAGACTCACAAATCAGGATTTACTGAAAATTTGTGAGCCGTTGGGCAAAATATTCGGCGGAGAATTAAATCCCCATACTCCTCACGAATTAGCGGAAGTTGCCCTCAATTTATTAATTCAGGAAAGTTATGCCGCCGTATTTCTCAAATGCGATCAACCACGCAAAGACTGCCAAGAAGTCTTGAAGCCGATTGTGTCGAGATTGCCCACCCAAACTTGGAGAAGCCGAGAACAAGCATTTTTTCAACAATTTTCCACGCCGCCCGCCATCGGTTTTCTGCTTGCTTACGCATTAAACATACAGGCAAGCGAAATTGTCTTGGAGCCGTCTGCCGGAACGGGAAGTTTGGCGGTTTGGGCAAAAGCCGGAGGCACAAAAATTTTGACCAACGAGATTGACGGGCGAAGGCGCGAATTATTGGAACAACTCGGTTTTAAGCCGACGGCTTTCGATGCCGAATTCATTCACGATTTACTTCCGCCGGAAGTTACGGTTGATGTCGTGATGATGAATCCGCCTTTTTCGGCTAACGGCGGACGCACTAAAAATTCGAGTAAATACGGTTTTCGTCATGTTGAATCGGCATTGGAAAGGCTCAGACGGGGCGGCAGATTCGGCATCATTCTGGGCGAAGCGGGCGGACTCGATACGAAAACGGGAAGGGAATTTTGGCAAAAAACACTTGAGCGATTCGATGTCAAAGCCAACATTAAACTATCGGGGCGCGAATATTATAAAAATGGAACGACCGTTGACATAAATCTTATCTTTGGCGAAAAGCTAATCGAGCCGCGTCAAATTGACAAGATTAAAGCTGTCAATCAAATCCGTTTCTTCACAGCCCAAACCGTCGAAGAAACATTAGACCAAATAAAAACTCATAAACTTCGGTTTAACCAATAATTCAAACAAATGCAAACTAATCAAGAACCGACGCATGCGAATGCGTTTCGGGCGAATATACCTGTTCCGATACCGATTCAAATAGATGAAAAACAGAGTCCGCAAACACAGGAAATTCATAAAAAACAATCGCCAAACGAACCCTTAATTTATCAGCCGCATTGGATTACAGGCGGAGCGAAACATCCGGGCTTGATTGTCGAAACGCCCGGTTTGGCGAATGTCGCGCCGCCTCCGATTACTTATCAGCCGAAGCTGCCGCATAGTTTAAGCGACCTTGGATTAATCTCATCTTTTCAATTCGAGCGCGTGATTTACGCCGGACAAGCCCACGATTCGAGACTTCCGAACGGCGCAAGAGCAGGAATTTCAATTGGCGACGGCACCGGAGCGGGGAAGACCGCCACGCTTGCCGGGATAATTTTGGATAACTGGTTTCGGGGAACAAGAAAAACAATCTGGTTTTCGGTCAAAACGGATTTAATTGAAGCCGTGCGCGAAGAATTTGCCCGTTTAGGTTTTAAGATTCCGATTCGGCTCATCAACGATTACACGCCCGAACAGAACATCCTTTTGCGCGAAGGAATTATCTTTTGCACCTACAAATCGCTGATTGCCAAATCAAAAACTGGCGAAAGACGGATTGACCAAATAATACGCTGGCTAGGCAACGAAGGTTTGGAAATTTTCGACGAAGGACATAAGGCAAAACACGCTTTTGCGGACGAAAACGGCAAAGCGACTCAGACCGGACAAGCCGTTTTGGAAATCCAAGACCCGTTTAAATATCCTGAAGTGCGCGTCGTTTATTCATCAGCAACCGCTGCTAGTGAAGTCAAGCATCTGGCTTATCAAATTCGCTTGGGTTTATGGGGCGAAGGGACGAGCTTTCCGTTCGGCTTTTCGCAATTTGCCGAAGAAATTGAAGCCGGCGGAGTCGGCGCGATGGAAATGACAGCCCGCGACCTCAAAGCGATGGGCAGATATTTTTGCGGGAATTTGAGTTACGGGATTGACCCCGATTCGGGTTTAGCGGTTGAATACCGCGAAGTAATTCATCCACTAACACCACGTCAGCGCGAAATGTATAACAATATGGCGCGGGCGTGGCAGGAAGTTTTGAAAAATTTCAACCGTGCGCTCGAACTGACAAATTCAAGCAAAATATCTCGCCGCTATGCCATCGGACAGTTTTGGGCGGAACATCAAAGGTGTTTTCGCAATCTCATCACCGCTTTCAAAGTTCCGACACTTATTCGGGAAATCGAAACGGCTTTGGCAAACAAACAATCGGTTGTCGTTTCAATTACCGGAACGGGCGAAGCACAGACGAAAAAACAAATCAGCCGCGCTGTGGACGAAGAAGAAGCGATTGACGACCTTGATTTCAGTCCGCGCGAAACGCTGACTCGTTTAGTGGAAAACTGTTTTCCAACCAAAGTTTTTCAGGAAGAAACCGATGGTAATAGCGGCACAGTTGTTTATGTGCCGGTGCTGGATGAAAACGGAAACCAACTCGAAAGCAGAGTCGCACTTGATCTGAAAAGGGAACTGCTCGACAGGCTTTCGGTTTTGGAAATTCCTGAACATCCGCTTGATCAACTCGTCAACTATTTCGGCACGGAAAACGTCGCGGAAATGACCGGGCGCAAAAAACGCTTGATAAAAACGCTTTCGGGACGGTTTGAATATCGCGCCCGCCAGATTCCGGGCGTGCCGAATCGCCTCATCAACTTACACGAAAAAAACTGCTTTCAAAATAAAGACAAACGAATTGCGATTATGTCGGAAGTCGCTTCGACGGGCGATAGTTTTCACGCCGGGCGCACGGTCCGAAATCAAGAACGCCGTCTGCACATCGCCGCCGAACTCAAATGGTCAGCCGACAAGCAGGTGCAGGATTTCGGCAGAACGCACCGCACCGGGCAGGTTCAGCCGCCGATTTATCTGCTCGTTTTTACCGAACTCGGCGGCGAGAAAAGATTTTCGGCAACGATTGCGCGAAGACTTGGGAATATGGGCGCATTAACCAAAGGCGACAGGCGGGCGGAAAAAGCGGGGAATTTGGATAAATACAATCTCGAATCAAACGCGGGGAGAGCGGCTCTAAATGTTGTTTTCACGAGAATTCTGAATGGCGAACAGATTATCGGTTTGGAAGACGCGCGAACTGCTTTGATTGATATGGGACTGCTGAAAGATGCAGGAAACGGCGACGGAATAACGCCAAATGAACGGACAAATATTCCGCGATTTCTAAATCGTCTGCTCTCGCTCGAAGTCGAGCGCCAAAACGCCCTGTTTGATTATTTCTATCAAACATTTCTCGAAACCATCGAGCATCTCAAATCGAAAGGCAAAATTGATGACGGAATGGAAGACCTCAAAGCCCTGTCGGTCCGGTTCGCCGAAACACCGCAAATTCTTTTCCGCGATTCTTTGACGGGCGCGAACACGATTTACTATAAACTTGAGATCACCGTCCCGACTCGCCCCGCGCGGTTTGAAGAAATCTCCAATTTTGACGGGGTTTATTTTTACGAGAATCGCACGGGCGGTGAATTCATTGCCGTGCGTCCGACGCTGGCTCACACCGACCCGGAAACGGGCGAGCGGTATCAAATGGTTTCGGTCAGCAAGCCGGCGGGCTATAACCTCCTTTATATACGGGAAAGCGAACTCGACTCAAGATACAAAATCGTTCCGAAATCAGGCGCTCAAAAATGGTGGCAAAACGAGCAAGAAAAAATTCCGCCCACTGAACAAAAAACGATCCATTTGTTAAGCGGCGCATTACTTCCGATTTGGAAAAATCTCAAAAAATTACAGCAGAACGGACTGAATATCGTCCGCACCACGACCGATGACGGAACACGCCTCGTCGGAGTGAGCATTACCGCCGGGAGCCTGAATGAAATTCGCCGCACCTTTGGCATTTGGAAAAACTCGGCAGGAACAGCCGAGGAAATTATCCGCGCTGTCGGAGAAGAACACGAAACCGTTGAACTGCTCGGTGAAATCAGAATCCGCCAAACGAGATTTCAAGGTAATCGCGTTATTGAAGTTTGTCCCGGCACGTTTGAGCAAATCCGTGAATTGCGGGAAACCGCGCTCATCAACATCATTCAAAACAGCCGCAGTCGGTTCTTTTTGCCAGATGATGAAAAACGCGCTTCTGAGACGCTCGAAGAGGTTTTGAAGTGGTATCCGCCCGTTTCTTTGATTAAAAGCGAAGGAGAAGCCGAAGACGCGCAAAATACGGATGGATTAGACTCGAATCACAGTCCCGTTTCATTACCCGATTGGCTGATTGAGCCTCCGAAGACGGAAGTTGAACAACTTTTAGTTAGAAACTAAACCAAAGAAATTTATGTTACTCAATCCGTTTTTATTGGAAAAAGCCTTTACCCAAACACGAAAGCAAGTTCCGCCCGATTTAGGCGTAAAGATGAAAAATCGTCGCCATAATGCGCTGAAAAAAGCCTACAACCGACTCATCGAAAATCCGTATATTGATTACGAGAACGGAACAATGCTGATTTTGAGCGATTCCGTAACCGAAAAAGGCGAGGCGAAATTTTATCGGACTTCCGCTCAAGAATGTCGTTTGATTGAGCCGCAAAATGTTCTTTGCCACGCCTTTTGGGAAGGTTTCCCCTGTTGGCACAAGGCGACGCTTGAAATCGTTGAAAATTATCTTTTGATTGAAAGCTGTTTCAAACGTGAACAAATGAAAACTGTTGACAGCGTGAACAGTTTAGGTGTCGCCGGCGTGAACAGTTGACAGTTTTTCAAAAATCCTTCCGCAACCTAAAATGTTCGCAACTCTAATGTCCTCTTTGGTTTAGGGTTGTTTCGGATAAGCTCTTAATCTTCGGCATACGATTTGAATTATAAGCAGCAGAAATTCAAATCAAAACCGAAGAAAAAAGATGACAAACTTTACTTTACTAAACCCCGAAAAAAGAGGCACACAACTTATTTCCGAGTTGGAAGAGAAAATCGAACGATATTCCCGCGTTCCCCATTACGTTTTGATCACCGGGATGCGCGGAACGGGCAAAACGACGATTGCCAGAAGGCTTCACGAGAAAGGCGCGCGAGCGAAAAAGGAATTTATCAATCTAAACTGCGCGAGTTTGACTGCGGAACTGCTCGAATCGGAACTTTTCGGTTACGAGAAAGGCGCGTTCACGGGCGCGAACGCTCCGAAAATGGGGCTTTTTGAAACTGCCAATGGTGGCACGCTTTTTTTAGACGAAATCGGCGAAATTCCGCTTGGCTTACAAGCAAAACTGCTCAAAGCGGTTGAGGAAAAACGAATTCGCCGCGTCGGAAGCAATGTTGAACGCATCGTTGACACGAGAATCATCGCCGCCACTTCGCAAAATCTCGAACAGATGGTTTTGGACGGTCGTTTTAGAGCCGACCTTTTTGACCGGCTGAACATCCTGCGGCTTGAAACCGTTCCGCTCAAATTTCAAAAAGAGAAAATAATAAATTTACTCACCGAAAGTTTGGACAAAGAACGTCAAATCATCGGGCGCGTTAAGCCCTTTGAAATTTCCGAGGAAGCCGCAAAAATTCTTTTGAGCTACGAATGGCACGGCAATTTTCGGGAGCTTCATAATTTTGCAACGCGCATTGCGGTTGAATGTTTTGAAAAAGAGATTATCTCAGCCGATGCGGTCTGTCAGGTATTGAGCTTTGAACTTGAAATTTCGGAAGACACAGCACCGCAAACCACTGAAATAATCGCGGAATCAGTCGTCGAATACGATTTTCGTTTGAATTCCGAAAATCTCATCACTTTGACCATTGACCCAAGCACAGACGACCTCGACAGCATTTATGTCAAAGCCGCAGGAATTCTTATCAACCATCGTTTAGCCGAAAATAACAACAGTATTCGGCAAACCGCGCAAAGTTTGGGAACGGCTCATTCGACAATTTGCCGGCTTTTGGCGAAATTCAACGCCATCGGCAATGTGAAACAATTTCCGCTCGTAGAGGTT
>Ga0136611_10003714_pt1 | contig 10679 bp, 9 predicted proteins | sample AntDrymUQ2232306_2_FD_106645 | JGI IMG/M metagenome (GOLD analysis project Ga0136611, IMG submission 106645) | Polar desert sand microbial communities from Dry Valleys, Antarctica - metaG UQ223 (23.06) | ecosystem: Environmental > Terrestrial > Soil > Desert | place: Antarctica: Dry Valley... | reverse complement strand
TAGACGGCTACGACGTACGACTATTCAATGTGTTAAGTACCACTATAATAACTGTACGCTATGCCGTGGTCAAGCGCGTGCGGTAGAACCTTCAGGCGGGTGCGCCGAACCCGGTCGTCCCGGGCCGCCTCGCCGGATGAGTCCGAGCGTGGTGGCTGTCAGCCGACCGTCCTCGGCGCCGGTCATGCGGTCGTCTTCGTTGCATCAGTCCCGGGGCGGCCGCGGCTCGTGGCCCAGGAGGTGGGTCAGTCGATGAATATCGGATTTCGCGTGCGATATCACCGTCAGCAGCAGAAGCTCTCGCTCCGCCAGCTTGCCGAGCGCTCTGGCCTGTCCATCAGCTTCCTCAGCCAGCTCGAGCGGGATCTCACCCGGCCGTCGATCAGCTCGCTGAAGCAGATTGCCGATGCGCTCGGCCTCAAGGTCGCCGACCTTTTGACAGACGCCTCGGAGAACGGCGAGATCCTCCTGCGCCGCGCCGACCGACCGGTCTGGGACCTCTCGCGCGTGCGCTATGAGCTGTTGGCGACCGCGAAGGGCCGGAGCATGGAGCCGCAGCTTGTGACGTTCGAGCCGGGCGCGGACTCGGGTGACCATCCAGTGACGCACGACGGCGAAGAGTTCGGCATGATCCTGCGTGGGAGCGCGCAGTGCTGGATAGGCGACGAGCTGGTCACGCTCGAAGAAGGCGATTGCGTCTACTTTGCGGCGAGCATGCCCCATCGAATGCGCAACGCTGGCGAAAGCGTCTGCATCTGGCTCCACGTCGTAAGTCCCCCTTCGTTCTAGTGCCTTGTCAGCCGTCAACTGACGGGTTGCTACCAGATTGGGGAACCCGGCACATCACGGCTGACAAGGTACTAGCGCCGCCCCGCTCTGGGCCAGGAGTCTCGCCCAATGACATCCGCGATAGGGGTCGGTACGTCGAGTGGCGGGGTGGTCTGCCGTATCGTCGAGGCCGGCGATGGTGTCAGGGATGCGCTTGATCAGCTTCGGCATGGCGGAACGGTGCTCACGCGCCACGACCGCGTCGTCAACATCGCGGCGCGGCACGGTCGCTTGCTCGCACTCCACGGGCCGGATGTCGCGCTGACCCCATTTGGACTTGTCGTCGACCCGGTCCCGTCGGCCTGGCCGGCCCCTGGGACACCGATCAGCCGGAGCAACACACTACTGGCCGTTGGAAGCCTCACCGTCGATCTGGCGACCGTGCTGCTCGCTGCGCCGGTACTGCCGGTACCGGCTGTGCCTCCCGGTGTAACGGTGGCCGGATCTGGTGACGTGACGATGGATGCCCTGAGTATCGCCCACGAGACACTTGCGCCATTCGTGGCTGGCAGTGCCTTTGGCTGCTGGTGGCGCCTCACCTCGGACGACGGCGGAGCTCTCGGAAGCGCGCTGCATCGACGTGGCCGCGAGGCGATCCTCGCGATGCAGGCGGCGCTCCAGTTCGGGCTGCCCGACCGTGCAAGGATCGGGCTGGCTGCCTGCGGGCTGGTCGGTTTAGGCCCCGGCGCTACTCCGGCCGGCGATGACCTCGTGCTCGGCTTCCTGGGCGCCTGGCAGGTCTTTGGACCGTGTCCAAACGACGCTCGCCGCGTGGTGCAGGCAGTATCCCATCATGCCGAGGCAGCCACCACCCGCCTTGCCGCCGAGCTGTATTACCACCTGGCACACGGTCGCCTGAGCCGCCCCGTCCGCACACTCTTGGACGCCAGCTCGTTCGGGCAGCGGGAGGACATCATCGTGGCAGCGACAGACCTCTGCGGCTTCGGGGCGACGTCTGGTCGTGACACTATTGCCGGCATCCATGCGTATCTTGCAGCCCGGACGCGCGACGGCTCCCTAAGCGACCGCTCTTAGCTCGCTCGTGCGCGGCCGAGTTTACGCGTGTTCAGAACGGCCGCGTAGTCCGGGGCCTGGAGTGTTCACCCTTTAGATTATCTGGCTCGGGCGTCAGGCTGGCCGGGACAATAGTTACGATGTTTGTCCCAAACAGCTACGGATGGATCGCGCGCCGAACCTGCTCCCTCTAAGCCACGGCAGAGCCCCACCGCGCCGGGGGTGTACTTCCAACTGGCGCTGTAACGCTCAGTCGGCCTTGGCTCGCATGCTCCGCCTAGTCGCCCTGACAGCGCGCCCACCTGCACGTCGTCATGCCGATGCACGTCTCCAGGTGATAAACCGGCCGCCGGGAGCGGGGTCCCCTTCCGACTTGTTCTCCGGCTGTAGGAGCATGCCCGTCCGTCGATGACTGCTGCCCGGTTGGTCGGGAAGGGCCACCGAACGGCAGCTCGGGGGCGGCGCGGTGCAGATCAACGACGCACTTCTCGAGGAGCACGCCCGCGTGGGCTTCCCCGGACGCAAGATACGACACCTGTCGCATCGCCTCATCCTGCTTCGTCGTGACGAGCTCAGAGATGGCGGAGTGTGGGGGAGTGGACGGCCATGACGATGACGATCAGGGCGCCCAGCAGCCCGGACCCGGCCACGACGACCGGCGCGCCGAGCCAGTCGGCCAGGGCGCCCTGGGGCAGCGACCCGAGCGGCAGCAGTCCCCAGGTCATCATGTAGATGCTCATCACGCGCCCCTGGAGGGCGTCCGGGGTGGCAACCTGGACCAGCGCGTTGTTGATCGTCAGGTAGATCGCCTGGGCCACGCCGATCAGGCCCATCAGCCCGATGGAGAGCGGGAGCGAGGTGCTCGCCGCGAACGCGACCAGGAGCAGCGCGAAGGCCGCCAGGGAGACGATCAGGGCGATGCCCTGGCGCCGGGGCGGGAAGATCACGATGCCTACCGAGCCCGGGACGGAGCCGATGCCCATCACCGTCATCAACGTGCCCAGGCCCTCCGGGCCCGACTGCAAAACGTCGCGCGCGAACACGGGCATCAACTGGAGGTACGGCATGATAAGGAAGGCCGGGATCGCCTGCAGGCACATCAGGGCCAGGACGGTCGGGTCCCGCCAGACGTAGCGCAGACCCTCGAGCAGGTTCTGGATGGCCGAGCTCCGTCGGGCATGTCTGGCGGGCTGGGGCAGGAGCATGTAGGCGCAGGCCAGGGCGAGGACGGAGCCGGCCGCCTGGACTCCGAACGCGGTCGCCGCGCCGAACGCGGCGACGAGCAGGCCGGCCAGTGACGGCCCGATCACCCGCCCGGAGTTCGTGCCGGCCGACATCAGGGCGATGGCCGAGCCGAGCTCGTGGCGGGCCACCGCGGTCGGCAGCAGCGCCTGCCGCGTCGGGTTGATGACGACGAAGAAGCTGCCGCCGAGGAAGGCAATCGCCGCGACGTGCCACGGCTGGACCAGGCTGGTGGCGATCAGAACCGCCAGCACCACCGTCACGAGGGCGGCGAGCCCCTGGGCCGCGATCAGCACGCTGCGCCGATCGAGGCGATCGACCAGCACGCCGGCCGGCAGCGAGAGCACCAGCATCGGGATGCCGCCCGCGAAGGACACGATGCCCAGCCAGGTCGGCGAGCCGGTCAGCTCGTAGACGAGCCAGCCCTGGGCGACCTGCTGCATGAAGTAGCCGGACATCGTCAGCATCGTGCCGACGAACAGGTAACGGTAGGCGACGGAGGAGAACGGCGTCAGGCCGGTGACCGCAGCCCCGGTCGGCTGCCCCGGGGCACGGCGCGCCCGTGCATCGTCTACTCCCTCGACTGCAGCCGGCCTGGCCAACGACGTCGTCGTGCGCGGGTACCGCGGATGGAGGCTGGAGAATCGGCGGGGAACATAGGCTGGCCGGTGATCATCATCGGCATGGTCGCTCCGCACCTACTGCAGGCCGGACCGCCGTGCGGGTCACTCGGCCGGGATCTAGGCGGACCCGGATATGCCCCTTTTCGGCGTACTTGTCATGACGGCAACCGAGGTACGCTGCTACTCCATTGATCGAGGCGCCAACTCGTTCCAGACAAACTCGAGCGCCTGAACGCTCAGGTAGGTATGATGCATCTCGTTCCACATTGCGTCGACGGCGGCCTTGGCCTCGGCTCGGTCGCCCTCGGCTACCGCGCGCTTTAACGCCGCCGCAGCAACTTCTTGCGCCCCGGCGTTCGCCGCTGTCACCTCGGCCAGTGTGCGCGCCGCGGCGACGTGGCTATCGGCCAACGCCTCCAGTGAGTCGGGCAGCTCCAGTCGCGCTGCTCGCTCGGCACTTGTGGAATTGCCGTAGCGGGGGGGAAGCTTGTTGCCGTGCTCGTCCCACGAAGTGTGCGTCGGCTCCAGGTGGGGCGTGACCGATAGGTACATGGTCATGGACCCATCGCCGACCGCGCGGACCTGGTGCAACTGTCCGGCTCGGGCGAAGCACATTTGTCCTGGACCGAGGACCGCCCGCTCGCCATCGATCTCAAACTCCGCCCGACCCTCGAGCACGACGAACACCTCATGTCCGAGGTCGTGGCTGTGTCGGCTGGCTACGGCCCCTGCCTCCAGCCGCATGAACCGCGAGCGGATCTCCGGCGTGATGAAGAGATTGCGTAGGTCGGTTCGGTAATCGTAGACCTTAAGGGACATAGCCGTTCCTCCTTGGCGGTTAGCGGCCAGTTAACGGTGGAGGTATGCCTGCACGATGTCGCGCACGAGGGCGATGTCTTGAATGGCGCTACGCCCGTCCGTGATCGGGGTCGTACCCGAGGAGATGCAGGCGCGGAAGTGTTGGAGCTCGAGCTTGAACGGGTTGTCGTGCCAGGTCAGCTCCTTCCGCCACGGGGTCCGGTCCGCGTCCATGCCGTGGAGCGTCACGACCGAGGGCAGGCCCCTGGAGAAGCCGGTCGGGAAGGAGACCAACACCCGCTCCCGCGAGCCGTAGACCTCCAGCGTCTCTTTGAAGTCCCAGAGCTCAGGCAGGTCGACCCAGGTGCACACGGCGCGGATGTCGTCGGCGTACTGGAGCGTCGTGCTAATCCCGCGCCCATCGGCCCAGATCTCCGTGCCTAGCACGCGCGACGGCGGGCCGAACAGCCCGTGGAGGTTGCCGATGTCATGGATCATGCTCCCCAGGATCGACGAAAAGGCCCGCAGGATGATCGGCGGGACTCGGTCTGGATCGGCGAATCCGAGGGCTTCGGCCACCAGACGTCGGCGCTCTGCGTCGGTCGCCTCGCGCACCTCCGGAGGGATGTCGTCGAAGCGGTGGACCTTGAACTCGTCGACGTGGAGGCTGTTGTTGGGATGGAGATGGTTGACCTGGACGAACCGGACATCCGACATCTCGCGCACGCGAGCCTGGGCGTACAGGTAAGCCGGCTCGTGCCGCTTCATGTAGGCGATCATCAAGATGACGTTGGCTTCCTCGGCAGCGGCCACCATCGCCTCGGCTTCGGCGACCGTCGTGCACATCGGCTTCTCGACCAGCACATGCTTGCCTGCCTGCGCCGCAGCGATGCTGGGGGCGGCGTGCGATCCAGACGGGCAGACGATGACACCGTCCACATCACTGCTGACAAGGTCGTGGTAGTCGAGGAAGCGCCGCTCCGGCGGCACCCGGTACTCCTCGCCCACGCTTGCGAGCAGACTCGGCGATAGATCACACAGTGCGGCCACCTCGAACTCGTCGCTAAGCTCGCGCATATGAGGCAAGTGCTGGATCTGCGCGATCGCTCCGCAACCGATCATTCCGACCTTTAGTCGAGCCACGGCGATTCCCTCCAAGAGCTCTTTTACGATAGGGACACGCTCGAATCCCGGCGGCTCCTGCCCAAGGAGCATCGAGGGCCGTCAGGGACGGTCAGGTCGGGACACGACGATCGTGCTCCCATAGTGCTTGTTCAGGCGACGTTTTCGGGAATGACTCGGAGGTAGATTCATGAAGCAGTGCCTTGGACGAGCATTAGCGCTCGATACGTCCCTCGGGCAACGAGTTGGCGGTCAGGTAAGCCCCGGTCATCCGGTCGGAGTCTTTCGACGCGAGGAAAGTCATGACCGCGTCGTTCTCGTCAGTGCGAGGCGCCCGCCCCTCGTCGATTGTGTTCTTCAAGTTGACCGGATGTGGGCCACCCGCTGCCCCGGTGTTGATCTGATCCCACCATAACTGGGTGACGGCGAGAACGCCCACCGCATTCACGTTGATCCCGTACGTGGACACTTCGTCGGCGATACAGCGCGTCAGGTGGGTGATCGCGGCCTTCGAGGTAGCGTAGGCGCTCCAGTTGAGCATGGTCTTCTCGCCGGCGCCGGACGAGACGTTGATTACCTTGCCGCGACGCTTGGGGATCATCAGCGGCAGCACGGCCCGGCACGCACGCAGGCAGCCGCCAACGTTGACGTTGAGCGTCTGGACCCACTCTTCCGAATCAGTCTCCCAGACTGGCCCACCAGGGGTTATGATCGCGGCGTTGTTGACCAGGATATCGACGGTACCAAATTCGGAAACGGCCCGATCCACCAGATTACGGACGTCCTCTCCCTTCGAGACGTCGGCGAACACGGCCAGCGCCGTGCCCGCCCGGGCACGGATCTCCTCGGCGACGGCCTCATTCTCCGCCGCCGCATTTGAGGCAACGACCACGCGTGCGCCCTCACGCGCGTAGGCCAAGGCTGCGCTGCGGCCGACGCCTCGTCCGGCGCCGGTGATCAGAGCCACGGCGCCCTCGAGCCTTCCTCGGCCCACTTTGGATGCCACTGTACATGCCTCCTTGCCGAGCGTTACTTGACGGCGCCGAAGGTGAGACCACGAGTGATGTAGCGTTCCAGGGCCAGGCCGGCTACGACCACCGGAATCACGCTGACCAGGGAGATGGCTGCTAGGTTCCACCATGCCGTGCCCATGACCGTCTGCGTCTGGATCTGCAGGTACAGCGGGACCGTGATAGCCTCGCTGAACGTCAGCACCAGGGCGAAGAGATACTCGTTCCAGGCGCCGATCATGATCAAGATGAAGACGGCCACTAGCCCCGGCGCCGCCAGCGGAAGGACGATCCGCGTCAGCACACCGAGTCGGGAACAACCGTCGATCATGGCGCTCTCCTCGACTTCGACCGGTAGCCCGAGGAAGAAGTCGCGCATCACCCAAACGACGAACGGCACGCTGAAGCCGGTGTACGCAATGCTCAGTCCGAGGCGCGTGTCAAGCAGTTCGAGGTCTCGATACATGAGCAGGAATGGGATGACCAGTACGGCGGTGGGGAACATGCGCTGGGAGAGGAATAGGAAGGCGATGCCGTTGCTCCCAGGGCCGGCGAACCTGAACCGCGCCAGCGAGTAACCGGCCATCGAGCCGATGAATAAGGCGACCACGGACGACGAGAGTGCCGTCGTCGTGCTATTGATGAACGGCCTGGTGGCCGCCTCGCGATTGGAGACGAAGACCTCACGGAATGCATGCAGGCCCGGCTGGAAGTCCACGAACGGGAGGTAGGTCGGCCCCGTGGAGACCGCGACGCCAGTCTTGAAGGCTGTGATCACCAACCAATAGACGGGGAAGAACAGGATGGCGGTCCATCCGATCAGGATGGCGTACGACAGCGTGAGCCTGACTCGCTGACCCCTTCGCATGAAAGCCTCCTTACGACGCCTTCTTGACCCAATGTCGCGTGCCCAACACGAGCGCGCCGGAAGCTATGGCCATGATGAAGAACAAGCTGTAGGCGGCGACGGCTCCGTGGGCAATGTCGCCCCCTTTGACTCCCATGTCATACACCGCCAGGGTGATCGACTCCGTCGCCTGCCCCGGCCCGCCACCGGTCACCACCTTGACGATATCGACAACCTTGAAGGCTTCGAGCGACCGAATCAGGAGCGCCGTCACGCTGATCGGGACCAGCAGTGGAAAGGTGATGTAGCGGAACATTTGCCAGTCGCTCGCGCCGTCGACCGTGGCCGCCTCGTACGGATCCTGTGGCAATGACTGCACGCCCGCTGTCAGGATCAAAATCATGAACGCACTATGATGCCAGACATCGATCAGGATGAGCGATGTCATCGCCATCACCGGGTTCGAGAGCCACGACACGGTCGGCAAGCCCAGTCGCCAGAGGATGTCGTTGATCGGCCCCACGTTCTCGTTGAACAACATCCGTCCAATCACCACCGACACGGCGACCGGGCTGATCATGATGGGCAGCAGGAAGAACACTCGAAAGAAGCGGCGACCCACGTTTATGTTGTTGAGGGCCAGCGCAACGGTCAGCCCGACGAGATACGTAATCGGCACGGAGCCGAGCACAAAGACGATCGTGTTCCGAGCAGGGATTCGGAACGACTGATCCGAGAGGACCTTGAACCAATTGTCCAGCCCGACGAACCGGATGGGTCGACCGTAGGCGAACAGGTGCCAGTCCGTGAACGACACGTACAGCGTCATCAGGATCGGGAAGATGAGGAGCCCCGCAACTACGATCACCGCCGGCAGCAGCAGGATCCACTTCCACGCGTAGTCGGTGATCGCGAAGCCGCGCCGACGAGCCGCGGCGGTGGGGGCGGCTCGAGTCGCGAGTTGATCCATGACAACCTCACCTCCGAGGCACGAGTGCCGCCCATAATGACCGCAGAAGCGGCGCGGCCCGAGGACGAGGAACTCAAGGTGCCTTTACATGCTCGGCAATGTCCAAGCTTGAATGCCGGATTCCCGGCAGGGCGAGGGCCCCGCATTCAAGCTCGGGGCCTTCGCCTCGAAGCGTTACCTAGATCTTGACCGACGCCCGATAGAGTTCTCGCTGCCGGTCGATGCCGACACGCTGACTGATTTCCTTCCAGGAGGCTGCGCAGGCGTCAAGTGCCTCCTGCGGCGACTTCTCGGCCGCCAACCCCTGGGCAATGGCCAGCTCTGCCGCGTCGCGGTACTGCGTAAAGCCCGGAATTCGGAGGTCGACCATCAGGTTCTTGTGTTCCATCGTCGCCTTCTCGGCGGCCAGATAGCTCTCCGCCGCGGCCTTGTCCATTCGGGCGCCGCGGTCAGTCCAATCCGCCAGATTAGACAGGTGACTCTGTCGGAAAGGCTGGGCTCCGGTCGGGTTGGTCACCATCCCTAGGCTTATCTCGCGTCCGGCGATGTGCGAAGCGAACTCGAACGCCAACTCCGCGTTCCTGCTGTTCTTCGGGACCGCGAGGACCCATCCACCGAACGCGATGTAGGGCGCAAAGCTAATCTCGCTCAAGGAATCCCACTTTTGCGACTTCGCGTTGTAGACTTCCTTCGAGCCGGGTAGCAGGCCGTAGCGCACCTTGTCTCGGATCACCGAGCGGCTCGGGTCGCTCTCTGCGACGCCCCACCAGCCGACCGACATCGCCACGCGGCCACCGCGGAAAGCGTCGCCACTCTCGGCCCATTTCATATCGGTGGCGCCCGGGAGCCCGAATTTTTCGAGCTCTTCCTTCCACTCGGTCAGGGCCCGGACAAACCCGGGATTATTGATGCGCGGCTCGAACGTCTCGACATCAAAGTGAACACCGGGGTCCTCGGGATGCTTGACGTAGGCCGCGGCGCGCGAGTTGAAGCCCCACCAGGCCGTGTCCTTCCGCTTGGTCATGTGTGCGAAGCCGGCTTCGTCGGGTTTGCCGTTCCGATTCCAGTCCGAGCCGGTAAAGAATTCGGCGACCTGGCGGTGCTCCTGCCAGGTCTTGGGCCCGTCGACCGGCAGGTCTGCTCCGTACCTGGCCCTATACTGCGCCTGATTCTCCCTGTCGGCGAACAAGTCCCCTAGGAAGGCCAGCATGTGCTTGTCGCCGTCATAGGGTAGCGCGTATTGCTTTCCGTCCCAGCTCAAAATCCGATCGCGGTAGAGTGGCAGGACGTCGTCCATGTCGACGGCCTTCTTGACGTCCGGGCTGACCTCCTGCAAGAAGCCGCCACCCATGACATCGCCTGCGGAGTTGGCGTTGAACTGGATCAAGTCGGCGAGGTACGTGTTCGTCGCCATCGCCTGGAGGATCTTCTCCTCCAGCTCCTGTTGACCGAACTCGGCTCTGTTGAGCTTCACCCCGTGGCTCTCCAGCCACGGCTTGCCCCGCTCTTCGACGGCCTGGCCCATCGTACCCAAACCGGCGTAGCGCAGTTCGGCGCCATCGAACTTGCCCTTGGCCGGACCGCCAGGGGCCTTGGCCTTTGCTTCGGAGCCCTCCCCCGCCTTGGAACCCTGTTGCGCCGTGCATCCTTGCATGATCGGCACGACCGCCACCAAGCCCAGCACGGCTGACTTGAGCACGATCCGGCGTGTCACTCGCTTGGAAGACATCCGGCCCTCCCTTAGACTTCCGACCTCCATGGTCGACCTGTCTGTGCCTATCCCACGAGTATACTCAGTGTCCTACACTGGAAACACTGGGTGAACCGCCCCGGCTTTCGAGGAGGCTCTGGGGTGCCCTGGGTTGGGTGAAGTCGAAAAACTGACCTCACGCTACCGTGCCTGTCTTGGCTGACCCATGGCGGGTCTCAAACTCGAACGGCGTCAGCATACCGAGCGACGAGTGCCGGCGCTGACACCGTGACGACTTCCATGCATGGAAGCAGTCCTGCGCCACGATGCGACAGACGCATATGACCAAGCGTGCTGTTGCGATCCCCCACTCAAAGAAAAACGCCCCGAAGGGCGTTCATGCTGTCGCATTGGTGGACCTGAGGGGAATCGAACCCCTGACCTCTTCCATGCCAAGGAAGGTGAGTGCTTGTCAGAGGCAGGCACCAACAGTGTCGACTGCGGAGCGCCGTCCGGGCCGGGCCGGCAGGCGGCC
>Ga0136611_10003713_pt1 | contig 10680 bp, 9 predicted proteins | sample AntDrymUQ2232306_2_FD_106645 | JGI IMG/M metagenome (GOLD analysis project Ga0136611, IMG submission 106645) | Polar desert sand microbial communities from Dry Valleys, Antarctica - metaG UQ223 (23.06) | ecosystem: Environmental > Terrestrial > Soil > Desert | place: Antarctica: Dry Valley... | reverse complement strand
GGTTTGCGGGGGATCGAGCGGCAAACTGACCGTGAAGGTGCTGCCGCGTCCCGGCGTGCTCTCGACCGCGATCGTGCCGCCGTGGCGTTCGATGATCTCGGCCGAGATGAAGAGGCCCAGGCCGGTGCCGCCGATACTCTGGCGAGCGACATCTCCGCGCGCGAAGGGCTGGAAGAGTGTCGTCTGCTCCTCGGTGCTGATGCCGATTCCACGGTCGCTGATGGCGATTTCTGCGATCCTCTCATCAGCGCGGACGGTGACGCGGACATCGCCACCGTCCGGCGAATACTTGAGCGCGTTGGAGACGAGGTTCGTGATGACCTGGTCGATCCGGCCCGGGTCGATCGTCGCTTCAACCGGCGCTGGCGCATCCAGGATCAGGTTGTGAGCCGGTAGGCGTTGTGGGGCAGACTCGAAGCGCCCGATCGCTAGCCGCGCGAGCTCGACCAGATCGACCGGTTCCCGCCGCAGTTCCAGCCGTCCCTGCTGGATACGGGTCGCATCCAGCAGGTCAAGCACCAGATTCTCCAACCGGTTGATCTCCGACTGAATCTGACCGACCAGTGGCTCGACCCGCAACCGATCGATCGGCTCCTGCCGTAGACGGCGGTCGAGCAACTGCGCCGACGCCTTGACCGAAGTGAGCGGCGTCTTCAGTTCGTGCGACGCGATCGAAAGGAACTGCTCGCGCGACCGGACAGCGTCACGCGCCTCGCGGTAGAGCCTGGCATTCTCAATCGCCAGACCGGCCCGGTCGGCCAGTTCCTGCAACAGCAGCAGATCCTCGTCTGTGTAGGGTTCGCCGGGACGCTCACGCCCGAGTCCGAGTGTCCCGATGACGCGCTCGCGTACCCGTACCTGGACAATGACGATGCTGTGTAACGGCACTTGCTCGATGTCTTCAAGGTGTCCAGCGGTAATCGAAGCGCGCAGGTCATCGAGTGTGATCGCGGGAATCAGGACCGGGTTTCCCGAAGACAGAACGCGACCAACGAGCCCCTCGTCCGCGCGCTGGACTTCGTTGGCCATCAGTTCTGACAACCGCTCCAGCCGTTCGGGGTCGGGATGATAGAGCGCGACGACTGGTAGCAGCGCGCCGTCGTCGGAGAGCAGCCGCAGGATGCACTGGTCGCCGATCAACGTTCCGGCAGAACTGGCGACAGCGTCGAGCACCGCCTGAAGATCGAGGCTGGCCTCAGCGAAGGCGTGTGATGCCGCTGCCAGCGCACGCAGGCGCGCGGCAGCCTGCTGCGCCTCGTGGTACAGCAGCGCGTTATCGACCGCCGTCGCTGCCCGGCGGGCCAACTCCTGCACGACCGGCAGGTCCGCGTTGCTGTAGTGCCGGCCCGAATCAGCGTAGGTCAGTGACAACGCGCCAATCCGCCGCCCGCGCGACACCAGTGGCACGACGACAATCGACCGGAACCCAAGCGCACCAACGATGCGCGCCCGCTCGATCGCCATGCCGATGCTCTCGACCAGCGGCTCGTCGATCTCTTCAATGATCGTCGTCACGCCGGAGGTGATCGCGTGCATGGCGGGATGGCTCGGCTCGATCGGATGGCGAGTGATCAGTTCGTGGATGAGCCGTTCGGTGTCCGGATCGGGATGGGCGGCGATGCGCCGGATCAGCCCGTCTGGCTGGACAATGTCGAAGACGCAGACATCAGCCAGGAACGGCACCGCGATGTGCGCCACCCGGTATAACGTCTCCTCATAATCGAGGTCCGTTGCCAGCAGTGCCGTCGCTTCCGCCAGAAAATCCTGCAATCGCTCGGTGCGCTTGCGTTCCGTCACATCGTGGAAGATGTTGATCGCGTAACGCGGCTGGCCGTGCTGGTCGAGGACCGGCGTCGCGCTGACGAGCGACCAGCGTTCCTCGCCGGTCGCGACGATCCGAAAGCGGATGAGCGTTTCTGGAGCCGTGCGACCCTGCATCGCCGCGCGGCCCGGCAACCGATCGAGCGGGAACGGTTCGCCGGTCTCGTTGAACATTTCGAAGCGCCCTAGCAGTTCGCGAGGTGGCGTCTCGATCAGTTCCTCGACGGTCGAACAGCCGGTCATCCAGGCCGCCGTCTCGTTGGCATAGATCAGCCGCCCAGCCGTGTCCTGGACGGTGATGCCATCGACGACGCCGCGCAGGATGATCGCCAGCTCGTCCCGCGAGCGACGCAGCTCTTCCTCCGTGCTCGCGCGCGCGATCGCAGCCGCCAGAACGTTGGCGACCGACTGGACGAAGCTGACATCATCCTCATCGAAGGCACGCTGCAGCGTGCTATGAACGCCGAGGACGCCCCACGGCTGGCTTGCGCCGTGAATGATGACGCTGACGCCGCTGATGACGCCGTGCTCGTGGAGCAGGGCGGGCCGGTTGAAACGCGACTCGACACGCAGATCGTCGACGACGACCGGCTCACTGGAGAGCAAGGTGAAGCCAGCCTGTGAGTCCCGTTCGGCCCCGACCGTCGCCTGGCCGACGAGTCCAGCGTGCCAGCCGACGCCACCGCGCAACAGCAGCGACTGCCCGTCCGGCAACAGCTCCAGCACCTTACAGAACTCGACATCCAGCAGTCCCGCGACGATCGTGACGGCAGCGTCCATCAACTCCTGAAGATCGCCGCCGTCCAACGCACGCAGACCGAGCAGCGCCACCGCCTGTTGCGTGCGCGCGCGTGTCTCGAGTTGCCGCTCAGCCCCTGCGGCTTCCGTCGCTCGGACTCCGGCGTCAGTCAACCTAAACCCTCTCAGGTGGTTCTGATGCGTGTCCTGCCGCCTCCGGCACGGCTCATGTCTCAGATTGTACCGCCACGGTGCTGGCTGCTACGCGATTGACGCCTCATGGACGACCTCGCCACCGATGACGGTTGCCTGGACACGCAGATCCTTGATCGCCTCCGGTTCCTCGACCGGGTCGCCTGAGAGAATCGCGAAGTCGGCGAAGTAGCCGGGTGCAATCGTTCCGAGCTGTCGTTCCTGAAAGCCGAGGAAGGCCGCGTCCGGGCCGAAGCCGCGCAGCGCCTGCTCGACGCTGACCTTCTCACTCTCGCCGATCGGTTGCCCGCCTGAGGTGCGCCGGTTGACGGCCAGCCAGATCCCCAGCAGCGGGTTCACCTCCGTCACCGGGCAATCGGAGTGCAGCCCCCAGCGGATACCGAGCGCAGTCATACTGGCCAGTGGCTCCATCCGCGAGGCGCGTTCGGGACCGAGGAAGCGCGACAGGTGGCGATCGCCGAAGTGCCAGAGGTGGTTGGCGAAGACGCTCGACACGACACCGAGCCGCGCCATCCGTTCGAGCTGGTCGGGGCGTGCCGTCTGGCAGTGCTCGATCCGATGCCGGTGGTCAGCGCGCGGGTGGGCCGCCAGTGCCGCCTCGTACCCATCGAGGATGTCGTCGATCGCGCTGTCGCCGTTGCCGTGGATCGCGATCTGCCGGCCAGCCGCGTGATGATCGAGCACCATCTCGGCCAGGTGGGCCGGGTCGTAGATTTTGACGCCGTAGCGGTCCGGCGAATCGTAGTACGGCTCGGTCAACGAGGCCGTATAGGCCTGGATCGCGCCATCCTGAAAGAACTTGACAGGCCCGGCGATCAGCCGTCCCGTCGGCAGCCCGTAGGACGGTCCGAGGTCACCGGCCTGCCCCTCCAACGCTCCGTCATACAACTCTGGAGCGATCATCATGTACACCCGCACCGGCAGCTCGCCGGCCAGCATCGCCTCGGCGTAGGCGTCAATCTTGTCGCGGGTGGCGATCAACGCATCGTGGACAGCCGAGACACCAGTCGGCACGAACTGGTCGCGCGAACTGCGCAACCCGGCCCGCAACGTCTCAACCGACGGCGCGGCCAATTGACCGGACACCAGCTTCATGGCCGGGTCCTCCAGGAAGACGCCGGTTGGCTCGCCGTGCTCGTCACGCAGAATCTCGCCGCCAGGAACATCCGCAGTGTCGCGGTCGATCCCGGCCCGGCGCAGCGCCGCCGAGTTGGCAACCAGCCCATGATAGGAGATGTGCCAGATGATGACCGGGTGGTCGGGCGCGGCGGCGTCCAGATCGGCGCGGGTCGGGTGGCGGTCCTCGGCCAGCAACGTCTGGTCGTAACCTCGGCCCAGTACCCACTCACCAGCCGGAGTCGTCGTGGCCCGCTCGCGGATCGCCTGCTGAAGCTCCGCGATCGAACCGACCTTGTCGCCCCGACAATCAACCTGCGCGAACGCCTGTCCGGCGTCCATGAAGTGGTTGTGACTCTCGATGAAGCCGGGCAACATCGTCCCGCCACCGAGATCGACCTCCCGTGCGCCACTGGCGTCGTTACGCACCGCGCGCACGTCACCGACCAGCGCGACCCGCCCGTTGCGCACCAGCACCGCCTCGGCTACCGGGTTGCTCGGATCGAGCGTCCGCACCAACCCATTGACGAAAACCACATCCTCACTCGCCATCGTTCACTCCCCTCACGTTGCCATCCAGTGCTGGCGGCATTGTCCGTCAGGTGAACGCTGAGGTAAAGCGTCACTGTTGACAGGCACGACAGGTGAACGTACGATGCGAACATATGCCCTGGATAATCGGAGTTGTTGTCCTGAAGGGATTTCGAGTGTCCGAGATTCGAACGATCCTGGCCGAGATGCGCAAAAAGCGGCGCACGCACGACGCGGAACTCATGCACATCACCGAAGAGCAGATGAACGTCGTTACCGCCTTCACGTTCGAGACGATGATGACGGGAGGCGACGGGAGAACGACCGGAGCAGGCGTCGGGTGGATGTTCCTGCGGCGGCCCGACCATCTCGAAGAGCATGCGCTCCAGATCGAGGGCATTTTGAGGAACAGGCTCGGTCTCCAGCGCACTCAGGCCCATCTCATCTGGGCCGCCAACTAGGTCGCACATGGCGACCTTCACGCCGCGCTCGTCGGCCTGACCGATGACGACTTGGACGACAGGTCCGGCCTGCCAGAGGGCGAGTGGTCGCTGCGCCAGATCCTCGAACACCTGATCGTCGTCGAGCGCTACTACACGCTGGACGCTCGTCATGCGCTGGCCCGCTTCCACGCCGGGGAGCCGCATGGCGAGTTGCCGGATGACGAACTCCAGGTCGAACGACCTGGCGCATCATTGGACCAGTTGGTCCGCGACCTCGACCAGGTGCGCGAGGAGGCGCTGACAGCACTTGTTGACGTGACCGACGCGGAGTTGCGCGCGCCATCGCGCTGGGAGAGGATCGACATCGACGTCCGCTTCCTGCTGCTGCGCTTCGCCCACCACGAGCGCGAACACACCGACCAGATCCACAAGTGGCGCGCCAGCCGTGGCACGCACCAGACTGAAGCCGAACGATTGCTTGGCTTGTGCTGGAAGCAGAGCGCTACCCTTGAAGGGCACCTGATCGGCGCACCCGACGACGCCCTCGACCGCGACCCAGGCGACGGCAAATGGCCCATTCGCCGCATCCTCAAGCACATCAGCGGCTCCGAGACATACTTCAAGCGAATGATCTTCAACGCAGTGGCATAGCCGTCAGCTTTCAGCCATCATGTAGCGGACATCAGCCGCTGCTCGACTATAATCACCAATCATCGGTGGTTGGCCGCTGGCTCATAGTTGCCGGCTGATAGCTGATAGCCACAACGGGGGGATGAGGGCGATGGAAGAACTGGACCAGCTCATACTGGCGTTGACGAACATGCCGAACTGGTTGTCGAAGCGGATCACGCCGCAGCGTGATATGAGCAGGCTCAACCGTCCGGCTGAGCGCGGCGAGTGGTCGGTGCGCGATATCGTCGCCCACCTGCGCGACAACGAGGCGCGCTACTTCCCCAAGATGCACCTGATCTCGATCGCCCAGGTGCCCGACCTGCGCCGCGTTGAGCAGATCGGCCCAACCGAGTACGACCACGACGACTCGACCTTCGTCGTCATGAGCCAGTTCCGGCGCGTCCGCCAGAGCACGCTCTCGCTGCTGCGCGAGCTACCGCGTGACGGTTGGAAGCGCTCCGGTGTCGATGTCGACAACGTGACGGTCTCGATTCGCGACCTTGCCCTTGAACTGGTCGACCACGATGCCGAGCATCTGGCCCAGATCGACGCGGTCCTGATCGACCGTGGCGCCCTGCCATACGGTGTGCGACCGTTGGTTGCGGTGAGCTGAGTACCCCAGGTTCCTCTTGACATTCCGGGGTATCGCAAACCCCTCCCTTCTTAGGGATGGGGTTTGCGACACACGACCGTGAGACAGGAAACCACGCTCTCTGGCATCTGACGTGCAATGTGACACGGCTGGCGATTTGTCAGTCGCAATGCCGTGTTGCCTGGCCGGGAAGGAGTGTCTCCGAATGCTACTGCGTCTTGCCACAGGGCTGGTTTCCGGCGCAATCGGCACGGCGGCTATGGACGCCAGTCAGTCGACCGTGATTCCGGCGGTTGGCTCGTGGATACAGTCCCTGCGTTCCAGTAACGGATCGAACGAAGGTGAGCCTTCGAACGAGTCGGGCGGTGGCGAGCAGCGGTCGCAGCAAGCGCAGGAGGCATCCGACGAATCGCTGTCGGCGCCGGAGAAGGTGGCGAAGCGGGGCGCTGGCTGGCTTGGGATCGAGCTTGGCCGCGAGCAGGTGGCGTTGTGGGGCAACCGCGTCCATTGGATGCATGGTATCCAGCTTGGAATTCCGTATCAGTTGCTGCGGCCCCAGCCGGGCGTCCGGAGCGGGCTGCTCTATGGAGCGGCGCTCTGGTTGCTGAGCGATGAGCTGATGCTCTGGGCCATCGGTGTCGCGAAGTCGCCGGCGAGCTACCCGCCGAAGACGCATCTCGATGCGTTGGCGGCGCACTGCGTCTACGGAGCGCTCATTGGGATAGCCGCAAAAGGGCTATCGCGTACGTAAGGTAGATGCGGCGTTCGCGCGCACGAGGAGACCGATGGGGTTGCTGGCCGACGCATGGCAATACATTGCTGATAACCCGTCGAGGTTTCTCGATGAGCTATCGGTGCATGTTCGGCTCAGCCTGAGCGCGCTCGGTCTGGCGATTGCCATCTTCGTCCCGCTCGGTGTGCTGGCCGCGCGTTTGCAACGCACTGGTCCGCCGCTGGTGGCGCTGGTTGGGGCGGCGCGGGTTGTCCCGAGCCTTGCGGTGCTGTTCCTGCTGTTACCGACCTTTGGGACTGGCTTCACGCCGGCGCTGGTGGCGCTGACGCTGCTGGCTGGCCCGCCAATCGTCGTCAACACCGACGCAGGATTACGGAGTGTCGATGCTGCTGTCATCGAGAGCGCGCGTGGGCTGGGGATGAACGCGCTCCAGGTGTTTGGCCGGGTTTCGTTCCCGCTGGCGCTACCGGTTGTCATCGCGGGTGTCCGAACCGCTGCTGTCGAGGTGATCGCCAGCGCGACACTGGCGGCATTTATCGGCGCTGGTGGGCTTGGGATCTTCATCCTCTCCGGGATCACGCTGGTCGATGAACGACTGTTGCTGGTCGGGGCGATTCCGGTCGCGCTGCTGGCGCTGACGGCCGAGGGGCTGCTCGGCATGACTGAGAGGGTGCTGACGCCACCGGCAACATCACGCTGAGCCGCACGATGGCAGAGGAAGGCCATCTGGCGCGCAATCACACCGATATCTGAGACTTTGAAAGGACATCACTGTGAAGCTTCGCTCGCTAATCATGCTCATGCTGCTGGCACTCGCGATTCCGCTCCTGGCGGCCTGCGGTGACGACGAGGACGAGGTCGATACCGGCGACACCGACGCCGCGACAACCGCAACGACCAGTACGTCCGCGACATCACCCGCTGCCGGAGCGTCAACGATGACGGGCGATTCGTCGCCAACGACTGGTGATGCGTCGCCAATGACCGGCGACGGTTCGCCAACCACCGGCACGGGTGGCACTGGTGAGGGCGGACCGGTCAGCATTGGTTCCAAGAACTTCACCGAGCAGCTCATTCTCGGTGAGATGTACGCTCAGTTGCTCGAAGCGGCTGGCATCGAGGTCGAGCGAACGCTCAACCTCGGCGGGACGGCTGTCGCGCACGAATCGCTGGTGGCGGGCGAGATCGACCTCTACCCGGAGTACACCGGCACCGGCCTGCTGACGGTCCTTGAGATGGAGACGATGTCCGACCCGGATGAGGTCTTCGATGTCGTCAGCGAGGCGTACAGCGAGCAGTTCGACCTGGTCTGGCTCGATCAGGCACCGATGAACAACTCGAACGCGCTGGCTGTCAAGCGCGAGTTCTCCGAAGAGAACGACCTGACGACGATCAGCCAGATGGTCGAGATGGCCAGCGAGCTGACGCTGGCGGCTGTCCCCGACTTCCCGGAGCGGCCGGATGGGCTGGTCGGGCTGAACGAGGTCTATGGCGACTTCGAGTTCGAGGAGATCATCATTCTCGATCCCGGTCTGAAGTACCAGGCGCTCGTCAACGACGATGCTGAAGTCGTCCTCGCGTTCGGCACCGACGGCCAGATCGCCGGTTACGACCTGGTCGTCCTTGAAGACGACATGGGCCTCTGGCCGCCGTACCACGTCGCGCCGGTCGTCCGCCAGGAAACGCTCGACGCCTACCCGGAGATCGCCGACATCCTCAATGAACTCGCCCCACTCCTCACCAGCGAGATCATGGCCGACCTCAACTGGTTGGTCGATGGTGACGAGGCGATGGAACCCGAAGACGTCGCGCGCGAGTTCCTGGTTGAGAATGGGTTGCTGGACGAGTAGGTAGCGAGGGATGGGGGATGCGGATTGTCGTCCAGAGCCGCAGCGAAGGACCTCCCCTGAGTTAGCCGCTCATGAGTTCGACGCGGAGAGGTCCTTCGCTGCGGCTCTGGACGACAATCCGCATCCCTCATCCCGCCACCCGGAGGGTATCCGGCCCCACCCTCAACCAACAGGAGGCACGATATCGACGCACAGCCAGCGACCCACAGCACCGCCAGCGCCATCCGTTTCGAGCAGGTCTCGAAGCGGTTTCGGGGCAGCCCGGCTGCGGCGGTTGACGATGTGTCGCTGGCCGTCGAGCCGGGCGAGCTTGTCGTTCTGCTCGGGCCGTCGGGCTGTGGCAAGACGACGCTGCTGAAGATGGTCAACCGGCTGTACGAGCCGACCGGTGGGCGGATTCTCCTCGATGGCCAGCCGGTTGGGGAGATGTCGACAACGGCGCTGCGGCGCGGGATCGGCTATGTCATTCAGCAGACGGGACTGTTTCCGCATATGCGCGTTGCCGACAACATCGCCGTCGTCCCGAAGCTACTCGGCTGGAAGCGCGAGCAGATCAGCCAGCGGATCGATGAGCTGCTGGAACTGGTCGGGCTGCCGCCGGATGAGTATCGGCGACGCTACCCGGCGCAGCTATCGGGCGGGCAGCAGCAACGGGTCGGCCTGGCGCGGGCGTTGGCGGCCAATCCGACGACGTTGCTGATGGACGAGCCGTTCGGCGCGCTCGATGCGATCACCCGCTCGCGCTTGCAACAGGAGTTGCGCGAGATCCACGGGCGGCTCGGCCAGACGGTGTTGTTCGTCACCCACGACATTGAGGAAGCTGTCCGGCTGGCCGACCGGATCGTCATCATGCGCGCCGGGCGGGTCGTCCAGTACGACGAGCCGCTGCGGATCGTGATGCAGCCCGCCGACGAGTTCGTCAGCGAACTGGTCGGCGCTGGCGATGTCCTGCGGCGCTTGAGCCTCGTGCCGGTCTCGGCAGCGGCTGAGCCGCTGGCCGGGACGCTGCCGGACGGCCCGACAATCGCCGAATCGTCCAACCTGAGATCGGCGCTGACGCTGCTGCTTGAGGAGCGCGCCGAACGGCTGACGGTCGTTGACGCGGCGGGGCAACCGACCGGGACGCTCGACCTGCGGGCGATTGAGACGGCTGGCATCGTGCCGGTGCCTGAGGCGACGGACGCTGCCCGATGGTGATGTTCGACTACCTGATCGAGCACCGCGACCGCGTCTGGGAGCTGACGGTCGAGCACCTGCAACTGACGCTGCTGGCAATCGGCTTCGCGCTGCCGGTCGCGATCGTCCTGGCGCTGCTGATCGCCCGCTTCCGACCGCTCAACCTGCCGGTCCTCAGCACGCTCGGCATCATCTACACGATTCCGAGTCTGGCCGCCTTCGCCTTCCTCATCCCGGTCGTCGGGATCGGACGCCAGCCAGCCCTGATCGTCCTGGCCGCCTACGCCCAGCTCTTCCTCGTCCGCAACATCGCGACCGGGTTGCGCGGCGTCGACCCTGCGGTGCTCGAAGCGGCGCGCGGGATGGGGATGGCGCCGTGGCAGATCGCGCTGCGGGTGGAGTTCCCGCTGGCGCTGCCGGTCATCATCGCCGGCATCCGGATCGCGCTGGTGACGACGATCAGCCTGGCGACGATCGCCGCCTGGATCAACGCCGGCGGCCTCGGCGCGCTGCTCTTCAACGGCATCACCCGCAACAACCAGTCGATGATCTGGGCCGGCACCCTCGCCGTCACCACCCTCGCCCTCCTCGCCGACCAGCTCATGCGCCTGCTCGAACGGCTGACGGCAGTGGCGCGGGCACGTCGGGCGGTCGGGTAGCGGTTCCCGATCCATCCGGTAGGGGCGACATCGCAATGCACTGGTTCCACCAAAACATAACGATCATCTCAGGCTTTGCCAGCGTAGCGTGGTGTACGGGTGATCGGGATGGATGTCGCAATCGATTCGGCCAGTG
>Ga0136611_10003712_pt1 | contig 10685 bp, 7 predicted proteins | sample AntDrymUQ2232306_2_FD_106645 | JGI IMG/M metagenome (GOLD analysis project Ga0136611, IMG submission 106645) | Polar desert sand microbial communities from Dry Valleys, Antarctica - metaG UQ223 (23.06) | ecosystem: Environmental > Terrestrial > Soil > Desert | place: Antarctica: Dry Valley... | reverse complement strand
GACCCTGCTGATGGAGTGGTGCCTCGACTGCCACCGCAACCCCGAGAAGCACCTCCGGCCGACGGACGAGATCACAAACATGCTCTTCAGGCCCGAGATGGTGAAGAACGAGGCGACGGGGCAGCCGCACACGCAGAAGAGCCTCGGCGAAGACCTCAAAAAGAAGCACGGCATCCGCGAAGCGACTGTGATCACGAATTGCTCCATCTGCCACCGGTAGACAAGCCACGGATACCTTGCTGGAGTTCAACCTTCAGGTTGTCTTCGCACGCCCAGCACAACCTGAAGGTTGAACTCCAACGAAGAGATTTGAGGATCAGCCACATGCCCCCCGAACGCGCGAGCCAGAGCGGCACAGCCGAACCCGAGTTCTGGCAATCGGTCGACCAGTGGATGGACACGCCGCAGTTCCGCGAGCAGATGCAGAATGAATTCCCCGACGACGCGGCCGAGTGGATCGACCCCGTCAGCCGCCGGCAGTTCCTCACGCTCATGGGCGCCTCCGTCGCGCTCGCCGGGGCCATCGGCTGCAATCCGTCCCTCAAGCCCGCCTCGCAGCGCAAAGTTCTCCCGTACACCGTCCAGCCGACCGAGATCACTCCGAACGTCCCGCTCTTTTTCGCCACGGCGATGCCCCAAGCCCACGGCGTCGGCATCGGGTTGCTCGTGAAGAGTCACGAAGGCCGGCCGATCAAGTGCGAGGGGAACCCGAACCACCCGAGCAGCCTCGGCTCCATCGAAATCCAAGCGCTCGCGGCCCCGCTGACCTTCTACGATCCCGACCGCTCGCAATCCTCGCGCATGGGCGAAGCGGCGACGACGCAGGATCGGGCCATCGCAGCGCTCAAGGACATCCTCGCGAAGCAGGCGGAAAACGCGCTCGATCGGCGCGGCGAAGGCGTCCGCGTGATGACCGAGCCGACGACCTCGCCGACGCTCATCCGGCTCATGGAAGAGTTCCTCCGCCGCTACCCGGCCGCGAAGTGGATCCAGTACGAACCGGTGTCGAACGCGAACTCCCGCAAGGGGCTGCTCGCCGCCTACGGCAAGCACCTCACGCCCGTCTGCAACTTCCGCAACATCGACCTCGTCCTGTCGCTCGACTCCGATTTCCTCAGCGGCCCCGGCAGCGTGGCCTACGCCCGCGGCTACGGCGCGAAACGCAGGGTCGGCACGATCGACGCGGCCGACGAACTCGAAGAGGCCCACAAAAAGGCCAACCCGGCTGCGACCGGCCACTTCCACCCGGCGTGGGAGAAGACCGTCGATGCAGCGACCGAAGGGATGAATCGGCTCTACGTCGTCGAAGGTGCCCTGACGAGCACCGGTGCCGTCGCCGATCACCGCCTGCCGCTGAAGCCGAGCCAGACCGAACTCTTCGCCCGCGCCCTCGCGGCCGAACTCAAAGTCCCCGGCATCACGGCCGCGCCCGGCCTGCCCCCCGAAGCGCTCGCCTGGATCAAGCCGCTCGCGGCCGACCTGAACGCCCGCGAACCGGGTGGCCACCACGTCCACTCCGTCGTCATCGCCGGGGAGCACCAATCGCCCGCCGTCCACATGATCGTCGCGGCGATCAACGAACTGCTCGATGCCCAGCACGCCCCGCTGAAGTACATCAAGCCGCTCGACGCGCTCGAAGTCACGCAGCGTCACTTGGATCTGGGTGTCGGCGCGGCCATCCCGCGCGGCTGGCCCACGGGCGACGCCGATGCCGATTTGAAGAACCTCATCGCCGAGATGAAGGCCGGGGCAGTCCACACGCTGCTCCTCTCGGGCGTGAACCCCGTTTACGACGCTCCGGCGGATCTCGACTTCGCCGGTGCCCTCGCGACCGTCAAAGCCAAGAAGGGCGGCGGCGTCTTCCACCACGGACTGTACGTCGATGAAACGGCCGTGCCCCACAGCACTTGGCACATCAACGCCGCGCACTTCCTCGAAGCGTGGGGCGACGTCCGCGGCCACGACGGCACGGCTTCGGTCATCCAACCGCTCATCGCGCCGCTCTACCGGGGCCGGACTTTCATCGAGATCATCGCGGCCGCGCTGGAATACCCGATTACCGAAGGGCAATCGCTGGTCCGCGATACCTGGGAGAAGTACTTCGCCGCGAAGGGGATCAAGTCGGACGAAGGCCCGCCGCTGACCTTCACCCACTATTGGGAACTCGCCCTGCGCGACGGAGTCCTCGGCCGGACGCGGGAAGACTTCCCCAAATACACGAAGGAAGCCCTCGGGCCGATCAACCTCGCGCAACTCAGCGCCCCCGGATTCAGCCAGGCAGCCATCGAGAAACTCGAAATCCAGTTTCGCCCCGACCCCGTTCTGTGGGACGGCCGGCAGGCCAACAACGGCTGGCTCCAGGAGCTGCCGAAGCCGGTCACGAACCTGACGTGGGACAACGCCGCGATGGTGTCGCCGCGCACGGCCGAGGAGCTGAAGTTCAAGCAGAATTTCGCCTGGACCGGCGGCGAACGCGGTTCGACCGAGACCGACATCGCCGAGATCACGGTCGCCGGGCGCAAGCTCAAAGCCGCCGTCCACGTCGTGCCGGCGATGGCCGACGGGGTCGTGATCCTGCACCTCGGCCTCGGGCGGGATCGCGTCGGCAAGGTCGGGAAAGGCGTCGGCTTCGACGCCTACAAGCTCCGCGGCACCGACGCTATGTGGAACGCCGCCGTCCCCGAAATGCGGCGGACGGGCGAGCGGCACACGCTCGCCGTCGCGGGTGCCCACTCCGCGATGGAATCGCGCCGGCCCGTCCGGCACGCCACCGTCGAGCAGTACAAGAACGACGAGGACTTCGCGCAGATCCCGCCGACGTCCTCGGCCGAGTTCGAAGAGATCCGGATGCTCACGCCGGGCACCGTGGAGAACTTCCAGCTCAACAAGATGGCGCACCCGTACGCCCACGACCACGGAGAGCAGACGGAGCACGAACACAAAGCGCACGACGCCCGGCTGAAGAAGCTCAGCCTCTACCTCGTGAACCCGATCACCGTCAGCGGGGACGAGGCCACGAAGACCTACCGCCGCTGGGGCATGGTCATCGACCTCGGTTCCTGCATCGGCTGCGGCACCTGCACGATGGCGTGCGTCGCCGAGAACAATATCCCGGTCGTCGGCAAGGCCCAGGTGATGACCGGCCGGGCCATGCACTGGATCCGCATCGACCGCTACTTCAGCATCCCCGGCGCGAAGACGATGGGCGACGAACTCGGCGGCTCGAAGATCGGCCCCGAGAAGCGCAAGGAGAAGGTCAAGGAGTCGGCGGCGATCCGCACGCACTTCCAACCGGTGCCCTGCATGCAGTGCGAAAAGGCCCCGTGCGAAGTGGTCTGCCCCGTCGGCGCGACCGTCCACAGCGCCGACGGCCTCAACGACATGGTCTACAACCGCTGCGTCGGCACCCGGTACTGCAGCAACAACTGCCCGTACAAGGTCCGCCGCTTCAACTTCCTCCAGTACACCGACTACACCACCGACTCGCTCAAGCTCCTCAACAACCCGGAAGTGACCGTCCGCTCCCGCGGGGTCATGGAGAAGTGCACCTACTGCGTGCAGCGAATCCGCAACGCCGAGATCGAAGCCGAGCGCGAGTGGGATCGGAAGAAGCCCGACGGCACCGCGCTCCGCGAGAAGGACGCCAACGGTCGGCCCCGGATCGCCGACGGCGAAATCCTCACGGCCTGCCAGCAAGCCTGCCCGACGAACGCGATCGCCTTCGGGGATCTGAACGATCCGAAGAGCGAAGTCATCAAGCTGAAGGCCGAGCCGCACAACTACGGGTTGCTCGCGGAACTGAACACGATGCCGCGCACGAGCTACCTCGCGGCCATCCGCAACCCGAACAAAAACATGCCGCAGGGGGCCTAAGCGAATATGGCAACCGTGACCGAACCGGCCCAGGGCCACATCCCCCGCGAGATTTTCCCGCCGCACCCGGAAGGGCTGCTCGGCGGCAATCACGACACCGTCACGCTCGGCGACAAAATCGCCGACGTGGTCATCGGCGACCGCACGCCCCGCGCCTGGTGGGGGTTCTTCTTCCTCGGGTTCATGCTCCTGCAGGGGCTGGTCGTCGGCCTCACCTACCTCTTCTACGCGGGCGTCGGTATCTGGGGCATCAACCAGCCGGTCGCCTGGGGGTTGGCCATCGTCAACTTCGTCTGGTGGATCGGCATCGGCCACGCCGGGACGCTCATCTCGGCGATCCTTTTGCTGATGCACCAGAAGTGGCGCACGAGCATCAACCGCTTCGCCGAAGCGATGACGCTCTTCGCCGTGTCGTGCGCCGGGATCTTTCCGCTCGTTCACATGGGCCGACCGTGGGTCGGCTACTGGATCTTCCCGTTCCCGAACAACATGGCCGTCTGGCCGCAGCCGCGCAGCCCGCTCATGTGGGACGCCTTCGCGGTTTCGACGTACCTCACCGTCTCGCTCGTCTTCTGGTACGTCGGCCTCATCCCCGACCTCGCCATCCTGCGCGACCGGGCGAAGAACAAGCTCCAGCGGATCGTCTACGGGATGCTCGCCCTCGGCTGGCGCGGTTCGGCCTACCACTGGCGCCGCTACGAAAAGCTCTACCTGCTTCTCGCGGGCCTCGGGACACCGCTCGTCTTCAGCGTTCACACCATCGTGTCGTTCGACTTCGCCGTCGCCATCGTGCCCCTCTGGCACGCGACCATCTTCCCGCCGTTCTTCGTCGCCGGGGCCATTTTCAGCGGCTTCGCGATGGTCGTCTGGCTCGCCGTGCCCCTCAGGCACTTCTACGGGATGAAGGACTTCATCACGATGAAGCACCTCGAACTCTGCGCGAAGGTGATGATCGCGACCGGGCTGCTCGTGAGCTTCGGCTACTTCTGCGAACTCTGGATGGGCTGGTACAGCCACTCGGAATACGAATGGAGCACGACCTACCAGCGAATCTGGGAAGGCCCCTACTGGTGGAGCTACTGGGCGCTCATCACCACGAACACGATCATCCCGCAACTGCTCTGGATCAAGCGCATCCGCACGAACGAGACGCTCCTGTTCCTCATCGCCGGGTCGGTCCACATCGGCATGTGGTTCGAGCGCTACGTGATCATCATCACGCTCTCGCGCGATCACACGCCGGGGGCTTGGGGCCGGTACGCCCCGACCGAGTGGGACTACGCGATCATGATGGGCTCGGTGGGGCTGTTCATCACGCTGTTCTGCCTGTTCATCAAGTTCCTGCCGATGATTTCGATCACGGAAATGCGCGAGTTTCTGCCGCACCGCCAGGGCGGTCGCGATGGCCACGCGGTCATGGAGAACGCCAAATGAGCGACCCGCACGATCCCCACAACCCCGTGCTAGTCCCCGCCCTGCACGGGATCATGGCCGAGTTTCAGCAGCCCGACGACCTCGTCGCGGCCGTGCGGAAAGCGCGCGAGGCGGGCTACACCCGCATGGACGGCTATAGCCCGTACCCCGTCGGCGAAATCGCCGACGAACTCGGTTTTCCGCGCTCGGAAATCGGGGCCATCATGTTCATCGGCGGCCTCTGCGGGGCGACCTTCGGGTTCCTCATGCAGACGTGGATCACCGTCTACGACTACCCGATCAGCATCGGCGGTCGGCCGTTCTGGTCGTGGCCGATGTTCGTGCCGATCACCTGGGCGCTGCTCGTCCTCACGGCGAGCCTCAGCGGGGTCTTCGGCCTGCTTGCGCTCTGCGGACTGCCGCAGCCGTACCACCCGGTCTTCAACGTGCCGCAGTTCGCGCGGGCCAGCCGCGACCGCTTCTTCCTCGTGATCGAATCGGCCGACCCGACCTTCGGCGATGGCAGCGGCGTGAAGGCCTTCCTCGCCACGCTGAATCCGGACAGCATCGCGGAGGTGCCCGAGTGATGAACCGCATCCTTTCCTTGATCGGATTTCTCGCGATCGCCGCCGGCTGCCAGCAGAAGATGGCCGAGCAGCCCGCGCCGCGGCCCTACGAAGAAAGCTCCATGTTCGAGTACGGCCAATCGGCCCGGCCGCTCGAACCGGGCGTGATCCACCGGAACCAGAAGCTCTCGGACGACCCCATGACCACATGGCTCACGCCCGCCGGCCAAGCGATCAAGGCCGACGCCGCGTGGCTCGCCGCCGTCGATACGACCGGGAAGACGGCCCCGCCGCCGGGGGCACCGACCGACAATGCGAACTTCGTCGCGGAGTTCCCGTTCGAGATGCGCGAAGCCGACTTCACGCGCGGCCAAGTGCTCTTCAACGCGAACTGCGCCCTCTGCCACGGCGGGGCCGGGCACGCCAACGGGAAGATCCCCGAGCGCGGATTCCTCCGGCCGCCGTCCTACCACCTCGACCCGAAGGGCGAGGCGAAGGACTGGTCGACGATGAGCGTGAACCGGGAAACGGGCAAGGGCGAACCGAGCTATACGGGCAACCCGCAGGGGACGTCGCGCGGCTTCTACCGCTACGGCAAGGTGCAGCCGCTGAAGGAAGTGAACGTCGGCTACATCTTCCAGGTCATCACCTGGGGCTACGGCGGCATGGCCGCGCACGACACGCAGATTCCCGACGCCGCCGACCGCTGGCGCGTCGTCGCCTACATCCGCGCCCTGCAACTGAGCCAGTCGGCGAACGCGGCCGACTTGACGGACGACATGAAGAAGCGGCTCGACAAGCCGAAGGCGCCGCACGCGGCCGAGGGGAAACACTGATGGCCGCGACCGCGACCCAACACGATCACGCCCACCACGCCTCCGCGGCCATCCCGCAGCACGCCGTCGATGTGGCGCCCGTGCGCCTCTACTCGATCATCGCGGCCGTCGCCGGCTTCGCCGTGTTCCTCGTCGCCGGGTTCATCAACTCCGGAGCCGAGGGGAACGAGCACGGAACGCGCGAATACATCCTCTCGTACGCCTGCGGATTCGTCTTCTGGTCGAGCCTGCCGTTCGGCTCGCTCGCCCTCATGATGATCGGCTACGTCTGCGGGTCGAGCTGGGGCGTCGTCCTCCGCCGCATCTTCCAAGCGTCGATCCGCACGCTGCCGGTGCTCTTCGTACTGGGATTGCCGCTCATCGCGAGCCTCTACGTCGGCCACGGCAAAGACTCCCCCTACTGGTGGGCCAACGACGAGTGGCTGCACGCGACCGAAAGCCAGAAGGCGGGCACGAAAGGGTTCGACGAGAAAGTAGCCAAGATCATGCAGGAGAAAGTGGATCGGAACGAACGGAGCTTTACCCGCGATGAGGCCGAAGTCGCCGTCGCCCGGCAGATGCGCCCCGAAGCCGTGCAGGAGAACCAGCACAAGATCCACGACTACCTCAGCGTCCACACCGGCTCGGCCCTGGGCATCCCCGGCCGCTACATCGTCTACTTCGCCGTCCTCGGGCTGATCGGCTTCATGCTGCTGAGCTGGGCCAAGAGCTTCGAGGCGAAGGACGACGAGCCGAGCAAGCGCAAGCTCGTCGGCCTCAGCGCCCCCGGCATCGTCGTCTGGGCGCTGCTGATGACCTTCTTCGCGACCGACTGGGTCATGTCGATCGAGCCGACCTGGGCGTCGAGCATGTTCCCCGTCGTCTTCGGGATGAACCAGCTCCTCACGACGTTCGCGTTCAGCACCTTCCTCTTCTACACCCTCACGAAGGGGAAGGCCGACATCCTCGCGGTGGTGAAGGACAAGTTCCGCATCGACATCGGCAGCCTCATGCTCGGCTTCACGATGGTCTGGGCCTACGCCAGCTTCTGCCAGTACATGCTGATCTGGGCCGGGAACCTCCCCGAAGAAATCCCCTACTACATCAAGCGCGGCGGCGGCACCGAGCCGAACGGCTGGCTCTACCTCGCCTACTTTCTGATGATCTTCCACTGGCTCACGCCGTTCATCGTCCTGCTCTTCCGCGAGATCAAGTTGAACCCGAAGGCGATGCAGTTCATGACGGTGCTGCTGCTCGTCGTCTGCGCCGCCGACGTGGTCTGGTGGCTCGTGCCGGCCGTGCCGCACGAGCACGGCAACCTGCACGTGATCATGGCGTTCGCGGCCATCGTCGGCGTCGGCGGGCTGTGGGGCCTCGCCTTCAGTCGCGAACTGGCGAAAGCGCCGATCCTGGTGAACAACAGCGAAGGCAAGTTCTTGGCGACGTGGGGCCAGCACCACTGATTCGTAGCGGAACTCGCCAGAGTTCCGAGATGTGCTGGCGATGGGGAAGTCTGGCGACTGATTCGTAGCGGAACTCGCCAGAGTTCCGAGATGTGCTGGCGATGGGGAAGTTGTCGGAAGTCTGGCGACTTCCGCTACGGTGTGTTTGCGATCGGGATGTGGTCGGAAGTCTGGCGACTTCCGCTACGGTGTTACTTCCGGCGACTCGGGGATACGGTGAACCATGAGCGATCAACCCCACGGCCCCGGCAAATCCGGCGACGATTCGCCGCTGAACATGCTCTGGGTCTCCATGACGGGAGCCTCGACCGACCACGCCACCGATGCGCCCGGCGTGAACGAGAAGAGCCAGGCCGTCGGGCACGAGCCGGACGAATTCGCCGTGAAGGGGATCATCGCGGTGCCCGCCGCCGTAGTAGTCGCGCTCGTCATCACGTATCTCGTGGTCACCGGCATCTTCGCGATCTGGAAGACGCCGCAGGAGAATTTGGCCGCCCAGAATCAACGGCCCGTCAACGACCGCTACGGGAAGATCAGCTCGACCGACCCGCACGCCGTGGACGGCCAGCCGATCACGGCCGTGCCGCAGCCCCGGCTCGAAGGCATCCGGCAGATCGATGACAAACGGAGCGGCGAGAGCAAGTCGGATCCGCCCTACCTGCGGAGCTTCCCAGACAAGGAAGATGGCAACAACCCGCCGCAGATCTACCCGCAGTTCCTCCGCGCGGAGAACTTCGTCGATCCGACGACGGGCAAGAAGGTTCTGCTCGAAGGGGAGTGGATCTCGAAGGAGAAGGGCGTCGCGGCGATCCCCATCGACGACGCGGTCAAACTGCTGACGACGACGAAGAAGCCCGCGTCGGCGAAGGCCCCGACCGCGCCGGTCATCGGCACCGTCGGGCAGGCGAAGCTGAGCACCGGCGGGCGGGGTGGCCCGTCCGAACCGGTCGTGGCTCCGAAGCCGGTCCACGACCACAAGCACTGACCCGTAGCGGAAGTCGCCAGACTTCCGACCTTACCAAGCCCGGAAGTCTGGCGACTTCCGCTACGATGAAAAATCGAAGCGCGTTGAGGCCAAGCCCGGAAGTCTGGCGACTTCTGCTACGATGAAAAATCGAAGCGCGTTGAGGATCGGTTGACCATGCGTCCGCTCGTCGCGATCTCCGTTCTGACCCTGCTGGCCTGCGCCGGCCCGCGCGCCGCCGCGCAGAACGTCGGCTCGTACGGCATGGCCCCGCGCCCCGGCGAAATCGAACCGGAAGCGGCGGCGAAACTGGCCATCGTTCAGAACCTCAACGGCACCGTCCCACTGGACGCGATCTTCTACGATCACGACAACCGCCCGGTGACGCTCCGCGAGGCGATGGGCGGCAAGCCGACGATCCTCGTGCCGGCCTACTACCGCTGCCCGAAGCTCTGCAACGAAGTGCTCAACGGCCTCGTGCGGGTGCTCCGCGAAATGCAGGCCGACGATCCCGAGTTCAGCGCCGGTCGGGCCTTCAACGTGGTGACCTTCAGCATCGATGCCCACGAACCGTACGCCCGCGCCCGCATGAAGCGCGAGGAGTACCTGAAGCAGTACGACGGCCGCAATCCGGATCAGCCGGGCTGGTGGTTTCTCTCGTCGAGCGCCGGGCAGCTATCTGACGCGGTCGCAGCGCAGAAGCGAGTCCGGACCGTGACGAAAGCCCTAGGGTACCCATTCATCATCGCCGACCGCAAAGTCGAAAAGAACGCCGACGGCGTCGAATGCTTCGAAAACGAATGGGGCGACCTCGAACCCCTCGGCGATCGGCCCCGGCCGCAGGGGACGAAGGAACGCGACATCCAGCACTCGAGCGCGATCCTGATCGTCACGCCCGAGGGCCGGATTTCGCGATACCTGCTCGGCGTCGATTACGACAAGACGACCGTGCGGCTTTCCCTCGTCGAAGCATCGAATGGCAAGATCGGGACGGCGAGCGATTCGAGGGCGCTGCTCTGCATGAGTTACGACAATGTCTCGGGGCACTACAAGCCTCGGATGCGGTTGCTAGGGTTCGTCGCGGCCCCCTTCGTGCTGATCGTGTTCGGGATCGCCTTCGTGACGTTCCGGAAATCGCGGCGCGACGACAAGCTGATGCCGCCGGCGCTCGCCGGGAATCTTACTGAGCCGCGAGCGTGAGCGACCGGTCGCCACTGCTAGCGGATGCGATTGTTCTCGCTGGAATTTTGAAACGACCGGTCGCTCACGCTCGCGGCTCTGATGGAATGATGGCCGATCGAGACTCGTAAACGCTCACCCGCCGGGATCCGCCGATGTTCGCATTCGTTGAAACACCGCTGCTGCCCGAGCAGGCTTCGGAATACGCCCGGGAGTACGATCTCCTTTTCTGGTACATCACGGGCGTCTGCGCGCTCGGCGGCGGCGTCGTCTACGCCATGCTGACCTACTGCTGCTTCGCCTTCGCGAAGAAGGAGGGGGTCGCCCCGAAGCGCATCCTCGGGTCGATCAAGCTCGAATTCACCTGGACGATCATCCCGCTCTTCTTCTTCCTGTCGTTCTTCATCTGGGG
>Ga0136611_10003711_pt1 | contig 10685 bp, 7 predicted proteins | sample AntDrymUQ2232306_2_FD_106645 | JGI IMG/M metagenome (GOLD analysis project Ga0136611, IMG submission 106645) | Polar desert sand microbial communities from Dry Valleys, Antarctica - metaG UQ223 (23.06) | ecosystem: Environmental > Terrestrial > Soil > Desert | place: Antarctica: Dry Valley... | reverse complement strand
GGCGGAAGCGACGGGCTTCGGTCCCACGCTCGCACCACTCGCACCGGCTTCATCTTGGTTGGGCTGCCGCCGGCTCGGCGTACCGTCGGGGCGTCCGGTCGTGCTCCTTACTCCCGCCAGCGCCCCCAGCGCCTTCGCCAGGAAGAACGGGCTGCCATTCGGTCCCTGGCGCTGACCAGGAGTCTCCGCTCGCTGGCCGCCGAGTTTGGCGTCAGCCACGAGACGGTGCGGGGGGTGCTGCGCGGGCGTGGTACCGATCGGGCAGGCACCGTGCCATAACCGACTTGCCGGCACCCGATGTGGGATCGGTCAGTCGGGTTGCCCAGTTGGCGCCGTGTCCCTGGGTCGGAGTCCCGATCTGGGTCGCTCGGACAGGGTCCGCCTCCGACCGCGGCGACCCGATTCGGGTATCACGCCGGGGCGCTCGCAGGGTCGACTGAGATGGTCCCGGCCTGCGCCCCCGCGCCGTTGGGGTGGAGGTCCCAGTCCGTGTCGGGGACTCCGCGACTGCGCCCAGACGTTCGCCGTCGATGTCCGACGCACGGCACCACCGCATCTCGGCGGCGACGCCGCTGCCACGGCCGGCCAGACCCTCAGAATCGGTAGACCACAGAATGGGGCCAGGTCATTGGAGGTCTTACGCCCGACAGGACTCGAAACTGTGGCCTCTTGCTCGGGAGCAAAGAGGCCGGATTTCCGGGCGTTTCGGGCTAATAGCCTCTAGCCGCGTCGAGGGCTGACCTCTTGACTTGAAGTCCCTCGCCTGAGGCGACGAGTAAAGCAGAAGGCCCGACGGATCTTCCCCGCCGCCCGAGGTGAGGGACTATGATGCGGGGCGGCGGAGTCGGCGGGGAGTGCGGCGTGGATCAACAACGGGTGGTGGGAGTCGTCGAGGAGATGCTGCCACTGGACGTTGCCGCCACCGGATCGGCTTGGGGCATGTCAAATGTGTAGGTGGGTTGCTTATACATCACCGCCAGGTTAGGAATAAGGACCCGCTCAACGGCGGTTCGGCCGTAGGGCGTCCGCCAACCCATCACCAAAAATCGAGAAGGCGATCCCAGTCAGCACGATCGCCAACCCCGGAAAGGCGCTGATCCACCAGGCGGTCGCCAGGAAGGTCCGCCCCTCCGTGATCATCGCGCCCCACTCCGGCTCCGGGGGGCGGGCGCCCAACCCGAGATAGCTCAAGCTCGCCGCGAGCACGATGTAAAGGATCACATCGGCCATGGCGAAGACCAGCGCCGAGGAGATCACATTCGGCAGAATATGGCGGCCGATCACCCGCGCGTCCCGCGCCCCCATCGCCCGCGCCGCCTCGACGTACTCGCGGTGCTTGGCCACCAGGATCTCGCCCCGCAGCAGCCGTGCGTACGTCACCCAGGCCACCAGCGCGACGGCGATGTACATGTTGCTCAGCCCCGGCCCTAGCACCGCGACGATCGCGATGATCAGGATCAGGAACGGGAACGCCTGGACCACGTCGACGAGTCGCATGATCGCCGTGTCGATCCAGCCCCCGTAGTACCCGGCCAAGCTGCCGAGCAGCGTACCGATCAAGAACGGCAGGATCACGCTGATCGCGCCGACCCGCAGGTCGATTCGCGTCCCATGCAGGATCCGAGAGAGGATGTCGCGGCCCAGGTTGTCGGTGCCGAGCGGGTGGTCGCGATTCGGTGATTCCAGCCGCGCGGTGTAATCCGTCTCCTGCGCGCCGCGCGGCGCGATCGCTGGCGCGAACACGGCGACGAGCACGATCGCCAGGATCAGGACTCCTCCGATCATCAGGTTGCGCTCCCGCCACCGGATCAGCCCCGGGCGGCGTGCCACCTCGCGCAGGCCGGGTGCCGCGGCCGTAGCGACGCCGGTGGAGCCCGCGGCGCGGTCCGGTTCGCCTGCGACGCTGGCCACCCGGCTCATCCGAGCCGGACCCGTGGGTCGAGGAAGGAGTAGACCAGGTCGGTCGCCAGGTTCACTAGGATCACCAGCACCGCGAAGATCAGCGTCGTCGACTGTACCACCGGGTAGTCCCGCGCCCCGATTGACTCGACCAGCAACTTGCCTGCCCCCGGTAGGCTGAAGACGTTCTCGACGATCACCGTGCCACCCATTAAGTAGCCGACCGAGAGCCCCAGCAGCGTCACCGCCGGGATCAGCGCGTTGCGGAGGATGTGGCCGAGGACCACGGTCCGCTCCCGCAGCCCCTTGGCCCGCGCCGTCTTGACGTAGTCCGACTCCATCGCCTCTAGGATGCTGCCCCGCAGCGAGCGGACCTGGATCGGGGTCAGGCTTAACGCGATCGTCAGCGCCGGCAGGAAGAGGTGGCGCAGGTGGGCGACCGCCCCCTCGCCGTACCCCGAGACCGGGAAGAGCCCCAGCTTGATGCTGAATAGGATCAACATCAGGATCCCGACCCAGAATCCCGGCATCACCATCGTCACCATCAGCAGGGCGCGGACCGCCTGGTCGAACGGGCTGTCCTTCTTCAAGGCCGTGGCCACCCCAAGCGGCAACGAGATCGCGACGATCAGCACGGTGGCGTACGCGATCAGCAGGAGGGAGACCTCCATCCGCTTGCGCAGCAGCGAGGCGACGCTGACCTTGAACTTCAGCGACTCGCCGAGGTCCAACGTCGCCACGTTGCCGACGTAATAGACGTATTGTCGCCAGAGGGGTTTGTCCAAGCCCAGCTCGCGGTTCAGCGCCTCGATCGACTCCGGTCGGGCGTGGACACCCAGCATCGTGGTCGCGGGGTCGCCAGGGATGATCTGGACCAGGGTGAAGACGATCAGGGTGATCCCGATCAGCACCGGGATCATGTGGGTCAACCGGCGCAGGATGTACGACCCGCGGCTCACGACCACACGACCGCAGCATGAGCCCGCCGGACTGCAACGCCGAGGAGAGCGGTACCCCCCCGGCGCCAGTCCCCGTGTCGCGACGGGGCCGAGCGGTTCGTCACCGACGCGACTCGCATCTCCCGCCCCCTTAGTCCTGGTCCTTCGTCCGCGCCTACTGCTCCATCCAGGTCTTTTTCCAATCCCACTGGCCGGTGGGCGGATGGCCGAAGTTGCGGACGCGCGTCGTGGTCACGTCGATGTAGGGCTTGTGGTAGAGCAGGAGCATTACCGCGTCCTCGTTGAACAGCTCCTGGATCCGGAAGTATATTTCTTTCCGCTTGGCCGGGTCCAGCTCCGCGGCGCCCTGGCGCGCCAGCTCCTGCGCCTCCGGGTTCGCGTACCCGGTGTGGTACGCCTCCGAGCTCTCCGGCAGGATCGCGTAGGCCACCAACTCGTCCGGATCGATGATGTCGTTGGTCCAGGAGACTACTTGGGCCTCGAACGCGTTGGCCCGGTAGTTGTCCAACACCACGCTGCGTTCCAAGGGCGAGATCGTCAGGTCGACCCCGATTTGCGACCACATGTCCTTGAGCACGGTGGCCAGTTGCTCTTCCTCAGAGCTGCCGGCGCTGACCTGGATCTCGATCGCGAACCCGTTCGGCGTCTTGGATTGGGCCAGGTGTTCCTGCGCCTTGGCTACGTCGTAGGGGAAACCGGGCAGGATATCGTTCCAGTAGAGCGCGCCCTTCGGCATGAACGAGGTCGCCTCCACCCCGACGCCGAAGAGGATCACCTCGATCAGGATTTGCTTGTCGGTCGCGTACTGGAGCGCGAGCCGGGCATTGACATCGTCCAGCGGCGGGTTCCGGTGGTTGAAGGTGACGTACTGGCTGAAGGTGGAGGGAAACTCGATCACCTTCAGGTTTGGGTCCTGCTTCAGCTCCGGCACGCGGCTGGACGGCACGTCGGCGGTGCCGTCGATCTCGCCGCCTTGGAGCTGCAGGATCCGGCTGTTGTCGTCCGGGGCCACCGTGATCCGGACCTCGTCCAGGTACGGCAGCCCCTCTTCCCAATAGTTCGGGTTCTTCAGGAGCGAGATATACTCGCCCTTGCGCCACTCGGCCATCGTGAACGGGCCCGTTCCCATCAGTTCCTCTGTCAGCCGGGCCTCGTTGCCCGCGGCGAACGCTTCCGAGATGATCGAGAGGTTGAACATCGCCACGTCGGAGAGGAACGGCGCCCACGGCTGCGCCAGCACGACCGTCACTGTCTGGTCGTCGGTCGCGGTGATCCCGGTCACCTGCCCGTTGGCGTCCCGTTGCAGGGCGGTTAGGGTGAAGGTCCAGGTCTCGGCCGGGTCGTTGGCGGCACGGACGAACGAGTAGACGACGTCGCTGGCTTTCAGCGGCGTGCCGTCGGAGAAGGTCACGCCGGGCCGCAGGTGGAAGGTGTAGGTTTTGCCGTCCTCGGAGACTTCCCACTGCTCGGCCAAACTGGGCACCAGCGAGGCGCCGTCCGGGCCGACCCGGATCAGTTGGTCGTAGACGTTCATGAAGATCCAGATGTTGACGTTGCCGTCGTTAGTGACCGGATCGAGGTTGTTGGAATCCTCGGCCCGGACGTACCGCAGCGTCCCCCCCGGCGTGGCGTTGGCGGTGTCCTCTTCGGTGACCGCGATCGGGGTGCCGCCGACCGTAATCGTGATCGGGTTGCTTGGCGCCTCGGTAGCGTCCTGAAGCACTAGCGGCGCCGCGTTCGCGCCGTAGACCCGCGCCATCAGCCCGACCGCCGGCAGCCCGACCCCGAGCGCCAGCGCCCGTTTGCCGAACTGCCGCCGGTCGATTCGGCCCTGGATGAGATCGTGCGTCAGCGTCGCCAATGCGTCCCGCCGTTGTCGCTTGTCCATCCCTGGCTCCCTCCCGCGTCCTCGTCTTCCCGGCCGCCCGCTTGAACGGCCCCGTATCATGATCCGGTTGCAACGGGAGCGTCGCTCCGCGCCGCCACGCCTGGTCCCGGCGACGTATGCTTCGCCCGTGGTCGCCGAAACCGGTCAACGCGGGCGTCGCCCCTCTACACAACCCGTGCCAGTGAATCGGGTGCGACGGACCACAACCAGAAGCGTCTGGGTGCATTGAGACGGAAGTCTACCTGCTCCCTGCCGGGTGTCAACACTGGCTGCTCGACTTTCGTGCTTCGTGCACAGGAATCGCCCAGATGGGTCCGATGGAAAACCGTCCGCCGAAGCCGCGCCAGCCAACTAGGTCCGCGACCCCACCCGCGAACGGGCTTGGTCATGGTTCCGTTCGCTTCGCTCAAAACCACCGGGGTTTGCGATTCGCGGAGCAGCCACTCTCGAATATACTCGGAGAAGTCGGCGATCCTTCGCAAGTCCAACGCGACGGCCTTCCGCGGGTTGACGATCCCAACCGGTAACCGCATCTCGCCCCGGACCAGTCGAATCTGTTCGGTGAGGTCGGAAACGTTGGTGACGACGATCGTAACATCATCATTTCACTTGAAGCCGTCCACCAGCAGAGCACTGGCGAGGTTGATGTCCGAACCTGTCTCCTCCCGCTCGATGACTCGGGCCACCTGCAGCGGGGCGAGCGGAACCGGGGAAGAGGTCCTTGGATCGGCAAGCGGTCGGTCCTTGGCGTAGGTTGCAAACCGTCCCTGATGGATGGTGAGGTGCGGGATCGTGTCCAGCGCCCCGCGGTAGACGAGCTGGCGCGCGCCGTTGTCAGGGTTGGTTGGCAGAGGGTCGATCAGGGCGGTGAATTATCGGATGCGGTTGATAGCATAGTGGGGAAAAGCCTCGGGCAGCATGTGCCGAGATCTAGCCAACGACACTGGCGCCAGCCGGCGCGGTGCCTGAGGTCGTCGGTACACCCGTGGTAAAGATTGAACCGGCAATGTAGACGTTCGCCCTGGGAAGGGCCGATAGGGAAGACATGGCCACTGCCTACACCTTGCGAGACAAATTCGGAGGCCGGCTTCGGGCGGCCTCGCACTCTACCGCCGAAGCAGCAGTGCATGTGGCTGAATGAAGTGAATACGCCGCCATTCGTCAACCGCGTCACGCCCGTAGTAGCGTGTTCAGCGACAGGCGACAAGGAACGATTCGGATGGACCACGACAAGCTCCGTGGTCCCAGCAACAGGATTTCCGCCCGAGGAGGACCCCACCATGACCGCCCTCCACCACCTGACCCTCATTGAACTCGCCGCCGCCCTGGCGACCGGCGAGACCTCGGCCCGCGCCGCCACGGAGACCGCCCTGGCCCGCATCGCCGCGCTCGACGGCCGGGATGGGCTCAACGCCTTCGTCACGGTCACCGCCGACCAGGCCCGTGCCGCCGCCGCTGAAGCCGACACTCGGCGCGCTCGCGGCGAACCTCGCGGGCCGTTGGATGGCATCCCACTCACCCTCAAGGATTTGGTCGACACCGCCGGCGTCCGCACCACCGCTGGCTCGCGCGTCTTTGCCGACCGCGTGCCTTCCCACGATGCTACAGTCGCAAGGCGGCTGCGGGCCGCCGGCGCGGTCGTCGTCGGCAAGACCAACCTGCTCGAGTTTGCCTACGGCTACCCCCACCCCGACTTCGGCGAGACGGTCAATCCCTGGAATCGCTCGCGCACCGCCGGTGGCTCGTCCGGCGGCTCCGCGGCGGCCGTCGCCGCGGGGATGGCCCACGGGGCGCTCGGCTCCGACACCGGCGGAAGCATCCGCTCCCCCGCCGCCTACTGCGGCATCACCGGTCTCAAACCCTCCTACGGGCTGGTCATCACCGCCGGGGTCGTGCCGCTCTCCTGGTCGCTCGACCACGTCGGCCCAGTGGCCCGCACCGCCGCCGACTGCGCGCTACTACTCGCCGCAATCGGCGGCCACGACCCGGCCGATCCTGCCAGCGCCTCCACCGCCGAGGCCGGTCCCGCGATGACTGCCGTCGCCGAACTGGCCCGCTCCGTGCTCGCCGGGGGGTCGGCACCGGCATCACTACGCGGGGTGCGCGTCGGCGCGGTGCCGCGGTTCTTCGCGATGGCCGTCACGCCGGGATTGGCGGCGGTGGTTGACGAGGCGGTTCGGTCCCTGGCCGTCCTCGGGGCCGAAGTCGTGGAAGTGGACCTGCCGCTGGACATCCTGCCCCTGGTGGTCTCGGCGATCAGCCAGATCTACGGCGTCGAGGCGGCGGTGGTCCACCGCCAATGGCTGACCGAACAACCCGACGACTACGGCCCGACCATGCGGGCCGGCCTGACCGAGGCGCTTACCGTCCCTGCCGTCGATTACGTCGCCGCTCAACGCGACCGGCTCCGCGTGCCCGCCGCCTTCGCCGACCTCTACACCCGAGTGGACCTCTTGGCCTGGCCGGCGCAGCCGCTGGTGGCGCCGCCGCTCGGCACGACCACCCAGGTGATCCACCATGATGGGGAGGACACCCCGACCATCGACATCGAGATCGGCGCCACTGGCCCGGCAAACCTGACCGGGGAGCCCTCGATCTCCCTCCCCTGCGACTTCGCGACCGGCCTGCCGGTCGGCCTCCTCCTCCAGGCCCCCCGCTTTGCCGACGCCCCACTCCTCCGCGCCGCCATTGCCTACCAGACCGCCACCGGCTTTCCGCCCCTGCCCCCTCTTGCCTGACTCCTATATCAACCGGTGACAGGGAAGGGCTCAAGTCCGCCGACCTACCCGCCGATCGCCAGCACCAGCCCCTCGTGCCGCATCGCCGGGCTGCTGGTCACGAAGAGCACGATCCCGGCGTGCGGCGTGGTGATCTCGCCGAGGGGATCGCCGAACAGATTGGCGACCCGCGCCACCACCTGCCCCTCTGTTACCGCGTCCCCGACGCCGACGACGGGATAGCACAGCCCCTCGGCCGGGGAAGTCAACCAGGTGAAGCGCTCCACCTCGACCGGCGGCGCAACCGCCCGCGGCGGGCCGTCCAGCATCCCCAGGTGGTGCAGCACGTTCTCGACTCCGTCCTCCAGCAACCGCGTCTCCGGCTCGGTCAACAACCCCCGCCCACCGGCCTCGGCGATGATGCCAGGTACCCCGGCCGTCGCTGCCGCCTGCACCGTCGTCCCTCCGATGCCACCCGGCCGGGGGCGACTCGCAACCAGGTACGGCAAACCGAAGACCCGTCCCAGGTCCGCCGAGGCCGCGTTGACCGCATCCTCCCCTACGGGCGCGTAGATCGAAAATGGAACCAGGTCCTCGACCATGTCCCCGCCGTGGAGGTCGAGCAGCGCGTCGGCCGGCGCGATCACCGCCCGGAAGATCGCATCGGTCAGCACGTCGGTAAAAGTGCCGTTCGGATCGCCGGGAAAGCAGCGGTTCGGGTTCTTGTCATCGATCGGGCAGACAAACGGCGTCCGCGGCAGAAACGCCGGCACATCGACGATCGGCAGCGCTACCACCGTGCCCCGCAGCGCGGCTGAATCGAGCCGCCGCATCACCCGGATCGTGGCCTCGATCGCGGGATATTCCGCCGGATGCACCCCCGAGATCAGCGCCAATCGGGGACCGTCGGTGGCACCCCGGACCACCGTGTACGGCCAGACCCACTCCGCCAGCAGCGGATGGGAGAAGCGGAGCATCCCCCGTCGTCTGGTCCCCGGCGCCGGCACCTCGATCCCGTCCAGCGCATCCAGCTCCTCATCCGTCACCACGTTTAATCCCTGCCCTGCTGCCACGCCCACTCCTCCATCGCTTCCGTCGAGGCCACGATCCAAAAACCCGGCTTGCGCCGCACCGCCGGCCCAGCTTAATGGAACCCCGCGGCGGCGTCGAGGCTGCCCCTCATCTGGCGCTGAAGCGCCATCTTGACGAGACGGCCGAGAGAGGCATTCCAGGGCCAGGTAGACTTCATCCGTACCCTCCGTGCTCCGTGGGTGGGAGGAGATCAATGGACCGCATCAAGATCGTGGTCGAACGGCACCCGCACGGTTATGTCGCCTATCCCCTGTGCCTCAGGTGCGGTGTCGTCGGCGCTCGGCCTTCACATGGAGACGTTTGGCTTGGATGCGATCGATGACGACTCTCCAAGTTGGGAGCGCTGACGGAATCTGGACGGCAACCACGCCTAAGGCTTTGCCGCCTCGCCCGTGAAGGACTTGGGGATCGAGATCGAGCGATCCCGTGACAGCGCCCGCGCCACCGGGGCATGACAGGTCAGCGACTCTGAGCGACCACGAGCAAGTGGCCAAGGCCGTTACGCCGTCTAAGCTGGGGTCGGAGGCTCGGTTCGTTGGAGGCCACAATTCGGTCAGAAACGGGCCGACAGTGGCACGGCGGTGCTGCACCGGCGGAAGCGACGGGGGTCGCATCAGCACGTTCAGAACCTTTTCCGCTCCGGCCGGCCGGTCCGCATCGAGGTGCCCGACTTCCGGCCGTCCACTACCCACACCCCCCGTTGGCTGGCCGCATCGCGGACTGACGACCTTACCCTCCGCCGCTAAGCCCGCCGCCCTAGGAAACTGACGCCGGTACAGGAATCGGCGATCCGCGCCCTCGCCGCGACCAGAAGCCTGCGCTCCCTGGCCGCCGACTTCGGGGTCAGCCACGAGACGGTGCGGGCGGTGCTCCGAGCGGTCCGTTGAGCGGCTGGTGTGATCTGGCTTCACGGGCGAGGGCTCGGAAAGCATCGACGGCTCGCAGACCGGACTTGTCCGACCTGGGACACCCAAGCTGTCCCTTACCCGGGCAACACAGGGGTGCCGCCCGCCTCGAGCGGGCCGACGGCGACGAGGAGCAGCGCCAGCGATCCCCTCCCGGCGTTGCGGAGGACCGCCGGTTCACCCAGCGGCAGCACTGTCCCCGCCCCGGCGTGGAGTTCGACCGCCCGGCCGTCGACTACCGTCGCCAGCGTGCCGCGCTGGACTACGGCCAGCGCCACCAGCGGCACCGCACCCGTGGCCAACGAGGCGCCCGGGGCCAGTGTCAGGCGGCCGACCACCACCTCCATCGGTCCGGCCGGCAGCTGAACGACGCGCCCGACGTCGACGGTTACCTCGGTGGCGACACTCGGCGACCCGGTCGGGGCGGGGACGTATGGCGGCGGCGTAGGCGGTGCGACGTCAGGGAAGATACTCGAATCGATCGTCACCAGCAACGCCACTGCCGGCCCGTCCCCAGCGTTGTGCAGACCGACGACGGTCCCGGCCGGCACGAAGGCCGCGTCACCAGATCGCAGGACCCAGTCCTGGTCGGTGGCGACCGACTCGCGCTGCGAACCGGCAACCGATTCAGCGGCATGGAGCACATCGATGGGTGCCGCCGCGCGGGCAACGAGACTCCCCGCTTCGACGTGGACAAGCGCGTCGCCACCGACCGGCACGGCGGAGTTCGTCCCCGGCTCGATCCCCAGACTCCGTGCCTGGACGGCCACGGTAACTGGTGCCTCGACGCCGAAAGATCGCGCAACCTCGCCGGCGAGCGGCGCTCTAAGGAGTAACTCCGGCACGACTGGGGCGCCGCCGCCCCAGTGTTCGGCGATCCGCCCGCCCTCGACCCGGAAGAGGTCGAGCGTCCCCCACGGAGCCAGACCGTCGCTCAAGGGAACACCCAGGAACGCGCCCCCGTCCGTCCCCTCGATGCGCACCCGGGCCGCCACCCGATTGCCTTGGGCGAACACGTCCTCAGGGGCCAGGCGCAGCTCCGGATAAGCGGCACGCAGCCCCAGCAAGTAGCGAACCACGCCGACGGCGGTGGGCGGGAGGTCAGTCCCCGCCGCATGGTCGACGAAGCCGGGGGCGAGCAGTCGCTCCAGCTCGGCGGAGTCCCCGGTCCGGATGGTGACATTGGCGGCGTCATAGAACCGCCAGACGGCGGCCGCGTTGGCGC
>Ga0136611_10003710_pt1 | contig 10686 bp, 8 predicted proteins | sample AntDrymUQ2232306_2_FD_106645 | JGI IMG/M metagenome (GOLD analysis project Ga0136611, IMG submission 106645) | Polar desert sand microbial communities from Dry Valleys, Antarctica - metaG UQ223 (23.06) | ecosystem: Environmental > Terrestrial > Soil > Desert | place: Antarctica: Dry Valley... | reverse complement strand
TCTCGATCGTCTGTCACTCGGCCATAAAATACATATCCGAGTATATGGTTTACCGCAGCGGCTTCATCCATAAAACGCATGACGATATTGCCTTTGAGTTCAATTGGTACATTGCTCAAGCCGCTTTTTTCTAGTAGTTCTCGTTCAGCGGATTCTAGCAGTTTTTCACCGTAATGAATTTTGCCTGACGGAAAGCCTTTGTAGTTTATAAACGGCTGGTGCATCCGTTTCAAAATGAGCCATTTATCAGATGTATTCTGGATTGCAAGGATAGTAATGCTTTTCGGTTGCAAGCGGATTTTCATGCTTCCGAGATACGCCCTATCTGCAAAGTGCTTTCCGGCCCTCGTGAGCACGTAGGCTTTTTCTTTTTTGATGATCAAACCAACTTTGATGAGCTGGTTGAGGTGGTACATGAATAGATTAGCTTCAACAGCTGGTGGCTTTAATTCAGAGTAGCGCGCCTCTACGCGGGTCAGCATTTCTTTGAGTATATGAAGCTGAATATGGTGATCAATTGATGGCTCTGAAGGTTCCTGCATAGCTCAACTATATTTGAGTCAATACGCCCTGTCTAGTTCGAGAGTACTGTCCTGGCTATGCTGACCTTGTAACGTAACGAGGAAAGGAACCACTATGAAACACCCAATACCAGTCCGCCAGCAACTTCAGGAACAGGCCTATGCCAATGTGCCGATCGATATTAGCAAGGCAGACATGCACACAGCAATCGAGCAGTACACTGACTACCTGACACTCGACGAGAGTTACCATGCAGCCAGCCGATTCCTACTTGGAAACCGCGGAGACGGAGACTACGGCCAATTCACCCGGGAGATTGGCAAAGAAACACTCCGTGGCAAAGCCCAGGATAATAAAGATATATTTCACTTCGGCTCCATGAGCCGCCAGGTTATAGAATCGCGCATCAGCGGCAGACTACCCAAAGCAATGCAAACATTTTTAAATTCTGCCGAGGAATTATTCTGGTCAGCCGAACGCAGCAAGCGCGACGCAGTAGCCGAACTCGATGTTGCCGGGTCAGGACTGCTCAAGATCATGCAGCCAGAAACGGCTATGCTCAACGATGTTCTGAGGTTCATCGCCTATTATCCTGGTGCTGATACGCTCGCCAAGGGCCACTTCGACCGCTCAACAGCTACCCTGGCACTCGGCGAGAGCCATGAGGGCCTACGTATGACACCGGGCCAGAATGCCAGGGCACGCGAAGTAAACAAAGCCTACATGCAGGAGCTGCAGGATTCACTAGAGCCAGTCACGCACCATGACGGAGAAGCCAAATTCTTCCTTGGCGCCGGATGGAACCGGTTGCAACCCGAATACCGCAAAAGCAATGAAAATTTACAGCTCGCCTGGCACGACGTAGTCAGTTCCGACCAGACTGTCAATGATAAGATTGCCCGCTGGGCGATCGTGCTTTTTGCGAACCCGAACCGTGACCACGCTGGGTACGAAGCGCCTTCAACGACCGAGACACGTCCGTACAAAAGCTTCAATTAGAACTGTTTGAGATAATTCGTAGAAAAAGTCGTCTCCAGAGTGCGGCTTTGGGCGTGCCGCTCCTCGGCCAAAGCTATCAGCTTGTTGACCAGGCCTACCCCGGATACCCCGGCGGCACGCCAATTGTGGGCATAGAGGTCGCCGGGCTATGGATTAACTTCGTTAAAATACACAACACTAGTTTTACTATCAATTAACATATCAACCCGGGCAATACCACTGCAGCCTAAAGCTCTGTATACCGACAATCCAAGAGCTTCCGCCTTCTTGTAGAGCTCCGGGGCAATCTCGGCAGGCAATTGACTATATCCATGCGCGCCTTTGGTTCCGGTTTTCGCACCGCCGGCTTTGCCGCCTTTTTTGCCGCCATGGAGATACTTGGTATCGAAATCGAAGAAATCTTCGGCATGCGTCAGCGGGCTTTCGAGGAGAGCCGGCTGTGGCTCGGCATTACCCATGATAGGCAACGTCACTTCTATGAGGTTCGAGACTGCTTCTTCGACGAGTATTTTTTCGTCATAATGAGCTGCGACTTCTATAGCATTAATTAGTTCCTGTTGGTCGGTAACTCTTGATATACCGATGCTCGAACCGAGATGAGCCGGCTTCACGAACAGCGGAAATTTGAGACCAGCCATGCAAGATTTCGCAATCGATGGCAGGTTTTCGTGGCTTTCGGCACGCGAGAATGATTCAAACTCAGTCACTGGAATGCCACTTGCCTGGGCCACAACTTTGGCGAGCACCTTATCCATCGCCAGTGCGCTGGATGTCATATCACAGCCAACATAAGCCGCACCGGACATCTCCAGCAGACCCATAAGTGCACCATCTTCGCCGTACGTACCATGAAGCGCCGGGAATACGACATCTATAGCGACATGTTTGCGGGTCATAGTTCCAGCTTTTGCTATCTTCAGCCCGTCGTCGAACAATAGTTCAACCGGCTTACTTTTAGCTACAAAATCATCGATTGCGCCGCTGGTATATAGCTTGATACCCTTCAGTTTGTCGTCTGAGTACCAGCGTCCCTCACGGGAAATGTATATTGGCACTACCCGGTAGCCACCGGCCAACTCTAATGGTTTGATAACGCTGCCAAGCGCCGTAATGATTGACACGTCATGTTCGGTTGACCGTCCACCAAATATGACGGCGATAGTTTTCAGTGGAGATTTTGAATTCATAAGCGTAGTATACCTTGCCCTACAGATTATTAGGAGTAATTGTCAGTCCAGTCGTTTTGCATCAACACGACGTCGCCGGCTGCGACGAACTGTTCGAGATTAGTGTAGAAAGCTAACGGATCTGTTTCAGTGCGTAATTCCCCGCTGTATCCAACCTCTTCCAGTCCGTACTTGATATCGACTGTAGCAGAGTTCTGCATCAAAACAACAATGTCGGGCTTAGCTGCCGCGATGAGGCGACCTACTTCTTTGTGATTCTTCGCTGACAATTTACCCTGTTCAACGAGCCCCGGCGTTATATACCATTTTCTTTTGGCTTCCAGCGACCTGAGTAAGTCTGTGCCGGCACGTACACCTTCTAAATTACCGTTATACGTGTCGTCAATAATCCAAGCCCCGGACGTGCCGCCAAGCCGGTAGGGCTGCAACCGATGTTGGAACGGCTTAGTTGTCGCAACCGCCTCGATAACAACATCCGGTTGCAGCCCCAGTTCCAGCGCCAAGTCGATTCCTGCCGTCAGCGGACCGATCTGGTGTTTACCGAGCAACCCGCTGTGAACCTGTAGTTTTTGCTTTCCATCGCTGAGCAAGAATCTCGTACCCTCTATAGTTATCTGTACTTTGCTGACTTTCCAGGATCCAAGCCCGCCGGCAGTATATGTATTATCGGTTGGCAGAGCGTAGCGGGTAGTTTCTGGTGATTCACCATTTAGATAGACTTTTCCGGGGTCAACATACTCCCTTATACTAAAAATATCTTCGGCAGCGCCGTCGATAGTTTTATATTTATCGAGGTGGGCTGCAGCGAGTCCAGTAACAACCGCATGTGTCGGGTGAGTATGCTTAGCAAACCGAGTGATATCCCCAGGTTGTCCTTCGCCGTATTCAATGATTAGCACGTCCTCATCGCCATCCAGTTTACGGGCAAAACTGGCATGAGACACTGACACGTTCTTATTACCAGGTGTTGATGCTGCTTTCAGTCCGGCATTAAGAATAGTTGTTAATAATTCTTTCATAGTTGTCTTGCCGTAACTGCCAAGGACTGCGATTTTGACACCCGGATGCTTTGCGAATATTTTTTCAGTTGCGGCGATATGCTTGCGATCCTTCGGCATTACAATTGCATATTTCGCGAACAATAACGGTATGACAATGACATGAGCCCACACGATTGGGTACGACAATAAAAGGGCCATACCGAATGCATAAGCACCGAACCATTCATATGCAATTTCAAGGACACAAAGGCCGATGCCAACTACAATCTGAAGCGCCATGCCAGCCTGCAAAAATCGGCGGAGCAATATTGCCCGTTTGGTCAGGTCGAGTGTCCGGCGGTGCATAATCCGGCTAAAATCCTGGGTGCGCCAAAACCATTTAAAATACTGAGCGGCTTCGTACTCCGTGCTCTGCAGCATGTACACAATGAGCGTTGCCGGCTTGAAGTACAAAGCTTTCAGGGAATTAATCATTCAAAAAAGCCTTTATTTCAGTTAAAACTTCAGTGGGTCTATCGATGAAAACAAAGTGCCCGGCATCCGGTACGACTTTTAACTGCGATTTTTTTATAAGTGACTGGTAGATTTCACCAAACTGTAATGGTGTATCAGTGTCCTTATTTCCATAGAGCAAAAGCGTCGGCAATATGATTGTTGAGGCGTCTTGCTGCACGTCAGTCGCAACTACTTTTTTGAAGCTATCCGTCATATGTTCAGCGACCAGCATATCAGAACCAGCTTTTTGGTAGACAACTTTTCGTAGCTTTAATTTTGTGCCTTTTGGCAGCGGGCTGGTAATCGCTTTGCCTGCTTTCGTAACTATTTTGAGCAAGCTTTTTCGCCCGGCGTGGTGCCCCCGGATACCGGCACATCCAATCAGGATCAATTTAGTTGATGTTAGGACATTTGTAGCCAGTCCCCTGATTGCGATAGCGCCTCCATTAGAATGACCGATGATCGCATAAGCCGGTCCTGTGTTAAGTTTCAAGATAAACTCGCGTACAAACCCAGCGTATTCATCGAGTCCCCATGTGGCGGCTGGCTTTTGGGAGCCACCGAACCCTGGCAGATCGACAACTACAGTGTCATACTCTGTGCCAAGTTCAAGCTGAACCTGCTTCCAGCTAGCCGACGTATCAGCCCATCCAGGAATAATGACCAAGAGTTTAGCTGGTCCGCTTGCCGGCTTTACTCGCTCATAGTGCGTGAGGAGATTGGCAACAACGAGATTCATTCTTTAAGTATAACAAGATACCTGTCCGTTTTAGGCATAAGCAGTGACTAGTCTGGACTTTTTCCTGCTTCAAAACACTCAGTGAGTCAGCTCTCGCAGAATACATACTAATTTTACGAAAACTGTTTGGCTTTAATGCCCAGCCAATATTTTGATTGCCTGACAAGTTTTGACGCATCAGCTGGATTTGCTAATAACGGCTTTATAACTTCTTCTGCAAATACGCCGTTCTGGGAACCTTCAACCAGAACGGCGGCACCCGGTTTCAGTTGCTCTTTAACGTATTCACCAGCAGCATAAGGGTTATCAAATGAATTGACTCTACAACCATTTTCCTTTGCCTTTGCAGCCAAGTATATTCCAGCGTCCCCGCCAATCGTTACGACAAGGTCTAGTTTATCTGGGTGGCAATACCCGCCCACTTCCTCATGGGCTTGGGCGCTATATGTTCCGAGTTCATTCATATTTCCTAGGACTGCGACGCGCTGAGAAGCTGCTGTGTCGTACAGTACATCCAATGCGGCAATAACCGACGCTGGACTTGCGTTATAGGAATCATCAATAATGACAGATCCGTTGATGCCGGCAAGCACTTGCATACGGCCGGCAAACGGACGGATCTCTTGTAGACCTCGCATAATTTCGATATCAGACAGTCCTCCCAGATAAGCTGCGGCTGCGGCGGCCAGACTGATCTTCACTCCCTGTACGCCCATCATTGCGACACGGGTCGTCAGCAGTATATTATCCGACAGATGCATATCAGCTGTATTGCCTTGCAAACCCGCCTTTCCTACAATCTGGGCACGATAATCAGCTCCTGCGTGTAATCCATACGTCTGGACGTTTTTAGCTGTTAGGTACTTAGGTGGCGTATCGTCCGCATTGACGATTACCTGTTTCGAAAAATTACAAACCGTTAGTTCTTCTGCGGCAACGGCATCCAGTGTCTCAAAATATTCCATATGTTCGGCCACTATTGCAGTCACTACAGTAATATCCGGCCGTAGATAAGCAAACTTTTGGATTTCACCGGGGTGGTCAGTACCAAGTTCCAAAACTGCGAATTCGTAAAAAAACTTCCTCCGGATTGTCTGCTCATTTGCTGTAAATATATTGAACCAAGCAATAATATTGAGAAGGTTTGGCAGTTCATTTCCAAAAAGGACAAGCGGCACAGTAACGCGGTCATTGTAATTTCCTGTTTGGTATATCACTCGCCTGGTCGGCTCAAGTGTATGCGCGATTGCCAGTTTGGTCGTCGTCTTGCCAACGCTGCCGACAACCGCTATGACCGTAAAGTCGTGCTTTCGTCGCAGCCGCTTCACTTGCCACTCCAGGACTGCGCAGACAACCGCTTTACCTGCATTTTTAATTTTCATACCATCAGTATATATGGTCGCAGCAGATTCTCAGAAGCTGAAGTGTTATTTACTAGCCAATATGGTATACTCACTCTGTTATACGACTCGGGGATATAGCTCAGTTGATTAGAGCGCTGCCCTGGCAGGGCAGAGGTCCAGGGTTTGAGTCCCTGTATCTCCACCATACTAGAAAGGTTCTGCGAAAGCAGAACCTTTCTAGTATAGATCTCGAGTTAAGGTTGGAATTCGGCCCGAAAAGCGTTACTTTCGGTAGTCGAACGCGTGGTACCTACGGTGTAACCGGATATATCCAAATATGTATTGTCAATGTAGGTTTCATTTCGGTAGATGCCGGTTCGGGCATACGTAGGAATCGGTTCCCCGCTTCCCCCTTCATCATTAATCTTCATCGTCGCGACATTCCTGCCGGTTATAAGCGTTCGCCAACCTTTTCCATCTGACAAATTGCCGAATAATTCGACGTAGCCTTTTGAAGGATCAGGTGACCATTTGACGTGCATTGTAAAGAGATGCCAACTGTCAAGCGAAGGGTTCATTGCGAAATCCACCCCCCATGAACCAAACTGTCCGGTCGGAGGATTTTGCTCGTTCAGTTCGCTGTATCCCGGCCCCCACATCCGGTATTTGCCGTTGTAAGCATTCATCGACAATATTGGATTGCCGTACGGCCCACCGTATGTTGCTGTCTGTTTCCATTGGTGCAGCAGCGCCCATTTAGTATTATTAATAGGGTAATTAGGGGCTAGACGATGGGCAAATGAGATCCAGCGGTCTTCGCCTTCACGAAATATTCGATCACCCGTACCGTCGGTAAAGGTTTTAACCGGGTTTCCCTGTCCTAATTCTGCCCGTGAATTATAGCAGTTATCTGCGTTCAGGATATTGCCACGGTAGAATCGACCAGTGGGGCTGGGATTTGTTTCAGCAACTTGCGAAAAACGTTGGCTAGTTTGACCTGGCATAGTTACGACAGCACATTCTGTGTGGGTTCCTAGAGATGACCACTCAGCTTCCATAGGAGCACTAGCGTCAGCTTTCCAAACTATTTTACCTCCAAAATTTACAGCTTTACCTCCTGAAGCAGCAGAGTCTGAGACCACAGTAACATTTGATCCTATGGTCGCAGTTTCAGGCTCCAACGCGATAGTACTTGTGCTAGCCCTAGAATCATTCATGCCGATAACACCTACTATGGCTACTGAAATCGACGCTATGAGGATATAGATCCGGGTATAGTTACGGCGAGGCCAGTGAAAGGCTATCTTTTGTTTCATACCACATTTCCCTATTGCAGCGGCCTGTTTAAACACTTTGATTTCATTATATAGTATACAAATTGAAAATACTAATGCTTACATTACTTCTGGATTCATTTCCATGCAAACGCCTACGAGAGAGGCTCGTTCAATAACAATACCGGGTAAAAACCCGGTATTCTTTCGTGCGCGCCCACCCTGCGGCGGATGGCTACTTGCAAATTTGTGTTATTGTTTGTTTTCAGGCACCGCATTGATGCGCACGAATTACCTTAAGCATAACGCATCTAGATCTATTGTCAAGCTACTTGCTTCAGGATCTGCTTCAAAAGGTCAGCCTGGGTGACCTCCAACTCTTCTATAGCAACTCGCAGGACCAGATGGTCAACAAATTTTGCTTCGTATTGATTCTCCGATCCGAAACGCAGGCTCAGCCAGCGGTGCATATCGTATTGTTCGGCCTGAACGGCTGATCCGGTTTTTTGTAATAATGTTTTAACCTGCCCCATATCGCTGACATAAAAATCTAAACCATCTAGTCCGAGCCGGTCCGAAGATCCTGATCGTCGCTCCATAATCTTAAGCAGTCGCATCCCCTGGTACGGGGCATGTAAGACCGATGAGGCAATAAACCGCCCGTTCACCGTGCCGACATGAGTCTGCTCGACTGCATCACCGATTTGGTACAAATTTTCGAAAAGCGTTGCCTTTTCGGCTACCTTCCAGCTGATAGTCGTCGCTATCGGATCAAAATCCGCCTCCGTGAGCATATGCTCCATTTTGAATTTATGCCACGCAGCTAAATACTCAGTCAGTTCAGTTTCAAGCGATTCAGTTCCGCCAGTCAGTGTGATCATATACAGTCTCCGAGGGTGTCTCTTATAATTAGTTATTGCTCATCAAGAATTTTAAGTAAGTCATCTTCGGTGATCTGTTTGGTGCCGAGTTTTTCAGCTTTTTTGAGCTTACTGGCTCCAACGTTGGCGCCAACAACTAAGAAATCCGTATCCTTACCGATACTTGACTGGAAAATGCCACCAAGCCCACGGATTCGTTCGGCAGCCTGGTCCCGGCTCATTTGTTCCAGGCTTCCGGTAACGACGAAGTGTTGCCCGCTGAGTTTACCACCTATTTGCAGTACTTCCTGCGGTCTAACATCGTTTTGTTCGAATTTCTTGAGCATCTGCTGGTTTGACGGTTCGGCAAACCACTCGACAACCGACTCTGCAACGACTTCACCGATGCCCTCAACCGCACTAAGTTCGTCTATCTGCGAGACCGATATCGCCTCTAGTGTCCTGAACTGGTTCGCAAGGTCAATTGCCGTCTGCACGCCAACGTGGCGGATACCGAGCCCATAAACAAACCGTGCCAGCGGTGGTGTTTTCTTGGACTGGATAGCGTCGATGAGCTTGGATGCAGAAATTTCAGCGAAGCGGTCGAGAGCCAGCACTTGCCCTTTGCTCAGCGCAAAAATATCTGCTGGATCCTTGACGAGTCCGGCGCCGAGCAGCGCTATGACGTTCTTCTCGCCTAAGCCTTCTATGTCTAGGGCTGCCTTGCTGGCAAAGTGCTCGATCCGTTTCCATGACCGTGACGGACAAGCGTCGTTCGGACAGCGCCAGGCGGCATCAGCAGCTTTCATTTTGACGAGCCCTGTTTTGCATTCCGGGCACTGCGTCGGCATTTTGAAAGGAACTTCTGACCCGTCGCGCAAACTAACAAGCGGTTCGACAACTTCCGGTATAATATCGCCGGCCTTATGTACGATGACAGTATCACCGACACGAATGTCTTTACGCTGGACTTCACTTTCATTATGCAAGGTAGCCATCTGGACCGTGCTGCCAGCTATAACGACTGGTTCGAGCATTGCAACTGGCGTCGCGGAACCGGTCCGACCGATAGAAATAAAGATGTCTTTGACTTTCGTTGTTGCCTGTTCGGCCGCGTATTTGAATGCTACGGCAGCTCGTGGCGCCTTACCGACAACACCAAGGCGCTCGTATAATCTCCGATCGTTTACCTTGACGACCAGGCCATCAGTGTTGAATGGCAATCCAAGCCGTTTGGTTTCCCATTCCGCTACATACTCCATAACTTGCCCTACACTTTGCAGTACTTTCGACTGGGCGTTTGCTAAAAATCCAAGATCCCGCATCGTTTGGTAGGCGTATTGGTGAGTCGGCACATCTGCCGGGTCATTCCGGCGCAGGTCATACGCCCGGAAATGGAGTTTTCGCTGCGAAACGAGTCCAGGATCGAGTTGCCGTATCGTTCCGGCTGCCGTGTTGCGCGGATTCGCGAACAGTGGCTTTCCGGCTCTTAGTCGCTCGGCGTTGAGTAATTCGAAGTCGGATTTGTACATGACAATTTCGCCGCGCACTTCCGTCGTACCTTCTACGAACTTGCCATGATCTTTCGAATATCTAAGCTGCAAAGGTATCGATTCAATAGTGCGGATATTGGCCGTTACGTCTTCCCCGACAAAGCCATCGCCACGCGTGACTCCGCGCTCCAGAATACCGTCTTCGTAGATCAGCGCGCAGGCCAGACCATCCATTTTGATATCAACAAAGAATTCTAAGGTAGCGGACTCAGGTACCAGTTTGACTATCCGGGTATGCCACGCCTGGACTTCACCGGCATCAAAAACATCATTCAAGCTCAACATCCGCTGGGTGTGTTCAACAGAAACAAATTCAGGTGATGGCGATCCGGCGACGCGCTGCGATGGCGAATCGGCTGTGATTAATTCTGGATATTCTTTCTCCAGCTGACTGAGCTCATGTTTCAAGCTATCGGCAGCCGATTCGCTCATAACCGATTCGTCTAGGACGTGGTAATGATAGCGGTAATCGTTAATCAGAACCCGCAGTTTGTCGATGCGTTCTCTGGCCTGCGACTTTGATAAATCCGAACCGCTCAACGCAAGAGTTCCCTATAAAGCGCATAGAGATAGGCGTGCGCAATCGGCAGCACGAGCATAGTTAATACAAAATATACCACTGGCGCTGCCGGAGTCGCCACTAGAATAACCGGGATCATAACTACGGCGGCAAGTACAAAGATCATAAGCGGCAGAAACAGCATCTTGCGCAT
>Ga0136611_10003709_pt1 | contig 10688 bp, 5 predicted proteins | sample AntDrymUQ2232306_2_FD_106645 | JGI IMG/M metagenome (GOLD analysis project Ga0136611, IMG submission 106645) | Polar desert sand microbial communities from Dry Valleys, Antarctica - metaG UQ223 (23.06) | ecosystem: Environmental > Terrestrial > Soil > Desert | place: Antarctica: Dry Valley... | reverse complement strand
GACCAAGCAGGCAGAACGCATCCGGCGTGACCTCCGTCCGGTCGGCCATCTGCTCGTGCCCGTGTTCTTCGTCTCGATCGGGGTCGACGTCGACGTTCGCCAATTCCTCGATCCGTCCGTTCTCGGACTGGCGGGTGGGCTGCTCGCCGTGGCGGTGATCGGAAAGCTCGCAGCGGCCGTAGCCGCCGTCGGGTCACCGGGAGACCGTTGGCTGATCGGCCTGGGCATGCTGCCTCGAGGAGAGGTCGGCCTCATCTTCGCGGGCATCGGGCTTCGGGAAGGGGTGCTCGGAAACGACCTGTATGCCGCCCTCCTTCTGGTGGTGCTGGGGACGACGCTGGCCACGCCCCCCCTGTTGCGCTGGCGGCTCGAGCAGGTGCTGACCCGCCGGCGCAACGCACCCGGTCAGGCCATGCCTGCGGATGGATGGCTCGTCGTCGACGACGAAAAAGTGGAGTTACGCAGCCGGCGTCCGAGTTCCGAACTCGCGATTCGCCTCTCGCTCGAGGTGGCGCTCCTCGTTGCTGACGGGCGTCGACCGGGCCCTGCACTCCTCGACTGGTTCGCAGCGCTGGGACGGGACGAGGAATTGGCGTGGGACCGACCTGCGAGCCGAGCGTTCTTCGAGGTGCTGCGGCGGGGCAACGCACGGTCGTGGCGCTTCCTGGAAACCATCGGGATGATCGAGCGGGTGCTCCCCGAACTGGCCGAGACCATGCGGCGCCGGCGAGACGATGCGTCCGAGCTCGACCCGGTGAGCGTCTTGCGTTGGGCGACCCTCGAGGAGGTGCGCGCCCACGCCGGAGACCCCGAGTTCATCGCCCTCGAGCGGCCCGAGTGGGTGCTGTTGGCCGCTCTCGTCCTCGACGTCGCTGGCGATCAGGAACTCCCCAGCGACGCCGCTCGCTTGATTGTCCGGCGCCTCAGGCTCGGCGTCGAGGCCGAGCAGGAGGTGGAGCTGCTCATCACCGAACGCAACCTTCTCGCAGCGGCGGCCGCTCGCCCCGACGGCCTCGACGTTGATCGCGTGCTCCCCTTGGCGGTGCATCTCAAGCGACCCGAACGCGTCCGGGCGTTGGCCCTTCTCACCATCGCTAGCGGCGATCTCTCGGCATGGGTGCGCGTTCGGCTCGACGCCCTCTCGATTCGCCTCCTGTCCGTTCTTGCGCTCCCGAACGACGAGGTCGAATCCAAGCGGGCCGCCGCCCAGTCGAGCGCACCGAGCGCCGCCGCACGCGAGCGCATCCTTCATGCGCCGCGGACGTGGGTACTGGCCGGCGACGTCGACACGCTGGTGAGGCAGGCCAGTCTGCTCGAGCCCCTTCCAACGACGGGCCAAGTCCGAGTTGCCGTCGACGGAGGCAATCGGATCGAGATCGCAGGTCGCGATCGCCAGGGATTGCTGGCAACGGTCACCGCGGCCCTCGGCGACCTCGATCTCGGTGTCCGGACGGCGTCGACGGCCACGTGGGCCGATGGGGGAGTGACCATGGCCTTCGACGTCGAAGGTCGTGCCGTCGATGCAGGAGAACTTTCCACCCTCATCGACCAGCTCGGCCGGCTGTCCCGACCGGCGGCGGCCATCCCCGGCGCCGTCGTGGAATTCGACAATGAGGCGTCACCCTGGGCCACGATCGTCGACATCCGCGCCGAGGATCAGCCCGGCCTTCTGCACGCACTGGCTTCTGCGTGTGCGGATGCAGGCGCTGTCATCGTCGCCGCCTCGATCGCTACCGCGAGCGGGCGTGCCTGTGACCGCTTCGAGGTCGTCAACCGGCGGGCCGAGAAGTTGACTCCGGCCGAACAGGAAACGCTCGAGATGGCGCTGTTGGAAGGATCTAGAAGTGCCCGTCGTCGCGTCATCGGACGAACGCGCAAGCCCGCCATCGTTTCGAAACAAACGAGCCACAGTGTGGAAACAGGGCCTTCGTAACGTCGAAGTCAGGGCAAAGGCGCCCTCCGCATCACCTTCCCATTCCCTGACTTTGGAGGACCTATGCGCAAACAGCTCAAGCGCACCGGCGGCCTGGCTCTCGTGACCACGATGGCTCTGCTGGCGTTGCACACCACTCCCGCGGCAGCCGACTCGATCGGCACCGGCATCTCGGAATTCGGGGAGGACGTCGTCGGCAGCGAGATCGCACTCAACCTCTTGTGGATCATCCTCGGCGCCATCCTCGTGATCTTCATGCAGGCCGGATTCGCCCTCGTGGAGACCGGCTTCTGCCGGGCCAAGCACGCCGCCCACGTGGTGATGACGAACTTCACGATCTTCGGCATCGGGTTCGTCGCCTTCTTCCTCGTCGGATTCGGCCTGATGTTCGGCGGCTATTCCGCCACCATCGGTGCCGACGCCGTTCCTGTCATCGGCAAAGGCGCTTACGACGTCGCCCTCGGCAGCTTCGTCGTGAGCATCCCGAACTTCGGCGGCATCATCGCCTGGGCCACGCCGGCGCTTGGCGGGAAGGCCTACGACGTCGGGGTTCTGGCCTTCTTCCTCTACCTGGCCGCCTTCATGGACACGGTGGCCACCATCCCGACGGGCTCGATGGCCGAGCGGTGGAAGTTCAAGAGCTTCATCCTCTGGGGCTTCTTCTGCGGCGCCCTCTACTTCCCGATCTTCGGTTCCTGGACCTGGGGCGGCGGCTGGCTCTCCCAGCTCGGCAACAACTTCAACCTTGGCAGCGGCTACGTCGACTTCGCCGGATCGGGCGTCGTCCACGCCATGGGCGGCATGGCTGCGCTCGCCGGCGCCAAGGTCCTCGGTCCCCGCATCGGCAAGTTCGGCCCCGACGGCAAGCCCCGCACGATCGCCGGTCACCACATCCCCATGGCCGCGCTCGGAACCTTCATCCTGCTGGTCGGGTGGTTCGGCTTCAACGCCGCTTCGACCTTCGCGGTCACCGACGCTCGTTTCGTCGTGGCTGCGGTGAACACCGGCATCGCCGCCGCCTTCGGGGCGACCGCCGCCCTGCTGTACGCCTACTTGCGGGTGGGCAAGCCCGATCCGGGCATCTGCATCAACGGCATGCTCGGTGGACTTGTTGCCATCACCGCTCCTTGTGCCTTCGTGGCGCCGTGGGCGGCTGCAGTGATCGGCATCATCGGCGCCGTGGTTGTCACTGAATCGGTGTGGCTTTTCGAGCGCAAGTTCAAGATCGACGATCCCGTCGGCGCCATCAGCGTCCACGGTGTCGGTGGTCTGGTCGGCGTCTTGTGTGTCGGCATCTTCGCCGACGGCACATACGGAGCCGGCTGGAACGGCACCGGCAACGCCTTGGCCGAACCCCTTGGCAAGAACATCACCGGCATCCTGTACGGCGATGCCGGTCAGCTCATGGCTCAGCTGATTGGGGCGGCAGTGATCGTGGGCGTGATGCTTCCGATCGCCTTCGGCTTCTTCAAGCTGCAGGACAAGCTCACGAAGGGCGGCATCCGCTCCTCGGCCGAGGACGAGATCGGCGGGCTCGACCTGCCGGAGATGGGCGTGCTCGCCTATCCCGAGTTCGAGAGCGCCATCGAGACGGCTGACCCGTCCATGGGTGAGCGTCCGCTCGTTGGTGCGTCGAGGGGCGGGCTCGATGGCTCCGGAGCAAATCGGATCAGCGTTCTGGACTGATCTGGTTCAGGCCTCGGGGGCGTCGTCGGTCGGGATGGCTTCGGCGCCCCCCTTGGCCGGGTCGTCGCCCTGGTTGGCGACGGCCTCGGCTCGTCGGGCTACCTCGTCAGCGTCGCCGAGGTAGCGCGACGACACCGTCTTGAGGTGATCGTCGAGCTCATAGACCAACGGGACTCCCGTCGGGATATTGAGCTCGGCGATCTCCGCGTCTCCGATGACGTCGAGGTGTTTCACCAAGGCTCGCAGCGAGTTGCCGTGGGCGGCCACCAGCACCATGCGTCCCGCCCGCAGGTCGGCGGCGATGACGTCGTGCCAGTAGGGAAGCACCCGCACGACGACGTCCTTGAGACACTCGGCGTTCGGCAACAGGTCGGGCGGGAGTAGCTCGTATCGGCGGTCGTGGGAGGGGTGGCGCTCGTCGTTCTCGGGTAGAGGCGGCGGCGGCGTGTCGAAGCTCCGTCGCCAGATCTTGAACTGGTCTTCGCCGTACTCGGCCTTGATCTCGGCCTTGTTCTTGCCCTGCAGATCGCCGTAGTGGCGTTCGTTGAGGCGCCAGCTGCGCTGCACCGGCAACCACAGGAGATCGGCCTCTTCGAGGGCGAGGTTGGCCGTGCGGATGGCGCGATTCAACAGGGAGGTGTGGAGGATGTCGGGGAGAAGTCCCTCGGCGAGGAGGAGGCGTCCGGCTTCCCTGGCCTCGTCCTCTCCCTGTGGCGTGAGCGGCGAGTCGAACCATCCGGTGAAGAGGTCCTGTTGGTTCCAAAGGCTCTGGCCGTGTCGGAGGAGGATCAGCGTGCTCATCGATGCGAAGCGTAGGCATGGCGTCGTCGAGCGATCGCCGCTCACGGTCGGTAGGGTCAGCGCCCATGCCGCCGACCGTGCCCTTCGACCGATTCGTGAAGTTCCCTGAGCTCACCGAGATCCTCGAGGCGTTCGCCGCCCAGTACCCGACGCTGTGCGAACTCTCGACCATCGGCCGGTCGCACGAGGGCCGTGAGATCTGGCTGTGCACGATCACCAACACGGCGACCGGGCCGGCCGACGAGAAGCCGGCGATCTGGATCGACGCCAACATCCACGCCACCGAACTGACCGGTTCGACGGCCGCGCTCTACCTCATCAACAAGCTGCTCACCCAACACGGAACCGATGCGACGGTGACTCGGTCCCTAGACACCCGGACCTTCTACGTCGTGCCCCGTATGGGTCCCGACGGCGCCGAGTTGGCGATGGCCGAGAAGCCCCGCAATGTTCGTTCGTCGGTTCGGGAGTACCCGTACACCGAGCAGCGCGACGGGATGGTCGCCCAGGACATGGACGGCGACGGCCGCATCCTCACCATGCGGGTGCCGGACGCCAATGGCACCTGGAAAGCGTCGACGGCGGACCACCGGTTGCTTGTTCCCCGCGACCCGGGCGAGGAGGGCTCGGGTCCGTACTACCGGCTGCTGACCGAGGGCGAGATCCAGAACTTCGACGGCGTCACCATCACGCCGGCACCTGCGTTGGCCGGCCTCGACATGAATCGCAACTATCCGATCGACTGGCGGCCCGAGGGCGAGCAGCGCGGAGCCGGGCCCTATCCGACGTCCGAACCCGAGATCCGAGCCGTGGTGCAGGCCATCGTCGACCGGCCCAACATCACCGCCTTCATCCAGTACCACACGTTCTCGGGCGTGCACCTTCGTCCGTACGGCACCAAGGCCGACGACCAACTGCCGACGTTCGACCTGCGCGTCTACAAGAAGATCGGGGAGAAGGCGACCGAGCTCACGGGCTATCCGTGCGTGTCGGTGTACCACGACTTCAAGTACGACCCGAAGGACGTCATCACCGGTGTGGCCGACGACTGGGCCTACGACCACCTGGGAGTCTTTGCGTGGACGACCGAGTTCTGGAACCCCTTCACCACCGCAGGCGTCGAGAACTACACGTTCATCGAGTGGATGATCGACCACCCGTTCGACGACGACCTCAAGATGCTGGCGTACTCCGACGAACAGCTCGGCGGCGAGGGTTTCGTCGACTGGTACTCCTATGACCACCCGCAGCTCGGGCCGGTCGAGCTCGGCGGGTGGAACGTGGCCTTCTGGATCCGTAACCCGCCGCTCCATCTCCTCGAGGCCGAGGTCGCGCCCCACGCCGACTGGGCCATCTGGCACGTGCTCATCGCCCCCTCGTTGGCGTTGCACTCGCTCGTGGCCGAGCCGCTCGGCGGTGACACGTGGTCGGTGCGCCTGGTCGTGCAGAACACGGGCTGGCTGCCGACGAACGTCACCGCGAAGGCGATGGAGCGCAAGGCGGTCAAGCCGTTGTCGTGCGAAGTCGTCGTGGGCGACGGCACCGGCGTCGAGCTCATCGGCACCAATGCCCGCCAAGAGCTCGGCCAGCTGGCCGGCCGAGTCGGGAAGAACTCGATGCTCGGCGGGTTCGGCGCCGCGACCGACGGCACCGTCGACCTTGCCAAAGCTGAGTGGATCGTGCGGGCGCCCGCCGGAACACCGGTCACCGTCGAGGCGCGCCACGACCGCGCCGGCGTGGTGCGGTCGTCGGTGGTGCTCGGCGGCTGAGCTTCAGGCCCCGGTTGCGCGCCCGCCCGCGAGGTCGCTCGGCGATGGGCCCCGGAGAATCACGGTGATCAGGCTGCCGCCGGACCGGTCGGCCTGAGCGATCGTCATCTCGAAGTCGAAGCCGGCGAGCCAGGCGAAGCTCACCGGGATCGCCCGCTGCGCGGCAGCGCCCGCCACTGCGAGGAGCGATGCACTGATGGCTATGGGCAAGGCGTCGACGTATTCCAGCAGCTCGTCAGGCACCTCGAGCCCAAGCCGCGCCAAACCTTCCGACACCGGACCGAATGGGTCGAGCGCCACCCCCTCCTCGGCTTCGAGCGACTCGAGGAAGAAGCGCTGCTGGATGCGCTGGATCATGGCGACGTGGATCGGATCGGACATTGGTGCCTCCCGCTCGGCTGAACGCCGTCTCTTCTACTACGCGACAGCCACGATCCGTCGCGCCCGCGAGGCGTGGTGATGTAGGCCTGCCGCCTCGGACCGCCCGAGCGCCTCCGCCGCCAGGACCATCGCCCGGTCCGTATCGCCGAACGCCATCGAGGCCCGCGCCCAGTCGAGGCGGGTGTTGATCCCTGCGAGCACCGCGCCCAGCGCGTCGTTCTGCGATACGGCGGAGCGGAACCACGCGTCGGCTTGCTTGGCCTCCCCGAGGGAGCACGCCAGCAAACCGAGGTGGCGATCGACCGATCCGGACGCCACGACGCCACCGCCCACGACGATGTTGTGCCCGGCGGCAGGAGCGAGGATCTCGTACAGGACGGCGGCGAGTCCCCGGTGCCCAACGGGGGCCACGACCTCGGCGGCCAGGGAGCACGTGAAGAGCCAGAAGTCGTCGATCGGCAAGTCGAGCACCTGACGCTGGTCCAGCGCCGCCACGAGCCGACCCGCCTCCACGATGTCCTCGGCCTCGAGAGCCGACTGCACCTGGAGAAGGCGCCACGCCAGCATCTCGTCGGAGTCAGCGGCGAAGGCGTCGATGATCGGCGCCAGCTCGCCGAGTCGTCCCTGTTCGATCCGTATGGCGACGATCTGTGCCGCGTGGTTCAGCGGCGCGTCCGGGTTGTTCGATCGGCGGCCGATGGCCAAGGCCTCGTCGGCCAGCGCCTCGGCCGCTGTCAGGTCGCCGGCGAAGTGGGCCCGCATGGCGCGGTAGGTGAGGACATAGCCGTCGATGCGGGGGACGTGGCGGACCTGCGCCGCCAGCGACGACAACATCGCCAGGTCGGTGTCGACGGACGCGATGTCGCTGAGTCGCAGGTGGTCGATCAACAGCGACGCCCACGCCGTGAGCCCGAGCTCTCGATCCCCGGACTCCTCGGCGATGCTCAGGATCTCCCGGTCGATTCCGAGACGGCGCTCGAGGTTCCCGATCCCGTTCAGGCACTGTCTCCGAGCGTTGAGGGCGAGGGCCGTCGCCGTCGCGTCGCCCGACGCACGGGCGGCGGCCAGCGCCTCGAGGCTGAGGCGATCGGCCTCGTCGCGAAGGCCGCCGCCGAACAGCTCTCGGGCCAGCCGCGACAAGAGCTCCGCCCGCCGCCGGTCTTCCGAGGCCGTGCCGGCGACTGCCGCCACCGCCGCCCGCAGCGCGTGGACGAGCTCGGCGTCCATGCGGCCGACGCCAGGACCGGCCTGCCCCATCCCGAGGGCCGCCGCCGCAAGGAGTTCCGCCTCGCCAACCTGATTCGCCTCCTCGAACGCGCGTCGGTAGGCGTTGCGCGCCGCCACCATGTCGCCGGTGTAGGTCGCGGCACGACCGAGCCCGACGAGGAGGCCAGCGGTACGGGCCGGATCGGGTTCGCACTGGCGGGCGGCGACCACCGCCCGGTGGTAGTGGGCCACCGCTTCTTCGTACGCGTACGCTCGCAATGCTTGAGCGCCCGCTCGGCCCCCGTAGGCGACGGCCTTGTCGGCGACACCGGCGGCCGCCGCCTCGGTGAAGTGGTGGGCGAGCCCGGCCACCTGTGCGGGGTCGTCGCCCCCTAGACGTTCAAGGGCCTCGCCGACCCGCCGGTGGAGCTCGGCCCGCCGCCCCCGCGGCAGCTCACCGTAGAGGCCGCGACGGACGAGCGCGTGCGAGAACGCGAACTGTCCCGGCTCACCGGGCACCTCGGCAATCTCGCGCGACGCCTGCGCCTCGTCGAGGGCGTCGAGGACGTCGGGGCGCGGCAGGTCGCAGGCGCGAACGACGGTCTCGACGTCGAACTGGCTGCCGACGACGGCAGCCACCGTCAGGAGTTCCTGGGTCTGACCCTGGAGGCGGGACAGGCGTCGTCGGATGATGGCCCGTAGGCCGTCAGGTACCGGCGCCCCGTCGTCGAGCAACACCGATGGGTCGCCGTCCGCCGCTTTCCGCAGCAGCTCTCGGACGAAGAGTGGGTTCCCAGACGTCCGCGCCCGCACCACTTCGGCTGAGTTGTCGGGAGCCTCGGCGATCGACGCCGCTTCGAGCAGTTCGGCGACGTCGGCGACGTCGAGCCCTCTAACCGGTACGACGGCCAAGCGGTCGGCCCGCCGGAGATCGGCGAGCAGTGCCGCGACCGCTGCCGGCACCTCCGTGTCCCGGTAGGTAGCCACGATGAGCAGCGGCATCGGCTCGGAGGCCACGAGGAGGTGGGCCAGCAACAGCTGCGTCGGCCGGTCGGCCCACTGGAGATCGTCGACCACGAACAGCAAGGGCGCGTCTCCGGCGAGGCGGGCGAGCAGGGCCTGGACGGCTTCGAAGAGGAGGTACCGGTCGGTCGCCGGATCGCCGGTGCCCTCGGCCTCCCCGCCGCCGAGCTCGGGGACGAGTCGGGCCAACGCCGAGACCGTCCCGCGGGGAAGGCCGACGAGGTCCGGCGCCGCCACGCCCCGCAGGAGGTCTCGCAGCGATTCGACGAACGGCTGGAAGGGCAGGAGCGGCTCTTCGTCGCACCGGCCGAAGAGCACGACACCGCCCTGGTCTCGTACGACCACGGCGAACTCCTTGGCGAGGCGGCTCTTACCGATTCCGGGGTCGCCGCCGACGGCGACCAGGCGCGGTCCACCGACGGCGGCCTCGGTCCATTGCGCGTCCAACACCTTGAGTTCGGAGCGGCGACCGACAAAGGCCAGCCGCTCTCGTGCGGCGAGGGCCGCCGGCAGCGTGCGGGCCTCGCCCTCACCGAGAGACCACCCGACCTCGCACGCATCGATGGGTTCGGCGAAGCCCTTCAGGGACACCGGACCGAGGGGGGTGAACCCGACGTCGGCGCGTCGGCCGAGCACCGCCTGCACCACCGCCGACGTGAGAATCTGCATCGGCTGCGCCCGGTCGCAGAGCCGCCGGGCGATGTTCACGGTCGCCCCGAAGTAGTCGCCTTCGTCCTCGATGGCTTCGCCGACATGCAGGCCGACCCGCACTTGCAGCGCCGGACGAAAGTGCCGGCCGTGGCGGGCCACCGCCTCCTCGATGGCGATGGCGCAGCGGACGGCGTCGTGGGTCGAGCCGAAGACGGCCATGAGCCCGTCTCCGGTGTTTTTGACCTCGCGGCCGTTGGTTTCGGCGAGGGCGACCCGCAGGAGGCCCATGTGGGTACGGCGGGCGCGCTCGGCTGGACCGTCGCCGAGTGAGTCGATCAGCGCCGTCGACTCGACGATGTCGGTGAACATGACGGTCACCGTCGCACTGGCGACCCCGCCGCGGCTCCCATCCGGCACGACGGGCAGCGTACGTCGGAGGGGCCAGCGGTGTCTCCTGGCGGGAATATTGACCTTCTCGTCGACCTTGATAGTGGTGCGCTCAACTTTGCTACGTTGCGCATTACCTACTCTCACTTCTCGGAGGCGCTCCACATGCCCAAGGCCGTCGGTATCGACCTCGGCACCACCAACTCGGTCGTCTCGGTTCTCGAGGCGGGCGAACCCACCGTCATCCCCAACGCCGAAGGGGCCCGCACCACGCCCTCGGTCGTCGGCTTCTCCAAGACCGGCGAGGTCCTCGTCGGAGAGGTGGCCAAGCGCCAGGCCATCACCAACCCAGACCGCACGATCCGCTCGGTCAAGCGCCACATGGGCACCGGATGGACCGTCGACATCGACGGGAAGAAGTACACGCCCCAGGAGATCAGCGCCCGCATCCTGCAGAAGCTCAAGCGCGATGCCGAGGCCTACCTGGGCGACACCGTGACCCAGGCGGTCATCACCGTTCCGGCGTACTTCAACGACGCCGAGCGCACCGCCACCAAGGAAGCCGGCCAGGTCGCCGGCCTCGAGGTCCTGCGCATCATCAACGAGCCGACGTCGGCGGCCCTGGCCTACGGCCTCGAGCGTGAGGGCGCGGACGAGACCGTCCTCGTCTTCGACCTCGGCGGCGGCACCTTCGACGTGTCGATCCTCGAGATCGGCGAGGGCGTCTTCGAGGTCAAGGCCACCCACGGCGACGTCCATCTCGGCGGCGACGACTGGGACCAGCGAGTCATCGACTGGCTGGTCAGCGAATTCAAGAACACCGAGGGCGTCGACCTGGCCAACGACAAGAT
>Ga0136611_10003708_pt1 | contig 10689 bp, 9 predicted proteins | sample AntDrymUQ2232306_2_FD_106645 | JGI IMG/M metagenome (GOLD analysis project Ga0136611, IMG submission 106645) | Polar desert sand microbial communities from Dry Valleys, Antarctica - metaG UQ223 (23.06) | ecosystem: Environmental > Terrestrial > Soil > Desert | place: Antarctica: Dry Valley... | reverse complement strand
GCCCGCGCGGGCCTTTCCGGGCGAGCAGGTTGCGCGCGGCGAGCTAGTGTGGAACGCCGTGTGCGCGGACTGCCATGGGCCGGGCAGCCAGTTCGACGATGCTCCCCTGTTGCTCCCGCCGGGGTCGCTCAAGGCGTACCCGAACGCGGGAGAAGCCGTGAAGTACGCGCGTGATAGCATGCCGACCGACATGCCCGCCAGCTTGCCCGAGCAAGACTACTGGGACGTCGTCGCGTTCATTCTCAAGCAGCACGGCATCGAGCACGACGTCGAGCTCGGCCCCGATTCGGGGGCGGCAGTCCGGACGATTCCGTAGCCCCCCGCGAGTGTCAGCCGCGGCGAGCCCGGAGGGCCGCTTTTTTGCCCGCTCGGGCGGTCTTGGGCTCGGTGTCCGGTGACGACTGAGCACCTGGCCGCCCATCCCGCAACGCCTGCTTGCGGACGCGTGCTCCGTCGAGCAGCTCGCGGGCGTTGCGCCGGGCGCCGGCCCCGCCGAGCGGCCCGCCGAGCATCTGGGCTAGCTCTTCCGTGCGCTCGCCGGGAGCGAGCGTCCGGACGACGACGCGCGTGGCATGGTCGTCCGTCCCCTTGGTGACCACGAGGTGGGCGTCCGCGTAGGCCGCGACCTGCGGCATGTGCGTCACGCAGAGCACCTGATGCTCACCCGTGAGGCCCCACAGCTTCTCCCCGACCACGGGCGCGCTCCGACCGCCCACTCCCGTATCCACCTCGTCGAAGATCAGCGTCCCGCGTCGATCGACCCGCGACAGGACCGTCTTGAGCGCGAGCGCGATCCGCGCCAGCTCTCCGCCGCTCGCGATGCGCCCGATCCCGCGCGGCTCCTCGCCGGGGTTCGGCGCGATCAAGAACTCGACGCGATCGATGCCGGTGGCGTCGAAGGCGAGCGTCGTGGCCCGGCCAGGAACGTGCTCGACAGCCTCGGGGGCAGCGGTGCCATTGCGCCGAGACGCGGCGAGGTGAGTCGGCACCGGCACGCCGCCCGGGTCCTCCGCCTGCTGGAGGGACACGACGAACCGCGCGCGCATGTTGAGGTCGCCAAGCTCGGCCTCGACCCCGCGCTCAAGCTCCGCCGCCACCTCGCGCCGTCGCCGCGAGAGTGCGTCGGCGAGGAGGCCAATGTCGTGTCGGAGCGCGCGACGCCGCTCGTCGAGCGCCCCGATCAGCTCATCCTGGCGTTCCACGGCCTCCAATCGAGCCCGCGCGCCATCGGCATACGCGAGGATCTCGCCCACGGAGTCACCATACTTGCGCTTGAGGTCGCCGATCAGCAGCGTCCGCTCCTCGATGATCTCGAGCTGTTCGGGATCATCCTCGATGCCATCGAGATACTTTCGTAGCGCGCGCACGGCGTCATCGAGCTGGACCGCCGCCGCGTCGAGCGCCTCGACGTGCTCGTTCAGGGCCGGATCGGAACCGACCACACCTCCGAGCGCGGCCGAGCCCTTGCCGACGAGGTCGGCGGCGCCCACCCTGTCCTCGTCGCCGCTCAGCGCCGCGTACGCCGCCGTGACGCCGGCCCGAAGTCGCTCGACGTTGCGCAACCGAGTGCGGCGTTGCGCCAAGTCGTCTTCCTCGCCGACCGCGAGCGCGGCCGCATCGATCTCATCCACCTCGTGGCGCAGGAGCTGTTGCTCGCGCTGGGCCTGGCGGGCCTCCTCGCGGATGCGGACCTGCTCGCGTTCGAGGCCGCGCAGCTCGCCAACGAGCCGGGCCAGTTGCGCCCGCTCGGTCGAGTGGCCGGCGTACCGGTCGAGCAGCTCGAGGTGCTCGCGCGGCCGAAGCAGCGACAGGTGCTCGCTCTGGCCGTGAATATCGATCAGGTGCTCGCCGATGGATTGCAGCACCGCCGTCGGGACGGCGCGCCCATTGATCCGCGCGACGCCGCGCCCGCCGCTGCCGGCCACGTCGCGGGTCAGGATCAACCCACCATCCTCGATGCCGAGACCATGCTCGTCGAGCGCCGAGCGAAGGTCACCCAGGTCGTCCATGCCCGTCAGGTCGAACACGCCTTCGACGGTCGCTCGGGCACAGCCCGTCCGCACCATGTCCGGCGTGACGCGGCCGCCGAGCATCGCGCCGACCGCGTCGATAATGATCGATTTACCGGCCCCGGTTTCGCCCGTGACCACGTTCAACCCGTCCGACCACTCGATGGTGAGGCGATCGATGATGGCGAAATCACGAACGGTCAACTGGGCGAGCACGTGTCAATAGACCCTTTTCGATCGGAACAGGTGGTGGCAATCGAGTGAGTCGGCGCTCCGACACTCACCGGACACGGATGCCTTAGGTGTCTTCGCGGGGCTCGCGCGCGCTGCATGACAGCGCATCATAATCGTACCCCGAGCACGGTCACGCCGGGAGGAGTATTCGCCAAGAACATTGGCGAACATCGAGGGGCGGATGAGGTTGCCACATCTTCCCCGCCGCCGGCTCCTTACAAGAGCCCGCGATCTCGTCACTGAGAATTCGAGTGCCGATCAGACGCCGCGACGCAGCCGCTCGGTGAGGTGCGCGTAGAAGTCGCGCGGGTCGCCGCGCCGCGCGAAGATCGCCCGCTCCTGAGCCAGCCGCACCACCGCCGGCTGCCCGACCGGCAACTCGAAATCGACCTGCCCGTCCGCCGACGCGACCGCCGGCTGGCTGCGCGCCACCGTCAGCGACAGCTCGGCCGTCTCGGGCAGCACCAAGCTGCGCAGGGCCGAGAGGTGGCCCGCGATCGGGACGACGACGATGTTCCGCAGCTCCGGCGCCAGGACCGGGCCGCCCGCCGCCAGCGCATACGCCGTGGAGCCGGTGGCGGTCGCGACCACGACGCCGTCCGCCGTGAAGCGCGTCACGTCGCGGCCATGTACCTGCAAATCGACCGTGATCGCGCGCAGCGCCGCTCCCCGCGCGATCACCACGTCGTTCAGGGCATGCGCGCGTTGCCCGTCGATGGCCAGCGACAGCATCGCCCGCTCATCGCGCCAGAACTCGCCGGCGAGGTAGCGATCGAGGTTTTCTTCGATCTCGTCGGGATGAAGCTCGGCTAGGAAGCTCAGCGTGCCCATCCCGATCGGCACGATCGGCAGCCCGGTGGCGGCCGCCCACCGCGCCGTGCGGAGCGTCGTCCCATCTCCTCCGAACGAGAGCGCCAGGGAGTAGTCGGATGGTGTGGCCCGATCCAGCTCGAAGGCCGACAAGAGCGACGACCGCACGCCGCGCGCTTCGAGCAACGGCGTCAGGGTTCTCGCCTTCTCAGCGGTCTCCGGGCGGTACGGCTGGTGGATCAGCGCGAGGTGAGGTGCGCCGCTCACTCCTCCGGCGCCTCCGCCAGCGCGGCAGCGACGATGGCGTCGCGATCGATGGCCGCTGGGACGCTCCGAAGCTCGCCACTCGCGCCCGCATCAAGCGCGGTACCATGGTGCATGCCACGATGCTGATGCGAACTTTCAAGCTCGGGCGTGCCGCGCTGCGCTGCGCCGTCGCCATCGTCCTTCTCGGCGACATTCTCCAGCCAGAGCAAGAATTCCACGTTCCCGGCCGGCCCGCGAATCGGCGAGGCGGTCAGGCCGCGCGGCTCGAAGCCCGTAGCCTGCGCCCAGCCCCATAGTTCGGTCAGGATCTGGCGGTGCAGGCGCCCGTCGCGGACGACGCCGCCCCGACCCACTTGCCCCCTGCCGGCCTCGAACTGGGGCTTGACAAGTGCCACGATGGGCGCACTCAGTCGCAGCAGCCGACCGATCGGCGGCAGCACGAGCCGCAGCGAAATGAACGACACATCAATGACCGCCGCGTCGATCGGCTCGGGCAGCGCGTCGAGGTAGCGGACGTTGGTCCGCTCGCGGACAACCACTCGGGGGTCGGTCCGTAAGCGCCAATCGAGCTGCCCACGGCCGACGTCGATCGCATACACCCGCGCCGCGCCGCGCCGCAGGAGCACGTCGGTGAAGCCGCCGGTCGATGCCCCGGCATCGAGCCAGACCAGACCGTTAACGCCAAGCTCGAAACGATCGAGCGCGTGCGCGAGCTTGTGGCCGCCGCGGCTGGCGAACAGATCCGATCCGGACGGCGATACGGCGACCTGGGCGCCGTCAGCGACGGCGACGGCCGGTCTCTGGGCGATTTGTCCGTCGATGGAAACCTGGCCGGCCATCACCAGCGCCCGGGCCTTCTCGCGGCTCTCGGCGAGCCCTCGCTCGACCAGCGCCACGTCCAGGCGCGTGCGCGTCGGACGGGGTTTCGATTCCGACGCCGCGGAACCAGTCCGAGATGACGTGGCCATCGACTGTTCGGCTCCAGCGAGGGGTGGCGCTGTGGACGGGCCGCCGGTGCGGGATCCGTGCCGCAACATTCTGGCACATCCGATGAAGCCGTGGTTGTCTCGGAACAACACGAGGCTCGAGACGGCGGGTCAAGCAGAAGGCCGGCCCTCCGAATGCGATGGAGTCGCCGGCCTCGTTAAGAGCTGGAGCTAGTCCGTGAGGGGTGCTACCCGTCGATGTACTCGCGCAAGCGGTTGCGCAGGCGCGGATGGCGCAGCTTCGCCAACGCCTCGGCCTCGATCTGGCGCACCCGCTCGCGGCTCACGCCGAGCTCCTCGCCGATCTCGCCGAGCGTGCGGTCGCGGCCATCCTCCAGGCCGAAACGCATGCGCAGCACCTGGCGCTCGCGGGGGTTCAGCTCGGCCAGTGCATTCTCGACCTGATGCTTGAGCATCGCGTCGTCGGCCGCTTCGGCCGGCGCCTGTGCGCCACGATCGGCGATGAAGTCCGAGATCGTGTTGCCCTCGTCCTCGCCAACCGGCGTTTCGAGCGAGATCGGCTGCTTGGCGGCGCGGAGAATCTGGCGGACCTTCTCTGGGGTGGTGCCCATCCGCTCGGCGATCTCGTCGGCATCCGGCTCGCGCCCGAGACCCTGCTGGAGCTCGCGCGACACCTTGTACACGTCACCGATCAACTCGATCATGTGGACCGGCACGCGGATGGTGCGTGCCTGATCGGCGATGGCGCGGGTCACGGCCTGGCGGATCCACCAGTATGCGTACGTGCTGAAGCGGTAGCCCTTGCGGTAGTCGTACTTCTCAACCGCGCGCGACAGGCCAATGTTGCCCTCTTGGATCAGATCCAGTAGCGGGAGGCCGCGCCCCATGTACTTGCGTGCCACCGACACGACGAGCCGGAGATTCGATTCGGTGAGCTTGCGGCGGGCTTTCGCGCCGATGTCCTGCTCGTCGCGGAGCGCCTCCTCTTCAGTGGCGTTCGCGAACTGACCGTCCTTCAGCTTGCTGATGGCGATGTCGCCGGCTTCGAGGGCCATCGCGAGCTCGACTTCTTGCTCCGCAATCAGCAATGGCACCCGGCTGATGTCGCGAAGGTAGATCGCGGCCGGCGTGTCCGGCATCAGCTCCTCGGCCTCGATTGCAGCCGCCCGGAGAATGTGGGCGCCGACGACCACTTCCTCCTCGACGACGTCGCTCGCGGTCGCGCGGGCCGGACCGCTGCCCCACGCTAGCGGCTTTGGCCTGTCTTCTTCTTCTTCCTCGGATTCGACCAGCTCGAAGCCGGCCTCCTCGAGAGCTTCACGGATGTCGTCGAGATCGACCGGCTCGTCGGCCGCTACGCGTGTGACATCTTCAAGGGTGACATACCCTCGCTCGCGGGCAACTTGAAGGATTCTTTCCTTCGCCTCTTCGCGAGCCGCTGGACGGGCCATCGGCTTCCCCCCGGTCCCACCGGTTTGTGTCACCAGCAGGGGCGCATCACGCCGCCGCCGGTTGAAGCGTGGCGCCGTTCCTCGAAGGGAACGTCGGCGGCGACACGCGCGTGTGGGTCTGCTGTGCCCCTCGCGGAGCGAATCAATTGCCTTGGCGCGTGACGGTTCCGACAACCGCCTCGCCAACTGGTACTGGGCCATTATACGGATCTGCAAGACTGGTGCGGCCACGTTGGGCCGCCTAGGTTGACGGAATTGAGCGTTCCATCCGCCCCTCAGCACGCCTCCGAATGGCTTCGCGGCCGGTGTCGCGAGTCGATACACTCGGAATCAGCGACCACGGGCTGACGGCGCGCCCGCCTCAGCGATGGCGGTCAGCGAAGCCCGAACGGCAGCTTCGGCATCTTGCCCCCGCCGCCGCCGAAGGGCGACCCGCCGCGCGTGAGCGACTTCATCATCTTCTGCATCTCGCGAAACTGGTTCAGCAGCTTGTTCACCTCGGCGGTGGTGGTGCCGCTGCCCTTTGCGATGCGACGCTTCCGGCTCGTCCCGATGATCTCCGGATGTTGCCGCTCCTCCATCGTCATCGATTGGATGACCGCCTCGACACGCTTGAGGTGCTTCTCTTCGAGCTGGATCGGTTGATTGCGGAGCGCCTGCGACATGCCGGGGATCATCCCAAGCAGCTGATCGAGCGGCCCCATCTGCCGCACCTTCTGCATCTGGTCCAGGAAGTCGTCCAGATTGAAGGTGGCGGTGCGGAACTTCTTTTCGAGCGCCTTGGCCTGGTCCTCCGACGTCATCTCCTGGGCACGCTCGATGAGCGTCATCACGTCGCCCATGCCGAGGATGCGCGAGGCGACGCGGTCGGCGTGGAACGCTTCGAGGCCGTCCGGCTTCTCGCTCGTGCCGACGAACTTGATCGGGACGCCGGTGACCGAGCGTAGCGACAGCGCCGCGCCGCCACGCGTATCCGAGTCCATCTTGGTCAGCACCACGCCGGTGATGCCCACCTGCTGGTGGAACTGCTCGGCGACGCGCACGGCGTCCTGGCCGGTCATCGCGTCCGCGACGAGCAAGGCCTCCGGCGGATTGAGCCTCCTCCGGATCTCCGTGACCTCGCGCATCATCGCCTCGTCGATCACCAGCCGGCCGGCGGTGTCGATGATGACATAGTTGAAGCCCTGCTGCGCGGCGTGGCGCATGGCATCCTGGGCGAGGTCCGGCGGCTTGCGATTCGGCTCGTGGTAGACCGGGATGTCGAGCTGTTTGCCCAGCGTCTGGAGCTGCAGCACGGCGGCCGGGCGGTACGGGTCGGCGGCGACCAGCAGCGGCCGATTGCCTTGCTTGCGCAGCATCAGCGCCAGCTTCGACGCCGTGGTCGTCTTGCCCGAGCCCTGGAGGCCGACGAGCATGATGGCGTTGGGCGGATTCGGCGCCGTGTTGAGCTTCTCGTTGCCGCCGCCGAGCATCTCGACCAACTCGTCATGCACGATCTTGATGACCTGCTGCGCGCCGTGCAGCCCCTGCATGACCTCGGCGCCGATCGCCTTCTCCTGCACCGCCGCCACGAACTGCTTGACGACCTTGAGGCTGACGTCGGCTTCGAGCAGCGCGATGCGCACCTCGCGGAGCGCCACCTTCAAATCGTCTTCGGTGACGCGCCCCCGACTGGTGAGCTGCTGGAAGACGGCTTGCAATCGATCGGACAAACTCTCAAACACGGCCGTCCCCCACGAGTGCATCGACGAAATCGTCCGCGTCGAAGTCGGAGATGTCGTCCATTTTCTCGCCGGTCCCCACGAACATGACCGGCACCTTGACCGCCTGGGTGACGGCGAACACCACGCCGCCCTTCGCGGTCCCGTCGAGCTTGGTGATGACGATGCCGTCGAGTCCGGCGGTCTTGGCGAACTGCTCGGCCTGTGTCACGGCATTCTGTCCCGTCGTCGCGTCCACCACGAGCACCGTCGTGACGTACGAGACATTCTGCTTGTCGATTACGCGTCGGATCTTCTTCAACTCTTCCATCAGATTGAACTTGGTGTGGAGCCGGCCGGCGGTATCAACGATTACCACGTCCGCGCCGCGCGCCCGCGCGGCCGAGATGGCGTCGAAGACCACCGAGCCCGGATCGGCGTTCGGCTGGTGCGCGATCACGGGTAACCGGGCCCGCTCGCCCCAGATCTTGAGCTGGTCGATGGCGGCGGCGCGGAAGGTGTCGCCGGCCGCCAGCACGACCTTGTGCCCCTGCTGCTGGAGCAGGTTGCCGAGCTTGGCGATGCTCGTCGTCTTGCCAACGCCGTTGACACCGACGACGAGCACCAGCGAGAGCTCGCCGCGCCGCAACAGCGCTCGCTTCTCAGCGACCTCTTCGAGCGACGTTGCCAGGGCGTCCTTGAGCGCCTCGAAGAGGTCGCGCGACGACTGGATCTCGCCGGACCGATGCTCGCCGCGCATCCGCTCCATCAGGCGGTCGGTCAGCGCCACGCCGACGTCGGCCTGAATCAGCAGCTCTTCGAGCTCATCCCACAGGTCATCGTCAATCGGGCGCTCGGCCGTCAGGAGTGTCTTGATTTTGCCGAAGAAACCGGTGCGCGTCTTCTCAACACCCTGATCGAGCTTGTCGCGTCGGAAAAAGCGACTGAGCATGGTGCCCTTCTGCGCGGCAGCGCGTCGTTGACAATGAGCTTGTGAATGCTGCCCAGATTATCGCAGACACTTCGCGGCGCCGGCACTGGCCAGCCTTGGACGAGCGCAAGGGCCTACTCTTCACCAAACCGCTCCTCGGTCGGCTCATCCAGCGCGCCGCCATCGAGCCAGGCGCGCGAGCAGCAGGGAACGGTGGGGTCGATGCCGTCGAAGACTACGTGGCGGGCGACCGCTCGGATGGCCGGCGCGAGCGACGGGAAGTGCTGGGCCATCCCGTCCACGAGGCGGTCGGTTTCGTCGAGCAGCCCACGTATCGGCGCGTCGGTCTCAAGGCTGACCAGCTCGCGGACGAGCCGATACTGCTCCGACGTCAGTTCGAGCCACAGGCGCCGATCGATGTCCTGGGCGGTGGTGGAAACGGTGAACTCGTACATCGCGGTCCTCCCGAGTGCAATGCGAGCGTTCATTGACGGTCTGATCGGCCCGAAACGTCCGATGAGCCGTCTGCCGTGAGAGGTACGCTTCAGCTCAGTTCGTTACGGCCACGAGGAAAGGGACACGGCCGCGAGGGAAGTGGACGCATTGCACCAAGTCGCCCTAGACTAGCAACGGCGCGTACACGTCTCCCGACCATGAGTGTCGAGACGGCGGCATCCTCGGAGGTCGGTTGTGGAGTGGCCCGAGATCTACGCGAGACTGCGCGCCGATCGGAACGATGCGAGTGCCTGGACCGAGCTCGAGGCGCGGGTGCGACGCTGGGCCAGATCGACGCTCGGGAGCCATGGTCCCGATCTGGTGGAGGATGCCGTCGCGGACACGTGCTCGCGGGTCGTGCTGGACCTTGCCGACGCGCGGGGCGCGGAGACGTTCGGCGGATTTGCGAAGGGCAAGTTCCTGAACGCGCGCAAGACCGCGATTGCGTGGCTGCGCGAGCCGAAGGTGCCGCTCGACATTGACCATGAACTGGCGGCCCCGATCACCGAGCGATCCGCCGAGTCGTCGCACGACGGGCTCTACGCGGCGATCGACCGCTGCATGGAGCGCCTACCGACGCGCGATCGGCTCGCCGTGACGCTGCGCTACTACGATGACGCACATTCGGCGCGAATCGCGCTCGCGCTCGGCGTGAGCGAAGGCAATGCTCGTCGCATCGTGTTTAACGGTCTCACCCGACTGCGCAAGTGCGCCCAGGCGGCACTCGCGCCACCCCACGGGACTGGCTCGCTCGCGCGGGCCTGAGAAGCGGCATGTCGATGGACGACACCACCAACGGACGCAGTCCCTCCGAATCCAGGCCGACCCCGACGTTGGAGGGACGGGTCAGTCTCGCCACCGCGCTCGATCTGGAGCGCGCGGGACACCCGGTCGATGCGGGGACGCTCGGCGAGTATGTGGAGCTACTGGATCGGTCCGGGCTGGCCGCGGCGCGCGAAGCATTCCCGGCGGTCGCGGCGCACCTCGCGGCCGGGTGCGACGCTTGCAACGCCGACGTGCGGGAGCTCCGTGAGCTCGCGGTCCTGGCGGATCTAGGCGACCTAGACCACGGTTCGTCCGAAGCCTTCCGGCCGCGGACCACCGCCTCGAGTACCGACCATCCGTTCGGCACAACGCGGGGCGTCCTCGGCGGGATTGCTGCACCCGCCGAACCCGCGACCGCGCCGTCACGCCGCGAGCCGCGCGCGCTCGTGGTCGGCCTGCTGGCGGTGGCGGCCGTCGCGCTGGTTGTGATGGGCGGCGCGCTCCTCACGCTGCTTACGGCGGCGCAGCGGGGCGGGACCGGCGAGATCAAGCTGATCGAACGCGGCTCGGAGACACCGGTGTCAGCGGCCACGTCGCCCCATCAACTCGCGCCGCCCACCTTGACCGGCACAGCGCCGAGCATCTCCGCGCCGAACGCCGCATCCACCGTGGGGCAGCTGTCCACGCCGGTGTCCGGACCAACGCCGCCAGCAAGCGCGACGCCTGCCGCAGCCGGCGCGACCCCAAGCGCGTCGCCAGCCGAGCCGACTGGAACTGTCGGTAGCGTCGCCTCGAACACTGGCGAATGCTCGGATCCGACCCCGATCAAGGCGAACCGCGACAGCCGCATCTACCACCTGCGCGGCGGCCAGTTCTACGAACGCACGCGCGCGGAGCTGTGCTTCGCGACGACTGAGGACGCCAAGCGAGCCGGCTACCGTCGCAGCCAGCGGTAGGCTAAACCAAAGCCAAGGTGAAACCCGCAGGGTCAACGCGGTAGGCTTGACGGAATCTCAAAGCACCGCGAGGCCCTGCGATGGATGACTGGCTCAAGACGTGGAAGTTGGATGAGCGCCGGGT
>Ga0136611_10003707_pt1 | contig 10693 bp, 10 predicted proteins | sample AntDrymUQ2232306_2_FD_106645 | JGI IMG/M metagenome (GOLD analysis project Ga0136611, IMG submission 106645) | Polar desert sand microbial communities from Dry Valleys, Antarctica - metaG UQ223 (23.06) | ecosystem: Environmental > Terrestrial > Soil > Desert | place: Antarctica: Dry Valley... | reverse complement strand
GCTTTCGAGGTTGACGCCGCCCGACGCCTCGATGATGGCCTGCCCCGCGACGAGATCCACGCACTCCCGCAGTTGCGCGGGCGGCATGTTGTCGAGCAGGATGATGTCGGCCTTCGCCTCGATTGCCTGCGCCACCTGCTCGATGCGGTCACATTCCACTTCAATGCGTTTGCCGGGCGCATACTGACGAACGCGTTGGATGGCGAGCATGACGTCCCCATCGACGGCCGCGAGATGATTGTCCTTGATGAGCACCGCGGCCGACAGGTTGAAGCGGTGGCTCATTCCGCCGCCGGCCAGCACGGCGTACTTCTCGAGCCGGCGCCAGCCCGGCAGCGTCTTCCGGGTATCGAGAATTTTCGCCCTGGTGCCCGCGACCGCGTCCACGTACTTCGACGTCAGCGTCGCGATGCCCGACAGGTGCTGGAGAAAGTTGAGCGCGACGCGTTCAGCGGACAGGAGGCCGCGCGCGTGCCCCGTGAGATACGCGACGGAGGCACCCTTCTTCACGCGTCCGCCGTCCTCCACGTCCATGCGGATCGACACCTTCGGGACCAGTATCCGGAACGCTTCGATCGCGAGCGCCATGCCCGCAATCACCCCTGTGCCGCGCGCCGCGAGGGTTCCGCGGATGCGGCGGTCGGACACCACCGTCGCGATGGTCGTCACGTCATCGAACGCCCCATCTTCATCCAGCGCGCTGCGGACGAGTGCCGACAGCTCCTTCTGGTCGAGAGGAAAGCGCAGTGGACCACTGCTATCGATGGACGGCATCGACATGGGCGTAACCCGGCGCGGCACGGGCTTGCGTTCCGGGCTCACTCGCCAGGATCCATTGTGCCATCAGCCACCGGCGACAGCGGCCGGTGTCCGCCGATGGCGACCATGCGCTCGATCGCAACACGCGCCCGGAGCGCAATGTCTTCCGGTACCGTAATGCGATGCTGCAACCGCTCCAGCGACTGGAGCACCTTGGGCAGTGTCGTCACCTTCATATAGGCGCAGGAGGCCCGCTCGTTGGCGGCGTAAAAGACTTTCAGGGGATTCTCGCGTCGGAGCCGGTGCAGGATGCCGATCTCCGTGGCGACGATGAACTCATTGCGATCCGAAAGCGCCGGCCGGTTGATCATGCCCTCGGTCGAGAGAATCTGTACACCCTCGGGCTCGATGTCGCCGGCCGACATCGCCTCGAGTACGCTCGTCGAGCAGCCGCACTCGGGGTGGATCAGGAACTCGGCCCGCGGATGCTTCGCTCGCTGTATCCGAATATGAGAAGGATCGATACCGGCGTGCACATGGCACTCCCCCATCCACACGCGAATATTGTCCCGCCTGGTCATGCGCCGCACGTGCGCGCCGAGAAACATGTCAGGGAGAAAGAGAATCTCCTTTTCGGGCGGAATCGCGTTAATGACTTCGACGGCGTTGCCTGACGTGCAACAGTAGTCGCTTTCCGCCTTGACCTCGGCCGTCGTATTGACGTACGAGACGACCACCGCGCCCGGAAACTCGGCCTTCCATTCCCGAAGCTGATCGGCGTTGATCGTCGAGGCGAGGGAGCATCCAGCGGCCATGTCTGGAAGCAGCACGGTTTTCTGCGGCGACAGGATCGCCGCCGTCTCGGCCATAAAGTGCACGCCGCAGAAGACAATGACATCGGCCTCGGTTTTCGCGGCCTGCCGCGATAATCCGAGCGAGTCACCGACATAATCGGCGATATCCTGGACTTCGGGCCGCTCGTAGTTATGCGCGAGGATGACGGCATTCCTTTCGCGCGCGAGCGTTTTGATCTCCGTTTCGATGCCGATGTGCGTTGCGGTCATCGCTTGTGTGCGGACGCCGGTGGAAGGCGTCGCCGAGGGTCTCCCTGCGTGGCCCTGCTACGCAATACGCAAAACGCAATACGCAATCGCTTAATCATGAAATAAATCTACCACTCAATGTGCTTTCCTTCCCACCACCCGCGGGCTTTGGGAAAGTCGCTCCGATAGTGGCCGCCCCGCGATTCCTGCCGGAGTAGAGCGGATTTCGCGATCAACCGGGCGGTCTGGACCATGTTGAACTCTTCCGTCGCCCCCTCAGGAAGCCGGTCCCGGATTCCTGCCAGCGTCTCGAAACAACGAATCAGCCCCGCGGCCGAGCGATCGATACCGGCGTAGTCCCACATCACGCGGCGCACATCGTCCGCACTGACCTGCGCGGCTCCTCGATCGCGCAGCACCGGGACTTTCCACGCGTCGAGCGTGGGCGCCCGTCCGACGGGATCCGCCTTGACCATGTCCCGCGCCACACGCTCGGCGAACACGAGGCCTTCGAGCAGCGAGTTCGACGCGAGCCGGTTGGCTCCGTGGACGCCGGTGTTGGACACTTCCCCGCACGCATACAACCCGCGCAGGCTCGTTCGTCCCTTCAGGTCGGTTATGACGCCGCCCATCATGTAGTGCGCCGCCGGGGTGACCGGCAGCAGGTCCTTGCGTGGGTCGATGCCACGCGCGCGACAGATCGCCAGAATCCCGGGAAAGCGATCGGCGAAGTCCTTCCCGAGACGGGTCGCGTCGAGATGCACGAGACCGCCGCGCTGCCGTTCGCGGAAGATTTCGCGTGCGACAATGTCGCGCGGGGCGAGCTCGGCAAGGCGATGCCTTTTCTTCATGAAGCGCTGGCCGCGATCATTCACCAGCACCGCCCCCTCACCGCGCACGGCCTCCGAAATCAGCGAGAGCGGATTCTCGGGAGTGTCCAGCGCCGTCGGGTGAAACTGGACGAACTCCATGTCCGACAGGCGAGCGCCCGCGCGATAGGCGACGGCAAAACCATCGGCGGTGGCGACCACCGGGTTCGTCGTATAGCGATAGAGCTGACCGCAGCCGCCCGTCGCGAGGACGGTGGCGTCGGCAATGATCTCCACCGCGCGCCCCGCTACACTGGTGCGGGCTCCATAACAGCGATTGCCCTCGACGATCAGGTCGAGCACCCGCGATTTCTCCAATACCTCGATCCGTGGGCTCTCAGACACGCGGTCGATGAGCGTGCGCGCCACCTCGGCACCTGTCTGATCACCGTGCGCATGCACAATGCGGTTGGTGGAGTGGGCCGCTTCCCGTCCCAGCTCGAACGCACCGTCCGGGTCCAGATCGAAGTCCGCGCCGGCCACGTGCAGCTCGCGAACACGCGCCGGTCCTTCCTCCACCAGGACGCGAACCGCGGCAGCGTCACAGAGCGCGGCACCAGCGGCGAGCGTGTCACGCCAGTGAAGTTTCGGGGAATCTCCGGCACCAAGCGCGGCGGCAATGCCGCCCTGCGCATACGCGGTCGCACTGTCAAACAGCGAGCGCTTGGTGAGGACCAGCACCTCTCCGTGCTCCGATGCGCGCCACGCGGTGTGCAGCCCGGCAACCCCGCTGCCGATCACGAGGAAGCGTTTCCGTATCCGGTCGGTCATGGAAGGAACGTACTGACTCGCTCAGGTGATTGTTAAGTCCGCCCGCTCCGGTCTTGCCGCACTGCCCGCCATCCCCGACTTTCCTTCGATGCGTAAGCTGCTCTGGCTGCTGGCCGCCCTCATATTGATTCACATTGCTCTGCTCTTCGTCCATCCGGGCGGCGCCAGTGAGGCACCTTCCGGTGAGGCGATCGACGTCGGTATCGTCTTCGACGTCGGCGGACGCGGCGACAAGTCCTTTAACGATGGCGCGTATCTCGGAGCGGAACGTGCCGAGAAGAATCTCGGAGCGCGAGTGCGTTTCGTGGAGCCAGGTGACGGATCGGACCGGGAGGCGGGGCTTCGCCTGCTCGCAGCCGAGGGAATGGATCTCGTCATCGGGGTTGGATTCATATTTACCGACGACATTACCACGCTTGCGAAGGAATATCCGAACGTCCATTTCGCAGCCGTCGACTACGCCGTCTCCAGCGACGCGAGCGGCAAACCCGTCCAACCGCCGGCCAACCTTGCAGCGCTCAAGTTTCGGGAGGAGGAGGGTTCGTTTCTCGTCGGCGCGCTGGCCGCGATGGTCGGCAAGTCGAAGAAGGTTGGCTTCATTGGTGGAATGGACATTCCCCTCATCCACAAGTTCGAAGCCGGCTACACCGCAGGGGTAAAGCACGTGTGCTCGGACTGCACCGTGATCGCACAATACGCGGGAGCGACTCCGGAGGCCTTTCGCAATCCGGGACGCGGAAAGGAGCTGGCACTCAGCCAGTACCAGTCGGGCGTCAACGTCATCTTCCACGCTTCCGGCTCCACGGGCCTCGGCGTCTTCGAAGCCGCGCGCGCGATGAACAGGCTCGCGGTGGGAGTCGACGCGGACCAGTACGCCGAGGCACCAAACCACATCCTGACATCCATGGTGAAGGGCGTGGACGTTGCCGTTTACGACGCCATCAACCGCGTGAAGGAAGGCACATTCAAGGGTGGTATCTACCAGCTTGGCCTCGCCGAACAGGGCGTCGGCTACATCTACGACCGCAACAACCAGTCGCTCATCCCGGGGGACATCCGAACACGGCTGGAGCAGTTGCGTGAGGAGATCATTCAGAAGCGGATCACGGTGCCGAGCGAGCGATGACGACGCCTGATTCGCAGTTGCCGGGATCGCCAGATGTTGCTGTCTCGATGCAGAACATCGTGAAGTCGTTTGGCGCCGTGCAGGCCAATCGCGGCGCGACGCTCGAGGTACGTCGTGGGGAGGTGCATGCCATCGTCGGCGAAAATGGCGCTGGCAAGTCCACACTGATGCGAATCCTCGGCGGGCTGTATCCGCCCAACTCGGGCGACGTCACGGTTCACGGCCGCACCGTCACGGGCTGGTCGACGGCCGAGGCCATTGATGCCGGGGTGGGAATGGTGCATCAGCATTTCATGCTGGTACCGACGCTGACGGTCGCGGAGAACATCGTGCTCGGGCGCGAGCTCACGCGAGGCCCCTTCATGCTCGATCGAATGCGGTCGGAGCGGGCGGTGGCCGATCTGGCCATGAAGACCGGGCTGCTGGTGCCCGCGGGGCGGCGCGTGGACGAGCTTTCCGTCGGGGAAGCGCAGCGCGTAGAAATTCTCAAGGCACTCTACCGGGGTGCGCGGACGCTGATTCTCGATGAGCCCACGGCGGTGCTGTCGCCGCGCGAGGTCGAGGAGCTCTGGCAGGTACTCCGCCGTCTTCGCAGCGAAGGTGACACCATCATTCTCATCACGCACAAGCTGGATGAGGTCATGGCCATCTCCGACTCGATCACGGTCATGCGCCATGGTGAAACGGTCGAGCAGCTCCGCACCGCCGACACGAACCCGGCGGAGATTGCACGCGCCATGGTCGGCCGGGATGTCGCGCTCCCCGCGCATGCCGGAAGCACAGGCGCGGTTGACTCCCGGTCAGTGGCTCTCGAACTGAAGGATGTTCGAGTCCGTTCGACGCGTGGCACCGTTGCGGTGGATGGCCTCAGCCTCGCGGTTGCGCGAGGCGAAATTCTCGGTATCGCCGGCGTCGAGGGAAATGGACAGACGGAGTTGATCGAGGCCATCGCCGGGCTTCGCGACATTGAATCCGGTTCGATCACCTTGAGCGGAGCGAGCCCGGAGGACGTTTCCGGCAGCAGCGTCGAGGCGCGTGCCCGGGCGGGCTTATCCCACATCCCCGAGGATCGGCACCTCCGCGGACTCGTTCTCGATTACTCGATCGAGGATAATCTCATTCTCGGCATGCACCGGCAGTTTACGAAGAGCGGTCTGCTCGATCGCGATCGAATTGCAGACAATGCTCGACGGCAGATCGCCGCGTTCGACATTCGCCCGCCCGATCCGCACCAGCAGGCGCGCGCGCTGTCCGGAGGCAACCAGCAGAAGATCGTCGTGGCTCGCGAGATGGGACGCGACTTTGGCGTTCTCCTGGCGGCACAGCCGACTCGCGGCGTGGATGTTGGCGCCATCGAATTCATCCACGACCGGCTCCGAGAAGCGCGGGCCAGCGGCAAGGCTGTTTTACTCGTGTCAGCCGACCTCACGGAGATACTCGCCCTCTCCGATCGCGTGGCCGTCATGTACGGAGGAAAGATCGTCTCGATGCAGGCACGAGCCGAAGCGAGCGAGGAGTCGCTCGGGGCCTTCATGACCGGTGCAAGCCGCGTGACGGCCGCGTGATGAACAGCAAGGTCAGGGACACGCTGGTGGAAGGAGTGGTGCCCAGCGTGGTCGCATTGATGATCGCGCTGGTAGTCGGGGACATCCTGATTCTGGTATTCGGCGAGTCGCCGCTCGCGGTGTACCGGTTACTGCTCGAAGGCACCTGGGGCAACGCGTACGGGCTGGGACAGGTGCTGTACAAGGCAACGACGCTCATCTTCACCGGCCTTGCCGTCGCGATCGGAGTGCGCGCGGGGCTGTTCAACATTGCGGCCGAAAGTCAACTCGCTGCAGGCGGTTTTGCGGCGGCAATGACGGGACTGCTGTTGCCCGCGACGGTTCCCGCTGTCGTGGCGATCCCGCTCTGCATGTTGGCCGCCATGGCAGCCGGCGGGCTCCTGGGAGGAGTTCCCGGCGTGCTGAAGGCGCGCTTCGGGGCGCACGAAGTCATCGTGACGATCATGCTGAACTTCATCGTCCTCGCGCTCCTCAGCTACCTCATCTCCGCGCACTTTCACGTCCCGGAATCACTGCATACGGAAGAGATTCGCACCGGTTCGATTCCGCGACTGACCGCGGCGTCTTCGTACTTTGCCGGCTCGGCCGCGAACTTCACCATCATTGTGGCGCTGATCGCAGCCGCCGCCGTGTGGGTCCTGCTCTTCCGCACGCGCGTGCCGGCTACGAGTTGCGTGCGGTTGGGCTGCAGCCGGAGGCCGCGGAGTATGGTGGCGTGAAAGTCCCGAGCGTCGTCATTCGCACCTTTCTCATCTCGGGCGCGCTCGCCGGGCTGGGCGGCATTAACTATGTGCTCGGGTACAAGCACTACTACGAAGAAGGCTTCGCGTCCGGCGCCGGCTTTCTCGGGATCGCGGTGGCACTGGTGGGACGGAGTCATCCACTTGGCATCGTTCTCTCGGCGCTGCTGTTTGCGACGTTGTCACAGGGCGGACTGGCAGTGAACGCCCTCGTGCCGAAGCAGATGGTCGAAGTTCTTCAGGCCGTGGTGATCATTGCGGTGATGACATCGATTCCCGAAGTGCGACGCGCGCTACGTGGAGCGCGACCGGTGCCCGCGACATGATCATGCTCGCGTTTCTCGCGCAGACGCTGCGCATCGCGATTCCCTACCTGTTCGCGAGCGCTGGCGGCGTCATCTCGGAGCGCGCCGGTCTCATCGGGTTGACCCTCGAGGGCTACATGCTCGGCGCGGCATTCACCGCCGCAGTGGGCAGCCATTACTCCGGCAGTCCGTGGATCGGCGCACTGTGCGGGATTGCTGGCGGCGTCGCCATGGCTATGCTGTACGCCGTCTGCTCGCTGAGATTCCGGGCGAATCAGATCGTCGTCGGCATCGCCATCAACCTGCTGGCCATCGGGCTCACGCGGGTATTCCTGCGCTTCATCTTCGACAGCTCGTCGAACTCCTCGCGTGTCGCGGGCTTCGGCAGCGAAACTGGCGGCGGACTGGCGGCACTCGTGTCGAATCCCCTGATCTGGCTTGGCCTTGCGACAGTGCCGGCGCTGGCGTGGGTGTTGTATCGAACGCCGTTCGGGCTGCGCGTGCGCGCGGTTGGTGAGCATCCCGACGCGGCGGCGTCCGTCGGCGTTCGTGTGAATCGCGTGCGCTACGCGGCGGCGGCGCTCTCGGGAATGCTCGCCGGGCTGGGCGGCGTCTACCTCGTGCTCGACCAGCACCAGTTCACCGACCAGATGACCGCTGGACGCGGCTTCATTGCAATCGCCGCAACAATCTTCGGCCGCTGGGATCCCGTACGCGTGGCCCTGGCGTGCCTGCTCTTCGCGGCCGCCGAGACCATGCAGATCCAGCTGCAGGGCATGAAGATCGTGCCGTCGCAGTTTCTCGAGATCCTCCCGTACGTGCTCACCATTATCGCGCTCGCCGGCGTGGTGGGGCGCGCCGTACCGCCCGCCGCGCTCGGAAAGACGACCGAGCCCGTATGAACTCTGGAGTGTCCGCGTTCCTCCACTCGCGTGTCGGGGTGGTGGCGATCGTCGCGATGATCCTGGTGGTGGGTTACTTCCTGCTCAAGGAGCTGCGAAGGATACCGGCGTCACTGCATGTACTGATGTGGACGGCATTCATCGACATGCTCGGATTGCTGATGGTCCTGCCGCTGTTGCCGTTCTACGCCGAGGATTTGGGAGGCACGGGTTTCGAGCTCGGCTTCGGCGGCTGGTCGTTTCATGTAGGCATCGGGCTCATCTCGGCGATGCTGGTGACGGCCTTCACAGTCGCCATGCTGATCAGCGCTCCCATGTGGGGCAGGTTCTCCGATCGGTGGGGACGGCGGCCGGCGCTGCTCGTGGCGCTTGCGGCCTCTGCGATCGCCTACTTCATCTTCGGGTACGCCGAATCTCTGGTAGTGCTGTTTCTCTCGAGGATCGTACAGGGGGCGGGTGGCGGAACGGTCGGGGTCATTCAGGCCTATGTCGCGGATGCCACCGAACCACAGAACCGCGCACGGAGTCTCGGCTGGCTCTCTGCGGCGACCAACGCCGGCGTCGCACTCGGACCCGTGCTGGGGAGTCTTGCGCTGTCCGTCGGCGGGCAGCCCATGACCATCGGTAATCACACCTTCGCTCTTGGACGAGCCGCGCCCGGGGTATTCGCCGGGCTGCTCTGCCTGGTCAACATGGTCTTTGCATGGCGCTATCTGACCGAATCGCGACCGGTGGCGGTCGAGGGTCAGGTGAGACCGAAGGTGACGACATCCCGTTCGGCGGTGAAGCGCGTGATCACGCATTCGGGTGAGCCTGCGGCGCGACTCATCTGGATTTATGCGATCGCGATGGGGGCATTCAACGGGGTGACAGCTATTCTCGCCCTGTTCCTGGCGGCGCGATTCGCCGTGAACGAGAAGACCATCGGGATTTTCTTCACGTATATCGGAGTGATCTCGGTACTGACACGAGTGCTCGTTCTCGGGCGGGCCGTCGATCGGCTCGGCGAAGCCCGATTGTCACGCATCGGCTCGGCGATGCTCGCGGCGGGGCTAATGGGCATCTCGCTGTCGACATCCCTGCCGATGCTCGCGGTTGCCGTGGCGCTGGTACCTCTCGGTACGGCCTTCACATTTCCGTGCGTGACCGCGCTCCTGTCTCGCGTGATCCCGAATCATGAGCGAGGCCTGTACATGGGAGTGCAGCAGACGTTCGGTGGCGTGGCCCGGGTGATTTTCCCGTTGATGGCGGGCTTGATGTTTGACCACCTGGGCAAGGCATGGCCTTTCTGGGTTTCAGCGGCGCTCGTCGCGGGAACCATCCTGTTGAGCCTCGGACTCGATGTCACTCCGAAGAGCCAGGCCGCAACCGCCTGATCGCGATCAGCGCGGCTTGAGCCGGCGTTCCGGAACGAGCCACCATGCGGCGGCGAGCAGCGCACCGGCGAAGCCGGCGACGATGTCGCGCCACGCCACAAAGCCCTGTGTGTACTCGAATGCAACGGCGGCGAGCATGATGCCTGCCAGCACGATGGTCTGGCGCACGCCCGCGGCTCGCCCGGCGATAACCACGGCGTAGGCGATGGCGAAATGGATGATCTTGTCGATGGTGAGCCAGCGGTCCTGATAGCCACCGAGATCGGGATCGATCTGGAAGATCGCGTTTGCGGCGACGCCGAGCGTCAGCATGAGTAGATAGATCGCATCGCGCACGCGAAGCGTAGGGAGACTCGTATTGGTCACGTGGGTCATCGTATAATCTTCGCTGGTTGGACGGCCTCGAGCACCATTGCGGCGGGTCAGCGCTGGCCGCGATCAAACTCATTCCATGGTAATCCATTGCGCATTTCAACAGGCTGTCTGCTCATCAGTGGGCTCTTTCTGGCTGGGTGCCAGACCTGGACGCGATCCCATCCGGCCAGGACGCACCCGGCCGACGAGACCCGCATCCGAGCGCTGCTTAGCGAGTCAGCAGCGGCATGGAATCGGGGCGACCTGGCCGGCCATCTGTCGGTTTACGTTGACTCGGTGACCTTCATGACCGCGAACGGCCCGCGACCCGGCGTGAAGCCAATCGAGGAGGCGTTCACTCTCAAATACTTTCGGGATGGAAAGCCGAAGCAGACGCTCGGGTTTGATGAAGTGAGGGTGCGTTTCCTCGGGTCCGATGCCGCGCTGGTCACCGGTCGCTTTCGCCTGACTGGAGGTGGCGAGGCGGAGCAATCCGGCTGGTATACCCTCGTCTGGGTTCGCTCTTCATCGGGGTGGAAGGTGCTTCACGACCATTCCAGCTGATTTGTGAACTGCGCGACGGGCGCGACCGTGAGACCGATTCCTTGACATAGGGGTAGGGGGTATGTAGTATACCCCTCAAGGGTATTCTCTCAGGGAGGGGTCATGGAAAGCTTTACGCTCAAGATCGCGGGAATGTCATGCGGCCACTGCGTGCGGGCCGTTACCGGAGCGCTCGAGCAAATGCCGGGCGTCTCCATCGGCGAAGTGGCTGTTGGGAGGGCGAGCGGGGGCTACGATCCCACGCGGACGTCGCCCGGAGATCTCGTCAAGGCAATTGAGGCCGCCGGCTTTGAAGCGACTCCTGCCACCGAATCCTGAT
>Ga0136611_10003706_pt1 | contig 10696 bp, 10 predicted proteins | sample AntDrymUQ2232306_2_FD_106645 | JGI IMG/M metagenome (GOLD analysis project Ga0136611, IMG submission 106645) | Polar desert sand microbial communities from Dry Valleys, Antarctica - metaG UQ223 (23.06) | ecosystem: Environmental > Terrestrial > Soil > Desert | place: Antarctica: Dry Valley... | reverse complement strand
GCGCTGGCTCCTGTGCTGTCGGCCGTTCCCCGAGTGCCACTGACCCTCGCGCCCACCCCCGAGACGCTGGACGCCGTGAAGGCAGGAGCCGAGTCCCAAGTGGGGGGCGAGGCCGATGCCCTCCTGCTCCAGCAGCTCATCAGTGGTGCGGCAGGAAGGCAGGTGCTCGCCAGTCACTACGTGCCGACCGACCTGGGAGCGCTCCTCGCCGCCAACCTGAGCTCCGAGGCGGCGGCACAGCTCGTCCGTGGGCGCAACACCGTGGCTGCGACCCTCGGTGTGCCCCCCCCGGACAACGCCACGCGGGCGCTCTACGAGCAGATCGACGAGGTTGGCCTCAACCACCTGAAGGACCGGCAGACCGACCCCGTGAAGCGGCTCATCGTCCCCGAGAGGTTCGTGAACCCCACCGGGCTGAACATCGCGCTGACCCAGCCGTACGAGCTCGACGGTGGCGGTGTCACCGGCCTGCTGGTCGACGAAGGACTGGTCTCCCACTTCGACAAGGCGGCCACCGAACCCGTGCTGGCCGCTTATCACCTGCTGGCCGACCTGGCCGTGCTGTTCTTCGACGGGCCGGAAACCGAACGCCGGGGGGTGGCCGTGCTGCCCGACCGATCGTGGCCGACGTCGGCCCGGTTCCTGACGACCCTGCTGAACGGCCTGACGGTGAGCCCGATCCTCGACGCGGTGACGACGGATACCGTCTTCAACGCGGTCAAGCCCAAGCCGGGCCTTCGGCTGGGGCTGGCACCCCGGCTGGCGCCACCCGACGTGTTCGACGAGCGGACCATCACCGAAGCCCGCCGGCGGGGCCAATCGGTGCGGGAGGTGCTGCCGAACGACGTGGCTGCACACGACCGGTACGGCCGCACCGTCCTGGCCAGTGAGTCCCTGGGCCTCGGGCCGCTCGAACGGCGGGCGTTGCGGGCCGGAGCCAGCGAGCAGCTCGAGGCCAAGCTCGGGAAGGTCCACCTTCCCGAGAAGCTGTCGATCACCCTCACCGCCCGACGGGGGCAGATCCCGGTGACCGTCGCCAACGACACCGGCGAGCCCGTGCACGCACTGCTCGTGATCCAAAGCGCCCGGATGGGCTTCCCCGAAGGCGACCGCCGGCAGGTGCGGCTCGATCGACCCAACACCACGGAGCGGATCAGCGTCGAGGCGCGATCGTCGGGCCTCTTCCCGGTGACCATCATGCTGCTCTCGCCCGACGGGCGCGTCGAGCTGGGACGGACCAGCGTCAAAGTGCGATCCACGGCCACGTCGGGTGTTGGAGTCGCGCTCTCGGTGGGGGCAGCCGGGTTCCTTGTGGTGTGGTGGGTGCGGCACTCCAGGGGGCGCCGGTCCGGCAAGCTCGTGCCTGCGTGAGCTCGGTCGAGGAGGATGCCGGGGACGTCGCGTCCCCGGAGCCTCCCGCTCCCGGCCTGGGTCGGTCCACCGCGGTACAGGCGGCGGGCACGCTGCTCTCGCGCGTCACCGGCTTCGGCCGGGTCTTCGCCCTCGCCTACGCCCTGGGCGAGACCCGCTTGGTCGACACGTACCTGCTGGCCAACAACACGCCGAACATCATCTACGAGCTGGTGCTGGGCGGTGTGCTCAGCGGCACGGTGCTGCCCGTGTTCGTCCAAGCCCTGAGAGGGCGCGACGAGAAGGAGGGGTGGCGAGCGGTGAGCGCCGTGCTCACCTTGGCTGCACTTGCGGCCGCTGCCCTCTCGCTGGTCTTCGTCGTCGTCGCCCCGCTGTTCATCCGCCTCTACACCCTGAGGAACGGGGGCGAGCTGCGCGATGACCAGACCGCCGTGGCCGTCGACCTCCTCCGGCTGTTCGCGCCGCAGGTCTTCTTCTACGGGATGATCAGCATGACCAGCGCGCTCCTGCGGGCCCGCCGGAAGTTCGCGGCGCCGATGTTCGCCCCGGTGCTCAACAACCTCATCGTCATCGCCGTCTTCCTGGCCTACCCTCACCTCGTCGATGGGCGGGAGCTGGCCGACGTGCGGGGCAACACCGGCGCCATGGTGCTGCTCGGGCTCGGCACCACCGCCGGCGTGGCCGCCATGGCCCTCGCCCAGCTGCCCGTGGGCCTCATCCGCCGCCACGTGCGGCCGGTGTGGCAACCGGGTCACCCGGCCGTGCGCCGGATACTCGGTCTGTCGGGCTGGACCATCGGCTTCGTGGCGGCCAACCAGGTGGCCCTGTTCGTCGTGAACTTCCTCGCCAACGGCACGCGGGGGCATGTCGCCGCCTACTTCTACGCCTACGTCATCTTCCTGCTGCCTCATGGCGTGGCCTCGGTCTCGATCATCTCCGCCGTGCAGCCCGAGCTGGCCGATCGCTGGAGCGCAGGCGACCGCTCAGGCTTCCAGGACCGGCTCGGCACCGGGCTGCGCACCATCCTGGCCGTCATCGCTCCGGCCGCTGTCGGCTACATCCTCCTGGCCAAGCCGATCGTGGCCGTGCTGCTCGAGCACGGCGCGCTGGGCGATGCCGGCGCCGACCAGGTGTCGGGGACGCTTGCGGCCATGGCGTTGGGCCTTCCTGCGTTCAGCGCCTGGCTGTTCCTCACGTCCGCCTACCAGGCCATGCAGGACACCCGCTCTCTTTTCAAGCTGTACCTGCTGGAGAACGCGGTCAACGTGGTGGTCGCGTTCGCGCTCTACCCGTCACTCGGCGTGCAGGGCCTGGCCCTCGCGCTGGCCGTCGCCTACACGGTTGGATCTGTTGCCGCGGCGGCCGACCTGCGTCGCCGAGCCGGCGGTCTCGGAAGGCAGCCCGTGGGGCGGTCGATCGGCCGCATCGGGCTGGCAACAGCGGCCATGGCCGTGGTGGTCGCCCTGGTTGGCTCGAGCATCGGCTCGGACGAGGGCGTCGGAGCCATGCTGCGTGCCGCAGTCGGCGTGGGAACAGGTGTTACCGTCTACCTGCTCGTCGCACGCCTGGCGGGCGTGACCGAGCTAACTTCCCTGCTCTCGATCCGGAGGAAACGATGATCAGTGGTTGGCTGATCAAGATCGTGCTCGGCATCGCCGCGATCGGCTTCGGCATCATCGAGCTCGGTTCACCCTTGATCGCCCAAGCGCAGGCCGACGACTCGGCCCATGCAGTGGCCGACGCGGCAGGGCTCGCGGTGCAGTTCAACTACACCGAGGAGGCGCTCCAGGCTGCGTGCGCGGCGAAGGCGGTCGAGCAGGAGGTGGAGCTGGTGGCGTGCGAGCTCAGCGGAAGCAATGAAGTGTCGGTCACCGTCCGCAAGGTGGCGCGCAGCTACCTGCTGAAGAACTTCGAGCAGACCAAGAAGTACTACGTCGTCGAGAAGTCGGCGACGGCTCAGCGCATATGAGCGCGGCTGAGGCTGACGACGTTGGGGGCCCTGCATGACAACCGTCCGGGTGGTCACCGACAGTGCCTGCGACATCCCGCCCGCTCTGGCCGATCAGCACGGCATCATCGTCGTCCCCCTGACCGTGCGCTTCGGGGACGAGGAGTTCGTCGATCGCCGAGACCTGTCACCTGAGGAGTTCTGGTCGCGGGTCGCCAGCTCGCCCGTGCTGCCCGAGACGGCGGCGCCCTCGCCCGGGGCGTTCGAGGCCGCCTATCGCGAAGCGGCGGCGGCCGGCGCTCCCGGTGTCGTGGCCGTGCTGCTCTCGGCCGACCTCTCGGCCACGTACCAGGCGGCCGAGCTGGCCGCCCGGGCAGTCGCCGACGTGGTGCCCGTTCGCGTCATCGACTCCCGGTCGCTCACCTCCGGTGAGGGCTCGATCGCCCTCGCTGCCGCTCGCGCCGCAGCCGAGGGTAAGAGCTTGGACGAGGTGGTCGAAGTGGCGGCCGAGATGGTCGGCCGCACTCGGGTCTATGCCGCCCTGGACACGCTCGAGAACCTGAAGAAGGGCGGCCGCATCGGCGGCGCCCAGGCGATGATCGGTTCCATGCTCTCCATCAAGCCGATCATCGAGCTGAGCACGGGAAAGGTCGAGCAAGAGTCGAAGCAGCGCACTCGCACCAAGTCACTCCGATACCTGGCCGACAAGGTGAAGGCCTACGACCGGGTCGAGAACCTCTCCGTCATGCACGGCGACGCGCCGGACATCGAGGCCTTCCTCGACATGCTCGGTGCAGCCGGGTACGACCGCGACGCCATCCTCGTTGGCGACATGGGTGCCGTCATCGGTGCCCACGCCGGACCCCGGGTGGTCGGTGTCACGTTCCAGGTACCGAGGTAAGGGACGTCACCGCCTCCACGGCGTGGGACGCCGCCGAGCCTGAGCCCACCACGGGTGGCCTGACCCTCCAGGGCCGCTACCGGACGGTGCGACGCATCGCCCGCAGCGATGTGGCCGAGGTGTGGGAAGCGTATGACGCGGTGCTCGCTCGCCGGGTGGCGCTGAAGGTACTGACAGAGGGCTCCATGGCGGACCGGGAGCACCAGGAGCGGATGCACCGCGCGGCCGTCGCTGCTGCTCGGCTCTCGCACCCGAACATCGTGGCCACGTTCGACACGGGCTACGACGCCGGCGCCGCCTACTTCGTGACGGAGCTGGTGGACGGTCCTACCCTTGCCGAGGTGTTGGCTCGGCAAGGGCCCCTCCGCCCGAGCCTGGGTGCGACGATCTGCGCCAATGTCGCGGATGCGCTGGCGGCGGCCCATCGCGTCGGCATCCTGCACGGCGACGTCCGGTCGGAGAACATCTTCGTGTCCGAGGGGTTCGGCCGGGCGCCGACGGTGAAGGTGACGGACTTCGGTCTGGGGCCGGCCACGGCTGCCGCGGCCCTGTACCAGGCACCAGAGGTGCTCGGCGGCGCCGAGCCGGACCAGCGATCGGAGGTGTTCTCGATCGGCGTCGTGCTGTACGAGGTGCTCGTCGGTCGACCGCCGTTCGAGGCCGTTCCGGCGACGGCGCCCGCGTCTTCTCGGACGCCGAGCGAGCTGCAACGGCCGCGCCAGCTTCGGGCCGGCATTCCCAGAGCTCTCGAGGCGGTGGCGCTGAAGGCTTTGGCTACGGATCCGGCCGACCGGTTCGCAACGGCCGCCGACATGCGCATCGCCCTTCTCGCCATCGATCTGCAGGCCGACGACGCGGTGCCCGCCTCCGGGACCGACCCGACGCCTCCCGCCGGCATGCCGGCCACCGTCGTGCGGGCCCGGCGCCGCTGGATCGCTCCCACCTTCGCCCTCATCGTGGTCACCGGCGCCCTTGTCCTCCTCGGCCTGGTGTTCGCTCGGTCGGACCTGGCCAAGGACCTGCTCCGCGCCGGAGACAAGTCACCAGGGGCCGAGCCAACCCTGCCCGCCCCACGGTCGATCCAGGCCATCACTTCGTTCGACCCGGATGGCGACGGCACGGAGAACGACGGTCGGCTCCCCCAGGCCATCGACGGTGACCCGGCCACCTCTTGGGCCACCAGCCGCTACAACAGTCGAAGCTTCGGCAACCTCAAGCCCGGCGTCGGGATCTGGGTCGACCTGGGCACCAAGGCCAAGGTCTCCTCGGTCACCATCGCCTCCCCCTCGGTCGGATGGAGTGCGAACGTGCATGTGGCCGGTCAGCCGGGCTCGACCCTGGCCGCATGGGGGCCGCCCGCAGCCTCCGTCACGGAAGCGGGCGGCACGGCCGAGGTCAGGTTGGCGGGCGTCGAGGGGCAGTTCGTTCTCATCTGGTTCACCAGGGCCGGCACCGACAACCGGGTGGAGATCACCGAGCTGACGGTCGCCTAGCGCCGTGCCCCCCGCACGGCGCACCGACGAGCAGAGCGACGAGGACCTGGCCCGAGCCGCCCAGGACGGTGACCGGGACGCACTTGACATCCTTCTCCGGCGCCACGTCGACCGCATCCATGCCGTATGCCGCCGGATCGCCGGCAACGATGCAGACGGCGCCGACGCCACGCAGGAGGCGCTCCTCGCCATCGTGCGGGGAATCGGTCGCTTCGACGGACGCAGCCGGTTCTCGACCTGGGCCCACCGGGTGGCCACCAACGCCTGCCTCGACGAGCTGCGTCGCAAGAAGCGGCGGCCGGAGCCGACCGACGCCAGCGATCCGCGGTGGGAGCGCCAGCCTGCTGCCACGCCCGATGTCGCCGACAGGGTGGACATCGACGTGGCTCTGGCCCGTCTGCCGCTCGACTCCCGGACAGCAGTCGTGCTGCGCGACTTGACCGGACTGGACTACGCCGAGATCGCCGAGATCCTCCAGGTTCCGGTCGGCACCGTCCGGTCCCGCATCGCGCGGGGGCGCGCCGCGCTCGTACCTCTGCTCCGAGGGAACCCGGATGCCACCACCGATCGTCCAACCCGTTGACCATGGAGCTCCCGCCTACCTCGCGCGCCTCGTCCGGAGGCCACCTCAACGACGAGACGCTCTCGGCGTCCCTCGACGACGCGCTCGAGGGCGTGGGTGTGATCGAGCCTCACCTGTCGTCCTGTGCCGCATGCCGCTCTCGGCTGGCCGACTTGGCGGCGGCATCGTCTCGTGTGGCCGCCGCGGTGATCTCGCTTCCTGCGCCGGCGGCTGCTGCCCTGGTCGCCCGGGCTATGGACGCAGCTGCGATCGCCCCCTCCGCGCCCCCAGTCGGGCAGCACAGGCGGCGCAGACGGCGGCCGGCGATCCACCCGGGCTGGCTGGCCGGGTTCGCCGCGGCGGTACTGCTGGTGCTGGCCATGCCGGCCCTCCTGTCGGGCCTGGGACGCGTCGGCGGCGGAACGGACAGCGAGAGCTCCGCCGAGAGCGCCGCGAGCGGGGACAGCGCCGGTGAGACGAGCATCGACAGCGCCGACGCCGGAGGGGCGAGCACCGACAACCTGGCGCAGAGCCTCTCGGAGCTGAGGGGGCCTCCAACCGCCGACACCCTGGCGGCCGATCTTGGTGATCACACCAGCAGGGAGGTCCTGGCCGCCAGGGTCCGGTCGATCCTGTCAGAGCGCGCCACGGCGCCGGCGACCACCGGGGCCGCTCCCGGACCCGAACGCCTGACCGCAGTCCCGTGCGCGACAGCCGTACGCGACGCGGGAGGCGGCGTCCTGACAGGAGGGCGCTACATGGGTTCCGCCCGTTGGCTCGGGGAGCCATCGGTGGTCCTGTCGTTCGATCTGGCGCCCCCTGCACCCGGTGCGACGGCCCGCCTGTACGTCCTGCGCCCCGCAGGGTGTGCGGTGCTGGCCACGGCCCAGTGGTGACTCCGCACTAGGACGGATCACCAGGGACGGGTCAGGCCGGTCGGGCCAGTCCCGGCGCGGGGTAGTGTCCGGCCCTATGGCTGTCCCCAGCGCCTCGCGCCCGAGTGACTCTCGAAGCATCTCGCGCCCGACCGACTCCCCGCCGGGCGACGACTGGACGGTGCAGGTCGCCGGAACGATCGAGTCGGTCGTGGGCTCGATCCGCGACAAGACCACCGTCCCTCTCACCACCGTCGCTCGAGGGCTGGTGTACGGCATCGTGGCCGCAGTCATGGGCACTGCCGCTCTCGTCCTCCTTGTCATCGCATTGGTGCGCCTTCTGCAGGTGCGGGTCCTCGACTTCGCACTGCCCGTGTGGGCCGTCTACCTGTTGCTGGGTGCAATATTCGTCGCCGTCGGGCTGTTCTTGTGGCGCAAGCGCCGCCCTGTCGGCGCCGGAAGGTGAGCTCCACGTGAGCGAAGTGCACGACGTCGTCATCATCGGCTCTGGGCCCGCCGGGCTCACGGCGGCCATCTACACGGCCCGGGCCAACCTGCACCCGCTGGTGCTCGAAGGCGAACCCTCGTCGAACAGCGATCAGCCGGGCGGACAGCTGATGCTCACCACAGAGGTGGAGAACTACCCCGGGTTCATCGACGGCATCATGGGTCCGGAGCTGATGGCCAACTTCCGTGCGCAGGCCGCCCGATTCGGCGCCGAGTTCCGCACGGTGAAGGCCGGAAAGGTGTCCTTCGACGGGCCACCGCACCGGCTCTGGGTCGAGGGCGATGAGATCCAGGCCCGAGCCATCATCGTGGCCACCGGTGCTCGCTCGCTCATGTTGAACGTGGACGGCGAGTCACGGCTGCTCGGCTACGGGGTGTCGACCTGCGCCACCTGCGACGGCTTCTTCTTCCGTGATCGCGAGATCGCCGTGGTCGGTGGCGGTGACTCCGCTCTGGAAGAGGCGTTGTTCCTTACGAAGTTCGCATCGAAGGTCACCCTGATCCACCGCCGCAAGGAGCTGCGCGCGTCGAAGATCATGCAGGACCGAGCGCTCCGACATCCGAAGATGGACTTCGTCTGGGATTCCCGAGTGGCGCGGGTGAACGGCGACACCACGGTGGAGAGCGTCACCATCGAGGACGTCAACACGGGTGCCAGCAAGGACCTCCCGGTGTCGGGACTCTTCGTCGCCATCGGCCACGTCCCGAACACCGACCTCTTCAAGGGTTGGCTCGAGATGGAGGACTCCGGCTACCTCATCACCCGGCACGGCAGCACCTTCACAAATGTGGACGGAGTCTTCGCCGCCGGTGACGTGCAGGATCACGTCTACCGACAGGCGATCACCGCCGCCGGATCCGGTTGCATGGCTGCGATCGACGTCGAGCGATGGCTCGAGGCCACTGGCTCGGCCGACCACGAGATCGCGGAGACCCCCCGCAACTGGTAGCCGGCGTGGCCAGCCGGCTGGAATGCCAGCTTGCCTCCACCTGTTCAGTAGGGCATGGCTGCAAACATCACCACGCTGACCGACGCCAACTTCAACGAAGAGGTGAAGGGCGCTGACGGACCCGTACTCGTCGACTTCTGGGCGGAGTGGTGCGGGCCTTGCAAGATGATCGCCCCGGTACTCGAGGAGATCGCCACCACCCATGGTGACAAGCTCCGCATCGCCAAGCTGAACGTGGACGACGCGCCCGACACGGCACGCCAGTTCCAAGTGATGAGCATCCCCACCCTCATCGTGTTCAAGGACGGCGAGATCCAGACTCGCCTGGTGGGCGCCAAGGGAAAGGCGCAGCTCCTCGAGGAGCTGCAAGCGTTCCTCTAGGTCGTCACCGCCGATCGACGTCCTCACCCTCGGGTTTCCACAGACTTGTACACAGCGTGTGGATCAACTGGAGGGTGAGGACTGAACTCAATCCTCTGCGGCCTCCGCACGGGCCTGCGTCATGGCCACGTAGATGCGCTCGAGGTCTTCGATGGTGGCGAAGTCGATGACTAGGCGGCCCTTCTTGGATCCCATCTCCACCCGGACGCTGGTGTCGAGATGCCCGGCCAAGAGATCCTCGAGCTCCAAGAGACCGGGGGGACGTTGCGGCCGATTAGCACGCAGCGAGGGGTCCCCGGCGTCGGACGGAGCGCCGCTGCCGTCTAGGTGTCCGGCCAGCTCCGTTCGTTGCCGGACCGCATCTTCTACATCCCGCACGGAGAGTCCGTCGGTGACGGCCCGCTTGGCCAACGCCTCTTGGAAGCCTCGGTCAGGCGTGGCCAGTAGGGCCCGCGCGTGCCCACCGGTCAGCTGGCCCTCGGCCACGAGCCGCTGGATGCCCGGAGGCAGCTGAAAGAGACGCAGCGCATTGGTGACGGCCGACCGGCTCTTGCCCACCCGGCTCGAAACCTCCTCGTGGGTCAGCTTGAAGTCCTCGATGAGCTGCTGGTACGCGGCAGCCTCCTCGAGCACGTTGAGGTCCTGGCGGTGGAGGTTCTCCACGAGAGCCTGCTCGAGACTCAGCACATCGTCGACGGTACGGATGAGAGCCGGGATCGTGCGGAGGCCGGCCCGCTTGGCGGCACGAAGTCGGCGTTCACCGGCGATGAGCTCGTAACCGTCCCCCCCGGGCGCCGGGCGTACCAGGATCGGTTGCAGCACCCCGACCTCGCGGACCGACGCGGCCAAAGAGGCGAGTGCCTCCTCGTCGAAGCGCCGCCGCGGTTGAAAGCCGTTGACCGAGACGGACCCGACGGGCAGCTCGGCCAAGGCCGACTTGGCGTCGTTGGCCACCTCAGTAGGGATGAGGGACTCGAGGCCCCTACCTAGTCCGCTGCGGCGCTCCACCGCTCACCTCCTTGGCCAGCTCCCGGTAGGCAATGGCGCCCCGCGAGGTGGGATCGAACAACAGGATTGACTGGCCGAACGATGGCGCCTCCGACAGGCGGACCGTGCGGGGTACGACGTTTCGACAGACCTTGTCTCCGAAGTGCGCTCGGACGTCGCTCGCCACCTGGTCGGCCAACTTCGTCCGGGCGTCGAACATGGTGAGCACGATGGCGCTCATCTCCAGACGGGCGTTGAGCTTCGACTGCACCAGGTTGATGTTCCGCAAGAGCTGACCTAGTCCTTCGAGGGCGTAGTACTCGCACTGAATGGGCACCAGCACCTCCGTGGCGCCCGCCAGGGCGTTCACGGTCAGCAGCCCCAGAGAGGGGGGACAGTCGATCAGAACGAAGTCGAACTCGTCCCCGAGCTCTTCCAGCGCGTGCCGCAGCCGCAGCTCACGCGAGAAGGCAGGAACCAGCTCGATCTCTGCACCGGCCAGATCGATGGTTGCCGGGCACACGAAGAGGTTGCGAAGGGTGGTCGGCTCGATGCAGTCCTCGATCGGTACGTCGTGGAGGATCACGTCATAGATCGAGTGCTCGAGGTTGCGGCTGTTGATGCCAAGACCGGTCGTGGCATTGCCTTGCGGGTCGAGATCCACGACGAGGACTCGATACCCCAGCACCGCCAGGCCTGCGCCCAGGTTGACCGCCGTCGT
>Ga0136611_10003705_pt1 | contig 10698 bp, 9 predicted proteins | sample AntDrymUQ2232306_2_FD_106645 | JGI IMG/M metagenome (GOLD analysis project Ga0136611, IMG submission 106645) | Polar desert sand microbial communities from Dry Valleys, Antarctica - metaG UQ223 (23.06) | ecosystem: Environmental > Terrestrial > Soil > Desert | place: Antarctica: Dry Valley... | reverse complement strand
GTCCGGAAGTACCTTCCGAAACCGGTGTTATCGTGATCGTTGGCGGTCCACAGTACCGGGTCGGCAGTCACAGACAATTCGTTCTTCTATCCCGGGCATTGGCGACCGCGAGTTATCCGGTGCTCCGCTTCGATTACCGGGGCATGGGCGACAGCGAAGGTCAGCCTCGGGATTTCCAAGCCGTAAGCGCCGACATTGCGGCGGCGATCAACACGCTTCAACTACGTTTTCCCGCTGTTAAGCAAGTGGCACTTTGGGGCTTGTGCGATGGGGCATCGGCTGCCCTGCTTTATTTCGATGAATCGCGGGACTCGCGTATCAGTGGCCTGTGCTTACTCAACCCATGGGTGAGATCCGAATTAAGCCTTGCTCGTACCCACGTCAAGCACTATTACACCCGGCGCCTGATACAAAAAGACTTTTGGATCAAACTATTGAGTGGTAAAGTCGCATCGAATGCTGTAGCTGGATTTATCCAAAAACTTTGGTTGTCCAAATCTGGTACGAATCATCAAGCGACAGTGATTCAAAACTTTCAGCAACGCATGGCCAACGCCTGGCGTAGTTTTCCAGGTCATATACTCCTATTCCTAAGCGAAGAAGACTACACAGCCAAAGAATTTCTGGAGCATGTATCCCAAGATTCCGCTTGGACAAATACTCTTTTGCAGCCGCATCTGGCTCGTCACGATCTTCAGGGTGCCGACCATACGTTTTCTAATGCGGGCTTACGCGAGATGGTGCAAAATTTAACTTTGATGTGGCTTGAGAACAAGACTTATGGGAGTCTAGATAATGCGAAATGAATTCCCGGATTCTGAAAAAAGTGCCAATTATGCGTTTAGGCTGTTCGGTGCAATAGTTGCAATCTTCTGCGCGAATCCTGTTTTTGGACAATCAGTTAGTTCCTGTGGATCCCTTACGAACGCGTACGGACCCCTTGATTATCGAACGGAGAAAAATGACTCCCGTGTCGTTTTAGAATATCATTTTACGCCAGAGGTGGAGGCATTGATAAGGGGTCGCTCAGGTACAATCGGCGGGGATATTGACTATACGCTTAGGGCTATTCCTAACAATCATCGAGCCTTAATAGCAATGATGCGATTAGGCGAGAAAGAAAAAACGGATAAACCGCGTGATTCGCAATATACCGTCGAGTGCTGGTTTGAAAGGGCAGTTCTTTGGCGCCCTGACGACAGTATTGTTCGAATGATTTACTCAACTTATCTCAATGGTAAGGGGCGTGGTGCGGAAGCGTTGAAACAACTGGAAACCGCTAGCGTTTACGCAAAGGACAATCCATTTACTCATTACAACATCGGGCTGCACTACTTCGATATGAAGAATTATGAAAGAGCATTAATGCAAGCGCATAAGGCCCTTACGCTTGAATTTAATCGTACCGAGTTGCGTGACAAATTGCAAAGCGTGGGCAAATGGAGAGAACCACCGGTAAACCCGCCGTCACCGCCTATCGACAAGACTCCCTAACCGTCGTCATTTAGTTACGTAAATTATTTTGGCCTACTGAACATTTTTTGAATGGTGTAGATTCAACTTACCTGCTTCCCTATTGCGTCAACCGGTAAACGTGCAAGCACGTCGGGCGCCAATCGCAAGCGAGTGCGTTGGGAAGACGACCAGGTCAGCGCGATATACGGAAAGATATTGGCTAGCATCAGCTCAATCCTGTGAAGCTTTAAAAAAATAACGCTAGCGACACATTTCCAGCCCAAACGGGCATGTGATCGGCGAGATGCAGAATTGAAACGAGTTACGCGGCTAAAGGTAAATCGAATGCCTCGTGCATACAAATAAGCGTTAGCTCCATGCCAAATGGCCGTGAATGCTATTCCCATGCGATGCTCAGGGAATACGTACAGGTCAAAATCAAATACTGACCTTATCGGATCAGTAAGTTCGTATGTACATCGAACTTCATCCTCCTCGTACCTACAAAAACAGAACCAAATATAACCGATTAACTTGGCCTTGCGATAAACACCCAAACACATGGCTCCTTGATCGAAACGTGATTGTTTGATATCCGCAAGTGCTGGCATTAACCCGATATCCGCATGGTCACGGCCGATCTCGATAAATGCTAAGTTCTTTGTCAAACTGGCGGTCAACATCGGTTTGCCCGAAATTGGCTGCACCATCATTTCGTATACGAATAACCCAAACTGTGGAGATAGCTTGCGCAAAATCTGGTCCAGCGCATAAAGCGCACCGAAAATGAAACCAAATTCTTTGAATGGACCTGATATTTTATGCCATATCATTAACCTCTCCAATTCATCTAGTAGCGTGCCACCGGGCGGGTCCATCAGTCGCCGACGAGAGTAGCACATAGTGATATGGATTTGCCGATAAGCACCATGGGAGTCTCGGCAATCTGGATATGTGCTTTCAACAGGAACCTTGGGGGTAAAGCGCCAGCCCCGGAAGTTAAACGCGCGAAGCGGTCGCCAGTTGCTTAGCGACTATCCATCTGTCAGAACTCCGCGCATACGTCCATTTGGGATTTCCCCAAACAGTTGTCGCCATGCGTCTCAAGCCTATCAGGCACGAAAGCGCTGAGGGCCCGGATCGTGGAGATAGCGCAGACGCAGTGCCGGTTTTGGCTGTTGGAGAGTTCCATAATGCTCATCACCCCAGCAGTTCGCGCGCGTCAACCGCAAGCGGGTCTACTACATGTAACTCCTTGCAAACCTGACCGCGCGCAGCTACGAAAATGGTCAAACGTGACGAACGCGTATGGCTGCAATTAGCGCGCATGGTCAACCAGGTCAGGCGCATGGATTTCGCTTTGGGACAACCCCCATGTCGCATCGGCTTTCAGAACGCTGAAGTACCGCCCCAAACTGCCTGTCAAGCCGTTTGAAAACCTGCTGGCCGCGCGGCGCTGGGTTACGGACCTGGTGCACTGGGCCAAACCATGAGTATCGCCACAGCGCCATCGGTTTCGTGACACCGGCACAGCGCCATGCCGGCCTGGACCAGGCGCTGCTGGACGCGCGCACCGAAGTTTACGAAAAAGCGCGTCAGGCCTACCCGCAGCGCTGGTCAAGGCAGGTTCGTCAATGGACGCATGTCGGGGCCGTTCCCCTCTACCCCGACACCCCGCAAATCAAGGAGCGTCAGCACACTCAAAAAGCAGCCTGACTCACTTCACTTCAGGCGACAACTTCCTTGACAGCCACCGATCCTGGACGCGCCGGTGATCGAGCGCATCCTCACACACCTGGGCTTGCAGGCCAGGGCGCCGCCGCGGACGCCGGCACGCAGGCAGACGCTGCACTCGGCCTGATTTCGGCTCACCGCCCCCGATAAAGCGGCCCGGCACCTCGGGACGATGGGGCCGGCTGCGGCCAGGACTTTCTGCGGCTGGCAAATGCAGTGCGATAAACTGGGTTCACCCCTAGATGACCCCGCCGATGGGCCCTGGCGGCAGGCTCTACGCCGCTCAACGGGCCACTATCGACCCCCAGACCGCACCGCAAGCGTCAGGTCTGTGCGCGGCCGGGCCAGGGGCCGGAAAAAGGGCGCTTGGAACGCCTATTCTCGGCCTCACGCCTGGCGTTAGAGGTCGTTGCTCTTCGGGCCCTTAGGACTCGTCCGGACAACCGCAACTGGACCGCTGCTAATATCGCCCAAGATCATTGTCAGCGTGCTGGCACGGGACTGAACCAGGAACCCTATGAGCACGTGCATGAATACGGCAGAGTATCCGCTCGACGTGACTGTTGTCATGCCGACCTACAACCGGGCAGCGTTGGTCGAGCGAGCACTCGACAGTATCCGGGCTCAGACCCCCCCGGTGCGCCACATCGTCATCGTCGACGATGCGTCGCTCGACGGCACACCCGAGGTGGCTCGCGCCTGGGCGCGACCTCATGATCAGTCCTTGCATGTCGAGGTCCTGCCGCACAACGTAGGCCCGGCCGCCGCCCGCAACATCGGCATCAAACTTTCGCAGACCGCCTGCGTCGCCTTTCTGGACAGCGACGACGAATACTTCCCAAGCCCCTTCGAACGAGTTCAGCGCCTTCAAGTCCGCGGCACTGCGCGGGGTACGCCTGTCCCCGGCATGGTTGCGCTGTATTCAGGTCGGCGCACTTGTCAGTAGGTCTCATGGGGGCTAAGCCGTGATCTCAATCGTTGAGCCGCTCTGTCACGGCCCTGAGCATTCTCCCGTAAACGCGGGTCTGGTTCAGGTCGTGCGACGGGCATTTCCCGAGGAACCCGTCGTGTTTTACGGTGCCGCAGGGCACATCGCCGAGGTGCGAGCCGCGCTCGGTCATGCCGAGCACGCTGCGCTACGCTGGAACACTATCGAGATCCCACCGCGCAACGCCGAACTCCGGCAGCGCTGGCGGCACGATCTCGGCCTGCTCCGTCGTGTCGTCACGGAAAATGAAGGACATGGGCACGCGGGCCACGTGCTGTCCTTGCAGAGTATCCCGTCGGTCCTCTTTGCGACTGCCGCGCTGCGAGCCATGCGAGTCGCCGGCCAGCCCATCCAGGCCGTCCTGCATGGTTATTTAAACGAGGCACTGGGCTGGCGTTCACGCAACCCGCTTCTCCGCGCGTTCGACATGCGGTCAGCGCTGAACGTAGCCACCGGACGTGTCCAGCTGATCGCACTCGAGCCCGGAATCTCCGACGCCGTTGGCGAGACGATGCCGCACGTTGGCTCGCAGATCGCGACGTTGCGTCATCCGCTACCGCCGCTCCGAGGGGGCAGCGATGTCGATCTGGCGACTTCAGTACGACCGATCCGCTTCGGCTTTCTGGGTTTGGCGACTCGGGCGAAGGGCTTCGACGCGTTCGCGGCGGCTGCCCGCGCATTGAAGCCACGGTATGGAGATGGCGTCGAGTTCCATGCGCTCGGCCGCCTTCCGGTGAACAGCGAGTGGCACGTCGACGGGCTCGCCAGTTTCCTGGCCACGGTACCCTCCACGACACCGATCCCCCGTGAGCATTTCGAGGCAGCCCTTCGTGGGTGGCACTACGTCTGCCTTCCCTATCGGGTCGAACACTACACACTTTCGGCCAGCGGTGTGCTCCTCGACGCCATGGCTCACGGCAAGCCGATCATTGCGGGCTCGACCCCGGCCGTGCGAGAGCTTTTCGCAGGCGGTAGACCCGGTGTCCTGGTCGGCGACGTGGACCAGTTCGAAAATGCCATCTCCGGCGTGATCGAGACTTTCAGCCCGTCGGGCTACCGCGAACAAGCGGCGCAGATGCGCAAAGCACGCGAGCGACGCAGCCCTGAGCGACTGGCGCAGGACTACCTAGGGTTTACCTTCCGGGATTGATGCTGGCAGACTGCCTTCCCGCGCCGGCCCGCGATGAGCGGCAGGGCCCCTTGACGCAACTTTCGCACGAAGCCCCCACACCCACAGTCGGCGGCTAGGCGGACGACCCATCCGGCACCAGATGGCGGTTTCGCAGCACTGTCGTCATGTCCGATTCATGGTTGCAGCTCCGCAGGCCCGCCTGCCATTCGAAGCCGAGGCACTCCAGGCGCTCGAGCAACGCGTTGACCCTTTCGCGACCAAGCGACCATGGATGCACCTCGATCATCAGCCAGGCCACCCGCTGCTGAAGTACCCCCGCCTCATGCGCAGTCAGGTCGGCATCGCCACCGTCGATGTCGCAGATCAGGGTGACAGTGCCAAACCCGTAGGTCTCGAGGATTTCGGCTAAGTTGATGGTCGGGATGCGCCTTCTGCCAGCTCGGAGCCGGGCCGGTATTCACCGCGGTGCTTGCCAAGAAGTTGTAGGTGTTCGGACGCGGTGACGAGCTTCGGCGACGCGACCGTGGCGTCCACCGAAGGACGGCAGTCGCATGGCCTGCTCGGCCCGCGGGTTCGGATGGATGTCGATGCCGAGCGTACCGAGCATGGGCATTGGCAACTCATCGATCCTACCGACAAGCTTTTGCCCGCGAGCTTCATCCCGATGTGTTCTATCTGCTTTCGTCGTGTCGATGCGGTGGCCGTGGGCGGCATGCCGGCCGACTTCCGCTCCGGCGAGGATTGGCTGTTCCTGCTCCGACTTTCGCAACGCGGGCGATTTGTCTTCACGACCGACGACGTCGCCATCAATCACCGACATGACGAGAACCTGACCAACTCCGGTGCGGGCGAGTTCATCGCGCGCGAAAAGCTGCGCGGCCTGCTGGCCCTGCGCGAGGGCACGGTCCGCGTTCAACTGACACCGCAGCAGATCGAGCGCGTGGACCAGATGGTCGAGCAGCAGCAGGAATCCTGGCGCTATCACTTGTCGCGGCTCGGATGGGGCTGTTACTGGCGGGGCCTGCGAGGACCATTGGGACAAGCGTCGGGGGGATGGGGACGCCACTTCTACTGCGATCTCAAGAGCGTCCTTCGGTCGTTTGCATTCAGTCTGCGCTCGGACAAGTAACAGCGCACCCGGCTTGGGCGCCCCCTAAACACTTATTTGTGCCTAGTCGGCGTCGATCGCGGGCCGGTACGCGCCGTTTAGTGCGCGATAATTCGCTTGATGCGATTTTTACAAATTCGAACATGAGACCTATTGCTCTTTATCTGCCGCAGTTCCACCCGATTGCCGAAAACGACATTTGGTGGGGCCGCGGGTTTACCGAGTGGACCAATACGGCCAAGGCGAAGCCGCTGTTTAGAGGGCACGATCAGCCGCATGTTCCGGCCGATCTCGGCTTCTACGACCTGCGCGTGCCCGAGACGCGGCAGGCGCAGGCCGCCATGGCGCGCGAGTTCGGGATCGAGGCCTTTTGCTACTACCACTACTGGTTTGCCGGTAGGCGCGTGCTCGAGCGGCCGTTTGCGGAGGTGCTCGAAACCGGCAAGCCTGACTTTCCGTTCTGCCTGTGCTGGGCCAATCAGAGCTGGACCGGGATCTGGCATGGCGCGCCCGGCAAGACGCTGATCGAGCAGACCTATCCCGGGCCGGTCGATCATCAAGCGCACTTTGCCGCGCTTTTGCCAGCGTTTCGCGACCGCCGCCATGTTCGGGTCGACGACAAACCGGTTTTCGTCATCTACCGGCCGATGGAGATCCCCGACGTCGCCGGTGCCATGGCGATCTGGCGCGCGGCGGCGGTGAAAGCCGGATTGGCTGGGCTCTACGTCGTCGGCGTGGAATCAGACGAGCACTGGAACTGGCTGCCGGCGGAGCATGGTTTCGATGCGGTCATCCGATCGCGTCTGCCCGCACGCAAGGGGTGGCCAACCTGGGACCGGCCGCTCGAGAAAGTCGCCCACAAACTCAAGCAATGGCGATCCAGACTGACCGGCAAGACGCCGTCGACCGTCTACGGGCCGACGGTGCATCCCTATCGGGACGTGCTCGACATAATCGTTGGGGATCCGACCGAGGGCATCGAGAGCTATCCGTGCATCGTGCCGAACTGGGACAACACGCCGCGCAGCGGCGTCAACGGCTTGGTGCTCCACGGGTCCACGCCGGCGCTGTTTCGCGAACAGGTGCGCAAGGCCGTCAGGGTAACCGCTGCGCTGCCGGCGGAGCGTCGATTTGTCTTTCTGAAGTCGTGGAACGAGTGGGCCGAGGGCAACCACCTCGAGCCCGACCTGCGGTTCGGGTTGCAATATCTGGAGGTGATCCGCGACGAGCTTTCCGCGTTGCAGCCTGCACGCGGAGGCGCCTTCGCCACGTTGAGGACGGTGCCGGCACAATGAAAGTCAGCGTGATCGTCCCGCTTTACAACCGCGAAGCCACCATCGGGCAGGCGCTGCGCTCGGTGCTGGAACAGAGCGTGCCGCCGAGCGAGGTCATCGTTGTCGACGACGGATCGGTTGATGGTTCGGCGAACGTAGTGCGCGCAATCGCAGACCCGCGCCTGCGTTACCTGTACCAGGCCAATGCCGGTGCGGGCGCAGCTCGTAATCGCGGCCTCGAGGTGGCGCAGGGCGACTGGGTGGCGTTGCTGGACTCCGATGACTGGTGGCTGCCAACTCGCATCGCATCGGCGGCCGCCGCGGTGGTGGCAGACGACCGGATCGAATTCCTGCAGGCGAACCGGCTGCACGCGCATGCGGACGGGCGGTTGGCCCCCGGGTTGAGCGCGCTTCCCGAGCAACTCGCGGATGCGAGTTGGCTGCTCAGCGGCTTTGCGATCAAGACCAGCGCCGTGATGATCCGGCGCGACCTTATCGAGCGGCTACAGCTGCGATTCCCGACCGATCAGAAGACCTGCGAGGACTATCACCTCTTCTGGCGCGCCGTCATGTTCGCGCGTGGCGTCGGTTACACCCGCGACGCCGACGTGATCATCCGGGTGCTGCCGGACAGCCTCTCACGCGCGAACTCGGCAGCCTATCTGCAAAAGGACAACATCAAGACGCTGATCGAGGTCCGCCAGTGGGGACGTCAGCGCTCGGCTGCGGCGACATCGCTGCGCGCGCTCGACGAGCACCTGCATTGGCAACTGCGTGAATACCTGCTGATGATGCTCAAGGGTGGCGATTTCGCGGAGGTGGTACGCTACGCGCGTGCTGCGGTGCGCGAAGAGGGCGGTGCCCGCGCGACACGCTCGCTGCTATCGGCCTTGAAAGGGTGGGCATCTCCACCGCGGACGGGCGGTCCCGTGTCCTAGCCACCTGCAACGCCCCGCACGACCCGCCGGCGAGCGCGTCATCCGCTCCATGGGATGTCTCGCCTAGGGGCGAGCAGTCTCTGTCAAACAGGCAGATCCTCGGCGTATCGAGCAACAAATCCCGCCTTGCGTTACTGAACTCACCATCCAACTCACATGCTTCAAATCGCCCGAACCGCAGTCGCCTACCGAGAACTGCTAGCCGTCATGGCGTGGAAGCAGATCATCGTCCGCTACAAGCAGTCGTACCTCGGCATCGTCTGGGCGGTACTCAAGCCGGTGACGCTGATGCTGGTCTTCACGCTGCTCAACAGCTTCGTCGCGATCAACACGAGTGCGATTCCGTATCCGGTGCTGGCTTTCACCGCCCTGTTGCCGTGGGTCTTCTTTCAGGAATCCATTTCGGAAGGAGTCAGCAGCGTCGTGTCGAATGCCCAGCTGATTCGAAAGATCTACTTCCCGCGCGAGGTCTTTCCGCTGGCCGGGGTCGTGACCAAGGTCGTCGAATTCGCGATCAGCGTCGTGGTGCTGGCGCTGCTGATGCTGTACTTCGGCGTGGTTACGTCCGCCACGGTGTTGTGGGTTCCCCTGCTGTTGGTGTACACGATCTTGGCCTCACTCGCAGTGGCGTTCATGGGCGCGGCGCTAAACGTCTTTTATCGCGACGTCGGAACCATGCTGCCCATCCTTTTGCAACTAATGATGTATGCCTCGCCTGTCATCTATCCGATGTCGCTGGTTAAGCAAAAACTTCTCGAGCAGCAGGTCGCCGGGGCTTGGTCGCCGCTGCTTTACGATATCTATCGACTCAATCCCATGGCCGGCATCATCGACGCGTTCCAGCGCACGGTGCTGTTCAACCAGCATCCGGATTTCGACGTCATCTTCCCCGGCCTGATCGTGGTGCTCGTCCTGTTGCCGATCTCGTTTGCGGTGTTCAAACGCGCCGAAAAGTACTTTGCAGACATTGTCTGAGCCGCAATTCCCCCGACCGAGAAACCCGAAATGTCCATCTTCGAAGTCGATCACGTCGTCAAGCGCTACCGCCTGGGACAGACACAGACCTTGCGTCAATCGCTGGCGCGCGTCTTCGGCGCCCGCAAGGGTGACGCGGCCACGCCGCCCAACAGTTTCAACGCGCTTGACGACGTGCACTTCAAGGTGGAGGCGGGCGAGGTGCTCGGCATCATCGGCACGAACGGCGCCGGCAAGAGCACCTTGCTCAAGGTGCTCGCAGGCATCACGACACCGACTACCGGGCGCTTGGTGAAGCGCGGGAAGGTCGCGCCACTGATCGAGGTCGGCGCCGGATTGATCGCCGACCTCACCGGTCGCGAAAATATCTATCTCAACGGCGTCATCCTCGGCATGTCCGTCAAGGAGATCAAGAAGAAGTTCGACGACATCGTCAGCTTTGCCGAACTCGACAGGTTCGTCGACACGCCCATCAAGCGTTACAGCTCCGGCATGGCCATCCGCCTGGGGTTTTCGATCGCGACTGCGGTGGACGCCGATGTCCTGATCGTGGACGAGGTGCTGGCAGTCGGCGACATCGCCTTTCAGCGCAAGTGCTTCGATCGTATCGAAGACATTATCAAGAAGCAGGGCAAGACGATCCTGCTGGTGAGCCACAACATCCGCCAGGTCGAGCGGCTGTGCACACGCACGATCCTGCTCGATCACGGCCGCATCCTGATGGACGGCGACACGCGTGAAGTCTGCCGGCAGTTTTTTGAGCGGACAAATGCGCGAGTCAAAGAAAACGTCCTCGCGGCGGCGAACCAGAGGACGGCATTGCCTGCCGCAGCTTTGCAAAGCCCCGCGCGCGTCGAGATGTTGGGGGTGGAAGTCCTGGACGCTCAGGGCCAGCCGCTCAACGTCGTACCGTTCCATGCGGATGTCGGTGTCGAGGTGCGATTCCGCACTTCCGCGCGACTTTTCAAGGTTGCCTTCGGAATTGGGGTTCACACCTCCGACATGCTTTACCTGGCGACCCACCACAGTGATCGCCAGTTGTGTATCGATTGCATCGAGCCGGGGCAGTATGCGGTTCGTTGCGTCTTTCGCCG
>Ga0136611_10003704_pt1 | contig 10698 bp, 11 predicted proteins | sample AntDrymUQ2232306_2_FD_106645 | JGI IMG/M metagenome (GOLD analysis project Ga0136611, IMG submission 106645) | Polar desert sand microbial communities from Dry Valleys, Antarctica - metaG UQ223 (23.06) | ecosystem: Environmental > Terrestrial > Soil > Desert | place: Antarctica: Dry Valley... | reverse complement strand
GAGTACTGGATCGAGATCAACCGCCTCGAGAACGCCGGCGACAAGAACTACCGCCGCACCCTGGCCAACCTCTTCAGCGGTCAGTACGAGGCGCTGGAGGTGCTGAAGCTCAAGGACATCGTGGAGTCCCTCGAGGGTGCGATCGACGCCTTCGAGAAGGTGGCCAACACCGTGGAGCAGATCGCCGTCAAGGAGTCCTGAGCGTGGAAATCGCGCTCATTGTCGCGGTCGTCGCCGTCGCCCTGGTCTTCGACTACACCAACGGTTTCCACGACGCCGCCAACGCCATCGCCACGTCGGTCTCCACCCGGGCGCTGACCCCGCGGGTCGCCCTGGCCATGGCCGCGGTCATGAACTTCGTCGGCGCCTTCCTCGGTCAGAAGGTCGCCACCACCGTCGCCGACACGATCGATCCCGGCGTGGGCCCCCATGCGCTGGTGATCGTGATGTCCGGGCTCCTCGGCGCCATCACCTGGAATCTGATCACCTGGTACTACGGCCTGCCGTCCTCGTCCTCCCACGCGCTGATCGGTGGCCTCGTCGGGGCGGCGCTCGCAGCGGGCGTGAGCGCCAACTGGGACGTGGTGATCTCGAAGGTCATCATCCCGATGATCCTGTCGCCGCTGTTCGCGTTCTCCTTCGCCTTCCTGGTGATGGTCGCGATCATGTGGATCTTCAGGAAGACCAACCCGGCCAAGGCCAACCGCGGCTTCAAGCTCGCCCAGACCGTCTCCGCCGCCGCCATGGCGCTCGGCCACGGCCTCCAGGATGCCCAGAAGACGATGGGCGTCATCTTCCTCGCCCTGCTCGCGGGCGAGTACGTCAAGCCCGGTGACGACCTCCCGCTCTGGGTGATCTTCTCCGCGGCCGCGGCCATCTCGCTCGGCACCTGGTCCGGTGGCTGGCGGATCATGCGCACCCTCGGTCGCCGGATCATCCACCTCGACCCGCCCCGCGGCTTCGCCGCCGAGTCGGTGGCCGCCTCGGTGCTGTACACCACGGCGTACGTCTATGAGGCGCCGATCTCGACCACCCACACCATCACCTCCGCGGTGATGGGCGTCGGCGCCACCAAGCGTGCCTCCGCCGTGCGTTGGGGTGTCGCCCGGTCGATCCTCACCGCCTGGGTGCTCACGTTCCCGATGGCCGGCTCAGCTGCCGCAATCTGCTACTGGATCAGCCACTTCTTCATCGAGGTCCTCTGAGCTGATCGGGTACTCCGGGACGAAGTGGTGGGGCGAAGGGTTCCTCACCCGACCACTCCGTCCCGGAGTACCCCGATGGCTCCGCTCACGCCGCGCGGTTGCGGTGCCTCAGCAGCCGAGCCCGGTCGATCTCACTGAGCGATCGACGCTGCGCCACCGTCAGCGTCGGCTTCCACCAGACCGGAGGGACGATGGTCCACGAACGTTCGGCCGGTGGGAACCATCTGGCTCGGGCCCGAGCCGCATTCATCCGAGCCACGAGATGGCCTCTGTTGTCGAGGTCGCCACGCATCACGGTCAGGCATTCAAGCTGGACCGCCCGGAAGGCCTCTTCGCGGTCGCGATCGCGTCGACGTAGCGCTCCTTGCAGGTGAATCTCTCCGTTGTACTCCACGACAAGCCCCGACTCCTGCTCGAACAGGTCCGGCGTTCCGATGTGACGCCCGGCCAGGTCGAAGATGGGCACGTTGGTGAGCAGCCAGGGCAACCTGGCATCGATCCTCCACCCGAGGTGGAGGCGTGTCTCCATCGGTGACCAAGAGTTCTCATCAGCGAGCATCAACCCCTCCCGGCACTGCGGGATGCCTGTCCAACCGGGGTGGGCGAGGGCGTACTCCCACAGCTCGTCAAGCGAGACCAAGTCGTTGAACATCGCCATGTCGGCGTACGTGGCAGCCTCGCGTACGTCGTGGGCGTACCGCATGAGGAAGCACACCGATCGAACAGCCAGCGTGAGCGGAAGCCCGTCGACCACCATCAGGTCCCTCGGGTCGATGCGCTCCTCGCAGATCTTGACGATCGGCTGGGGCCGGATGTAGTCCCACAGCGCCAGATCGACGGGCCGAAGGCCGTCGCGCGCAGTTGATCCGTCGAACCAAACGCCACCCATCCAGCGGAGCGCCGCCCAGCCCGTGACTGCGCCTCCGTCAGCCGGGATGAGGTGGGAGGCCTCGACGGTGCGTTGCTCGGGCACCGTTGAGTCAACGTGACTAGGCACGTAGAAGCCGTGGCTCGTCCTCCGCCAGTTCGCAGATCTTGCCTGGGCGCGGGTCGGGCCGGTGCGACCTTGGCGATCCACGCGCGCGGGCGCGACGAGGCTGAGTCTCTGTTCATGGAACGGCGATGGAGTGAACGTCAGGTCTGGCACATCGGAGAGGGTGCCCAGAAACTGAGAGCGTCCCGGCGGTCATCCACAGGCAGGCGGAGGGTACTCCGGGACGAAGTGGTCGCCGGATCGACCCCGAGACCAACCATTTCGTCCCGGACTATCGCTACACCTCAGCCGAAGCGGCCGGAGATGTAGTCCTCGGTGCGCTTGTCGACGGGGTTGGCGAAGATCCGGCTGGTGAGGTCGTACTCCACCAGGAGGCCGGTGCGGTTGCCGGTGGTCTCGTCGGGGCGGGCGGTGAAGAACGCCGTCCGGTCCGAGACCCGCGCGGCCTGCTGCATGTTGTGGGTGACGATGATGATCGTGTAGTCGTCGCGCAGCTCCACCATCAGGTCCTCCACCCGTGACGTGGCGATCGGGTCGAGCGACGAGCAGGGCTCGTCCATCAGGATCACGTCGGGCTTGGTGGCGATGGTGCGGGCGATGCAGAGCCGCTGCTGCTGACCACCCGACAGGCCGTACGCCGACTGCTTGAGCTTGTCCTTCACCTCGTCCCAGAGGGCGGCTCCGCGCAGCGCCTCCTCGACCAGCTGGTCCATGCTCTCGACCTTCATGCCGATGACCCGGGGGCCGTAGGCGATGTTGTCGTGGATGGACTTGGGGAACGGGTTCGGCTTCTGGAAGACCATGCCGACGTGGGTGCGCACCGCGATCGGGTCGACGGCCTTCGCGTAGATGTTCTGACCGTGGTAGGTCACCTGGCCCTCGACGCGGGCGCCGGGGACGAGGTCGTTCATCCGGTTCAGGCAGCGCAGCACCGTGGACTTGCCGCAGCCCGAGGGGCCGATCAGCGCCGTGATCTCGTTGCGACCGAAGGACAGGTTGACGTCGTGCACGGCGTGGAAGTCGCCGTAGAAGACGTTGAGCCCGAAGGCCTCCATCACCGGGTCCGGCGGCACGTCGGGGATCGTCCGCTCGGCGTCGCCGTGGACGTCGGCCAGGCTGCCGATGGAGACCGACGGGTCGGCCTTGGCGGTGCTGACGGTCGTGGGATGCGTCATGAGTGTCCTCACCAGGTTTTCTGGAACTTGTTGCGAATGAAGATCGCGAGGGCGTTGAGGCTGAGGATCATCGCCAGGAGGACGATGATCGCGGCGGAGGCCGCCTGCTGGAATGCCTCCTGCGACCGCGAAGTCAGGTCGTAGATCTGGATCGGCAGGGCGGTGACCGGGCTGACCAGCCCGTCGGGGTCGAAGAGGACCGACCCGGCGATGCCGATGATCAGCAGCGGCGCAGCTTCGCCGATCGCCCGGGACAGACCCAGGATCGTCCCTGTCGCGATGCCGGGCACCGCGGAGGGCAGGGTCTGCCGCCACGTGGTCTGCCAGATGGTGGCGCCGAGCGCGAGAGAGCCGAACCGGATCTCGCGGGGCACGGCACGAAGCGACTCGCGGGTGGTGATGATGATGACCGGCAGGATCAGCAGCGCCAGGGCCACGGCACCGCCGATGACCACCCCAGTCTCGTTGAATCCCACGACCGCCAAGGCGGCGACCGCGAGCAGCCCGTAGACGATGGAGGGCACCGCGGCGAGGTTCTGGATGTTGACCTCGATGAAGCGGTTGTACCAGGTCAGCGGGTCCGCGAACTCCTCGAGATAGATCGCCGCGGCGATGCCCAGCGGGATCGCGAGCGCGGCCGTGGTGAGCATCAGCCAGAGCGTGCCGAGGATGCCGGCCCGGAACCCGGTCTCCTCGGGCCGCAGGATGGAGCCGTACTCGGTGATCAGGTTGCTGTCGAAGCGAGAGGCCCCCTCGAGCGCCGTGCTGACGATCAGCACCACGAGCACCATCACGCCGAAGAAGAGGGAGAACCACAGCGCTCCCAGGAACAGCAGCGAGCCCGGGGTCTTGTCCCGGCTCCGCCCGGTGGCGATGGTCGAGGCCGTGACCTCGCGCGCCGTACGCGTGGCAATGCTCATCAGTAGACCTGCCTGAACCGTCGGACGAACGAGATGCTGATGACGTTGATGACCAGTGTGATCACGAAGAGCAGCAGGCCGACGGCGAAGAGCGTGTTGTACGACGTCGACCCGACGGCGTTCTCGCCGCCGGCGGTCTGCGCCATGAAGCCGGTCATCGTCTGCATGCCCTCACGGGGGTCGAGCGAGAGGTTCTTCTGACCGCCCGCAGCCAGGGCGACGATCATCGTCTCCCCGATCGCCCGGGACATCCCCAGGACCACCGCGGCAGCGATACCCGAGAGAGCCGCCGGGAAGACGACCCGCAGGGTGGTCTGCCGCCGGTTCGCCCCCATGGCGAGCGAGCCCTGCCGCATCGCGAGGGGAACCGCCCGGAGCGCGTCCTCGGCCAGCGAGGCCACCGTCGGCACGATCATCACACCGAGGACCAGGCCAGCGGCCAACGCGTTGGTGAAGCCCACCTCGACGTTGAGGATGTCCTGCAGCAGGGTCGGCGTGACGAATGCCAGGGCGAAGAACCCGTAGACCACCGAGGGCACGCCGGCCAGCAGCTCCACCGTCGGCTTGAGCCACTTCCGCACCCGGGGAGAGGCGTACTCCGAGAGGTACATCGCCGCACCGAGGCCCAACGGAACTGCGACCAGGAGAGCGATCATCGTGACCATCATGGTCCCGGCGACGAGCGGTAGGACCGCGAACTCGCCCTCCGTGGTGAAGAAGTCCCCGAAGGGGACCTCCGCGAAGAAGTCGATGACCGGCCGGATCAGCGCGGCCACGATGCCGAACGAGATGGCGATCGAGAGCAGCGCCGACATCAGCAGCAGCACCTTGATCACTGCCTCGCCGGGTCGCGCCTTGGTCCGTAGATCCACCGGGGCAGCGGGCAGGCCCGCCCCGGAGGGCGGGCCTGCACTCACGTCAGTTGTCTGACTCATGTGACTGGAAGAACTCTCGATCAGCCCGAGATACCTTCGAGGGCCGACTGGGTCTCGCCGTACTGGTCCTCGTTGAGCGGGATGAACAGGGCGGCCTCGGCGATCGTCTCGAGGTTCTCGATGTAGAAGTCCGTGAACTCCTTGACCGCTTCGTCATCGTTGTAGCTCTTGTTGCTGACGTAGATGAACAGGGGCCGGGCCAGCGGCGTGTACTCGCCGCTCTGCGCCGTCTCGGCGGAAGGCTCGATGCAGCCGTTGCCGCTGTCGATCGACAGCGCCTTGAGGCTGTCGGTGTTCTCCTCGTAGTAGGTGTAACCGAAGTAGCCGGTCGCACCTTCGGTGCCGGAGACACCCTGGACCAGGACGTTGTCGTCCTCGGAGGCCTCGTAGTCGTCACGGGTCGTCTCCGACTCGTCACCGATCACGTCGGCGGCCATGTAGTCGTAGGTGCCCGAGTCGGTGCCGGGGCCGAACAGCGAGATCTCCTGGTCGGGGAAGCTCGGGTCGAGGTCCTGCCAGTTGGTGACCGTGGAGCCGGGGCCCCAGAGCTCGATGACCTGCTCGATGGTCAGGCAGTCGACGTCGAGGTCGGGGTGGACCACCAGCGTCAGGGCGTCCGTGGCGACCTGGAGCTCGGTGTACTCGACACCGTTCTCCTCGCACACGGGGACCTCGTCCTCCTCGTCGATCGGGCGGGAGGCGTCAGAGATGTCGGTCTCGCCGGCGCAGAAGCGCTCGAAGCCGCCACCGGTGCCGGCCTGGCCGACAGCCGCGTCGATGTTGGCGTTCTCCTCGCGGAGCAGCTCGTTGGCGGCCACAGTCATGGGGTAGACGGTGGAAGACCCATCGATGGTCACGCTGCCGCTCGCGCCGTCGCCCGAGGCCTCTTCGGCGTTGTCCCCGCCACATGCGGCCAGGGCCAGCACGAGGGCGGCGATGCCGGGCGCGATCGCCCAGCGGGTAGAAGTGCTCTTCACTTCGTTCTCCTGATGATGTCGGGGTGTGACAACAGCGACGGTAGGGAGCCGAGGTGACCGGATCCGTCGGCGTGGGTGAACGACGGGTGAACTCGAACCGCCCAGTCGTCCACAGAATGCCGAGGGGGAGACGGCCATCACATGAACTCGGCCGTCCGGAGTCCCTCACCGCTGGTGGTGGGCCTCCGTGGCGAGGATCCTGCCCTTGCGGTGGTGCACCACGACCATGGCCGCGGGATCCAGCGCCGCGGCCGGTACGCCGAGCGCGTCGAACACCGCCGGCAGCACCGGCCGGTGTGTGCACAGCACGCTGCTCTCCTTCGCGTGCAGGAGGGCATCCACATGTTCCAGCACCGACTCCGTGGACGCGTCCTCCTCGCTGAGGTCGTCGTACGACTCGAGAGGCCAGCCGGACACCTCGGCGTACGGCGCGACGGTCTGCACGCAGCGCACACTGGACGAAGTGACCACCCGGCTCACGTCGTACGCCGCCAGCAGCGGCGCGAGCGCTTCGGACTGCCGCACCCCGGGGACCAGAAGCGGGCGGAGCCGGTCGTCGCCGCGCCAGACCCTGCGGGAGCGGGCGGCCGCGTGCCGGAGCACGACCAGGGCGTGGCTCCCCCTGCGGAGCGGCGCGGACTCGGCGAGCGTCTCCCGGTCGCGGGCGTAGGTGAGCCGCCCGACCGCCTCGTCGCGCGACACCCAGGCCACCTCGTCGATCTCGTCGTTGACGAGGTAGCTGCCCACGTCGTCGTCCCCGACCACTCGCGCGGCCCAGTAGTGGACGGTCTTCATCCCGGCGTTGACGGGGTAGCGCTGCTGCGCCAACGGCGGCCCGAGCCGCACCTGGAGCCCCGTCTCCTCGCCCACCTCGCGGACGGCGGCCACCGTGGCATGCTCGCCCCGGTCCAGCTTGCCCTTGGGGAACGACCAGTCGTCGTACGCCGGCCGGTGCACCAGCAGCACCTCGTGGCCCGACCGGCTCACCACCGCGCCCGCAGCGTGCACCTCGCGGGTCTGGGCCATGGCGCTCAGCGCCCTGGCCGACAACGTAAGCCCTGCTGCGCGTCGCCCACCACGCACGCCGGCTTCGTTGTCGTCAGTCGCAGTGGCGCTGCCACAGCTTCCCTCCTCCGCCTTGCCGACGCACGCGCTGGACGTCGCTCGCGACGGGCAACGTTATCGGCCAGGACGTTAGTGTCACACCACTTCCCCATGGCAGGACAAGGAGTTCGGGTGCGCAGACGGATCGCAGTGGTCACGGCCCTGGTGGTCGTGGCCGCACTGGTCATCGGCGGCCTGCTCTGGTGGCAGTCGCAGCCCTCAAGCGAGCTCGAGCGGGCGGTCGCGCTCGCACCGGTCGAGGCCGAACGGGTCACCTTCACCGACTGGAGCGGCATCCGCGAGGAGCTCGGCGCCGACCTCAACCCCGACTCCTCCGCGGACCGCGTCCTCGACTTCCTGAACGAGGGGTACGAGGCCGACCTGACCTCGACGTCGGCACTGCTGGCGTCGACGGAGGGCCTCCAGGACAACTTCGGCTTCTCTCCCGCCTCGCTGGAGTGGGAGCTGTTCAGCCAGTCCGCATCAGGTGCGGTCGTGATCATGTCGCTGCCCGAGTCCACGGACCTCGACGCGCTGGCCGACCGGTTCGAGGACCTGGGCTACACACGACCGGCCGAGGCTGACGGCGTCTGGGTCGGCGGCCCGGCCCTGCTCCCGTCGATCGCTCCCGACCTGACTCCCGAGCTGCAGCACCTCGCGATCGACGCCGACGAGCGGCTGGTGCTGGCCTCCGACACGCAGGGCTACCTGGCGCAGGTGACCGGCGAGCTCGGCGAGGGTGACGGGCCGACCGAGCTCGGAGACGTCGTCGAGACCTCGGGCGAACCGCTGTCCTCGGTCGTCTACAGCGGCGCCTACGTGTGCAGCGAGCTGGCCATGTCGGCGGCCGACGAGAACGACCAGGCCCAGGGACAGGCCCTCCTCGACGAGGCCGGCGAGGTCAACCCGATCACGGGCTTTGCGATGTCGGTGCAGCCCGACGGCGGCGTCCGCGTGGTCATGTCGTTCGAGAACGACGACCAGGCCCAGGCCAACGCCGACTCACGGGCGACCCTCGCGCGGGGGCCTGCGCCCGGTCAGGGCGGCGACTTCGGCGACCGGTTCACGGTCGACGAGGTGACGGCCGAGGGATCGGTGGTGACGATGGAGCTCGACCCTCTCAAGGGTCAGTACGTGCTCTCCGACCTGACCTCCGGGCCGGTCCTCTTCGCCACCTGCTGAGATCCTTGCCCGATGACGGTCACCCGCTCGATCCTGCTCTTCTGGTCACCGCCGTAGCCGAGATCGGCGGATCCTGGCTGCAACTCCGGGCGCATCCTGGCGGCGTACGGCGGGGTCTTCGTGGCCGGTTCGCTGGCCTGGGGGATGACCTTCGACGGCTTCCACCCGGACCGCTACGACGTGACGGGTGCCGCGATCTGCCTGGTCGGCGTGGCCGTGATCATGTACGCGCCACGCGGCACCTGAGTAGTCAGGATCCGGAGGGGACGCCGAGGATCTTGTCGATCTCGTCGACGGTCAACGGCTCCTCGGACTCGCTTGCGGCAATGATCAAATTGGTCGTGAGCTCGACCTCTCCCAGGAGGTCGGAGTCCTCGAGCGTGACGTCAAACTGATCGTGCACGACGCCTCCTCATCAAGTCTTTTCTGGTCAACGACCCCGATGTCCAAAGCGTGCCCCGCGGCACCCGGCAACAAACACCTCAGCGACAAAATGACCCGTTCGGGTGGTGCACGTCACCCACATGGAAAACGAGGCCCCACCCTGATGGGTGGGGCCTCGCTCTAGAGGTAGTCGGGCAGGTGCGCCCGGCCTCGCCCAGTCGTCAGACTGCGCGAACGTTCTCCGCCTGGGGACCCTTGGGGCCCTGGGTGACGTCGAACTCGACCTTCTGGTTCTCGTCCAGGGACTTGTAGCCCTGGGTCTGGATCGCCGAGTAGTGCACGAAAACGTCGTCGCCGCCGTCCTCCTGCGCAATGAAGCCGAAACCCTTCTCGGCGTTGAACCACTTCACGGTGCCTTGAGCCATTGCTCTGTACTCCTATATCGGTGCGTGAGGCCATCACTTCAACGGCCCCGCATCAGATGCGGTGACACGTCGCTCCGACATGTGGATTTGGCACCACAAGAACGAAACGCCGTTGGATCACAAACTCCGCGGGCGTCAGACCTGCTGGAACTTGCACCTGCTGCTGTCGACGACCCTATCAACCAAGAGCCCGAACAGCAGTTTCCGGGACCGACTTTCTTTTGGCGGGGAGGTGAACGTCTCCCGACAGCCCGTTCTCATTCGGCCAGCAAGGTGCCCAGGGGGCCCAGGTCGATGTTCAGGTCGGCGGTCGTGAGGTCGTACCGGGAGCAGGTATCCGCTCGCGACTCCCACGGCCGCCGTACCCGGAGATATCGGGCCATGCGTACGAAAAGTGATCTGGAACATGTTCTGGTCCCCACCACTGCAAGAAGTTGCAGCGCAAAAAGGTGCGGGGACCAAGACCGTGACCACCCCGGAGACCTCTCGTTGCCCCCTCGTCAGCCGCCTCGGGGCGGTTCATCCCACAGGCAAGGAAGTTCATGCGTCGATCTCTCACGCTCACCGCGGCAGCGGCCGTCTCGGCCCTGGCCCTCGGCGGCTCAGCCCTTGCGGCGAGCCCCGCCTCGTCCACGGCGGCCCCCGCCCCCAGCAGCGGCTACATCGTCGTCCTCGACGACGGTGCTGCTGCCCGCACCGTGGCCCTGGCCCACGCCGACCGGTTCGGTTTCGAGCTCGGGCACGTCTACTCCACCGCGCTCCAGGGCTACTCCACGACGATGACCAGCGGCGTCGCCTCGCTGGTGGCTGCCCTCCCGGGCGTCGAGTCGGTCCAGAAGGACACCCCGGTGCACGCCACCGCCCAGACCACCCCCACGGGCATCAACCGGTCGGACGCCGACCTGAGCCCCACCGCCGCGATCAACGGCGTGGACCAGCGGGTCAACGTCGACGTCGCCGTCATCGACACCGGCGTGGACCTCACCCACCCCGACCTCAACGTCTACCGGGCCGGTGCCAAGAACTGTGCCCTCCTGGGTCTGAACGCCAACGACGACCACGGTCACGGCTCCCACGTCGCGGGCACCATCGGCGCCCTCGACAACGGCAGCGGCGTCGTCGGCATCGCTCCCGGTGCCCGGATCTGGCCGGTCAAGGTGCTCAACGCCCTCGGCAGCGGCATGAACTCCGACGTCATCTGCGGCATCGACTACGTCACCTCGAAGTCGGCCGAGATCGAGGTCGTCAACATGAGCCTCGGCGGCGCCGGCACCGACGACGGCAACTGCGGCAACACCAACAAGGACGCCATGCACAAGTCGATCTGCGCGGCCGTCGCCTCGGGCATCACCTTCGTGGTCGCCGCGGGCAACGACTCCGCCGACGCCTCGACGTTC
>Ga0136611_10003703_pt1 | contig 10701 bp, 10 predicted proteins | sample AntDrymUQ2232306_2_FD_106645 | JGI IMG/M metagenome (GOLD analysis project Ga0136611, IMG submission 106645) | Polar desert sand microbial communities from Dry Valleys, Antarctica - metaG UQ223 (23.06) | ecosystem: Environmental > Terrestrial > Soil > Desert | place: Antarctica: Dry Valley... | reverse complement strand
GGTCAAGAGCACGGCCCAGCGCGACGAGGGCGCTGCACCAGAGGTGCTGGTCCTCAACGCAGCGCGAGCCTATGTCGGTACCGTCCTCGAGCTCACCCAGGAGCAGTGGCAGGACAGTTTCGACGTCAACGTCACGGGCGTCTTTCACGCCGTCCGCTCGCTGTTACCCGCCATGGTCGAGGTCGGGCGGGGCAGCATCGTCACGGTGGCAAGCGTTGATGCCTTCCTCGCCGAGCAGGGGTTGGCGGCCTACTGCAGCGCAAAGGGAGCGCTCCTGCAGCTGACGCGGTGCCTCGCCGTGGACCACGCCCGTCAAGGCATCCGCGTCAACTGCGTTGCCCCCGGCGTCATCGACACCCCTTTCTTTCGGCGCCACCTGGAGACCGCCTCCGACCCCGAAGCCTTTCTTGCCGTCCGGGAGCAGAGGAACCCGCTCGGGCGGCTGCTGGACGCAGACGAGGTGGCCGGCGTCGTGGAGTTCGCCGCGGTGGGCGACAGCACGGGCATGACCGGTTCCGTCCTCACCGTCGACGCCGGGCTCAGTGCCTCGTTCGACTTCCGCACCGGGGCTGAAGGCGCCTGAGCGTGTCGGCTGTCACTCGCCTGCCGGCGCGGGAATCCCATACAACGCAAGGCAATTGCCCCGCCAGACCCGGTGCTGTTCGGGTTGGGACAACGTGCCGACAAGTTCGTCGAGCAGGTGACACACCTCGCGGTACGTGGCGCTCAGTGTGAGCACCGGCCAGTCGGTCCCGAGGAGCACCCGGTCAGACCCAAACGCCTCCAGCACCACATCGACGTGCGACCTGAAGCGATCGGGCCCCCAATCCGCCTCGACCTCGGTGACCAGCCCGGAGACTTTCATCCATGTTCCCTCTCGCGCCGCCAGAGCGGACACATCCCGGACCCAGCCTCGGTCGAGGAGGCCGTAGTCGGGTTTAGCAAGATGGTCCACGACGACCGCCAGGTCAGGCACTTGTGCGAGCGAGCGGCTGGCTGCCGGCAGATGCTGCGGGCGTGCGAGCAGCTCGAAAACCAACCCTCGCGCTTCCAGCGCGCGCAGCCCCCGCACGACGGCCGGGCGGGCGATCCACTCGTCGTCGGGAAGGTCCTGCACCATGGGGCGGACACCGACGAGGTGCGGGCTCGTGATCCGGTCCAGTTGGTCGTGGACGTCGTCGGCCTCGAGGTCGACCCAGCCCACCACGCCGAGGATTCCACTGTGGTCGTCCTGCGCGAGTCTCAGCAACCATTCCGTCTCGGCAACGGTGGGGGCTGCCTGGATGGCCACGGAGCCAACCACGTCGGCCGCCTGCTGGTGGGGCCATAGGTCTGAGGGCAGGAAAGGCCGCGCGAGGGGACCACTCGCAGGCATCCACGGGTAGTCTCCGCGAACCGGGTCCCAGAAATGTTGGTGTCCGTCCACCTTCCACCCGAACGGGGTCACCACAGCCGTCGACCCGCGTGCTCGCGAGAAACGAAGGCCCCGGTGGTGCGCGACAGGTAGGCCGCCTCCACCAACCCCGCCGCAGCCGCTGCGTCGCCCAGCGTGGACAGCAGAGGTACATCCCACTCGATCGCTGCGGCGAACGCAGCCAGCTCGTTGCCATAGCTTTCCTCGTAGGGGACGAGGGCATATGGAAGAGTTCCCAATGCGCGGGCGAAGATCGCGCTGCGGAAGTCCACGACCGCCGAGCCCTCGGTTCCGAGGACCTTGACGAGAAACGTCCAGGGCGAATTGCTCATGTCTTCGACCGCGAAGGTGCAGAAGGAGTGCGCCGTGGCGCTGCCGTAGTCCAGCGTCATCCAACCCTGGTCCTCCGCCTCGTGGCGCTCCCACCCCGTCGTCGGCGTCCCAGCGATGACGCGAAGGGGCGCGCCCAACAACGCCAGCGTCAGATAGAGGTGATGGATCATCACCTCCTCGATCACCCCGGAGTAGTCCTTCGCCACCTCCTCCGGATGCCTGATGACGTAGTTGACGAAGATGGCTCGGACCCGCCCGAGGTCGCCCGCCTCGACTAGCCTTTTCATGCGCGCGAACTCCGGGAGATAGGCGTAGTTGTGGCCCGGCATGACCACCACACCGCGCTCGGACGCCAGCCGCTCAAGCTCCAGGATCTCGTCGGGTTCCCGCCCCACGGGCTTCTCGACGAAGACATGCTTGCCCTCTGCCACGGCAGCCCGTGCGATCGCCAGGTGGCTGTCGACATGGGTCAGCACGAGGACCGCGTCAATCTCCGGAGACTCGAGCATGCTCTGCATTTCGGGGTACGCCGTGACATCCCACTCCGACGCCCGTGCCGCCATCCTTGCGGCATCGGAATCGTGGACGCCGACCAGTCTCAGGACCGGTGACGCATGAAGTGCGGGGAGGTGCACCTCCGCGACTCGCCCGGCGCCGATCATGCCGATGTTGAGCACATTGTCTCCTCCCGGGCAGGCGGATGGCACGAGTCGTGGATGTGGCTGGGGTCAGCTCAGCGCGCGTGGATCCCGCCGTCCTGCAGCCGTAAGGACCCTGGCGGACGAGGCGGTTGAAAGGCCGGTCCACCGGCCAGGTAGTCGGCGGCCAGCTCGACCCCCAGTCCGGGGCCGTCCGGGATCGGCAGCCACCCGCCGTCGCGTTCCAGCGGCCGGACCAACATCTTGTCCCGCGGCGGCATCTCGTCGAGTGGGCTCCACTCGAAGGTCCCCACGTTTGGCACTGCGGCGTAGAGCTGCAGAGTGGCACCAGTGAGAAAAGGGCTGAGGAAGTTGTGGCAGATGACGCGTCGGTGCCTGGCTTCCGCGAGAGCCGCGATCTTCAGGCAGTGGGACAGTCCTCCGGCAGTGCCCACGTCGGGGCGGAGGAAGTCGCCTACGCCCGCGTTCAAAAGGTCCTCGAACTCGTAGATCGTGTCCGCGCGCTCGCCCACGCCCAGGGGGAGTCGGATCCGGGCAGCCAGGCGGCTCCACTCTGAGACGCTGTCGGGCGGCATGGCGTCCTCGTACATGTAGATGTCGTAGGGCACGAGCGCGTCGGCCAGCACCACCGCCTCGGCGGCGGCGAGCTTGCGATGAATCTCGAGGATGATGTCGACGTCACGGCCGACCGCCGTCCGCATGTCTGCGACGAGGCCTACCACCTCCGACGTACGCCGGCTGTGGCTCTGCGTGTGGAAGCCGTCCTCGCCTTCAAGGAGGGGGTCGAACTTCACCGCCGTAAATCCGTCGTTGACGGCTTGCTTTGCCTCCAGCAGCAGTTCCTCGCGCGTGCTGCTCCTCGGCCAGGAGGTCATGCCGAGCAGAATGTGGGCCCGCACCTTCGAGCGCTGACGGCCGCCCATCAGTTCGTAGGCCGGTACCTCATACCGTCGGCCTTTGAGGTCCCACAGCGCGAGGTCCACGGCCGCGATGGTCGAGGTAAACGCTCCGCCCCGGACCGGCACGTTACGGAACATCTCAAGCCAGAGTCGCCCGATTTCGTCGGGATCCTGGCCGAGCAGGACACCGGAGAGACCGTCGAGAACCGGCGGGGTGAGGTGCGGGAAGCCGAAGTACGCGGTCTGCCCGGTGCCGATGTGACCGTCCTCGGAAGTCACCCGGACGAAGCAGTGCCGGTCGACCAGATGGGTCGTCACGTTGGCGATCATGGTCTTGCGCGGCATGGTCCTCCTTAGGGCACAAACAGGGCATCAATAGGCGGGGCGGTCGATCTCCAGGAGCGTCGTCGTGCGGTCGGGGCGCACGATGTGGCCGTCGAGCACCGTCCCCGGCGTCGCGATGAGGTCCCGCAGGATCGCCGCGTACTCTGCTGGGGACTGGTAGGCGCGCTCACCGGTGAGTTCTTCCACCGACCGGCCCTGCACGGCCGCCAAGGCCGGCAGCGTGTTCCCGAGCATCCCTTCCTTCACGTCGCCCGGATAGATCACGACACTCACCACGCCCAGGGGAGACAGCGCCGCCGACAAGGACGTCGTCAAGTGGTTGAGCGCGGCCTTGCTGGCGCCGTAGGCAGCGGAGAAGGGCCGACCCATCTCCGCAGAACGCGAACTGACGTTCACAAGCAGCCCGCGACGCCCCCAGCCGGGCGACTCGGCCTGGGTGACCATCACTCTCGCCGCCGCCTGGGACATGAGCAGAGCTCCTTCTACGTTCACGGCGAACACCCGACGCCAGGTGTCGATCGCAAGGTCGAGGACGGGGTCGGCATGCATCATGCCGGCATTGTTGACCACGACGTCGATGCGGCCATGAACGCGGATGGCCTCGTTCACGAGGTCGGCGACGGCCGCCGGTGAGGTGACGTCCAGGACGTGGGAAGAGGACCTGCCCACGCCTTGGAGACTGCGCGCCAAGTCGGCGAGGGCTGCCTGGTCTTTGTCGCAGAGCAGGACTACCGCGCCGCTGGCCAGCAGCTCTCGCGCGCAGGCGGACCCGATCGCCCCGGCTGCGCCGGTGAGAACGACGACCAGGTCCGCCGTCCCGCTACCGCGCGGATGCAGCGAAGTGCTGGTGGGCACTGGCTTGTCCTGTCTGGGGTGTATCGCCTACGACATCTGTGCCGTCGGTAAAGTTGTCGGGATGCCCGGACGCCCCAGGCACCCCGACAGGCACTCAGAAGCCGGGCTCGAGGCCGTCGATCGTGTCAGGGGTCACGACGGGCATCTCTAGCGGCAACCGCTTCTCCACCTTCTCGCCCTCGAGGATCTTGACGGCTGTCTGGATGGCCAGCCGACCGTCCTCGCTTGGTGACTGCAGGATCGTGCCGTACATGTCACCTGCCTTGATCAGCTCGAAGGCTTCCTTGTTGCCACCGATGCCGAGGAGCACCATCTTCTTGCTGATGCCGGCTTCCTTGTAGGCGGAGGCGAATCCGATAGCCATGGCGTCATCCTGGGCGTATACCCCGTCGATCTTTTCGCCGTACTTGGTGAGCAGGTCACGCGAGGCGATGAGCGCCTTCTGCTGGTCGAAGTCGGCATTGACAGTCGCCAGGACCTTGATGTTGTCCCCGATGGCATCGACGAAGCCGTCCGTGCGTCCGATGGTCGTGCCGTTCCCGGCCTGCCCCGCCAGTACGACGACGTTGCCGCCGCTCCCCCCGAGGGCCTTGGTCATGCTCTCGGCGGAGGTCTTGCCTTGGGTATAGGTGTCCGGACCCGTGAACGTCGTGAGCAGCTTGAGCGCCTCGTCGGTCATGGGCGAGTTGACGAGAACGACCGGGATGCTGGCGTTCTTCGCACGGTTCAGCCCAGGAATGTAGGCGGCCGGGTCAAGGGGCCACAACATGATGACGTCGGCCTTCTGGGACACGCACTGGTTGAGCTGCTCGGCGCCCTTCTGGACGTCGAACTCGGCGCTGAGGACGTTGAGCTTCACACCAGCCGTCTTGGCCTCCTCCTCCACGGTCTCGTTGAACGGAGTGACGTAGAAGTGTGCCGCGGCTGCAGTAACGAAGCAGACCGTCTTGCCCTTTGCCGAGGCGGAGTCACCAGCCGCGGCCGGTTCGTCGGTTGCCGAGTCGCTGCCACCGCACGCGGCGAGGAGCAGGCCGCCCGCCAGGAGCGTCGTGGCGATCTTCAAGGTAGATCTGGTCATTACCTGGGCCTCCATCGAGTTGTGCCGTCCCGCGCCTCGGCGGGCAGGTAGTTCTTGATGCCAATGCGACTCGCGTCTGGGACACGGACGTGTCCAAGACAGAACCGGGGACGGGCCAGCCGGTGCCCATAGGCCCGTGCCGCCGACTCCATTCACTACGTAAATCACCGGCGCTCAAACGTTTGTGTAGAGACCGTAACACGATGCCCGTTCTGGTGGACCGCCGTTACAGGATCGTGTCCGGACCTCGGGCTACGGGCGGTTCGCCCGCCGATTGACACCGTAGGCGAGGCATCCATACTGTGTCCATCATCTCGGATGCCGTCCGATATCTCAGACGAGGAGCATATGGCTGGCCCGTCGTACGAAGATCGCGTGTTCGAGGACTACGTACTCGGGGAGGGTGTCGAGAGCATCGGCCGCACGGTCGACCAGGGGGACATCTCGTCCTTCGCCGGGCTCACCCTGGATCTGCATCCGGCGCACCTCGACGACGTCTACGCCACGCAGAAATACGGCGGGCGCCTCGCCCACGGCATGTTGACGTTCTCTCTCGTCACCGGGCTCACCGTCGAGTACAACCTGCGGGCGATCTCCTACGGCTATGACAAGGTGCGGTTCCCGAACCCCGTCTTCGCCGGTGACACGTTGCGGGCCACGAGCGAGGTCGTCGAGTTGCGCGAGCACCGCAAGCCCGCGATCGGTCTGGTGGTCAAGGCTTACCAGGCGCACAAGCAGGATGGTTCCCTCGTTTTTGTGTGTCACCACACGCTGGCCGTCGAGCGGAGAGGAGCGCAGACGTGAGCCGATTCCTGGATGAGTTCCGCGGCAGCGGGCCGCTTCGTGATGTCACCATCCTGGACTTCACCCAGATGATGATGGGCCCAGTCGCCACCCAGCTGATGGGCGACCTCGGGGCGCTGGTGATCAAGGTGGAGCGTCCCGTCGTGGGCGAGTGGGAGCGCTCGTACTTGCCTGACGGTCACCGGCTCGGTGGCGAGTCGCCCTACTTCCTCGCAATGAACCGCAACAAGCTCGGCCTGGCGGTCGACATAAAGGACCCCCACTCCTTGCAACAGCTCCTCCGGCTGCTCCCGCATGTCGACGCTGTGGTGCATAACTACCGGCCTGGCGTGATGCAACGGCTTGGCCTCGGCTACGACGAGCTGCGTCGGCTCAATTCGCGTATCGTCTACGCCTCCGGGTCCGGGTTCGGGACACGCGGCCCCTGGGTCGAACGCCCGGGCCAGGATCTGCTCGTGCAGGCGGCGAGCGGTCTGGCCGCGGACTCGGGGCCGGCTGAGTTGCCGCCGGTACCTTCCGCCACGCCAGTCGTCGATGCCGCGAGCGGGTTCCTGCTGGCGTTCAACGTCGTGGCCGCAGTCCTGAGCGCTCGAGAGACGGGCGCCAGCCGACAAGTCGAAGCCAGCCTGCTGGGAACGGCTCTGCTGATGCAGTGCCAGCAGGCGATGGTCGCGATGAACACGCCACTGCGCTACGAGCGAAGTGAGGCAGGCGTGGGCGCGCCGTGGACGGAGGCTCCCTATGGCATCTACGCCACCTCGGACGGTTATCTGGCACTGTCGATGGTCTCCCGGGAGAAGCTGGCCCAGCTCCTGCGTCTGCCAGACGAACTCCTCGGGCTCGACGACAGCGCGTGGTTCGCCATGCGCGACGACGTGGCGCGCTTCGTCGCCGATCAGCTGCGGGAGCGTACGACTGATCAGTGGCTCGAGCTGTCGTCCTCTCGCGACATCTGGGCGGCGCCCGCGCTGACGCTGGCAGAGATTCTCGAGCACCCTCAGGTCGAGGCTAACGACCTCGTGGAGCGGATGCCGATCAGGGACGGGTCGACGGTCCGGGCGATCGGGATGGCATGCGCGGTCAGCGGGATTCCGAGCGCATCCAGGCTTCCACCACCGGGCGTGGGTGAGCACAACGACGTCATCTGGAAGGCGCTGGCTGATAGGAAACGGGCGGACGAGGATGCTTGACCCGAAGGACGGCGCACTCCTGCGAGCGCTGGCGGAACGGACGCTGCAGTGGCAGCAGGGCAGCTACTACTGGGGCGATGCAATCGCCTACGACGGGCTACTCGACGCGGACGATCGCGTCGGCGGCGGGTACTCCGCGGAGCTGGCACGGCGGCTGCAGCGATGGGCGCAGGTCGCGCCGGACTCCTGGGACGATGCCCTGGCTCCCGGGCAGGCGGCAGCACGGCTCGTGGCGGCGGGAACGCTGCCTGAGTCGGTGCTGCAGCGGGTCGTGGAGGCGCTTCTGCGGTTGCCGCTCACATCCGAGGGCCTGCCCCTACTGAGGCCGCACGTGCCGGAGTGGCGGGACCTGGTCTGGGTCGACAGCCTCTACCACTTGCCCTCTTCCCTGGTTGCCGCCGGACAGGTGCTTGAGCGGGAGGCCCTGATCGAGACCGGCGTCGAGCGCGCTCGGGCGCTCCTTCGTGTCCTGGAGAACGGACCGGCTGTGGCGCACGCCTTTGACTGCGGGCTCGGTCGAAGCAACGATGTCCTCTGGACGCGAGGCATCGGTTGGGCACTGCTGGGCGCGTTGGACGTCACGGCGCGCGCGCCGGAGGCAGCCTCCGCGGCGGGTCTGCCCGAGGCCGCCCAGCGCTTGGTCGACGCTCTGTCCGCCGAGCAGCGCGAGGACGGGCACTTCCCCACTGTGCTCGGGCATGCCGGTGCCACGTGCGAGGCCTCGACGGCGGCTTTCTGGACCGCTGCCGCGCACCACCCGGCCCGCCCGGTGACCTCCGAGTCCGCACGTCGGCTCGCTGTGTCGGCCGTGCGTGCCGGTGTAGGTCCAGACGGGAGTTACCTGAACGTCAGCCACGACACCCATGTCCGCTGGGAAGTCATTGGCTACCTGGACCCGCCGCGCAAGCCGTCACCGTGGGGGCAGGGCGCGGCTCTGCGCGCGCTCGCGTCCGCCGCAGGCGGCCTGGTATGAGGACGGTACCCGCGCTGGACCGGGGGCTGCAGATCCTCGACCTCTTGGGCGAGGACGCCCAACCGCTCACGGCGTCGAGGATCGGCTCCGTCCTTGGCATCCCGCGCTCGGCGACATACGAGTTGCTTCACACGCTTCGTTCCCGAGGCTTTCTCGCGCAGCACGCCGACGGGTCCTTCTCTCTCGGGTCACGGCTGCCGGCCCTTGGTGGCGTTTACATACAGCGGCTGGACCTAGCTAGAACAGCGCAGGTCGTCGCTAGCCAGGTCAGCCATGAGTGCGACGAGACGGCGCAAGTCGGCGTACTGGACGGTCGCCATGTGCTCTACCTCGCCCGGGCCGACTCCACTCAGATGGTCCGCCTCGTGTCTGCGGTCGGCAGACGGGTGCCTGCACACTGCACCGCCCTCGGCAAGGTGCTCCTAGCGCACCTCGACTCATCGGAGCGTGCGCGTCGACTGGCGAATGTGGAGCTGGAGCGGCTCACTGAGCGCAGCGTTGCCGACTTCGACGATCTGCAGCGTCAGCTGATCCAGGTGCTTGTTCAAGGGTGCGCGACGGAGGATGGCGAATCCAACCCGGACGTCTCGTGCGTCGCCGCCCCCGTGCTCGACGTGAGGGGGCAGTGCATCGCGGCCATCAGCATCTCCGTGCCGAGTCTGCGCATGACGACCAGCCGGAAACCGCTGCTCATCGCCTCGGTCCGACGCGGCGCTGAAGAGCTGTCGAAACGCCTCGGCTATGACAAGGCGCTGGCCGGCGGCGTACGGGAGCAGGCATGACCACCTGGAGCATCGACCTTCTGCCTTACGCCCTGCAGGAGGTCCCTGACGCCCAGGTCTTCGCCGGCGGCGACCCTGGCAGCTGGCGGACCTTCGCCTTCTACGCCGTCCTGCTCCGGAGCGTCGACGCTGTCGTCCTCGTGGACTGCGGCATGGACGACCCTGGGCCGCTGAACGCCGGCATTGAACCGGTACTTGGGGATCGTGGTCTCATTCGGCCGCTGGAGGGCGGGTCGCGCATCGACGTACTGCTCGCCCGGCACGGGCTGACAGTCAGCAACGTCGACATCGTCGCCTTCACACACCTGCACGCCGATCACTCGTTTAACGCGCCCCTGTTCCCCGACGCGCGCTACTTGCTATCCGCGGAGGGCTGGCGCCGGCACCTTGCGCAGCGCGAGAGCGGCTCGGGCGTGGTTTGCGACCCGTTCTTCCCCGATGCGGCAGTGCAGGAGGTTCTCGCGGCGTCGCACGGCAGCCGGCTGCTGCTGCCCGAGAACGACGGATCACCGCTCGACGGGCTGATCGTGCGCCACCTCGGGGGGCACACTCACGACAGCACCGGGTACGTGGTCGATACTGAGGTCGGGCCGGTCGTCATCCCTGGGGATGTCGTCTGGTCGGCCGACAACCTGGAGTTCGACGTGCCGGTCGGTTCCTACGTCGACCTCGATGAGTGCCGAGCAGCCCTGGCTTGGACGCGCACCCTTGGCGGGACCGCCCTGCCCGCTCACGAGATCGCACTGATGACCGTCCACCCGGACGGCCGTGTCGCAGGTCCTCGAGGCTGAGGACTTGCCTATCCGCACGGAGCAGCTCAGTTCCTCGTCCGCATACCCAGAAGGAGATTTATGACCAACCTCGCGGAAGCCAGCACGACGGCGACCGTCCTGCGCACGGCGGTGCCGGCAGAGGCGATGGCGGCCCTCGGTGTCGGAGCCCCACAGCCTGGCGCGCGCACCTCGGCATTACGCTTCCCCGACGGCGGTGCGTGGCGAGTCGAGATACCCAGCGTCGAGAGCCCGGCCTCCTGCGCCGCTGTCCTGTCGACCGCGAAGCGCCTGGACGTCCCAGTGCACCGGGTGTCACAGGGTTCCGGCGTCATGATGCTCCTCGATAGCGAGATTAGCGACATGGTGGCCATGTGCCGGGAGGCTTCGGTCGCCCTGTGCCTGTTCCTCGGGCCCCGAGCCTCCTGGGACATAGGGGCCCAGCGCTCGACGCCGGGCGGCACGCTCGTCGGCCGCGCCCGCGGGCGGGATGCCGTGATGGCCTGCATTGCGGAGGCGGAGCGGGCGACGGAGCTCGGTGTGCGAAGCCTGCTCGTCGCGGACGAAGGCGTCCTCTGGTCGCTGCACCAGCTTCGGGC
>Ga0136611_10003702_pt1 | contig 10701 bp, 7 predicted proteins | sample AntDrymUQ2232306_2_FD_106645 | JGI IMG/M metagenome (GOLD analysis project Ga0136611, IMG submission 106645) | Polar desert sand microbial communities from Dry Valleys, Antarctica - metaG UQ223 (23.06) | ecosystem: Environmental > Terrestrial > Soil > Desert | place: Antarctica: Dry Valley... | reverse complement strand
GTTGAAGGCGAGGTTGCACTGGGCCAGCACCGGTTCGATGCCATGCTTGCGGAACGAGTCGGGCAACCAGGTCATCGCGAAGAACCCACGGTCGTCCTGGATCGCCGTGATGTCGATGATCCAGGCGCCGGGGATGCGCGACTCCGTAAACTTCATCTCGGAGTTTACAGGCGGAAGATGTGCGAGTCGGTGACGCCCTTCAGCGCGTTGCGGGTATCGACCAGGAGCGGGAAGCGTCCCACCATGGCGGTGTAATCGAACACCTTGTGGTCGGTGATGATCACGCCGCAGTCGACGCCCTCGTGGGCGCGCTTCTCGTCGACGCTGACCAGGTCGAGCGAGGCGTGCTTGAAGTCGGGAACGTAGGGATCGGTGTAGCTCACGATCGCCCCGCGATGCGCCAGCAGTTCGGCCACTTCCAGCGCCGGCGATTCGCGCAGGTCGTTGACGTCGCGCTTGTAGGCGACGCCCAGAATGTGGACGCGCGAGCCGTTGAGCGATTTCCTGGTCGAGTTGAGCGCGTCGATGATGCGTTGCACCACGAACTCGGGCATGGCGCCGTTGACGCTGCCGGCCAGCTCGATGAATCGCGCTTCGAAGTTGTATTGACGAGCCTTCCACGACAGGTAGAAGGGATCGATCGGGATGCAGTGGCCACCGAGGCCCGGGCCCGGGTAGAACGGCATGAAGCCAAACGGTTTCGTCTTGGCCGCATCGATCACTTCCCACACGTCGAGGCCCATCCGGTGGCACATCAGCGCCAGCTCGTTGACCAAGCCGATATTGACGGCGCGGAACGTGTTCTCGAGCAACTTGACCATTTCGGCCACGCTCGGTGAGCTGACCGGGATCACCGTGTCCATGACCTGCTGGTAAAACGCGACCGCGGCCTTGGTGCTGTCTTCGTTGATGCCGCCGACAACTTTCGGAATGTTCTTGGTCTGGTAGTGCGGATTGCCCGGGTCCACGCGCTCGGGCGAAAACGCCAGGTAGAAGTCGACGCCCGGCTTGAAGCCCTTGGCCGCCAGCGACGGCTGCACCACTTCGACCGTGGTGCCGGGATAGGTGGTCGACTCGAGGATGATGAGCTGACCCTTCCTGAGCACTGCGGCGACCGCATCGACCGCCTGCACGACGTAGGTCATGTCGGGATCTTTGGTCTTGCGCAGCGGCGTCGGCACGCAGATGTCGATGATGTCGGCGTCAGCCAGCTTCTTCGGGTCGGTCGTGGCGACGAACTTGCCGCTCTTCACGACTTCGGCGAGGTGGTCTGAAGACACATCCGGAATGTAGCTGCGGCCGGCCATCAGCTCGGCGACCTTCCGCCCGTCGACGTCGTAACCGACGACGCCGAATCCGGCGCGGGCAAACTCGACCGCCAGCGGCAAACCGACGTAGCCGAGGCCAATGACGCCGAGCCGCGCCTGGTGCGATTCAATCTTCTGTAACAGGTCCATTCGTTCTCTTATCCGCGGTAGAAGGTCCGGATTGCGCCGACGACCGCTGCTTGCTGTGCGGCGGTGAGCTCGGGATAAATCGGTAGTGCGAGCGAGTCGAGGGCTGCCGCCTCGGCGACCGGAAACGCGCCGGCCCGGTAGCCCAGGTCAGCGAAGCAGGTCTGCAGGTGAAACGGCACCGGATAGTAGACCTCGGTGCCGATCCCGGCGGCATCGAGATGGGCGCGCAACTGATCGCGCTTCGGCACCCGAATCACGAACTGGTTGTAGATGTGGTTCCGTTCCGGCGCTTCGACCGGCAAGGTGACGTCGCTCAGCCCGGCGTCGGCAAAGAGCGCGCGATAGCGCCCGGCGTTGGCGCGGCGGGCATTGCTCCACGACTCAAGGTGCGGCAGCTTCACGCGCAGCACCGCCGCCTGCAAGGCGTCAATGCGGAAGTTGGCGCCCACGAGGTGATGGTAGTACTTCGGCTCCATGCCGTGGTTGCGGATCAGTTTGAGGCGGTGCGCCAGCGTGGCATCGTTCGACGTGACCAGGCCGCCGTCGCCGAAACCGCCGAGGTTCTTGCTTGGGAAGAACGAGAAGCAGCCAACGGCGCCCCAGCTCCCCACCGGACGTCCGTGGTACTGACAGCCGATCGCCTGCGCGGCGTCCTCAATGACCGGGATCTGCCTGGCGGCCGCGGCCGCAACAATCGGCGCGAGCTCCGCGGCCTGGCCGAACAGGTGAACCGGAATGATCGCCTTGGTGCGGCTGGTGATCGCGTCGGCAGTGGCCGCGGGGTTCATGTTGAACGTGTCGCCGTCAACGTCCACGAGGATGGGCTTCGCGCCGACGCGCACCACCGAGCCGGCGGTCGCAAAGAACGAATAGGTCGGCGTGATGACCTCGTCGCCGGGCCCGATATTCAGGGCCATGAGCGCCGCGACGAGAGCGTCGGTGCCCGAGGACATCCCCAACGCGTGAGGCGTGCCCAGGTACGCCGCCACTTCCTGCTCGAGACCCTCGACCTCAGGGCCGCCGATGAAGCGCTGGCTGTCGCAGACGCGGGTCACGGCGTCGAGCAGTGCCGTCCGCAGGGGCGTGTACTGGGCGTTGAGGTCGAGGAGCGGGACAGTCACAAACATCCAATGGTATATGCCCGTGACCAGCCGACGCAACCCGACCGCCTGCTATAGTGAAAAGCCATGGTGCAAGTCGACGTTGCAGTAATTGGGGGGGGCGTGATCGGCCTCGCCTCAGCCCTCGCCCTGGCCCGCTCTGGCGCGTCAGTGTGCCTGCTGGAGCGCGAGGGCAAGCCCGGGCGCGCGACTAGCACCCACAACAGCGGCGTCATCCACGCCGGCCTCTACTACCCCGAAGGTTCGCTCAAGGCCCGGCTGTGCGTGGAAGGGCGCGATCGTCTCTATGCGTTCTGCGCCGCCCATCGCGTACCGCACGCGCGTTGCGGCAAGTTGGTCGTCGCCGGGAATGACCACGAGGCGAGCGAACTCGGTCCGCTGCTCCGCATCGCGCGGGCTAACGGTGTGGCGATCGAGGAAGTCGGCGCCGACTTCGTGGCGGCACGCGAGCCAAACGTGCGCGCGGTCGCCGCGCTCTGGTCGCCCGACACCGGTGTCGTCGAAGCTGAAGCGCTGGTGAAGGCGCTCGAACACTTGTGCCGCGATGCCGACGTCGCCATCGTGGTCGGTAGTCCGTTAATCGGCGCCGAGCCATGCACTGAAGGAATCACGTTGGTGACGCCCCACGAGCGTTTTGTCGCCGCAACCGTGGTCAACGCGGCGGGCGTGTTTGCCGACACCGTGTCGGCCATGCTCGGGGCCTCGGCCTTCCACATCTACCCCTGCCGGGGTGAGTACGCCGAACTGGCGCCGGCCCGGCGCCACATGGTGAATGGCCTGGTCTATCCCCTGCCGCATGCCTCCGGCGCGGGCCTCGGCGTTCACCTGGCCAAGACCACCTGGGGGTCGGTAACCCTGGGTCCGACGATTCACTACCAGGACTCGAAAGACGACTACGAGGGCGGCCGGCTCCCGCTCGAGGCGTTTGTGGAACCGGCGCAGCGCTTGCTGCCGTGGGTCACGCTTGGGGATCTGCAGCCGGGCGGCAGCGGCATCCGCGCCAAGCTGCACGGTCCCGGCCAGCGATTTGCGGATTTCCTGATCGAGCGCGATGCCCTCAACCCGTGCGTGATTCAGGCCGCAGGCATCGATTCGCCCGGCCTGACCTCGTCGCTCGCGGTCGGTGAACGAGTGGCGGCGATCTGGGCGGACCGGTCCTAGGCGATTAGCTCGCCGGCGCTGATGCGGGCGATGTCCGCGTCCACCATCATGGTGACCAGCCCCTTGAAGTCCACGCTCGGCTCCCAGCCAAGTTGCTTCTTCGCCTTCGCCGGGTCGCCGATCAGGTGATCGACCTCGGCCGGCCGCAAGTAGCGCGGGTCGACGCCGACGTGTTTCTGCCAGTCGAGCCCGGCGTGCGCAAACGCCACCTCGACAAACTCCTGCACTGAGTGAGCCTCGCCGGTGGCGATGACGAAGTCGTCCGGCTGGTCCTGCTGCAACATCAGCCACATGGCGCGCACGTAGTCGCCGGAGAAGCCCCAGTCACGGCAGGCATCGCGATTGCCGAGCATCAGCTTGTCGGTGTGCCCCAGCTTGATGCGAGCCACGCCGTCGGTAATTTTGCGGGTGACGAACTCGATGCCGCGACGGGGCGACTCGTGGTTGAACAGGATGCCGGAGCACGCGAACAGGTCGTAGCTCTCACGGTAGTTCACGGTGATGTAGTGACCGAACACTTTCGTTACACCGTAGGGACTGCGCGGATAGAACGGCGTCATCTCGGTCTGCGGCACTTCGCGCACGCGGCCGTACATCTCGCTGGACGAGGCCTGGTAGAAGCGAATCTTCGGGTTGACGCTGCGCACCGCTTCGAGCGCGCGGGTCACGCCCTGGGCGTTGTACTCGCCCGTGAGCATCGGCTGATCCCACGACGAGGGCACGAACGACATCGCGGCGAGGTTGTAGAACTCCTGCGGCTGCGCCTGCTCCACCGCCTTGATCAGCGACAATTGATCGAGCAGGTCGCCCTGCAGCAGCGTCACCTTGCCGAGCAGGTGCTGGATGCGCCACACGTTCGGCGCGCTCAACCGCCGGATCAGTCCGAAGACTTCGTAGCCTTTGTCGAGCAGCAACTCTGCAAGGTAGGAACCGTCCTGGCCGGTGATGCCGGTGATCAGCGCGCGTTTCTTGTCAACCACAGCCGCTAATTATGCCACGGACCGGCGCATCACGGCCCGCCAGGTCAGTTGGCGCCCGGGTGCCGACGCCGGGGCGGGCCAGGCGATCGTCATCAGGCCGCCGACCATCAGGGTCGCCAGCAGGCCGAGCGTCGACGGCCACAAGAACCCGATCGCCGTGTGATACGCGACGTAGTACGCCACCACCGCGCCGGCGATGCCACCCGCGAGCACGGCTTCGCTGCGCGCGCGCTCACTGAACATCGCCAGCAGGTAGATGCCAAACAGCGGCCCGGTGAAGGCGTTAACCAGTTTGTTGGCAATCTCGAGTAGCGAGCCGAGCCGCGACACGTTCACGGCCATCAGCGTCCCGGTGACGCCGAAGAACAAGGTGAACCAGCGCGAGACGCGCAGTTGCGACTGCTCTTCCGCCGGCGCGTGCGGCCCGCGGCCGATGTCGCGCCCCAGCCACACGCGGTTGTAGAGGTCGATCACCGCCACCGAACTGCAGGAGTTGATTGCCGAATTGAGGCTCGACATCGAGGCCGCCGCGATCGCCGCGATGACGAGGCCGACGGCGCCCGCCGGAAACGCCAGCGACATGAAATACGGCAGCAACTTGTCGGTCTCGAATTCAGCCGGCAGCGTATGCGTCTGGAAGTAGGCGAACAACGCGAGGCCGACGAACGACAGGCCGAGCATCCACAACGCGTCGCCGGCGGCGTTGATCACGAACGCCTGCCGCGCCTCCTGCACCGAGCGCGTCGTCTGCAGGCGCTGGACCATCACCTGGTCGCTGGTGTACTGCGCTGCGCGGCCGACGATCAGGGCGATCAGCAAGGCGACCACCGACATCGGCTGCATGAAGAAACTGTAAACCTGGGCGCCGAATCCGACCGCGGCTGGATCGGTCAGCGGGGTCCACAGATCGAGCTTGCCGGCTGATTCTGCGACCCGCCAAATCTCGGGCAGTCCACCCTCCACGCTGCCGCCGCAGATCCACACCGTCGCGGCCAAGCCGCCGAACATCACGCCGAACTGGATCACGTCCGTCCAGATCACGCCCTGGATGCCGCCCATCATGGTCGTGACGGTCACGACGACACCGATCATGAGGGTCACCGAGTTGATATCGACCTGGCCGCCGGTGACGGCGTTGATCGCCAGGCTCGGCACGTACATCGCGGTCGCCATCCATCCCAGGCGCCACACGATGAAAATGCCGGCTGCCAGCGTGCGCACCCGCACATCGAAGCGCGCCTCGAGGTATTCGTAGACGGTGTAGAAGTCGAGCCGGTGATAGAACGGAAAGACCACCCGCGACACCCATGGATAGATCGCCACCCATGAGAAAATCCCCAGGACCAGCAGCGCACCGTAGCGAATCGTCGCCGACGGCTGCATCAGGTAGTCCATGCCGCTGTTGAGCGCGGCCATCAGCGAGAGACCGACCGGCAGCCACCCCATGCTCCGGTCCGCCAGCAGGTAGCGATCGAGGCTGGTCTGCCGCCGGGAGAAGTAGACGCCGATGTACGCCAGCAGCACGAGGTACGCGCCGACGATCAACCAATCGAGCAAATGAAACGACGCCTGCATCGCGCGCTTAGGATGTCATAGACTCGTGGGTCTGCGCATGAGTGTTGCCGCTCGGATGCCACGGGCTAGCCTCCTGATCTGGATCGCCTACTTCCTCGTCCCGACCGACGCCGGTGGGCCTGTTCACGGCCTGCCGCTGGGACCTCTAGAGATCGCCGCCCTGTTGATGCTGGTGTGGCTGGCCGCGCTCGGGCGCCGCATCCCGGGTTCCGCAGTTGCCGCGACCGTCCTGATTGGCGCCACCATCTGCGCCGCGGCGATCCCCGGCACCAGCGGCTTGCGTGCCCGCTATTTCGCCAACGCCGCCGCGGCCGGAGCGCACGAGCGCAGCACCGAGTTCCGCGACGAGCGCTTCACCCGCATCGATGACCGGCTCGACTTTGGTCCGGGCGGGCCCGAGTTCCCGCTCGCGTTCTTCAACGACAGCGCGCGGTTCAACTTCTACCAGGCCGATGAGCCGCATCGCGCGCGTCTCGAGTTCGCCGCAGCCTGGACCGGTCAGTGGTGGACCGAGGGCGGTGACCACACGCTCTATCTTGAATCGCCCGGGGCCAGCGCCGAGCTGTTCGTGGACGGCATCCGCGTCGCCACTGCGACGCCGGCAACGGGCGGCGACACCAAGGACCTGCCGCTTACTCCCGGGTGGCATCGGATTGATGTGTCGTTCTCGTCGCCCTACGCGGGACCACGACGGTTCTCGGCCGGCGAGTTGATCAACGGTCAGCCGCGACCGTTTGCCGCGGAGTCGGTGATGAGCCAGCGCGTGCGCGATTGGCAGATGCAAGCGGCCAGCGCGCTGCGGCGTATCAAGACCGCAGGCGACTTCGCCGCCATCGCCTGGGTCGCGTGGCTGTTTGCCTCGGCATGCTGGCAGCACCTGCGCCGGTTCCCACACCGTCGCAGCGCGGGTGAGTGGCGACAATGGGCGGCGCCAATCCTGGCCATCGTCGCAGCGGTCGAAGCGCTGATCTTTGCGTGGCCGTGGTCGCGGCAGTTGATGGTGATGCGCGGCGGCGATGACCCGATGACTTACGAGTGGTATTCGCGCGACATCCTGTTGAACGGCATCTTGATGAACTTCGGCGCGCCACTTGGGCAGGGCGAGCCGTTCTACTACCAGGCGTTCTATCCCTATTTTCTCGCGGCCGTTCACGCCATCACGGGCGAGGGGATGTTCGGAGTCATGCTGGTGCAGCGACTGCTGGCTGCGTTCGCTGTTTCGAAGCTGGTCGAGATCGCGATCGAGCTCGGCAGCGAGGCGGTCTGGTGGGTCGCGCTGGCGGCCGCCACTGCCTTCGTGGCTTGGAAGCTCTGGCCCATTGGCGCCCAGCCCCTCAACGAATCCCTGTATGTCCCCATGCTGGTGGCATGGACCGCGGCCACCGTCCGGTTGTGCCGGCAGCCGACCACCGGCCGCGCCTTGCAGACCGGACTGCTCGCCGGCCTGACCGCGATTACGCGATCGACAGTACTGCTCGCCTGGGTCGTGGCATGGCCGGCATGCTGGGTGTCGTGGCCGGCCGGATCGATCCGGAGGCGGCTACTCATCACCATGGCAATGGCGGCGCTGAGCATCTTCTCGCTGATTACGATCCGCAACGCAATCGTCGCGCACAAGTTCGCGCCAACGTCCACCGAGCTCGGCATCACGCTGCTCGGTGGCAACGAAATACCGCCCGGCGTGACGATTGATTTGGCGCGGCGGCAGGCCATCTACACCCGCCTGGGCATCGGCGATCTCACCGCGCAGGTGATCGAGTACGCGATTACGGCACCTGCGGCATTTGCCGCAAACCTGGGACGCAAGGCGCTGTTCGCACTCGGGTTCTACGAGCCGTACGCGCCCGGCTGGGGCTACTCTCCGGTCTACATCGTGGTGTGGGCCTCAGCACTGGCCGGAATCTGGCTCGCCGTGCGGGCCAACCCAGGAGGTGCCGCGTGGTCGCTGCTACCAGCGATAATTGCGATGACGCAGTTTGTGGCGGTAGTCGTGGTTTATCCAAAGGGCGAGCGCCTGATCCTGCCGATCCATGTGCTGCTCGTTCCATACTCGGCCGTCGCGTTTCATTGGGCCCTCGCCGCCATTCGTGGGCGAGCCGGCCGGTGACGCGCCAACGCGACGGCGAGGATGCCGCGGTGTACGGCTCGAGTCACCCGGAGCATGGGGTAGTATAACTAGCGCTACCGCCGCCGCGATGCGCATCAGCGAACGCGCGGACCGTCCGCATCCAGCCCACGATGAACGCTTCCCTGCTGCAACACCTGCGATGCCCGGACTGCGGCGCCGGCCTGCGTCTCGACCTCAGTGAAGAGTTGGCCTGCACAGGCTGCGCGCGCCGCTACCCGACTCAACACGGCGCGCCACGCTTCACAGACGATTCCACCGACACCGCACAGTATTTCGGCTACATCTGGGGCCTGCAGGCGCAGACCATTCCGCCGGCCGATCGGGTGTATCCGTACCATCTGCAAGTGATGTACGACTCGGTGGGCGGACCCCGGCTCGAGGGCTTGATCCTCGATGGCGGGTGTGGCGACGGCGAGGATCTGTCGATGGTCGCGCTCGACCCGAAGTGCGAAGTCGTGGGGGTCGAATTGAGCAGCGGCGGCATCGCGACGACGCGCTCGTACCCGCGGGCTGTCCCGCGCCAACGTCATTCAGGGCGACCTGCTGCGGCTGCCGTTGGCCTCGAACACGTTCGACGGCGCCTATTCGTACGGTGTCGTCCACCACACGCCCGATCCCGGGCAAGCGGTGAAGGAGATCGCGCGGACGCTGAAGCCCGGCGCGCCGCTGCTGCTCTACGTCTACGAAGACTTTGCCGATCGCGCGTGGCACTGGCGCGCGGCGCTGGCCATTGCCAACAGCGCGCGTCACGTCACCACGCGCATGAAGCCGTCGCACCTGATGCGCCTCTGCCGCATGCTGTCGCCGGTCGTCTACGTGCTGCTGACGCTGCCGGCACGCCATTTCTCTTGGGCGGCACGCTTCCCTTACCGCCACGGGCCGCACGCCTTCGGGATGGTCGGAGATCTCTACGATCGACTGTCGGCGCCCATCGAGTTTCGCTACTCACAAGCGGGCGCGGCGCAGCTGGCACGCGATGCCGGTCTCCGGGTGGATGTGGTGGCGCAACAGCGCGGCTGGGTGGTGCGGGCGGTCAAGCCGGCATGAAGCGCTGGCTTTCGTTGCTGCTGGTCGCCATCGTGTGCGGACGCGTGGCCGGCGTGGCGTGGTCGGCGTTGAGCAACAACCGCGGCGACTACTACGCGTCGTTGCCAGGCACCTACGTTCAAACCGTCAATCCGACGTTGTGGACCAGCTCGGACATGACGGGTGCCATGGGTTACTTGCTCAACACGTACTACCACGGCCCCACGCAGTACCTCACTTTGTATCCGGTTGCTTACCTCGATTCATACGCGCAGATCGCAGCGGTGTTGCTCGTGGTTTACGCCGTTCTGCTGACGGTGTCGTTCTGGCTGCTGTGCCGCGGCCTGGCGCCACTCGCGCCCGGCGTGCCGATCGGCCTGCCGCTGTTTGCGATGACGTTCCTGTTCTTCCCGCTGTTGCAGTCGTTCCTGCAGCGGGAGTTCGAAATCGTGGTGCTGCTGGCGCTGGCCTTCGCGCTCTGGCAGCTGCAGGCCAATCGCTTCGCCGCCATGGGCGCGGCGCTCGGCTACATCGCGTGGTTCAAGTACATCCCGCTATTGTTCGCCGGCTACCTGGTCCTGCGCGGTTGGGTCACGGCGCTCGGCGCCTTCGTCCTGGCATCGGCCGCGGTGCTGCTCGCGACTCACTTCGCGTTCGGCTTCGGTGAGTTCTTTAACAACAACGTCCCCAGCCACGCGGCCCAGGTCTTCAACGTCCTGCAGTTCGGATTCGCGCCGAACATTGCCGGCGAGCTGCATGGCTCGGGTTTCTGCAACGGCTGGTTCGAAACGGAGACCACGCTCGCCAACGTACGACACGGCCTGTGCACGCTGGCATCGACGCGGCCGTGGCTGGCGCCGAACTTCGTCTACCTGGCAGTCTGCCTGGCTGTGGCGGGCATCTACCTGCTTGCGCACTTCAGGCTGGCGAAGACACGGCTGTCGGCCGGCGATGAAGCGTGGCGGCGCGCGCTCGAGTTCGCGACGATCACCACCATTTGCGCGTGCTTCTTCTTCGCACACTACTACTACCTGATCGTCCTCGTCATTCCGTATGGCGTGCTGCTCGTGCGCTATCTCGCCGGCCGGCAATGGCCGCGCTTCGCGCTGTGGCTGGTGTCGTACGTGCTGGTGTCGGCCTTCGTGATCCCCACCGGACCGCTGTCACGCCTGTCCGGCTTCGATGTGTGGTCCTGGTATTTCCGCGGCGCCTTCTTCCTGTACGGAGAACTGCTGCTGATCGCTCTGCTGATG
>Ga0136611_10003701_pt1 | contig 10701 bp, 12 predicted proteins | sample AntDrymUQ2232306_2_FD_106645 | JGI IMG/M metagenome (GOLD analysis project Ga0136611, IMG submission 106645) | Polar desert sand microbial communities from Dry Valleys, Antarctica - metaG UQ223 (23.06) | ecosystem: Environmental > Terrestrial > Soil > Desert | place: Antarctica: Dry Valley... | reverse complement strand
TCGCTCTCGGTGACGCCACGCACGATTTCGTTTGCCCTGTCGGTTGTCACGCTCGTTAGCCTGTTTCTAATTGGACGCGCTATCAGTGGCCGTGCCGCAGGACTCATTGCCGCAACGCTTGGTGCAGTGTTTCCGTGGACAGTCTGGTTCAGCGTCAGCGGTCTGTCCGAGGCACTGTTTCACGCGACCCTGACGCTTGGCGTCGTCGGGTTCGTTCGCTGGCTGGCCGATCCCCGCGACCGTTGGCTCGGTCTGGCAGCGGTGGGCTTGTCATTCTCAACCATGGTCCGCTACGAGGGCTGGTTCTACGCGACCGTGTTCCTGGCGCTCGTCGTCGGGTTCGCCTGGCAGCGACGTCGAGTGCGCTTGTCAACAATCGCGCTGGGACTCGTGCCAATGCTGTTTCCATTGCTATGGATCGAGCAATACTGGCAGCTGCATGACGACCCGTTCGGGTTCGCGCGGGAGACAGCGGAAATCAAGGCGTCGCTCGATGCGGGCAACGCGACAGCAAGTGTCTGGCAGCGGCTGACGGTGTATCCGGAAGAAACCCTGCGGCTTGCACCCTGGCTCGGGCTGCTATGTGGTCTCGCAACGATCTATGCGCTCGTTCGCCGCGTCACCTGGTGGCCGCTGATCGCCCTGATCTGTGGGCAGGGACTGTTGCTCATCGGGGTCAGCGCTGGATTCTCGAACCTTGGTCCCGGTGCTGAACGCTATCTGCTCTCAAACTTCATCCTCCTGTTTCCAGTGCTCGGAGCGAGTGTCATGCTCCTCCCATGCAGTCTATTCCGGGCCGCCGGGCTTGGAGCCACGGCGTTGATCTCGCTGACGTTGATCCGTACTCTGATCGCGCCGCCAACATGGTACCCGGATGCCACCGTCCGAGATGTGGCGCGAATTGCGGATGACGAGTTGTCTTCAATAAGGGGGCGGCACGACCTCGTGCCAGTGCTGCTGCCTGATCCGCCGGCCGAAGGATTCAATGCCATCTACGCCCTGCGTATCCTCTCCAACCATCCCGACGCCTGGATCATTACCAGCGATCCAGCGGTCTTCGTCGCTATCATGGATACCACCGCTCCGCCACTATGGCTGATCGACACGGATTCGGGCTTCGCGCCGCCCGAAGGTTGGCAGATTGAGCGCGTGGGTCGTTATCTCGTGGGGACCCCGTCTGAGTGACATGATCGGCGATCCGCGACGTGTAAGGCATACGCTAGAATGGTCGGGCGGGATACACGAACAGGAGTCCGACAATGAACGCACGACCACAGCAGACCGACCCGGAAATCGTTGACGAAGAGATCGAGCTTGGGCTGGATGGCACGCCGCTGCTGCCACCAATCCATGATCTGACCGAGGAAGAGGCGTGGCAGATCTTCGAGGACTACGCGCAGTACTACCGCGGCATCAGCGGCGAAGAGTTCCTGCGCCGTTGGGACGCGGGCGAGTACTACCATAATGACGACATGCCGAATCACAATGCGATCATCAGCGTTGCAATGATGCTCCCGCTCACTGGCTGTGAGTGGTAAGCCTCTGGCCGGAGACGGCTCGTGCGTCAGGTAGCAGGTAGAATGATCGCGGATGCATCTGACCAAGCTATGGAGTAGCGCGACAATGAGTGCACAACCAGTTGAGATTACTAAGGATGTGGATCTGCGCTCCGAGGGACACCATCTGACCACCGAAGAGGCGCATGCGATCTTCGAGGAGAATGCTCGTTACTATCTGGGGCTAAGTGGTGACGAGTTCATCCGCAAATGGGATGCGGGTGGGTTCGATGACGCGGAGGCGCCCGGCGTCTGGGACGTCGCGATCCTCCTGCCACTTTCGCGATAGCGAGCGTAGCCGCACGTGTCGGGCCGGACAGCATCCGGGGCCATGCGAACGCATCGAGACACACTCAACCAGGCACTCTCCTGCATCACCCTCGACACGTTGAACGTCTTCGAGCGACCTGGCATCATACAAGCTCCGCGACAGTTCCTCCTACGGGGCGGAGTGCCGATTTGCCTTGATCCAGTGACGATGCTGTCGGTCAAGCAGGAGTTTCGCGTTGTCGAACGACCTGAACATCGCCGCTCGTCGCGCTGGATGCTGGTCGCCTCAGGCTACTCTTATGGACTCCACGATGCGGATGGACGAGAGGTCGTTGCCTATCACTGGCACCCCAACATCCCTCATCCGGCAACGTTTCGACACCTCCATGTCGGTCCAGGCTCGGGCGTCCGACACCACCGGCTCACCAAAGCACATCTCCCAACTGGAATCATGACGGTCGCGGACATGGTTCGTGTCGCGATCGTGGAGTTTGCCGTCGGGCCGCGGCGGCGCGACTGGGAGGCGGTGCTCACTCAGGTGGAATCAGCAGAATAGGCTAATCGAGACGAGTTTCCAGAATTCGTTGAAAAAGGTATTGACAATCGGTCACACAGCGGTTATTGTACGTACACGATCCCGATGAGTTACGACGGATCGGCACTCCGAAGCAGAATGGGCAACCACACTGCGATGGAGACTCGGTCAGAACGACCGGCCAGCGTGAGACGCGACGAGCCACCGCTCCTAGCTGTCGATCGCGATAGCGGACGTGAAGCCCGAGTTGGACGATTTGGCGCAAGCCTGATCGTCCGGTGAATCGACATCGTGACACCCGTTCGATGGCTTGCCATCATCTGGGTCAACGCTCTGTTGAGACGCCCGTGCCGAAACGGAACTGGCTCGTCGGGTTCGTGTATTTAACGATCAACGCGCCTGTCGTCCGTCACCACTCCTTCCCCCATGACTCATCACTCATGTCTCATCACTCGCCCCCTTGCCGAGCGTCGGCCTTGCGTCTACCCTCCTCATAACAACATCCCCGAACAGTGGAGAGAGAGCAGGGGGCAGACGATGGTCGATACCAGCACACGTGAAGAGCGTTATCTCGATCCAGCATCTGAAGCGGCCACGCTGTATGAGCGGGCGCGCAAGGTGCTGCCGGGTGGCAACACCCGCACGACGGTCTACCATGCACCGCATCCGTCCTACGCCCTGCGCGGTAAGGGGGCGACCCTCATCGACGCCGACGGGCAGGAGCGGCTCGACTTCATCAACAACTACACCGCGCTCATCCACGGTCACGCCGACCCGGACATCCAGGCAGCGGTCATCGAGCAGCTGCAATACGGCGTTGCCTTCGCGATGCCGACCGAGCACGAGGTGCGCCTGGCGGAGCTGCTGACCGAGCGCATTCCATCGGTCGAGCAGATGCGCTTCACCAACTCCGGCTCCGAAGCGGTCATGATGGCGATCAAGGCGGCGCGCGCCTACACCGGTCGTCCGAAGATCGCCAAGTTCGAGGGTTGCTATCATGGCTCCTACGACTTCGCCGAAGTCTCCCTCTCGACCCCGCCGGAGCAGTGGAGCGATAGTGACGGTGATCCCGTCTCCTGGCCATACTCGCACGGCACGCCGCAGGGTGTGCTCGACAACGTTATCGTCATCCCCTACAACGACATCCCGGCCATGGAACGCCTGCTGGAGCAGCACAAGTCCGACCTTGCCGCCGTCCTGCTCGACCCGATGCCGATGCGGGCCGGACTTGTGCCAGGTGAGCCGGACTTCCTGGCCCGCGTGCGCGAAGTGACGCAGGCGCTCGGAATCGTCCTGATCTTCGACGAGGTCATCTCGCTGCGGGTCGGCTACGAGGGCGCACAGGGCATCGTCGGCGTCATGCCGGACCTGACGACGATGGGCAAGATCATCGGCGGCGGCTTCCCGGTCGGCGCGCTCGGCGGCTCAGCGGAGGTGATGTCGGTCTTCGACCCCAGCCAGGGCTACCCGAAGGCTCCCCACGGCGGCACCTTCAACGCCAACCCGATCACGATGGTCGCTGGCCTGGCCGCCATGCGGAAAATGACTCCCGACGAGTTCGCGCGCCTCAACACGCTCGGCGCGCAGATCCGCGAGGGCATCTCCGAGGCGATGGACGGCGCGCGCATTGAGGGCCAGGTGACCGGCATGGGTTCACTCTTCCAGATTCACTTGCACGCCAAACCCGTCCGCAACTATCGCGACAGCTACCCCAACAAGGACGCGGCAGCGCAGCTCGGTCGCATTCACCGCAACCTGATGGCGCGCGGCATCTTCACCGCTCCTGGCATCACCGGCAGCCTCTCGACCCCGATGGGCGAAGCAGAGATCAACGCCTGCGTCGATGCGTTCGCGGCGGCACTGCGGGATGCGTGAGGCGTGAGGCGTCGTGAGTGAAGTGGGTCATCTGCTTCAATGTGCGGATCGATTCGGACGGCTTGTCGTCCTCCGTGCAGACATCTGGTACGACAAGATTCTCGGCGATCATCCTGAAATGGCACAATCGTTAGACGCGATCGAGATCGCTCTGGTCGATCCCGATCGCGTCAACACCGATGCGAATCATCTGAATGGAGAAAACTTCTACCGATCAGGAATCCTTCAACCTCCGTTCAATGCCAGGTATCTCAAGGTGGTGGTTCGCTACGACCGTTCAGGAGACGATTTCGTCGGAGAGGTCGTTTCAGCTTTCATGGTTTCGCATTTCCGCAAGCCGGGAGAACGCTTCAAATGGAATCGATAAGCGAAGCTCTCGGCTTCAAGCCGAAGCTACCCCAACTCGACGCCCTTGACCCACAGGACATCCTCGTCCGGTATCACCGCTACACCGACGAGCTGTATGTGCATTTCTTCGGACATGCACTTCCAGCAATCAGTGTTGATGTCAACGAGTACCTGTATCTTCGTGTCAATCCCGAAACGCAACAGGTGGTTGGCTTACAGTTCGAAGCGTTCCTCGCACGCGCGGTTCGGTCAGAGCCACGCTGGCTGTGGCTTGCTGAACTGGCGAAGATTCCTCCTGATGAACTTGATGCGATCCGCCGCGAGATAAGCCCGAAGCAGCAATGGCAATCGGTCTTCGCGGAGCTTGAACTGGCGACAGCGTGAGCTTGCCAATCCATTCGCCGGAGGGACGACATTATGAACCGAAATGAGCAATCACCGTCCAACCACATCCACTCGCACGCCAGTGTCATGCGCAGCGATGCGGCGCTGGATCTGACGAGCGATTTCTGGATGCACAGCCACTTCCGCGCGATGGCGGAGGTGTATCACTCGCTGCTGGCGCAGGCGGAGCTACTACCGGGCGACCGCGTGCTCGACCTCGGCTGCGGATCGGGGACGCACTTTGCGTGGTTGATTGCGCTGCTCGGGCCGGAGGGACGCGTCGTTGGGTACGAAGCAGACGCGGAGAACCTCGACATCGCGCGCAGCCGCATCAGCGGCAAGCCCTGGGAGGGTCAGATTGAGCTGCATCAGGGTGAGATCGAGACGCTCCCGTTCGAGGATGTCGCATTCGACGCGGTCTGGTGCGCCGGGACGTTGCAGTACGTGGCGGATCCGGTGGCTGCCATCCGCGAGATGGTGCGCGTCGTCCGGCCCGGCGGCAAAGTCGCCTGCCAGGATGTCGAGCAGCATCCGCTGCTGCTCGGCCCGATGCCGGACGACCTGCTGATCGCGCTGAAGGACTGCCTGCCGCGCGGCGAAAGCGGCAACGAAGGCTTCGTCGACTGGTTCACCGGCCACAAGCTGCGCGGCTATTTTCATGCGGCCGGCCTGCGCGAGGTGCGCGGCTTCCTGCGCATCCGCGAGTACGAGCACCCGCTGACCCAGGACGAGCGCAACTTTCTAAACACCGCCATCCCGTATCTCTGCACTGCCTCTCCCGGGATCCATACCCTGCCCGAAGCACAACGCGACCAGCTCCAACGCCTGTCACAGCTCGACGGCCCCGAGTCGATGTTCAACGCGCCGGACTTCACGTTCGTCGAAGGGCGGGCGTTGGCGGTCGGTGTGCGGTGAGGACCTTCATTTCCTAATGGCCGGTCAACCTACCTCACAGGGAGTGAAATCTCTCGGACGCCTAGTCGAGATCGGGCCGCGCATGTCACTCGATGTGGTGAGAACGACCGTTTTAGAACTCCCTGATCGCGGAACGGTTCAGTTTTCAGAACCACTGTCCCCACTCGTCCTGGACATGCTGGCCGAAGCGATGGCAGGACGACCAGATCTTCGGTTGCGAGCACATGGACGATCCTTCGATCCGGCACTTTCGTTTCTAGATGCATTCCCAAACTTGCACCGACTTGCGATTGACCTTTGGCATTGCGAAAGCTTCGAGCCGGTCAGACGATTCACCGACCTCGTGGATCTGGGCCTGGGAGAAACGCGATCAACACGACCGTCATTGACTGTGCTGGAACGGCTCCCACACTTACAGAGCCTTTGGATTGAGCGCCACTCGAAGAACTTTGAGGCAGCGGGCACACTCAGGAATCTCAGGAGTTTGTCACTTCGGACAAGCCGTATCTTGACGCTCCAGCCGTTGGCAGATCATCCTACATTGGAGATGCTCTCGGTGTCGTTCGGTGGACTTCGCGATCTAGGTCCAATCGCTTCGATGCCAGAACTGAAGGCAGTCTCACTCCACCAAGTTCGGCAGTTCCGGTCCACAGACCTTGAACCAATCGCACATGCAACCGGATTACGAACGCTTGAACTTCAGCATCTTCCTCGCCTCACTTCACTGGACCTGATCTCCAAGCATCCAACGCTGCAACACGTGCACCTTGAAGCAATGCGTGGAATTGAGTCCATTGCACCACTCGGCCAATGCCCATATCTTGAATTCTTCGTCGCATCGGGATCGCGGCCAGGTGATCAACTGCTCTCCCCCTTACGGAGCTGCGAGAGGCTTCAACACGTATCGATCGGCGATGTCTATCCTACTTCCGAAATCGAAGCATTTCTGTCAGGCTATGCTGGGATAACTTTCTGGTATCGTGGCGAAATGCTTCGTGGGGGCGAGACAGGCAACCAAGGCGTCTGGGGCTGGAATTTCTGGGACCACGTTTGCGACTCGATGAACGCACAATGGAAATGAATAAGGAAACAATTCATCGACCTATTATCGTGAAAGTGAGCAAAAGAGAATATGACTCCATACCCGCGTCTCTTCTCCCCATTCCGCCTGGGCCACACCGAGGCTCCGAACCGGATCGTCTCGACCAGTCATGGGACGAACATGGCGGTCGGGGGCGCGCCGTCGGAGCAGCTCATCGCGTACCACGCTGCGAAGGCGGCGGGCGGCTGCGGCGTGGTGATGCTGTTCGGCTCGGCGGCGGCATCGGCGTTAACGCCAATTGCCCCGAACCACGTCAACCTCTGGGACGACGCGGCGGTCCCGGGGCTGCGCGCGGCGGCGGAGGCGGTGAAGGCACACGGCGCGCTGGCGCTCTCGCAGGTGACCTCGATGGGGCGTAGGACGAACGCGCACGCGAACCTGACTGGACGCGGACCATCGGCGACGGTCGGCGAGGTTTCGTCGCAGGTGCCGCACGTGCTGTCGGTTGCCGAGATCCGGCAACTTGTCGATGACTACGCAGCGGCCTGCCTGCGGCTGAAGGAGTGCGGCTTCGATGGGGCCGATCTGGCCTTCTACGATGACCAGCTCCCGGACCAGTTCTGGGATCCGGCGATCAATCAGCGCACCGATACCTACGGTGGCTCCTTGGAAAACCGTATGCGCTTCTCGCTGGAGGTGCTAAAGGCGATTCGCGGCGCGGTCGGGCGCGACTTCATCGTCGGGGCGCGCGTCTCGGGCGACGATGCAGGGGTTGGCGGACTCGACGGCCCCGCGCTGCTGGAGATCATTACCCGGCTGGATGCTACCGGCTGGCTCGACTACTTCACCGTGACCGGCGGCACGATCACGACCTGGCGCTCGCGCGGCTGGAACATCCCGCCCGCCTACTACGGCCCCAGCACGTTCGTGCAGCTCGCGGCGCGGGTGAAAGCAGCAGTTAGCACGCCTGTCATCGTCACCGGCCGAATCACGACACCGGAGCAGGCCGAGGAGGTGCTGCGCAGCGGCGCTGCCGATATGATCGGGATGACGCGCGCCCTGATTGCTGATCCTGAGTTGCCGAACAAGGCCCGCGCGGGCCAGGCGGACGACATCCGCGTCTGCATGGGATCGAACGAGGGCTGCATCGACCGGCTCTACTTCGGCCTGCCGATCGGCTGTGTCCAGAACCCGATCATCGGTCGGGAGCGCGAGTGGGGCACACTGGAGCCAGCCACGACACCGAAGAAGGTCGTCGTCGTTGGTGGCGGGCCAGCCGGGATGGAGGCGGCGCGCGTCGCGGCCCTGCGCGGTCACAAGGTGACGCTGCTGGAACGCGAGCAGGAACTGGGCGGGGCGATCCTCGTCGCCTGTCGCGCGCCCGGCTGGGAGGCGTATCGCGGCAACGTCGACTGGCTGGCGAAGCAGATCAAGGCGGCGAATGTGCGCGTCATGCGCGGCGTCGAAGCAACCGTCGCATCGGTTATGGTGCTCAAGCCCGACGCCGTCGTCATCGCAACGGGCGCGGAGACGCGTCTGCCGAACCTGCCAGGAGTTAATGGAGCGAACGTCGCGACGGTCAGTGACGTGCTGGCCGCGAAGGTACCCGTCGGGCAGCGTTGCGTCATCCTCGATGAGACGGGCTACACCCCTGGCCCGAAGCTGGCCGACGCACTCTCGCTGGCCGGGCATCAGGTCGAGATCGTCACCCGCCAGTACAGCCTCGGAGAAGACATCGGCACGACCGTGCGCGCCGTCCTGCACGAGCGGCTGCTGCGCCAGGGCGTGACGATCACGCCCCTCACCCGCCCGCTGAGCATTCACGGCGACGGCGTCCGCGTCCAGCACACCCTGACCGACGCGGAGTGGGAGATCGCCGCCGATACTGTGCTCCTGTCATCAGGTGGCGTTGGTCGCGACGACCTCTACTACGCGCTCCAGGAAGCCGCTCCCGATCTGGAGCTACACCTGATCGGCGACGCCTTCGCCCCTCGCCACCAGCGCCACGCGATGGTCGATGGAGCGCGTGTGGGGCGGGAACTGTGACCCGTCACCTGCCCCCGCTACGCCTCCAGCATATTGCTCGGCACGTCGAGGAAGATGCTGCCTGCGCTGAGATCGACGGATGTGATGTGCAGGCTGGGGATGTGGACTTGTTCGACACCCAGCAGCGATTGGATGATGCCGGGCTTGATAAGGAGATAGTGGCCCGCGTGTGAGCTCGTCGTGGTGGCTTGCGGGTGTAGCACCTGTTCGACCGTTCCGAGCTTCTGCCGATCGGCGCTGTAGACACTACACCCAATGAGATCGTCCATGTGTTCCAGATCGAAGACGAATCCATCTGTCTGCGGTGGATGGTCGCTCTGGCTGAATTCCTGGCCCCAGGTCATGGCAGTCTTCCCTTCTTACGGCAATTGGAAATACAAGACATCGAAGAAAACCGAAATTCCTCTGCCGTCGTCGGTCGGTGCCAGTATCATTCCGTTCGTATTGCACGCTACATGCCATCTGCCAGTGACGCACGTTCGTAGATTCATTCCCGGAACATAATTCCGGAAACAGGTACAGGATACTGACAGGGATCGAAGAAGGACGTAGCATCGACGAGTAATGACCTGTCACGTTGAACGAAGAGATTGGTAGACAACATGACTGCGATTCAGCGCACCGAGCCAGGACCAGGACAGGAATCAGTCTGGGACTACCCACGTCCGCCGCGCATTGAGCCAGACACCAGGCACATCCGCGTCATCTTCAACGGCGAGACCGTCGCTGACTCAACGAACACGCTGCGAGTGCTGGAGACAAGTCACCCGCCGGTCTTCTACATCCCAAAGGACGATGTGCGCACGGACTTGCTCACTCGCACCGCAACGGAGACGTTTTGCGAGTGGAAGGGCAGCGCGACCTACTGGACGGTGACCGTCGGCGACCGCACCACCTCCGATGTCGCCTGGAGCTACGAGCGTCCGATCGACGGCTTCGAGTCGATCACCGGCCATCTGGCCTTCTACGCAACGCGTGTCGATGCCTGCTATGTCGATGATGAGGAAATCCAGACGCAGGAAGGCGGATTCTACGGCGGCTGGGTCACGCAGGAGATCGTCGGCCCGTTCAAAGGACCGGCGGGTACGCGAGGATGGTAACGGTAGCGGTAGCGGTGGTGGAAGTGCGCTAACCCTGCCCGGAGATGGCTTAGCGGCAGATCGCAGGCCGAATACACTCCCGGCAGTTTCTCGCGCTCAGTCGGAGATGGCCCGACAACCACAAGCAACTGCTGATACCCGTTCCAGCCTGCCCACGCGAGCACAGTTCTGAACGTAACGCGCAATTGTTCGACGTTCATGGATGCGGCAGGTTATACGTCGCGCGTCGTGGGTCAGCTTGCTCGCGTCATGTCTGGTGCGAGCAGGGCAACACGGCGCAGCAGCTCAGGATTCCAGGTTTCGTTTCTGCGCCAGCATGGCGGCTTCGACCCGATTGCGGACTTGCAGCTTCTGGAGGATATTCGTCATATGGTGCTTTACTGTCTTCTCGGTGATGTGCAGGGCGGTGCCGATCTCCTTGTTACTGTCGCCTGCCGCGACGCGTTCGAGGATCTGGCGTTCTCGGTCAGTCAGGTCATCAAGCAGATTCGTCTCGGAACGCGAGCGAGGGGATGCGCCGGTCATCTCAAACAGGAGCGTCGCAGCCAGCGCTGGGGTGACGTAGACCTCGCCTGCGTGAACTGCGCGCAGGATTCCGACCAGTTCTCGCGACGATACTCCTTTGACGAT
>Ga0136611_10003700_pt1 | contig 10704 bp, 18 predicted proteins | sample AntDrymUQ2232306_2_FD_106645 | JGI IMG/M metagenome (GOLD analysis project Ga0136611, IMG submission 106645) | Polar desert sand microbial communities from Dry Valleys, Antarctica - metaG UQ223 (23.06) | ecosystem: Environmental > Terrestrial > Soil > Desert | place: Antarctica: Dry Valley... | reverse complement strand
GTCAGACCGTCGGCGTCGACGATGAACCAGCGACGCTCAATCTCGTGGGCCTTTGGAACGTATGTCTTGGTTGCTGCCATTACTCTTCCCCGTATCCTTCGCCGGGCCACCGCCGGGCGATCACTGCGTCTCGTCGCTCGTCATCATCATTCGCGTAGCGCACTCGCCAGAGGACCAGCCCCTGCGGTGGCGCCGCGTCACCGAGGACACGGCGGTCGTTGGCCGCGATCAACTCATCAATCCAGGCCGGTTCCCGCTTGCCGGAACCAATCCGCGCCACCGCTCCAACGATGTTCCTGACCATCTGAGGCAGGAACCCATTGGCGACCACCCGTAACTCGTGCCGCTGACCAGCATCGGTCGTTCGCCATTCGCAGATGCTGATGTGCCTGACCAGTTCGTCAGTGTCGAGCGATTGGCTGCGACCGCTACCTGCGAACGTGCCGAATGCCTGCTCGCCGACGAAGCGTTTGCAGGCGTCCGCCGCGCGATCACCGTCGAGATCGGCGTGCCGCCACCAGGCGTAGCGCCGTTCAAGCACTGGCGGCACGGCAGCGACGATGATCCGGTAGCGGTACTCGCGTGAGAGCGCGTCGTAGCGTGCATGAAACGAATCCGCGACCGTTGCGACATCGGAGATCGAGAGGTCCGGCGGAGCGATCGAGTTGAGCGCGTCGCGCAGCGCTCGATCGGTGTCGCGCCAGTCCAGATCGACCGAGACGACCTGACCGACCGCGTGAACGCCGCGATCGGTCCGTCCGGCAAACACCGTCCGGCCCGTCCGTGGCGCGAGCCGTTGGAGGAGTCGCTCAAGCTCGTCCTGAACGGTTCGGCAACCTGGCTGCGACTGCGAACCGAAGAACTCGGTGCCGTCGTAGCCAAGCGTGATCCGCACGCGCCGCATGTGCTCGATCGATCCGTCACCGTTCCGCGTCCCCGATCCTACTCGACGAACTCGATCATCGAGATCGGAGCGGCGTCGCCGCGCCGGACGCCGATCTTGTAGATGCGCGTGTAGCCACCGCCCTGGCCGTCGTAGCGTGGGGCGATGACCTCGAACAGCCTTTGGGTGGCGAGATCGTTACCGAGCCGCGCCATCACCAACCGGCGATGGTGCTCGGTGTCCTCACGTGCCATCGTCACGAGCTTCTCGACGATCGGACGAATCGTCTTGGCCTTCGTCTCGGTCGTCGTGATGCGCTCGTTCAGGATCAACGACACGGCGAGGCCCTTGAACAGGGCGCGCCGCTGGCCGGAATTCCGACCGAACTTCTTGCCCGCTACACGATGCCTCACGAGCTCAACTCCTCTTCCATCTCCTGGCCGGCTTCGGACTCGCCAGCATCGGTATCGTCGCCGTCGGTGCCACCTGCGCCACTCAGGGCAGCGGGAATCTCATAGCCGTGGCCATTCAGCGCATCCGCCAGCTCCCGCAGTGAACGTGGCCCGAAATTGCGGATGGAGAGCAGTTGGTCGCGCTCCATCGTCATCACCTGACCGACACGTTCGATCTGGCGGCTGCGTAGCGCGTTCAGCACACGCGGCGAGAGGCCGAGGTCGGCCAGCGCGCGTGAATCCGCTTCAGACGGCGGGCGAGCAGCTTCCTCGACGGCGGCACTGTCGGCGCGGTTGAAGCCAGCGATCTTCTGGGCATACTCGACTAGAATATTCGCTGCCTGCGAGAGCGCGTCCTCCGGCTCGATCGTACCGTCGGTCTGGATCTCGATGATCAGCCGGTCAAAGTCGGTCATCTGACCGACGCGCGTGTGCTCGACGACGTAGTTCACCTTCTCGATTGGGGTGAAGAGCGCGTCGAGCGGAATCTCGCCGATCGCGAACGAATCCTGGGCCTCGGCTGGCAGGTATCCCCGTCCGGCCGCGACGACCAGGTCCATCTCGATCGTGGCGTTGTCGGCATCGACCGAAGCGATGACGAGTTCCGGGTTGACGACTTCGATATCGGACGGCCAGTCGATATCACCAGCCGTGACGACGCCCTTGCCCTCATGGAAGAGGTGGGCGCGCGTTTCGTGTAGTGGCCCGATTGAGCGAATGCGGACGCGCTTGAGATTCAGAACGATCTCGGTGACATCCTCACGGACACCCTCAATCGTCGAGAACTCATGCCAGACATCAGCGATCCGCGCCCGGACGATGGCTGCACCAGGCAGCGAGCGCAGCAGGATACGACGCAGGGAGTTCCCCATCGTGATGCCGTAGCCAGGCTCGAGCGGCTCGATCGTGAAGCGCCCGTAGTTGTGCCCGCTGGTTGTAAGGTCGACCTTGAATTGTGCTAATTCCTGCAAGCTGATCCGCCTCCTCCGAGTAGCCGTCGCGCACCAATCCGATGCATCTGGCAGCGCCGTGCCATGTGGTTCGATCGCATGTGTAATGGCACCTACCGGCTGTAGAACTCGATGACCAACTGCTCGTTGATCGGCGGCATGTCGATCTGGTCGCGCGTCGGCGGGGTAACAACCCGGCCCGTCATCGCGACTGGATCAAGCGTCAGCCACGCCGGAACCTGACGGGTGCGCAGCACCTCGGCAACGACCTTGAAATATTCCTTGTCGCGGCTTTGCGGACGGACCGAGATCTCGTCACCAGGACGCGCCTGGTACGAAGGAATGTCGGTCTTGCGGCCATTAACAAAGAAGTGGCCATGCCGCACGATCTGGCGCGCCTGCTTGCGCGAATCCGCGTAGCCGAGGCGGTAGACGACGTTGTCGAGCCGCATCTCAAGGATGCGAAGCAGGTTCTCGCCCGTCACTCCAGGCAGCCGGGTGGCATCCTCGAAGTGCTTGCTGAACTGCTTCTCCATCACGCCGTAAAATCGGCGCACCTTCTGCTTCTCGCGCCACTGTAGTCCGTACTCGGATGGACGGCGCGAACGCTTCTGGCCGTGCATGCCGGGCGGGAAATTACGCGGCGGGTTGCGCTGAACGATCGGACACTTCGGCCCGAGGCAGCGCTCACCCTTCAAATACAGCTTCAACCCCTCGCGGCGGCAGAGCCGACAAACGGGACCCGTATACCTCGCCATGAACCTTGCTTACCCTCCTCAGCCTGCCGCGCGGCTCTCGCACTGCCAGCAGACCGTCGTTGATGTTGGAACACGGCGCCCCAGCGGAACGCCAATGATCGATGAAAGACAGTTAGACGCGGCGACGCTTCGGTGGGCGGCAGCCGTTGTGCGGGATCGGCGTGACGTCATTGATGCCGAGCACCTGGATACCACTGGCGGCCAGCGCACGAATCGCCATCTCGCGACCGGCGCCCGGCCCCTTGATGAAGACCTCGACCTGGCGCAGACCATGCTCCATCGCCTTGCGGGCGGCGCTTTCAGCGGTCACCTGCGCTGCGTAGGGGGTGCTCTTGCGCGATCCCTTGAAGCCCGACGCGCCGGCACTCGCCCAGGCGATCGTATTTCCGGCAGGATCGGTCAGGTTGACGATCGTGTTGTTGAATGTCGATGAAATGAAAGCTTTCCCGCGCGGAATGTTCTTTCGATCGCGCCTTCGGACACGCGCCTTGCCGCGTGCCGCACCTCGTCGTCGATCCGCCATGCTGCTGCTTCCTCCTGTACCCCGTCTACGTATGAATGCCGTTATGAACCACGATAGTGCCGTTCCAGTCGCATCTGGCTGGCTGAGCCGCGCCGGGGAGGATACCCGGCAGCCAGGCAAACGGTATGGGCGGCGAATCGGTGAAATGCTATCGGGTGGCCTTCTTCTTGAGGCCGATGGCGCGCTTCGGACCACGCCGCGTCCGGGCGTTAGTCTTCGTCCGCTGGCCACGCAGTGGCATGCCGCGCCGGTGGCGCAGACCACGATACGAGCCGATGTCAATCAGCCGCTTGATGTTGAGTGCGATCTCGCGCCGCAGGTCACCTTCAACGCGCATCTCTTTCTCGATGATGTCGCGCAGGCGGGCAACCTCGTCGTCGGTCAGGTCACGGACGCGGGTGCTCGGGTCGATCCCGGTCCGCTCCAGAATCTTCTGGCTGGTCGTCAAACCGATCCCATAGATGTACGGCAGCGCGTACTCGACGCGCTTCTCGCGTGGAATGTCGACACCCGCAATACGTGCCATAGTTATTGCTCTCCTTGCCCTCCGGGCCTAGCCCTGTCGCTGCTTGTGCTTCGGATTCGAGCAGATGATGCGGACAACGCCGCGCCGACGAACGACCTTGCAGCGCTCGCAGCGCACCTTGACCGATGCTGAAACTCTCATGTCGTCCTCATTCCCATCCCCGCCGCTGGCAGCAACGCTCCATACGAAGCGCCGAACGTAACGCCAGCACTCTGATTGATCATCAATGACCGGCCAGACGCTACGTCCGGAGCCGGTAGGTGATCCGTCCTCGTGTCAGGTCATATGGCGAAAGCTCGATCCTGACACGATCGCCCGGCAGGATTCGGATGAAGTTCATCCGCAACTTCCCGGAAATATGCGCGAGAACTTCGTGACCATTGTCCAGCTCAACGCGAAACATCGCGTTAGGCAGTGGCTCGGTCACTTTGCCCTCAACTTCGATAACGTCCTTCTTTGGCACAGACTCCCCAGCATCACATGCAAATAGCGCAAGTCGATGCTTGCGCGACAATCACCGATTATATCACGTCAGCAGTCACGGCCGTCAGGATGAGCGGCCCAGCCTCGGTGATCGCGACGGTATGCTCGTAGTGCGCCGCCGGCGAGCCATCGACTGTGACGACTGTCCAGGTGTCTGGCAGGACGCGTGTCTCATGTGAGCCGAGCGTCAGCATCGGCTCAAGCGCGAAGGTCGTCCCAACGCGCAACAACGTGCCCGATCCGGGCTTGCCGTAGTTCGGGACAGTCGGATCCTCGTGCATCTTGCGACCGACGCCGTGTCCGGCGTAGTCGCGGACAACGCCGAACCCGCGTGATTCGGCGAGCGCCTGGATAACGGACCCGGCATCGCCGATCCGTCCACCAACCATCAGCGCCCGGAAGCCAACCCAGAAACACTCCTCGGCTGTCTCGATCAGTTCCCGTACACGCGGGGCGACGGTTCCAACCGGGATCGTCACCGCTGCGTCGCCGTGGAAGCCGTCCAGATAGACACCGAGATCGAGCGAGAGGATGTCTCCGTCCTGAAGAAGGCGTTCACCGGGGATGCCGTGCAGGATCTCGTTGTTGATCGAGGCACAGATGCTGGCCGGGTAACGACGATAGTTCAGGAACGAGGGTGTCCCACCAGCCGCAACGATCATGTCGTAGGCAACCGCGTCAAGCTCGCCGGTCGTGACGCCAGGTACTACCAGTCCGCGCAGACGCTCGTGGACGGAGGCGACAACCGCTCCGGCGGCACGCATCCGTTCGATATCGGCTGGCGACTTGAGGACTACCGGCACACCTACCCCCGACTCTCGGTGAATGCGTGATCTGTCGTCAACGTTGCGACGATCGCGTCGGTAACAACATCAATCTCCTGGTTGCCGTCGACATCACAGACGATGGCGCGCTCACGCCAGCGTTTGAGCAGTGGTTCGGTCTGCTCGAAGTAGATCTCGAGCCGGCGGGCGACCGCTTCTTCGGTGTCATCCGAGCGGACGTAGAGCTCGCCGCCGCAGGCATCACAGACGCCTTCGCGGGCGGGAGGGTTGAACAGCCTGTGATAGGTGCGGCCACAGTCGCGGCACGTTAGCCGTCCGGTCAGCCGCTCCATCAGCACCTCACGCGGGACGGTAATGTGAATGACGGCGACCAGCGACTCTCCGCGAGCGGATATCTGCTCGTCGAGGACATCCGCCTGGGCAGCATTGCGCGGGAAACCGTCGAACAGCGCTCCAGCGACATTACCTGTCACAGCCCGTGTATCCAGCGCGTCAAAGAGCACGCGCGCGGTCAGTTGGTCCGGAACGAGATTGCCGGCGTCGTAGAACGCGCGTACCTCGTCAGCGAGCGGCGACTCGCTGGCCATCAGTTCACGGAACAGGTCGCCGGTCGCCAGATGGATCAGGCCGAGTCGCGGCGCGACACTGGCGGCCTGGGTGCCTTTGCCGGCTCCCTGCGGGCCGACGAACACGACATGGCGCATGGGTTGCTGAGTCACTTCGTGCATCGATCCTTTGCGGATAGCCGGGTACGGCGGCAAGCGCCGTACCCGGATCGGGCAGCATCCGCTACTGGATGAAGCCCTCGTAGTTGCGCATCATCAGTTGTGCTTCGAGTTGCCGCATCGTGTCGATCGCGACGCCGACGACGATCAGCAGCGAGGTCGAGCCGAGGAAGAGCGTTTGCACGCCGGTGATCTCGGCTGCGATGAACGGCAGGATCGCCACGATACCGAGGAAGAGCGCGCCCACCAGCGTGATGCGTGTCAACACGCCTTCGAGGTAACGCTTTGTGTTCAACCCGGGCCGGATGCCGGGGATGAACGCGCCTTGCCGTTGCAGGTTTTCAGCGATGTTCTGTTGCTGGAAGACGACCATCGTGTAGAAGAAGGTGAAGGCAACTACCATGAAGAAGTAGATGCCCTGATAGAGCCACGAAGTAGCGTTGAAGAAGTCCGCCAGGTTCCTACCCAGATCGGCGACCCAGGGTCGCTCCGAACCGGTCATGAAGTTTCCGATCGTGCCGGGGAATACCATGATCGAGACGGCGAAGATGAGCGGGATCATGCCGGCCGAGTTGACCTTCAACGGAATGTGTGTCGAGCCGCCACCGTAGACGCGGCCACGACGGACACGCTTAGCGTGGTGGACGGGGATGCGGCGTTGCCCTTCATTGACGAGGACGATGCCGATGATCGTCGCCAGACCGAGTGCCAGGAACGTCAGGATGCCGATCCAGTTCTGGGTCGCTGAACCACCCGTCGCCAGATTGCCAATCGTCGCCGGGAGGCTGGCGACAATGCCGCCGAAGATGATGATCGAGATGCCGTTGCCGATGCCGTTTTCGGTAATCAACTCGCCAAGCCAGACGAGCAGGATCGTGCCGGTCACCAGCGTGATCAGAATCGAGAACGAGTTCAGCGCCGTGCTACTGTCGAACAATCCGAAATCTGAGAGGACGCCGGACTGCTCCATCAGGATGCACTGACCGTAGGCTTGCAGGAAGGCGATCGGGACGGTGATCCAGTGCGTGTACTGGTTGATGCGGTTGCGCCCCTGCTGACCCTCCTGCGAAAGCTCGTTGAGCCGTGGGACGATCGGTGTCAGCAGTTGCATGATGATCGAGGCGGTGATGTATGGGTAGACGCCCATCGCGACGATCGAGAAGTTCGACAGCGTCGAACCCGAGAACAGGTTCAGCATGCCGAGCAACTGGTTGCTGGCCAGGAGTTCATCGAGCGCTTGCCGGTCAACACCCGGTGTCGCGATCGTCGCGATGAACCGGAAGATGACCAGCACGGCGAGCGTGAAGAGGATCTTGCGGCGCAGGTCGGCGACTTTGAAGGCGTTGATTACCGCGTCGAGCATCAGTCGATGACCTCCGCCGTCCCGCCGGCCGCCTCGATCTTGGCCTTGGCCGATTCGGAGAACTTGTGCGCCCGGATGTGCAGGGCCGAGGTCACCTCGCCGTTACCGAGGATCTTAATCAGCTTCTTCGGGTCGTCGATCGCTCCGCGCAGGTGCAGCGACTCGGGCGTGACCGTCCCGGTGATGCCGTACAGCGCGAAGTCATCCAGGTTCAGGATCTGGTAGTCGGTGCGGAAGTTGTTGGTGAACCCGCGCTTATAGGGCATACGCCGGTAGATCGGGTTCTGGCCACCCTCGAAGCCAGGCCGCACGCCGCCGCCGGCACGCGAGTTCTGGCCCTTGGTGCCACGTCCGGATGTCTTGACGTGGCCGGAACCGTGGCCACGACCAACGCGCTTTTTCGGGCGGAATGCCCCGGCTGGTGAACGCAAGTCGTCGAGTTGCATCTGTCCCCGTCCCTCGTGCCATGACGGAATGCCACGGCTGATTCGTTGATTCTTTCCGCGAAACTCTTTCCGCGAAACTAGCTGCTCTGCGCGTGGATCGAGGAGCCGTTGATCTGGCCCTCACCATCGACATGGACGAGATGGCGCACCTTGTAGACCATCCCGCGCACCGACGGGGTGTCCGGCTTCTCGATCGTCTGGTTCAAGCGTGTGAACCCCAGTGACTTGATCGTCGTGCGCTGATCCTGGGGATAGCCGATCGTGCTCTTCTTCCAAGTCAGCGTCATTGTTGCAGTTGCCATCAGTGCGTTGACTCCCCTGCCGCCTGAAGCTCACGGTGGCGGCGCTCTGCGAGCGACTCGACGCGCTTGCTGCGGCGGCGCGAAACGTCCTGGCCACTCTCAAGTTCGCGCAGGGCCTTCAGTGTGGCGCGGACGACGTTGACCGGATTGTTCGAGCCGAGCGACTTGGCCAGGATATCGTGGATGCCGGCTGCTTCAACGACCGCGCGGACGCCTCCGCCAGCGATCACGCCGGTGCCAGGCGCCGCCGGACGTAGCAGCACACGCGATGCACCGTACTTAACCTCAATCTCGTGCGGGATCGTCCGGCCCGCGAGTGGCACCTTGAGCATGTTCTTCTTGGCTGCCTCGACGCCCTTGCGGATCGACTCCGGCACCTCGCCGGCCTTGCCGATTCCGGCGCCGACGTTACCCTTGCCGTCGCCGACAACAACGACTGCGCTGAATGCGAAGCGTCGCCCGCCCTTGACAACCTTTGACACACGATTGATCTGGACAACGCGCTCCTCGAGATCACCGACATTGTCGGCATTCGCGCGTCCGCCCCTGCGTCGATCTACCATTCGTTTTCGTACCTCACTCCGGCGGCAGTTGCCGCGTCCTGCGATTAGAAGTCGAGCCCGGCCTCGCGAGCGCCGTCGGCAACCGCCTTGACGCGACCGTGATACTTGTAGCCACCCCGATCAAAGACAACTGCCGAGACGCCCAGCGCCTTGGCGCGCTCACCGATCAGTTGTCCAACCGCTTTGGCCTTGTCGGTCTTCGTCGGTTCGTCCGACAACCGCGAAGCGAAGTCCGCCTCAAGGTCGGAAGCCGAGACGAGCGTCGCATGGGCGGCGTCGTCGATGAGCTGGGCGTAGATGTGTGCCGAGCTGCGGTAGACATTCAGGCGCGGTCGCTCTGGCGATCCGCTGACCTTGGCCCGCACGCGCAGGTGTCGTCGCTGCCGCGCATTGAGCTGAGACTTGTAATGGTAACGCATCGTAGGCTACTCCCTGGTGCCTGGGGCGTCCGGATTCTATCCCGTTCGCCAGCACATGAACCCGATCGAACGGCCGCCGCTGGCGACCTGCCGGCTACTTGCCGACCTTGCCAGCCTTACCGGCCTTGCGGCGAACCTGCTCGCCCTGATAGCGGATGCCTTTGCCCTTATACGGCTCGGGCGGGCGGACGCCGCGCAACTTGGCGGCGACTTCGCCGACGAGCTGCTTGTCGATGCCGGTCACCGCCAGGCGGGTCGGAGTATCGACCACGAACTGAATCTCGGCTGGCGGGTCCATCCGCACCTGGTGCGAGTAGCCGACGTTCAGAACGAGCGTCTTGCCGTCGAGTGCAGCACGGTAACCGACGCCCTGGATCTCCAGATCCTTGCGATAGCCGTTGGTGACGCCGACGACCATGTTGTTGACGAGCGTCCGTGTCAGGCCGTGCAACTGGCGGAACATGCGCTCGTCATTCGGACGCGCCACCGACAACGTGCCGTTCTCGCGCGAAAAGATCATCTCGGGATGGACGCGCTGCTTCAGCTCGCCCTTTGGCCCCTTGACGGAGACCAGTCCGGTGCTCACGTCGATATCGACGCCGGACGGGATTGTGATCGGCTGTAGGCCAATACGAGACATGCTGGCTTACTCCTTCCCGACGTGCTCTAGTAGACCGTGCAGATGATTTCGCCACCGATACCACGGCGACGTGCTTCCTGGCCGGTGAGCACGCCCTGTGGCGTGCTGATGATCGCGATGCCGAGACCGTTGCGGACGCGCGGAATCTCGTCCTTACCGGCGTATATCCGCAGGCCCGGCTTCGAGATGCGGCGAATGTTGCGGATCGAGTGCCGCCGGTCGCTGGCATACTTCAGATAGACGATCAGATTGTTAAACGGCTTCGACTCCAGGACTTCCCAGCCGCGGATATACCCCTCCTGCTGAAGGACCTTGGCAATCTCGACCAGGATCTTCGACGACGGCATCGTCGTCTCAGTCCGCCGCGCCATGCCCGCGTTGCGGATGCGAGTCAGCATATCGGCGATAGGATCGCTCACGACGCTCATGTAATGCTCCGTACCTCACGTTCATCGCGTCGCCAACCAGGCGACGGTGTGCCGGTATGCCTCAAAGAAAACGACTACCAGCTTGCCTTCGTCACGCCCGGCAGCTTGCCGTTGGACGCCAGTTCGCGGAAGCAAATCCGGCAGACGCCGAACTTGCGAATGTAGGCGCGTGGCCGACCGCACAGCTTGCAGCGGTTGTAGCCTCGCACGGTGTACTTGGGAGTCCGGTTGGCCTTGACGACCAGTGACTTCTTCGCCATATCGTTGCTTTCTGCTTCCTCTTCCGCCCTGTGTCCCAGACGGGCCGATGGGCATCAACGATCCCACTCAATTAGCTGGCTGCGTTGTGTTGTGGGACGTGCCCCACCCTGGCCCGCCACGGCCCGAACCGATCAGGCTTCGCGGAACGGCATTCCAAGCAGGCCGAGCAGCCGGCGGCCTTCTTCATCGTTCGAGGC